>Ga0208939_1000029_pt1 | contig 118115 bp, 110 predicted proteins | sample AD_STIC12_MetaG_FD_184437 | JGI IMG/M metagenome (GOLD analysis project Ga0208939, IMG submission 184437) | Active sludge microbial communities of municipal wastewater-treating anaerobic digesters from USA - AD_STIC12_MetaG (SPAdes) (version 2) | ecosystem: Engineered > Bioreactor > Anaerobic...
GACTCATCGTCACGGCTCCCAGAGAAGGTCTCTCTCCCGGTAACATGAATTATGAGTCAACGACCACTATGCATCGTCACCTCCGGTAACATTTATTGTGAGGCAATTCGGTCGCGGGCGGACCGGTGCGGCGCACGGTGAACGCGGCGTCTCCGGGCAGGCAGAGAGGCGGCACGGCCGGGAAAGACGGGAGGGCGCACGGGCCACCGCCATCGGGCTGCGCAGGTCCGCAGCCCGGGACGGCGTCATTTGAATTGGCCCGTCTCGTCGAAGGGAAGGCGGAAGGAAGGGGCTCCCGTATGAACCGAGCCCTTGAGGCGGTAGGTGAACCCCGAGGCGTAGCTGCCCTTCCTCGCTTCCGAGAGCTGCCGCAGGATGTCGGTGAGTCCCGTGTAGGCCTCCACCTGGACGAGCTTCGTGCTCAGGCGTTCGACCTTCACGCCCTGGTTGGAAACCCCGCGGGCAAAGGGCTGCCCGTTGATCTCAAGTTCGAAGGACAGGCCGTTGACCTCCAGGTCCGCGTCCGTGGGGTTCTGGATGCGGAGCTCCATGAGAAACGTCTGCTCCAGGAGCCGCATCTCCTTCGGCGTGAGGTTGACGATGTCGATGCGCGGCTTCTCCCCCATCCAGAACAGCGAGGCACAGCCGGAAACCAGGACCGCGAGAATCGCCAGGCAGGCCGCAACGGCGCTTCGTTTCATCTGTTCCGCCTCCCTATCATCGTTTGCTTGCCGGACAGGATACCAGAACTCCGTCTCGAATGGAACCGCGGCCCTGCGGCGGTTTTCGCCAACGAGCCCGGGGACGGCGGCCACGGCGCTCCGCCCATGCACGACAGGGCCGCCCGTGGAATGCGTTTTCGGCGCGGTTGCCCCTTGCTTTTTGGGGGCCTCTCCCGTATGGTTCCGTGAGGCTTTCATCCCCCGGACTGCAGCCGGACCATGGACAACGACAAGAAGATCATCCTCTTCCCCGCGGCATCCCACTTCCTGTTCCACTTCTACGAGATCGCCTTCCCCGCGCTCGCGATCCCGCTGACCCTCTCGCTGGGAATGGATCTCAAGGACGTTCTCGCCCTGGGATTCCCGATGTATCTCCTGTTCGGCCTGTGCGCCCTGCCCTGGGGATTCTTCGCCGATCACTTCGGCAACCGGCTGGCCCTCACGATCGGGTTTTTCGGCGCCGCCGCCGGCTCCTTCCTCACCGCCCTGTCGACGACGCCCTCGGGCATCCTGTGGTCGCTTGCGCTGATCGGGGCCTTCTCCTGCATCTGCCACCCGGCAGGAATGGGCCTCATCTCCCACGGGGCGAAGAACCGGGGGGCCGCGCTGGGGGTCTTCAGCGTGGCCGGGACCGTGGGCCTGATCGTGGGCCCCTTTCTCGCAGGTCTCATGAACTGGCTGGCGGGCTGGACGGTGGCCTACGCCGTCATGGGGGTCGTGAGCCTGTTGTGGGGCTTGGCGCTTCTCTTCGTCCGCATCGACGAGACCCCCGTGACGCATGAAAACACCGGCGAAGGCGTTGAACAGGGCAGCGGTTTCCCGCTCGGAACGGTGATCCTCTTCTTCTGGATCGTCACCCTGGGGGGGCTCGTCTACCGGATCAACATCGTCGCCCTTCCCGCTTTCCTCGAATACAAGGCGGGGTTCCTCGCCTCAGCCCTGCACGACCTGCTGAAGATCCCCGCCGCGGCGGCCACGGCGACCATGGCCGCCGCCTCGCTCACGTCGCTGATCTACGCCGCGGGGATCTTCGGCCAGCTCTGGGGGGGACGGATCGCCGACCGCCACGAGCTCAGGCGTCTCTACATCCTCTTCAACGCCACCATCCTGCCCCTGGCGCTCCTCATGGCGTTCCTGACGGAACAGTACCTGGTCGCCGCGGCAGCGGCCTACGTCTTCTTCGCCCTGGGGATCCAGCCCGTCGAGAACAGCCTCGTCGCCGCCTTCACGCCGCCCCGCTGGCGCAGCACGGGGTACGGCCTGGCCGCGATTCTGGTCTTCGGGGTCGGTGCGCTGGCGGTTTACCTCGTCGGGTGGGTCTCGGCGCGCTGGTCACTGGGGACCGTGTACCTCTTCTCAAGCGCCCTGCTGGCGCTCATCGTCGTGAACATCGCCTGCCTGTTCGCCGTCACGCGCGGTCGTGACCTGTACAACCGTCGGTGACAACGGCCCCGGGAACGCGGGCTGCGGGGGACTCAGGGCTGCTCGGCGGAAAGCTTCACAGGCCTGCCGCCAATCTCGAGGGTGGTCTTCGAATAGGTGTACTTCCGGATGACCCTGCCGCCACGGAAGTGCATCACGTCGACGCCGCGGCGCCGCTCGGGCTGCCCCTCGCGGCCTTTCTCGACGGACGGCCAGTCGAGGCGCCAGCGGAAGAGGACCTTCCCGGCCTTCTCGTCGACGAAGAGGTCCTCCGTGGTGAACCGGAACCCGCCGTGATTCGCAAACCAGGGGGCCCAGGCCCTGCGGAGGGCCTCCTTGCCGCGGATCCGGCCGCCGGTCCAGTTCTCGAATTCCACCTCGTCGTCCAGCAGCTCCATGACGCGGTCGAGGTCATGGTCGTTCCAGGCGTCGTTCCAGCGGGACAGCAGCGCTATCGTTTCTTCACGGTCGAGCATGGGCCGGCCAGTCCTGCCAGGGCAGGGTGCAGGGGACAGGGCTCAAGGCGATCCGTTTCCTTGCCCTGAGCCCTCCTCACTTCAATATGATTTTCGGGTCCGCAAGGCTGCCCTCCGGAACGATGATGCGCGACTGTTCCTGGCGCTGGGCATCCTTGATCTCCTCGGCGAGCTTCGCCAGGAACTGCTCCATCACGTCGGGAAACTTCTCGGCCGCCTCCTGGAGATTCTTGGCGTCGATGGGGAACTGCACCGGCAGAGGCCCCTGGGGCGACATGATGTTCGTCTGCCCCACGAAGAGGAACTTGCGGGTCTTGTCGATTTCCCCATTGGGTTTTACGGGTGTGAGCTGGCGGAGGGCCGCCGTTCGCATGTCCGTGTACATCTCTTCCCTGTACAGGTTCTGCAGGTTGACCTTGACTTTCCTCTGTGGCCGATCATCCATGTCCTTCCCGTCTCCTCTCGTGGCTGCCCGCAGTGCAGGCGCGTTGCCGCTCCCTTAGCACATTCCCTGCTTCAAGACAATCGCCCGCTTCCGGTCGAAGGGCGGGGGCCGAAGAGCCGTCTCCCCCGCGCCGTCCCCTTTCCTGTTTTTCCTCGTGCCCGAGCGGCATCGCGCAGAGGGATCGCTCCGGTTTCACGAATCCCTTTCCGATGCCCCCGCAGGAGGGGCTGTCACCGGTCGAGGCCCCGCCAGGCCCCACTCTTCCTCGTCCCGACCGAGCCCGCGCGCCGGGGCCCGCATCACGGCCTCCGAGGCGAGGCTGTGACCGATCATCCTTTCGCTCCGGACGTGTTGCCCGAGCAGCTCCAGCGCTTCCCGCCCGGTCATGGTTCTGCCTCCCCGGGTGACGTACCGGGGGAAGAATCACACAAAACGCGGCGCCGATCAACCCCGGAGAATCCCCGGTGGCCGGTCCCCTGCCTGGGCCCCGGGGACGATCGCCCGAAGATCCACGGCGGCACCTGCCCGCCAGGGCCTGCCGCGTATTGACAGGCACTGCCGTTGCCCCTAGAATGTCGGCGGCTGAGCGATCAGCGCTTTCGAGCTTTTTTGAGGGGCCTGCGGGCCCAGCGGGATCTGCCTGGAGCTCAACGGTCGCACATCGGCGACGGAAGGAGGGATCGGTCATGGCGCTGGACCTGTCGGCCATCGGACGCCCCATCGGCCCCATCGTGCGCGAATACGGGTGGAAGGACGTCATCCTCTACGCCCTGTCGGTGGGCGCGGGGTTCGACGAGCCGCTCTACACCTGGGAGAAGGACCTCAAGGTCATCCCCACCTTCTCCGTGGCGACGATCTTCGACTTTTTCTGGGCCGTCGCGAAACACTCGAACCTCAACCCGCGCGGGGCCCTGCACGGCGAGCAGGAGGTCGTTTTTCACAGCGCCATCCCCGTCTCGGGAACCCTGACCACGAACGGGACCATCACGAACATGTTCGACAAGGGGAAAAAGGGCGCAATCATCCGCGGCGAGAGCACCACCGTCCACTCCAGCGGGACGCGGCTCTACACCAGCGTCATGAGCATCTTCAGCCGGCTCGACGGGGGATTCGGCGGGCAGGAGGGAATGTCCCGGGCCGTCGAGTTCCCCGGACGCGAGCCCGACGGCGCGATCGACGCACGGCCCTCTCCCGATCAGCCCCTGCTGTACCGCCTCACGGGGGATTTCTTCGCGCTGCACGTGGACCCCGCGTTCGCCCGGGCCGCGGGCTTCGAAAAACCCATCATGCACGGCCTGTGCACCTTCGGGTTTGCCTGCAGGGCTCTCCTGCAGTGCCTCATCCCGGGCGAGCCCGAGCGGACCAAGCGCATCGCCTGCCGGTTCACGAGCCCGCTCTACCCCGGCGAGCCCATCCGGACGCTCATCTGGAAAACGGCGGACGGCAACGCCCTCTGGAGGGTGATCCACGCCGCCACGGGCCGGAGCGTCATCGACGGCGGAGAGTTCGAGTACGGCACCCGCTGATCGCCGCATCCCCTACCGGGGCACGCCGGGGCCATCGGATGCCGGGAAAAGAAGGGGGCGAGACCGCAAGGAACCGGGGCCGGGTCGTCTCGCGGGCCCGCCGTGCAACCAATGTCCGAACATCTAATACCCGCGTCGTATTTTTCATGCCCGCCTCATTGCCCCCTTTACTTTCCGGGGTTCCGGGTTTATTTTTCACGAACCTCCTTCCACCCCGCGGGCTGCGGTCCCGTTGCCGCCCGGCCGTTCAGGTGCCGGCGGGCCGAATGCTGCAGCCGCAGGGCAACAAGAAACGCGGGACGCGTTCAAAAGGAAGGAGGGATTTCCATGATCTGCAGATTCAGCGGAAAGAGGGGCACGAGGGGGTTCACGCTAATCGAGCTGATGATCACCGTGGGCATCATCGCCATCCTGGCGTCCATCGCCGTGCCGCAATTCATCCAATACCGGCAGCGCGGCTTCCGGACCGAACTCACCTCGGATCTGAAAAACGCCTACACGGCTGCACAGGCCTATTTCGCCGACTACCCGGGGGCAACGATCGACGGCATCGCCAAGCTCACCGCAGCGGGCTGGCTCGCCTCGCCCCGCGTGAGGTGGAGCTCCGGCGACCTTCGAATCGATTCCGGGGCGGTCTCGCTCATGCACAGCCAGCTCCCGGCCTCCAGGAATACGGGCTCCGTCAGCAGCACGGGCGCGATCAGCCTTCCCGGGTCCTGAGCCGGCGTTCTGACCGTCCCGGCCCGGCGCGTCAGGTCCAGCCCTTTCGCCACATGTCCTCGTCGTCGTAGACCTTCTCGTCGGCGGCGTGGGTCTCGGCGGCATCGGCCTCGTAATCGCGCGGGGGCTTCCCCTTTCGCGTGAGATGCTCCCGGTACCACTCGTGGGCCGTGATCAGCGACATGACCTCGCTCGTGCCCGTCCAGATGGAGGCGAGGCGGATGTCGCGGAAGATCCGCTCGACGGGAAAGACGTTCGTGTAGCCGATTCCCCCCATGACCTGCATGGCATTGTGGACGGCCTTCTGGCAGGACTCGGTGATGAACTTCTTCGACTCCGAGACGAGCCGGCGGATGAGGTTCGCGTCCGCCCCCGCGTCGACGGCGCCGGCCGTCATCCGCGCCATGGCGCGGCAGGCATCGAGCAGCATGGCCGCCTCGGCCACCTGGAAGCTCACGCCCTGGAACTGGTTGATCACCTGCCCGAAGGCCTTGCGGCGAGTCGTGTAGGCCGTGGCGACGTCGAGGGCCGCCCGGGCCGATCCGATCGTCATGGCCGCCGTGCCCAGCCGCTCGGGGATCATCATCGTGTTGAACACGTCGTAGCCCCCGTGAAGCCTCCCCACCACGTTCTCCTTCGGGACCTTCACGTCGCGGAAGACGAGACGTCCCGTGCCTCCGCCGCGACAGCCCATGAGGCCGTAGAGGTACTTCGTCTCCACGCCGGCTCCCCGCTCGACGAGCAGGCAGGAGATCGCGTCCCGGGGCTTCGCGCCGGGATTGGTGCGGGCGTAGACAAGAAAGAAGTCCGCCCCTTCGGCCCCCACGATGAAGCGCTTCTGGCCGTTGAGCAAAAAGTGGTCGCCCCGGTCCTCCGCTCTCGTCGTGGCGCCGAAGAAATCGGAGCCCCCCCGTGGTTCCGTAAGGCACTCGGCGGCAAAGCGCTCGCCCCTCAGCAGGGGCTTCACGAACCGCTCCTTCTGCTCGTCCGTGCCGTGCAGGACGATCGCGTCGCAGACGAGTTCCGCCCCCACGCCGAATACGCAGGCCATCTCGTAGCCCAGGGTTCCAATCTCCTCCATGATCATGCATGTCGTGACCCAGTCCATCCCCCGGCCGCCCCACTTCTCCGGGTAGCGGCAGCCCAGAAGGTTACGCCTCCCGGCCTCCTGCAGGAACTCCTTCGGGAACCGGATCGCATCGGCGTCCATGTCGAGGATCATCTGCCGGGGGACCCACTTCACGAGATCCCTCGCCTCCTGCACGATTTGTCGCTGTGACGGCGTCATCAGAAAGTCGTACATCGCCCCCTTGCCTCCTTTCCCGCCGGCTGCGTGCCCGTCGGGTTTCTTTTTGCCACAAAGGGCGGGCAAAAGAAAGGGGCGGCCTTGCGACCACCCCTTCCTGTATCCTGACGCGGGGAAGGTGAGAACCCTGGACGGACCGGAAATCAACCGCGGACCTTCCGCTTCTCCAACCGTCTTCCCCTCAAGGACTCCTATGGTTTTCTACTTGGATACCTCCTGCCAGCCCGCGGCGCCGGTGTACCGGATCCAGGGCCCGTTGAGGGTCTTCACCTTGACGTAGTCCCCGGTCATCTCGAAGTTCGTCTTGAGCATGCCCGTGCTGTCGTCGGCGCCGCGCCCCCTGTAGACGGCCCACTGGTGCTTGCCGTAGTCATAGACGGAGACCTCGTGAAGGCCGGCAGCCAGCGCAAACTTGTCGTTGACCATGTTGACGAACCCTTCCACCTTGCTGCGGGTGATCGTCGTCATCTTGTGGAAGTTCCACTTCTTCGTGGAGCCGTCATAGACCGAGGCCCCCAGGAAACCGTACCTGAGCGTCATGTTCCCGGACTTGCTCGACACCGGCTTGAAGGCGGGCGTCCCCACGTTGGCCGGGTCCTGCTGCGCGTGGCAGGCGAGGGCCCATGACAGCATCAGAACGGCGGCGAGTAAAATGACAATCCCTGTTCTTTTCATGAGAGACCTCCTCGGGAGTTTGTGCTGACGCGAAAAGGGTTTGCAAGGCCCATGCCCACCGGCCGCGGCCGGTCGCCTTCTCTGCGGGATCCCGGGTCCGCCCAAACTTGAGCATGGGCCCCCGGATGCGCGGCATCCCACGGGGAAAGGGCCATAAAAAAGGCGGCCCGAAGGCCGCCCCGTTCTGCTTCCGCAACCTGGAAGACCGTCAGGCCAGGTTGATCGTGTGAGTCTTCAACAGGAATTCCTTGAACTGCTCCTTCGTGGTTTCCCTGACGTCGGAGAGCTTGACCAGGATGGCGTTGTTGTAGAACGAATACCCGTCGTCGATCTTCTCGGGGTTCTCGTCATCGTCGATGAAACGCTCCATGAAACGCAGGGCGAGCTTGCGGGCCTCTTTCTCGTCCTTGGCCTCGATGAGGTAATGGTGGTGGCGGATGTCCTCATCCTCGCGCTCGGTGATCTTGATCCAGTAGTCGGGCATTGTCCCTCCCGGTTCTTCATGATGTTTTTTTGCGTTTTTACCACGTCGCCGTCCGACACGCAACGACTCTTTTCACGCGGAGCACGGCCTCATCGAAAAGAGCCGCCCTCTCGACGGGCGGCCCCTGTCGGTTTTCGCCCTCCGGTGCCGGGGCTCAGAGCCGCCACCAGCGAACGGGGTCCGCAAAGCGGAAAAGGCTCCTCAGGAAGATCTCGTTGCAATCCGCCGCCGCGCCGCTGCAGCATCGGATGATCCGGGACCAGCTCTCGTAGACGCCCTGGACCGTCCTGGAGACGTCGCCGTAAGCCAGATACGCGGCATACCCGGGAAAGGGGAATTCGTCACGAGGCGCTGCGGCCGGCTTCGGCTCGACCGTCGGGGGCTGCGCCTTCGGTTTTCCCGCGGCGGCCGCGCGTCCCGGCGCTTTCGGCAGGGCGGCCTTCTTCACGCGGGCCGGTTTCGCCGCGGGCTTGCGGGCGGCCCTTCCCCTCGTTTTCGTCGGCTCGCTGGGCTTCAGTGCGCTCAGCTTCTCCAGGATGTCGGTGCGGCTCTTCCTAGCCATGGACAATCTCCTTCGCCAGAGCGAGGAAGTCCTCGGCTCCCTTGCTCGACGGGCTGTATTCGAAGAGGTTCTGCTGCGTGATCTGGGCCTTGACGATGTCGACGTTCACGCGGATGACGGTGCGGAAAAGCTTGTCGGGGAAATGGCTCTTCAGGGCCTCGTAGGTCTGCTCCGAGAGGCTGCTTCGGCGGTCGAACTTGCAGGCCAGGACGCCCAGGAGCCCGAGGGACGGATTGAGGCCGCGCCGGATGTAGCCGACCTCCTCGAGCAGCTGCTTGAGCCCCAGCAGCGGGAAGAACCCCGAGTCGACGGGAATGAGCACCTCGTCCGCGGCCACCAGCGCGTTCTTCGTGAAGATGTTGAAGCTCGGGGGGCAGTCGAAGAGAATGAACTCGTAGCGGGTTTCGAGGGGCTGCAGGGCCGTCTTGATCCGGTCGAAGGCCTGCCCGCGCAGCAGCTTCTCCTCCACGTCCTTCAGGGCGTTGTTGGAGGGGATGATATCCGTCCACCCGGTCGCGACGATGTAATCGGAGGCCACGCCCTTTTCGAGGAGGAGGTCCTTGAGCGTCGGCCCGTCGTCTTCGATGATGAGCCCCACGGCGGCCGAGGCGTTGCCCTGGCTGTCGAGATCGACGAGCAGCGTCCGTTTCCCAATGGCCCTCAGGGCCGCGGCGAGACAGACGGCCGTCGTGGTCTTGCCCACTCCGCCCTTCTGATTCGTGATGGCGATCTTTCGGGCCATGACCTCCCCTGCCGGATCTGTTCATTGGATCCTTGAATTCCATAATATAAATAGGGTGAAATGACAAGGGCGAAGGACGCGGCCTGCGTCGAGTCGACCCTCAGCGCCGACTGCCCCAACCCCTGCGGGGGCTTCGGCATCTTCGACGGCTACAACTGCTACGCGAGCAGCCCGCCTGCCGACCGCACGGCAACGCCGGCCCTCTGCGGCCCCGCCACGGACTGGCAGAACCTGCAGCGGGCGCCAGGCAGGGTGACGGTGCAAAACGTCTGCGAACCGTGAGGCCGGGCTGCCGGGCCGGAAGACAAAAGCGTGGAGGCGCCTGCCCGGGTCCATGCGGACCTCGCAGGGCCGAAACTCCTGGAGGCCGCGGGGCCCCGGGAATAAGCCCGCGTTTCGGGACACCCGGACGAATCCGGTCGGGGTTTCAAGCGGTATCCGGAACCGGAGGGGCCGCCCCGCGCGGGGCGGCCCCCCTGCGCTAGAAGGCGTAGACGAAGTTGAGCCAGAACTTGTTGCCCTCGGGCTTGTTTCGCGCCTCGAACTCGGGCTGCCATTTCGCCGTGAAGCTCATGTTCTTGTAATTGAACTGCGCCGCGGGCCCGATGGCGAAGACCCGGCCCTTGTTTCCCACGTCGTTGCCGTTTTTCTCATCCTCTGTCACCTGTTGGTAGTAATACCCGTTGAGACCGACGGCCCACTCCTTGCCGATGTGGTAGCCGACGGTGTAGTCCACGTGGAACTCCTGTCCCGACCGGTACTTCGTGTCGTCGTTTTCCGTGTTGATGTCGTACATGAACTTGGCCGAGACCTCGAAGCCGCCGTCGCTCAGGAAGGTCACGCCGAGGACGGGCTCGAAGGTCCAGTAGTTGCGGCCGATGTTGGCCAGGCGGTCCTTGTTGTAGCTTCCCGTGGGGATGTAGATGTCGAGGCCCACCGTCACGTGGACGTTCCGGGAGTGCCAGCCGAGGATGATCGGGTCGATGATGATGTCGCCCAGCCCGAACCGGTCGTCGTCGCGGCCGGGGACGCTCACGTCCTGGTAGGCGATCGGGATGAAGGCGTGGACGGCCCAGTTGGCCCCGAGGACCTTGTAATTCGTCACGTGGACGAACCGGAGAACGTCGGCCGCCACCTTCAGCTTGAAATCACCGGGGGCATCATTGCCGTTATTGTCCTTGAACTTCGATGCCGTGTAGTAGGTCAGGTAGTTGATGAAGTAGGTCCCCGGGGGCGGCAACGCCCCGGCCATGAACCCCTCCGCGCCGTTCGGGTAGGCCCCCCCGCCGCCCTCGGTGGCGAGCGCCGGCGACGCCAGCGCCGCCGCCGCAACGAGGACGACGACCCACAGACTGAATGACTGCCGCTTCTTCATACCGCTGCTTCCTCCTTCCTGGGATTTTTCACGATCAAAAAAGGCCGCCGGGTCCCCGCCCCCGCAGCCTGCAGAAAAAAAGCCATGGGCGGTTTCCGATCCACCCATGGCTTGCTTTCACCCGTTGCCTTACGGCCGGCACGTTACGATGGGCAGACCCGCGAGCTGCTGCCGGCCCACCACCAGCCGATAGAATGAATGCGCGCCTGCCCTGCCATCATCGTCGATTTCCTTGAAAAAAGTGGATGCAGTTAACCACAGGTTGCCCCGTTGTGTCAAGGGCGTTCTTGTTGACGGCCGCGCCCCCCGATTCCGCTAAAGGATTCGTGTCGGCAGGCCGAATAACGGGTAAGGATAAAATCCCGGGGGAGCCGCGGCCGGACCCGGGCAAAACGAGGCTGACCCATGACGACCTTTACACCCCGCGAGATCAAGAACCGGAAGTTCAAGCAGAGCCTGATGGGGGCCGACGCCGAGGAGGTGAAGGACTTCCTGAAGATCGTGGCGGCGGAATTCGACAGGATCCTCACCCAGAATGCCCTGCTGGAGAAGCGGCTCACCGAGCAGACCGTCCGGTCCACCCTGGGCACGAAGAAGGAGGCCGAGAAGCAGCGCCAGACACTCGAGAGCGCGGACAAGGCCGCCGGGGAGATCATCGCCCGGGCGAGGGAAGAGGCCGACGGGATCCGGCAGCAGACCGAGCGGGACCTCGCCGAGCTGCGGCGCAAGACCGAGAGGGAAGCCCACGAGAAGGCCCGCCGCGAAACGGCCCTGATGCTGTCGCAGGCGAAGGTAATGGCCGACGAGGTGATCCTGAACGCCAAGCAGAAGGCCGAGAAGATCGAGGCCGAGGCGAAAGAGGCGCTGGCGGCTGCCGCAGCGTCGGTACCCGACTTCGAGCGGCCCCTTTCGATCCCCCCATCGCCCGGCGAAGGCGCCTTCGGGTCCGACGAGGCCGAAGACCTGAGCAGCGAAGAGGCCCTGCAGAACTTCGACTCCCTCATCGCCGAGGCCCGGGTGAAGGCCGAGACGATCATCCAGACCACCCGGGCGGAGGCCGAGATGGTCACCAGCGGCCTCATCGGCCGTACCCTGGGGGAACTCAACAAGGAGCACGAGCGGCTGCTTGCCGCCGTGCAGAACGCCGTCCACAAGTCCGAGGAGATCGTCAAGGCCGCCCGCGAGGAGGCGGAGCAGTTCGCCGTGCGCAGAAAGAGCGATGCCTTCGAGGAGTGCAACGCCGTGCTCCTCGAGGCCGAGCGCAAGGCCGGCGTCATCCTCAGCCGTCTGAGGTCGCGCAGACCGTCCCACGGGATCAAACCGGGCGTCGAGGGGAAAACGGCCGGCAGCGGCGGAAAGACAAGTCCAAAATACCAGTGAGCGGATGCCGAAGCGAAGGCCCCTCCTCCCGCCGGCTCTACGACAGGAAGCCCCGTCCCTGCGGCGGGGCTTCCTGTTTCGCGGGGCCCTGTCGGGGCGCCTCGCATCCCGGCCCTCATCCCTGGCGGCATAAAAAAGCCCCCGGCCCTGAAGCACGGGGGCTCGCCTTTCCATTCGGCGGGCGCGTCACGTTTTGGCATCGGTGGTCCCCGAGTCAGTCCCTGCTTCTTCATGCCTCGATACGTCAGAGCGGGCCGCGCTGTGCAGGACCTTGCCGCAGCAGACCCATACCCATCCCCCCCCGTAAGAGACGGGCTGGACGTCCTGGGAGCAGGAAGGGCAGACGACTTTCTTCATCGGCGCTCAACCGCGGAGGGAAAATGAAGAACTGGAGCGACGATGACAAAAGGACGGCCCGAAGACAATGGCTAAAAAACAGGGATGGATTGGGGATGAATTCTCCCTATATTTCGATTGACCGGAGATGCGATTGGAGATTGACCTTCTCGTTGCTCAACCCGAGTTTCTTCCGGATGCTCTTCCTGTGCGAATCGACGGAACTGGTCGCCACGTCCATGACGGCGGCGATCTCCTTCGTCGTCCTGCCGTCCCGGATCAGCGAGGCCACCCGGGATTCCGTGGGCGTGAGGCCGTGATACCGCATGGCCCTCATCAGCGGTGACAGGACCTCGTCCAGGTGGGTTTCCATGATCGAGAGGTAGGATTTCTGCCGCTCGTCGAGGCGGGTGCCCCTGAGTTTTTCCACGTAGGGGAGGATCAGGTTCTTCATGTTCGCCATGAAGCGTTCCCCGATCTCTTTCCGGTCCTCCTCCCGTTGCCGCAGCAGCACCCTTGTCGCCGCATTGAGCTCCTCGAGAATCCGGGTCTTTTCCTCCAGCTCCCGCGTTCGCTCCTCTACCAGGGTCTCCAGGTGCTCGCGGTGCCGGGCCAGTTCGGCTTCCATCATCTTCTGAGCGGTGATGTCCAGCCCGATGCCGGCGACGTAGGGCTTCCCGGAGGCGCGGAAGGGAAATTTGCAGCCCAGCCAGAAATGGCGCCCGCCGTCGGGGCTGACCGTTTGTTCCATGACCTCGGTGGGGCGATCGGCTTCACGCACGGCCAGATCGCTCTGCCGGAATTGTTCGGCGATGTTCGGCGGCCAGATTTCGGCATCGGTCTTTCCCATCCAATCCTTCAGCCAGCTCCCGAAGCTGTCCTCGCACCTCCTGCTGAGGTACACATACCGGCCCTCTTCGTCCTTGATCCAGGCAATGGTGGGGCTGTTGTCCATGAAGAGCCGGAAGCGCTCCTCGCTTTCGCGCAAGCTGTCCTCCGCCCGCTTCTGTTCCGTCATGTCGCGGAAGATCAGAACCCTCATGGTCCGGCCGTCCGCCCTCCCGAAGGTTTTCGCGCTCGTCTCGGCCGGAAAGGTCGACCCGTCCTTGCGCCGGCAGGTGAGCATCCCCCGCCATTGGCCGTTCTTCTCCACGGCCTCGACGGCCTCGGCCAGCGCCTCGTCCTGTATGACCATCCCCGCCCGCCCCACCCGACGGATCTCTTCCTCCGTCATTCCCAGGAGTACCCGGGCGGCCCGGTTTGCCGCGACGATCTTGCCCGCGGGCCTCGCCAGCATGATCGCGTCCAGGCTGTTGTCGAAAATGGACCGGAAACGCTCTTCGCTGTCTCGCAGCCTTTCCTCCATCTGCCGGGACCGCGATTGCGCCTTTTCGAGCTCGGCAATCCTCGCCCGGAGGCGGGCCAGCTCCCGCTTCCGTTCCCGCCCCGCCGCGGATGAGTCGTTCATGGGGTTCCTCGCTTCCCGGAATCGTTTGCAGGTTATCTATCACCACGGTTTGCCCGCCCCCGCAACAGAAATCTGCGGGCATGACGTCCGGGACAAGGGACCCGACGGGCGCAAAGAGCGTTGCAATTGATCCGCCGATGTGGAAAAATCGTGGCGGCTCCGATCTCGCGCCGGGGGGGATGGCCTCGCGAAAACCGGCGTGCTGCGACGGTCGGGTTCCGAAGGGCGAGGGCTGCTCCTCCAATGGCGGCACACGGCCGATCTGCCGCATGATGCACAAGGCCGACGCCGGGCCCCCGGCGAAGGAAGGAGGAACGGGAGATGAGCACGGAGGCGTTCGGCTTCGAGAAGTGGTTTGTCGAGACGATGATGGGGCTCGCGCCCGACCCGGAGACGGTCCGGGTGGACGGGGCGCCCCCGGACATGACGGACTTCGCGTCCAACAAGGCCTTCTCGGTGAGCTTCGCCTCGGGGATGATGCCGGGCCCCTTCGGCATGGCGACGATCCTGCCCGAGCTCGCCGCGGTCACGAAAATCCAGATGGACCTGCTCTACAAGATCGCCAAGTACCACGGCCGGCTCGATCAGGTGAACCGCACCCTCGTCCTGTACGTCTTCGGCTGCGCCCTGGGCGTGACGGCGGGGCGCCTGCTGGTGCAGAGGGCGGGCTCCCGGCTCATCGTCAAGGCGTTCAGCACGCAGGCGGCGCAGAAGATCGCCGCGGCCATCGGCGCGCGGATCGGGTCTAGCTTTGTGCAGCGAAGCGCCGGTCGCTGGATCTGCATGGCCACGGCCCCGGTGTTTGCCCTTCTCTCCAAGCGGATGACGGAAAAGATCGGCGGGTACGCGGAGGATCTCTTCCGGCAGGACATCGAAATCGAGACGATCGAAGACTGAAGGAGCGCGACGGCGCTCCCGGACCCCGGGGGACACCGTGGACGACCACATCGCCCTGGACCAGCTCGAGGCCCTGGCCTGCAGCCTCGGCATCGAGGTCCGCCACGAGAGAATCCCGCAGGACGACGTCGCGATCGCCGGCGGGCTCTGCCGGCTCAAGGGAAAGAACGTCATCGTCCTCGACGCGCGGGCGGCGGCCAGGGACAGAGTCCGCACCCTGGTGCAGGCCCTGAAGCCCTTCGACCTCAGCAACGTCTACATCCGCCCCGCCCTCCGGGAACTGCTGGAAAAACCCTGAGAGGCCCGCCGGCTACTGCGCCTTCGGCATCTGCGCCTGCCCCACCCTGTAGTCGAAATCCCCCAGGGGCCGCTGGAACGTGAATTCGAAGGGGTCCGCGACGAGAAGCTTCCCGGCCGTACCGACACTGTCGCTGGGGATCGAGAAGGGCAGGGATACGAGGAACATCGCCGACCCGAACACGCCGGCGACGAGCCCCACGGGGCGGACGAGCAGCACATCGGCCACGATCGCCATGCCGTCCTTCGGCGGTTCGGCAAAGGCCTGCGCCGTGCTTGCGAAGAGAGCGCAGACAACCAGAAACACAATCGCCGTCTTCTTCATGGAACACCCTCCCGGGAACCGCGGTTCCCCGTCGTATTCGATGGCCGCAGTCTCGTTTCTTTCCCGCGGGAAGTCAATACGACGGCAGCATGAATTGCCCCTACGACGTTCTTCCGACCCGCCTCGCCCGCGCGGCGTACCCGGCCCGGGCCGCTCCCGGCGTCACTCCCCGATCGGGGCGCAGGCCTCCTGGCCCGCGAAGCGCCGCGCCGCCCCCCGCATCCCGGAAAGAACGGGACCGTCGCCGTCGGGGGCTTCTTTCCGAGGTTGCCGACGGCGTGAAGGAGCCGGCGGGGTCAGCCGGCCCAGTGGACGATCTCCCGGGCGTCCGCCCTCGTTCTTTCGAACCGGTTGAGGGGGCAGTCCGGATCGGGGTATCCGAGCGCGATGCCGGCCACGATGCGGCGTTCCTCGGGAATGGAGGCGACCTTCCGCAGCACGTCGGGGTAGCGGACCGCGGCGGCCATGATGCACGTGCCGAGGCCCCTGGCATGCGCGAGCAGACAGATCGTCTGGACGACGAGCCCCGCGTCGAACAGGGCATACTCGACGGCCACGTCCCGTGGAACGGCGACGACGATCAGGCAGGGCGCCCCGTAAAGGCCGGCCATGCGCGCATAGAGCCGGTTGCGGGCCTCCCGGTCCGCCCGGTCGATGCCCATCAGCTCCAGGATGGTCCTGCCCATCCGGCCGTAACGTTCCTTGAGAGGTGAGGGCCACGCCTCCGGCATGGGGACGTCCGGGGACGCCGCCAGCCCCCCGGACAACATCCGCTCGTTGGCCTCCCTGAAGGCCGCAAGAGGCGCTCCCGTGAGCACGGTGAACTCCCAGGGCTGTGTGTTCCCCCAGGAGGGCGCCCACCGGGCGGCATCGAGGATCTCGTCGATCAGCAACCCCGGGACCTTCCTCTCGGTGAATTTCCGGATGCTTCTTCTGCCTTTCACGGCCGCTTCCAGTTCCATGGCCCGCCTCCTTTCTCCGGCAATCGTTCCGAGCCAACGGCCCGCCGCGACGCCGGCCCCCGCGGCGGACTCTCCCCCCGCGACAGCCCGTCATGGGCATTCGCCGGCCCGTCTCCGACCATCGGTCATCGCGTCTCAAGGGTCTCGGGTTCGAACGCGGGGACCGGGCGGATCCCCCTGTTTTGATTATAAGGACAACGGAGAGAAGGAAAAGAGAAAAAATCCCCCCCGGGGGGATCGTCGCGCACCGCCAAGTTCAGGACAGATTGCACACGGTAATCTCCGGCCACGCGCCCAGCCGCACCGGGGTGAAGGTCGTGCCGATGCCGCGACTCACGTACAGACGGGACTCGCCGATGCGGTGAAGACCCTCGGGGTACGGGGTCCGCAGGTGGGCGAGGCTCGTCGCCCCGCCTCCGGGCAGGGGCAGCTGAATCTGCCCGCCGTGATAGTGGCCCGACAGCGTCAGCGCAATCTTCCGTTCCGCTGCGGCCGGAAAAATTTCGGGGCGGTGGGAGAGCAGGAGGGTCGGGATATCCGGGGCAAGCCCCGCCAGGGCCGCGTCGAGGTCGTCGTTGCCGATCCGCATGTCGTCGATCCCCGCAACGGCGAAAGGTCCCCGCGCGGCCCGGATCACCCGGTGCGCATTGCAGAGAAGGGGGATGCCGTGCTGCCGGAAGATCGTCCTGAGCCTCTCCGGGCTCGCGACCCAGTGCTCGTGATTGCCCAGGACGGCGAAGGTCCCGTAGCGCGCCCTGACGCGAGCCATCTCCTCGAGGCACCCCGGCAGAAAGGCGATCGAATTCGAGACGTAGTCCCCCGTCAGGGCAAAGACGTCGGGCTCCAGCGCAATCACGGCCTCGGCGTAACGCCTCAGGTCGCTGCGGGTCATGTAGGGGCCCGCATGGTGATCGGTGAGCTGGACCACCCGGAGCGGAACCCCGAAGGGCAGAGAGAGCTCCCTCACCTCGTGGGATCGCCCCGCCCGGGCCGCCCCGTATCCGCAGAGGACAAGGGGCGCGGCCGCGATCGCCCCGGCCCCGGCCTGCAGGATCAACCGTCGTCCGGGATCCGCGGACGATCCGCCCGCCCCGGAGGCGGGTCCATGGGAACGCCCGGCGACCGCCCGCCGGGCTCCCCCCGCCAGCCGGAGGGCGGCCAGCAGCAGGGCCGAAAAAATCGAACCCAGGCCCCAGACGGCCGGCAGGTAGAACAGGAGAGCCTGTGCCGGCGCGGGCGGGTCCACCCAGGGCACTGGCCTCAGGAGGATGAGGACGTTCATGGCGAACAGCAGGCCGATGACCGACCCTGCCAGGAAGACCGCCAGGAGCTTGAATCGCTCCGAGCTCTGCGAGGACCGGACGGCCGTCCGCAGACGGAGGAACAGGTAAATCTGGGCGAAGACCGCGAGACCGACGACGATGAACCGGAGGGTGCCGAAGGTGACTGTAGGTACCATAAGCCGTTGATTCAATCTGCCACAGAATCGGCGCGCCCGCAAGCCGCGAGATGGCGGGCGAATCCCCCCGTCTTCGCACCGGTGCGGGGGAGGAAGCCGACCCGGCCCGCTTGACGTCGCCCGCGCCGCTCTGTTATAAATCCGAAAGGACAGGGATCCACGGGTTCATCCATCCCTTTCCCCTCCTTCCCGAGAGGCAGCAGCCATGTTCCCGCGCCTCGAGAGATTTCTTGCCGCCCTCGCCGTGGCGGCGATCGCCGCCACGGCCGCGTTCTGGGCATTCCCCCCAGGGCCGCGCCTCCCTGCCCCGAATCCCGGGGCGGTTGCCTCCCGGCCGGTGCCCGTCGAGCCCACGGCCGCGGAGGTGGCGCCGGTTTTCGCCCCCCCTCCGCAGGATGCGCCGACGTTCCCGGCGAGGAGCGAGACCCCGGTCGAGCCGCCGCCCGCCAAGCCCGGAGAGGCGGGGCGGGACCTGCCCGCCCTGATTTCCCGGTCCCTGCGCGAAGCGCTTCCCGACACGCCCCTGTCGGACGAGCAGGTCCGCGAGCTGACCGAATCCGTCCAGGCCTTCCGGGAATCGATGCAGGCGCTCCGTGACACGGAACGGACCCCGGAAAACGCGGAGAGGATCCGCGAGTGGATGGAGCGCGTCGAGGAGAACCGCCGCCGCTTCGAGAAGACGGCGGGCGTAAGCATCAACGAGTTTCTGCGGCGGACCACGAGGGACGGGATCGACAATGACAGGCACGAAGAAAACGGGACGGTTGCGGAGCCTCTCGATCGCCCTGGCCGTTAGCCTTGTGCTGGCCCCCGGATGCATCCGGGCGGACGGCGACGAGGTGATCGCGATGATCGACGGCAGTCCCATCACCCTCTCGGAGATCGAGGGGAGCGCCGCTTTCCAGATCTACCGGCTCCGCGGCAGCATCCACAGCCTCCTGCAGCGCGAGGCCCGGGAGATCGCCGACCGGCGCCTGCTGGAACGCGAAGCGGCCCGGCAGGGGCTGAGCGTGGGGGCCCTGCTGAAGAGGGAGGTCGACGGCAAGACCGCCCCGGTGACGGAGAAGGACGTCGATGCCTACGTCGCGGCGCATCCCGCCGAGGCGGGCGGGGGCGCCGAGGGCCGCGGACGGCTGACGGCCTACCTCGAGGAGCGCGCCCGGATCCAGCGGAAGCTCGACTACCTGGCCTCGCTGCGGAAAACGTCGGACTACCGGTTCCTTGCGGCGCCTCCCGAACGGCCGCGTGTCCGGGTGGAAATCGAGGGCGCGCCGCAACGGGGCCCGGCGGACGCGCCCGTCACGCTTGTTCACTTCGCCCGATTCTCCTCGAAGCCCTCCGCCGAGAGCGCGGAGAAGATCCACCGCCTCCTCGAGGAGTTCCCAGGGAAGATCCGATGGGTGCACCGGAACTTCATCGGCACCCAGGACCCCGTCGCCCTGGCGGCTGCGGAGACGGGGGAAGCGGCCTTCCGGCAGGGAAAATTCTGGCAATACCATGACGCGATCTTCGCCCGCGGCGGCAGGGTCACGGCCGAGGCGGTCCGCCAGGCGGCCCGGGAAGCGGGCCTCGACCCGGACCGTGACGAAGCCGGACAGAAACAGGGGGCCCTGCTCCGGAGGGTCCGGGAGGATATCGGCATCGGCGTGCGCCTCGGCGTGCAGGCCGCTCCGGTCGTGTTCGTCAACGGGATCTACTTCGGCGGGACCTTCCCCCTCGAGGACCTGAGGGCCCTTGTGCGCCGGGAGCTCGAAGGGGTTCGTAAGAAAGAGGCCCTGAAGTGAGGGGGCGCTGACCGAATCAACCGACACAGGGGAAAGGAGGAAGATCATGAACAGGACAAACGTCTGGATCCTTGCCGTGCTGGCCCTGCTGTGCCTCGCCCTGGCCGCGCCGCAGGCCCTGGCCCAGGGGAAGGCGGCGCAGCTCAAGCCCAAGCGCCTCTCCAGCACGGGCGACAGCATGACCGAGGCCATCGACGCGGAGCTGCCGGCGGCCAACCACTGGGCAAGCTGGGTCAACGGCTACCACGGGTTCTGGGAATGGCTCTTGGGGCTCACCAACGTCAACAGCCACAACCAGCGGATCACGAAGGCCTTCGGGAGCTCCGGCCGCGCCAACTACATGGAGGCCAAAAGCGGAGCCGACATGTTCGACTTCCCGGCCCAGGCAAAGCAGGCCGTCAGCCGCAAGGCCTCGTACGTGACGGTGCTCATGGGTCACAACGACGTCTGCCAGGACCGCTTCATCGACATCCCGTCGGACGAGGTCTTCGAGGACCGCTTCCGGGAGGGGATGGAAACGCTGAGACAGGGCCTGCCGGCGGGGGCCACCGTATACGTCGTGGGGATCGTGGACATCTACCGGCTCTGGCAGGTCGCAGGCGACAAGAGGGCCCTGGGGATCGTGGATTGCGAGGTCTTGTGGGCGGCAACGCTGCTGAGGTGGTACCCCTGCGGCACCATGCTCAACCCGCTCATCGGGGAGGCGGGCCGGCAGTTCACCCGGGAGCGTAACGTCGCGTTCAACGCCATTCTCCGGCGGGTGACCGAGGAGTATCAGGCTCAAGACAGCAACCACCACTACGTCTTCACAGACGAGATCTTCAAGTACCCCTTCGTCGAAAGCCATGTCTCGGACATCGACTGTTTCCATCCCTCCGCGCCGGGGCAGAGGAAACTCTCGGAGATCACCTGGCGGCACGGGCCGTTTGCCGAGCCCCCGAAATGACCGGAGCCGGTCGCCGGAATCGGGGCAGGCAAGGAAGCCCCGCACCTTCGATGCGGGGCTTCTCTTTTCGCGGCGGCGGCGAGTCTGAACAGCCGGAAGGCCCGCCCGTTCAGGCCAGGTCCGGAAGGGGGATCTCCGGGCGGGCAGGGGCCGTTTTTTTTGGGGCATGCAGGCGCCGTTTGTACTACAATGCAGCAGTACGCCGCAAGCGCTCCGGCGGCGCGCCGGCTTGCGAGCCCCGGTTCAGGAATCGGACATGAAGACCCCCTTCGCGCAGAAACTGGCATCCGCCCGCGTCACCTTCCGCACGGCCCTGGCGACGCTCCTGGCCGTCATGCTCATCGGCACGGTCCTGCTCCTCGGGGGCCTGTCCTACTACAACCTGAAGCGAAACGCCGACACCCTCTCGGCGCAGGTGCTGGACGAGAGTTCCCTGCGCATCCGGCACTGGGTCGGCACGCTCCTCACCCGCGCCCGTGACCAGGGCGAGATGAACCGCCAGATCCTGAGCACCGTCCAGATGAAGCCGGAGACGCTGAACTGGCTGACCCGCTACCTGCAGCGGGTCATGGAGACGCAGACCCACTTCACGTTCCTCTCGGCCGGCTTCGAGAACGGCCTGATGCTTTCCATCGAGCGCCTCGCGGAAGGCGGGTTCAGCATCCGCGAGGCCCGGTTCGACCGCAAGGCCGGCAAGGCGGTGATCCTCGACTTCACGCCCGAAGACTATCCGCGGCGAAAGGCGTTCGACCGTCGGGAGTTCCCGCTGACCGGCGCGAGAATGCTGCCGGAATGGTACAGCCTGGCCCGCGACGCCGAGGGGCCGGTCTGGACCGAGGGGCGAACGCTCCGAAGCGGCGCACGGGCGGTCCCGGGGATCAGCCTGGCCACGCCTGTCTACGACCGGGACCGGCAGTTCGTCGGCGTGACGACGGTCGACATCGACATCAGCGCCATCTCCCGCTTCCTCAACTCCAACCCGATCGGCCGGGCGGGCTTCGCCTTCATCATCGAGCAGACAAAAGAGGGGGTGCACCGGGTTCTCGCCCACCCGCAGCCGGAGATCCTCACCCGCGAATTCAGGGACGAGCGGGGCCGCACGCAGTTCGAGTTCACGCCCTGGCGGAAGCTCGCCGACGAGAAGGTCGTGCGCTTCATGGACAAATTCACGCAGGACGGCGGCTATCTCGGGCACGACCTCCGGATGTTCCGTTTCGGCGCCGGCGGCAGGGACTATTTCGGCTGCTACCGCCGGATGGCGGGCAGCAACGTGCCGGGCTGGACCATCGCCCTCGTCATCCCCTACAGCGAGATCATGGGGGCCGTGGACCGCAACAACCTCGAGACCGTGGGGATCGGGATCGCCGCCTTCTTCCTGATCCTGATCTCGAGCGCCTGGATCTCCGCCCTCGTCGCAAAGCCCCTGCGCCGGATCGCCCTCGACTCCGAGGCCATCGGCCGCTTCGAACTGGAGCCCCGGCCCCTGGAGCGCTCGCAGATCAAGGAGGTGGATCAGCTGATGGTGGCCACCCACGACATGAAGCGGGGCCTGCGCTCCTTCGGCAAATACGTGCCGGCCGACCTGGTCCGCGAGATCCTCGCCTCGGGGGGCGAGGCGGAACTCGGCGGACGCAAGGCCCATCTCACGATCTTCTTCTCCGACATCGCCGACTTCACGTCGATCTCGGAACGGCTCGCGCCCGAGGAGCTCGTCGAGCAGCTCGGCGAATACTTCGAGGCCATGAGCAACGCCCTGAGGCGTCGGCCCCCGGGGACGCTCGACAAGTTCATCGGCGACAGCATCATGGCCTTCTGGGGGGCACCCACGCCCAATGCCGATCACGCCGTGTCGGCCTGCCGGGCGGCGCTTGCCTGCCTCGAGGAGCTGAAGGCGCTCCACGAGAGGTGGAAACGGCAGGGGAAGCCCCTGTTTCACCAGCGCATCGGCATCAACTCGGGCGAGGTGATCGTGGGCAACATGGGCAGCGCCAGCCGCCTCAACTACACCGTCGTGGGCGACACGGTGAACACGGCGAGCCGGTTCGAGGGCCTCAACAAGCTCTACGGCACGCAGATCATCATCGGCGAGAGCACCCGGGCGCTCGTGAAGGACCAATTTGTCGCGCGTCCCCTCGACTTCGTCTCCGTCAAGGGAAGCGCCAGGGGGATCCGGATCTACGAGCTGATGGCGGAGACCGCTGCGGCCGACGAGCGCACCCGCTCGATCGCCCGGCTGGCTGAACAAGCGCTCGATGCATACCTCGGCCGCCGCTGGGACGAGGCCATGGAGCACGGCGGGAAGATCCTGGAGCTCAATCACGGCGACGAGCCCGCCCGTATCCTGATGGAGCGCTGCCGGCGATACCGGGAAACCCCGCCGCCCGAGAGTTGGGACGGCATCCACCGGGTCGAAAGCAAGTGACGGCGCCCGGCCCGGGGAGCCGAAATCAGTCCCCGGACGGTAAACCGGATCCTCCCTGGCGCGTTTTACAAGAAAAGACCGTTTTGCCCGCGCCGGCATCCCGGGAGACCGGGGAGCGGTTTCGCGGCCCGCAGCGCCTGCTGCGGCCTGCGCCTCGGTGCCGGTGTCCGGCCGGAGACGATCATGAACCTATGGAAACCCTCCCGGTATGCCCTCGTCTGGTGCCTGGCGCTGCTGATCGCCGTACCGATGCCGATCATTGCTCAGGAAACGTCGCCCGATGCCGCAAGGACGGGCGCCAGGGCGTTTTCCCAGCCTGAGCTGGACCAGTTGCTTGCCCCCATTGCGCTCTACCCCGATTCGCTCCTCGCCCACCTTTTCATCGCCGCCACCTACCCCCTGGAGGTGGTCATGGCGGAGAGATGGGCGCGGGAAAACAGGAGCCTTCCCGCCGAATCGTTCAATGCCGCCCTGGAGAAGCAGAACTGGGACCCCAGCGTGAAAGCCCTGGTTCCCTTTCCCGACGTCCTCGAGATGATGAGCCGGAAACTGGACTGGACCGAGAAGGTCGGCAATGCCTTCCTCGCCCAGCAGGCCGATGTGATGGACACGGTCCAGAGGCTCCGCAAGCGGGCCCACGACGCGGGGAGCCTCAAATCGACGGAGCAGCAGAAGGTCATCGTGGAGCGGGACGTCATCCGTGTCGAGCCCTCGAGTCCTTCGATCGTCTATGTGCCGGTCTACGACCCCTGGTGGGTCTACGGGCCGTGGTGGTGGCCGGCCTATCCCCCGTACGTGGTCTACCCCTATCCGGCCGGCGTGGCGATCGCGCCGGGGGTCATCTGGTTCGGCACGGGTCTTTTCGTCGGGGCCTACTGGGGCAGCTGGGGGTACTGGGGCTGGCACAATCACACCTGCTACGTGAACCGCGCCTATTTCCGCGGCGGTTACGGCAGCCGCGGGGGACAGGGGGGAGGAGCCGTGGGCCGGGCCTGGGCGACACGGCAACAGGGCGCACCGGGCGCGTCCGGAGCTGCCGGCGGGGTTGCGGCAGCACAGCCCTGGCGGCACGACCCCGCCCACCGCAGGGGAGTCGCTTACCGGGACACGGCAACGGGCGAACGGTACGGTCGGACGAACCGCGCGGCCGTTGAGAACAGGCGCAGCTTCCGCGGACACGAGGCCTCCGGGGCCGGGCGAACGGCCGGCGCGGAGAGCCCGGCGATGAGCGCCCGCGGGACCGCCAGGCCCGACCCCTCGGCCGTCCGGGAGGCGCTGTCAGCACGGGCCGGAAGGACGGGTGCCCCGGGGCGAAACGATGCGCTCTCCCTGCGGACAGGCAGAGCCGACGCGGTCTTCTCCCGGGCGGGGAGGCCGGATCGGGACGGCCGGCGAGAGATCGGGCGGGCGCAGACGGGCGCGGAAAGGCGGCCGGGCCGGGCAGTCGTGGAGCGCGGCCTCGCGGGGCGGGCCTTCGAGGGGATCGGGCGGGGCGGAGAGGTCCGCCGGCAGAGCGCCTGGGGCCGCGGGAGCCTCGATGCCGCACGAACCGGAGGCGGCAGGCCCGGGGACGCCGTTCGCGGCTTCCCGCAGGGAAGAGCGGCAGCGGGCAGTGCCGTCCGCGGCATGCCGCAGGTCAGCGGAAGGGCCGGGGATGCCCCCCGCACCTTCCCACAGGGAAGCGGCGGCGCCGGGGGCGGATTCTTCCGGGGAGGCCACCGCTAGGGCCGGCGGACCCCCCGGGATGGACCGTGCAAGGCCCCCCTGCGCGAACAACGGTAACAGGAACCCGCTACCTGCCCGGTTTCGCCGGCGGGGCGGCCTTCTTCCGGCTCCCTGGCTTCCCAGCGGACGCCGCTTTTTCGAGCCTGGCGATCCGCTTTTTGAGCGCGTCGATCTCCTTGATCAGCGGGGCGTGGAGCCGGGCCTGGGCATCGGCCATCATCTGCTGGATGCGACCCTCCAGGTCTTTCGTGGCCGCTTTCGACTTCGCAAGGAGTTCGATCATGAGCGCCCTGCCCTCCTTTTCGGTCAACTCCCCCTTCTTGATCAGCTCCGCGACCGTCTCCTCGACCTTCTCCTTGCCCAGGTAGAAAAGACCAACCCCGAGCAGCCGGGCCTTCTTGATGAAATCCTGCATGTGGGTTCCTCCTTTTCTTGCAGGATACCGTCCCGCGACGCACAACGCAAGCAAAAGGCGTCGGCACGCCACGGCGCGGGGCCCGCAAGAAAGATTGGAAAAAACGTCTTTTTCTGGTAACAAGGGCCAGGGCGGACCGTCGGGGCCGCTGCTGCATCTCCGCGGAGCAAGACGCACAGGTGGCATTCAACGTTTCGATCCTCTTCAGGCTCATCAGCAGCTATCTCCTGATCATCGTCGTGGTCCTGCTGTCCGGCCTGTACACCATCTGGAACCTCAGCGAATTCAACCGGCTCATCCGCGCCGTGGCCTCCTACGACACGCGGATGATCCAGCTCGCGGAGGAGTGCCAGGAAACCCTCTACAACGCCAACGCGGCGGAAAGGAAGTTCTTCGTCGCCGGCGACGAGACATACCTGAGACAGTTCAAGGACATCGAGGCCGCGCTTGCCGGAAAGCTCAGTGAGCTTGCGACGCTGGCCGACACGGAAAAAGAGCGCGCCCTCCTGGAGGCCATTCGGGCGTCCCTGGTGCGGTACGGCGCGCTGTTCGACGAAATGGCGGCCCGCGTGGGAAGCGGCCGGATCCCCGCCGACGAGGCCGCCCTGTACCGGATCGAGCAGGACCTGATCGTCGGGGACACGGGACAGAACCTGCGCGAGTTGGCGAGGATCTCCTCCGATGCGCGCGAGGAAAAGCTCCGGGAGATCGAGGCCCTCTCGGTGCGCAATGCCGATGCGATCCTGATCTCGCTCGTCGTGGCGGTGGTGCTCATGATCGCCATCTCCATCCTGAACACGCAGTCGATCAACGTCCCCATCTCCCGCCTGCGGGAGAAGACGAAGGCCGTCGCCCGGGGAGACTTCGGAGACCCGCTGGACATCGGCTCGCCCCCGGAGATCCGGGAGTTGGCCGCGGCCTTCAACACGATGTGCGACCGGCTCCGGGAGCTCGACCAGATGAAGATCGATTACATCAGCCATCTCTCCCACGAGTTGCGTACGCCGCTGACCGCGATCCGGGAGGCCTCGAGCATGCTCGAGGAAGGGCTCTTCACGCAGATGCCGGAAAAGCAGCGGGAGCTGCAGACCCTCATCCGCGAAGGCTGCGAGCGCCTGATCCGGTCCGTCACCCGGCTGCTCGATTTCTCGATGATGGAATCGGGCATCATGCCCCTGGTGGTGCAGGAAGCGCCCCTGAGGCCGCTCGTGGAACGGAACCTGCAGCGATTCTCGCCCGTCGCCCAGCGCAAGCGGATCGACATGAGACTCGACATCCCGTCGGACCTGCCCCTGATCCGAATGGACGCCGAGAAGATCGAGGTGGTGGTCGAGAACCTGCTGAGCAATGCCCTCAAGTTCACCCCCGACGACGGGCACATCACGGTCGCCGCCCGGCACCTCGGGGACGAGAAACTCGTCGAGGTGGCCGTTTCCGACACAGGCCGCGGAATCCCCGAGTCGGGGCTGAAGGAAGTGTTCGAGAAATTCAAGCGCGTCGACGACGGCAAGGGCGCCGTGCGGGGAACGGGGCTCGGGCTTGCCATCGTGAAGCACATCATCAAAGCCCACGGAGGTCGGGTATGGGCCCAAAGCGAACTCGGCAAGGGAAGCACCTTTACTTTTTCCTTGCCTGCCTGATCCTGACCGGCGTCTCCGGGTGCGCCGGCTTCCAGGGAGTGATCTCGACGCCCGACTACTGGCAGGCGGACCAGCAGATGGCGGCCGGTCATTACGAGGCCGCGATCGACCGGTACCGCGAGATCGGCCGCCTCTACCCGAGGGCGGCCGACGAGGGCCTCTTCAAGATCGGCTGCATCCAGGCCCACCCCCGCAACCCGAAGAAAGACTACGGGAAGGCCCTGGAGAGCTTCCGGCAACTCGTCGCCGAGTATCCCGGGAGCGCGTACCGCGTGCCGACAGACGCCTTCATCGCGGTCCTCGTCGATCTGGCGGGCCGGGAGAAGGATCTCGCGAACCGCGACCGGGGGGCGCCGGCCCTGAAGAGGCAGGTCGACGCTCTCGAGAGACAGCTCGATGCCCTGCAGAAACAGATCGAACAGATGAAGGAAATCGACCGGAGCCGGGAAGAGAAGCGGCGACAGACGCCGCCGCGCAAGTGAGGATCCGCCATGCAACGAATCCTGATCGTCGATGACGACGTGAGTGTTCTGAAGGTGCTGCAGATGCGCCTGGAATCGGAGCGCTTCTCCGTGACGGCGGCTTCCGAGGCCGGCGAAGCGAAGAAGAGGCTCGAGGAGGAGACCTACGATATCGCCCTGTTCGACCTGAGGCTCGCGGAGGGCAGCGGCATCGAGCTGATGAAGAGCATCCGGGACATCGACCCCGACCTGCCGGTGATCATCCTCACGGCCTACGGGACCATCGAGAGCGCCGTCGAGGCCATGAAGGAGGGGGCGTACAGCTATCTCACCAAGCCCTTCGACTACCGCGAGCTGCTCGTCCAGATCCGCAACGCGATCGAGAAGTCAAGCCTGTCCCGGGAGGTGAAGCGGTTGAGGCACATGATGCGCGCGGACCTGGAGGGGTCGAGCATCATCGCGCGCAGCGAGGCCATGAGGCGGGTCCTCGACGCCGTGGCGCTTGCCGCCGAGACGGATTCCAACGTCTTCATCAGCGGCGAGAGCGGCACGGGCAAGGGGATGGTGGCCCGCGCCCTGCACAGGCTCAGCAAGCGCAGGGAGCAGCCCTTCGTCGGCATCAACTGCGCGGCGATTCCCGCCACCCTGCTGGAGAGCGAGCTCTTCGGGTTCGAGAAGGGGGCCTTCACGGGCGCCGTGGCGAGCAAAAAGGGGCTCTTCGTTCAGGCCGACAAGGGCATCATCTTCCTCGACGAGATCTCCGAGATCCCCCTGGCCATGCAGGGAAAGCTCCTCAAGGCCCTCGAGGAAAAGGAGTTCTACCCCCTGGGTGCCCACAGGACGGTGAAGGTGGACGTCCGGATCGTCTCGGCGTCGAACAAGGAGATCGTCCAGGAGGTCGAGAAAGGGACCTTCCGCAATGACCTCTTTTACCGCGTCCATGTCGTGCCGATCAGGGTGCCGCCCCTGCGGGAGCGCAAGGAGGACATCCCGGTGCTCGCGGAGCACTTCCTGGGCAAGGTGGCCCAGAAGCTCGAAAAACCCGTCAAGCGCCTCTCGGCGGGCGCCATGCAGAAACTCATGATCTATGCCTGGCCCGGCAACGTCCGGGAGCTCGAGAACATGATCGAGTGCGCCGTGGTCATGTCGACGGAAAACGTGATCCCCGAGGATCTCATCATCGTCCCGGGACAGCCGGACGCAAAGCAGGCGTTCAAGCCCCTGAAGGAAAGCAAGCAGGATTTCGAGAAGAACTACCTGGTCCAGCTCATGAAGATCAGCCGGGGGAACGTCAGCCGGGCCTCCAAGCTGGCCGGCAAGTACCGGGCCGATCTCTACGAGCTGCTGGAGAAATACCGGATCGATCCACTGGACTTCCGAAAGGACTGAGGGGCGGTGCATCGCTTTGTCAGGCGCTTTGAAGGGAAAACCCTGCAAGGAAAGCGTCGGCAGACAGGGGCGCCCGCCTCGGCTCGCATGACAAGATAAGCGTATTCAAGGAGTTGGAAAGTCAGGACCGGATGGTACGGGCCTTGCTCTAGAAACCCTCGTCTGAAATTACGGTGGTCGCTGATGAGAGTCCTGGTTGTAGACGATGACCCCTTCATGACGGAGATCCTGAGACTCTACCTGCTGCGGGCAGGCCACGAGACGGACACGGCTGAAAACGGTCTCGCGGCCCTTCGCCGCCTGGAGAGCGCCCCTTACGACGTCGTCATCACCGATGCGGTCATGCCGGGGATGTCGGGCTTCGAGCTCTGCGAGGCAATCAGGACAGGGTACCCTCACATCCGAATCATCGGGATGACCGGCCAGGTCAACGTGAACGAGTTCGAAAAATCCGGCGCCCACCTGTTCTTCCGCAAGCCGGTCCCCTTCCAGGATCTGCTCAGGGCCATGCAGGGCCTCTTTCAGACGGATTCATCCGCAGCGCTGTAGCGTTCGTACACCCCCATCCCCGTCTCCATCGGCCCCGCTCCCGGGGGCGATCGTCCGGCCAGATGCGCACGGCCCCTCCGATTCCCGTCCGTCGAGGTGCATGGAGGGAAAACCATACACAGCAACCAGCTGATTTCAGGGATTATTTCAGAATATCGCCCCGGGTTGCGTAGGATCCTCCCTGCAACAAGACCCGCATTCCCAAGGGTCTCCAGCTTGCCGGAACTATCCAGATAATCAATTATATCAAGAACATGAATTATTTCCGCTTCGGGTGGTATGCTCGTTGCCTATAGGCTCCGCGCAGGCAGTTCACCTGCCCGATCTCTGCCGGCAGGCATTACGGAGCGGCACATGGGCCTTGCGAGGCGACTCGTCTTCCGAAAAAGACTTTTTTTGTCCTTTTTTTTCCTGTTGATCCTGACCGGGTTTGCCCGACAGGCCCTTGCGGCCGACGTGACGCTCGCCTGGGACGCCAACAGGGAAGCAACCGTGGCGGGCTACAGGGTCGGCTACGGGACGGCCAGCGGGAGCTACCCCAGCACGGTCGATGTGGGCAACTGGACCAGCGTCAGCATCAGCGGCCTCGAGGCGGGGCGGAAGTATTACTTCGCCTGCAAGGCCTATGACGTTTCGGGCAAGGAGAGCGCGTACTCCAGTGAAGTCTCCTACACGGCGCCGGCCACGGCCTGTTCCTACACGATATCGCCCGCGAGCCAGTCCTTCGCCGCCTCCGGGGGGACGGGAAGAGTGACGGTCACCACCCAGGCGGGTTGCCCCTGGAGCGCGTCGAGCACCGCCTCCTGGCTGACCGTGACGGCGGGCGCGAGCGGCTCCGGGACGGGGACGGTCGGTTATTCCGTGACCGCCAACACGGCCGCCGCGGCCAGATCGGCGCGCATCACGATCGCCGGCAGCAGCCTTGCGGTGAGCCAGCAGGCCGCATCGGCAAAGGCAACCATCACGAGCTCGGCCGGGACCGGCGGCAGCATCTCGCCCTCCGGTTCGGTTGCAGTGGCCATCGGGTCGAGCAAGACGTTCACCGTGAGGCCCGGCTGGCTTTACAGGATCTACGACGTCAAGGTGAACGGCGTCTCCGTGGGGGCGGTCAGGTCGTACACCTTCTCCGGCGTCAGGGACAACCAGACAATCAGCGCTACGTTCAAACGGAAGTTCTAGAACCGTCCTGATACGGATCCCTCCCTGGGGAATTTTTGTTTTATGCCCCCTCTATTCCCCAGGGAGGATGTCCCTTCGCACCCCCCGGCAGTACGGCCGGACCGGGAAGGAATGCCATGCGGGCAACGAAGATCCCATGGCCCTGCGGCGAGGAGCCGCCGGGATCCGAAATCACCATCACAGCCGCCTCCGGGCAGGGGGGCGTCATCACGCCCTCGTCCCGGCAGTCCGTCGGGTACGGCCGGAGCCGGATGTTCGTTATCCGGCCCCGGGAAGGCTACGCGATCGGCGATGTCGAAGTGGACGGCGTCTCGATCGGGCCCGTGAGCCTGTACATGTTCACGGACGTCACGGAGGATCACACGATCCGCGCCACGTTCAGGAAAAAGGACCGGCGCTCCGCCGGACGGGACAGGGAGGAAAAACCGTGCTTTCGAGACTGAGACGCCCCATGCTTGCCGTTGCGTTCGTCTGTTACCTGACAGCCTTCCTGACGTCGCCCGCCCTGGCGGGGATGGTGGGGGGCCTCGCCTCGGCTCCCTCCGATCCGGGAAAGCCCCGCTGCGAGGAACTGAGCCGGATCCAGCGCGCACTCGAGACCGAGGTCGTGAGGGCGGGCCTCGAGGCGCACGGGCTCTCGCCGGCGGAGGCCCGCGAGCGCCTGCAGGCGATGTCCGACGAGCAGATCCACCTCATGGCCCGGGCCTCGGATCGGGTGCTGGCCGGGGGAGACGGCGGCGGTGTCGTCGTCGCGGTGCTCGTCATCATCCTGCTGGTTCTCCTGATCCTCTACCTCCAGAACAAGAAGATCGTCATCCGGTAGGCGATCCGCCCGGGTTCCTCAATCGCCCGCCCCCGGGGCACATGTCTTGCAGATGATCGGGCACTGAATCCGTTCGAGGGTGGTCATCATGGGATTTCTGGATGCCATCATGCAGAAAAGGCCCCGCAGGGGCATCAGCAAGGCCGTTTCGATGGAAATGGCCGAGGAATGGTCGGGCGGCGACGGCATCGACATGGAGCACGCCGTCGTGATCCATGCCCGGGACCGGCGAAAGGGGCTGGCCGACCAGTACGGCTACATCTCCAGCCTGCATGGCTTCCGCAGCCTGGACTGGTTCATCGAATCCCAGGAGATCCTGCACCGCGGGGCTCGCAGCTACGAGATCTTCGTCATTCTCACGAGCGACGGGGCCCGCCTGCGCTACTACTTCGACATCAGCAGCTTTCACAAGTAGCCCGTCCCCGGCGGGGGCCATCCTCCGCTCCGCCTTCAGGGACCGCAGCATTAGGAAGTACCTACCGTTTTACTCATTATCTACTCATATTGCCTTTCCCCCGGATTTCCCGCATTCTTCAACCAGGGCTTCCCCCGTGGCCGCCCTCCCCATCCCGGCGATGCCGGGGGGGAGGGAGGAACCGGGGCCTGCCGCGGCAGGCACGTCGAGGCGAGGGTAACGCGTCAGCGGACCGCCAGAGCGGGAGATCCGGCCCCGGCCGGGCGACCAGGCGGGCTTTTCACGAAAGGAGGGTTTTACCATGAGCAAGAAAACGGTCGGGAAAAAGGACGCCGGCAGGGGCAGCCGGGGGGAGCTCACGAGCGACCCCCGTGAATCCGCTTACCTGCTGCACAACATCGTCCAGGGCTTTTCCATCCCCGCTTTCGTCATCGGGAAGGACCACCGCATCCTCTACTGGAACCGGGCCCTCGAGCGCCTGAGCAAGATCCCGATGAGCGAAGTGGTGGGGACCGACCAGCACTGGAGGGCATTCTACGCGGAGCCGAGGCCCTGCATGGCGGACCTGCTCGTCGACGGCGCGGCCGATCGGATCCCGAAGTGGTACGAGGGCAAGTATGAGACGTCCGAGCTGCTCGAGGAGGCCTTCGAGGCGACCGACTTCTTCCCCGCCCTAGGGGAAAAGGGCGTCTGGCTGCGCTTCACGGCCGCGGCGATCCGGGATACCCGCGGCGAGATCATCGGCGCCATCGAAACCCTCGAGGACATCACGGAGCGCAAGGTCGCGGAACTGGCGCGCCGCGAAAGCGAGCAGCAGCTCTTCAGCATCATCGAGGGCTCGCCCATCCCGACCTTCGTGATCGGGCTGGACCACAAGGTGCTCTACTGGAACCGTGCCCTGGAGCAACTCAGCCGAATCCCGGCAGAGGAGATGATCGGCACCAACCGTCACTGGCGGGCCTTCTACGCCAAGGAACGCCCCTGCATGGCGGACCTGCTCGTCGACCAGTCCCTCGAGACGATCCCCGAGTGGTACGGCGGGGTCGCGAAGTCGAAGCTCCTCGAGGACACCTACGAAGCCGAGGGCTTCTTCCCCGATCTCGGGAAGAAGGGCCGGTGGCTGAGATTCACCGTGTCCCCCATCCGGAGCTCCCGCGGCGCCCTGGTCGGCGCTATCGAGACCCTCGAGGACATCACGGAACGCAAGGAGTCGGAGCAGCAGTGCCTCGAGAACGAGAAGAGGCTCCACAGCATCGTCCAGGGGTTCTCTATCCCCGCCTTCGTGATCGGCAGGGACCACCGGATCCTCTACTGGAACCGGGCCCTGGAGAAACTCACCGGGCTGAAGGCCGTGGACATGGTCGGGACCAACCAGCAGTGGCGGGCCTTCTACGGGAAGGAGAGGCCGTGCATGGCCGACCTGCTCGTGGATGGCGCGACGGACAAGGTGGCCAAGTGGTACTCGGGGAAATACCGCAAGTCCGACCTCATCGAGGAGGCCTACGAGGCGACCGACTTCTTGCCGGATGTCGGCAAAGGCGGACACTGGCTGCGGTTCACCGCGGCGGTCATCCGGGATTCGCGGGGCGAGCTCGTCGGGGCCGTGGAGACCCTGGAGAACATCACGGGACAGAAGGTTGCCGAAAACGCCCTGAAGAAGCGCACGACCCGCAGGAGCGGCAAGTCGTCCTAGCCGCCCCGCGGCAGGCCGGACAATCCGTCGACCGTGATCCCCGTTCAGGCTGAAAGGAAGGAGGTCAGCACATGAGACCGCACGCCACGAAGCTCATCGAGATCGTCGAGCAGAATTCCAGGGCGATCGCCCAGCAATGGTATAAGAACGTCAAGATCAACCCCAAGACGCCGGTCTATCACACGCTGAAAGAGGAAAAGGCCATCGAGCAGGCGCTGACGTTCTACAGCGGCTTCCTCAAACTCTTCGCCACCGAGAAGCCCTTCGAGGATGCCTACGCCCTGTTCTCGAAGTACGCCGACGCCAGCTACCGGGACGGCATCCCCCTTCCCCAGGCGGTCTACGCGCTCATCCTGATGAGGCGGCACATGTGGCTCTTTGCCGAGTACCAGGCCATCTTCGAGACGGCCGTGGACCAGCGGCATGCGCTGGAGAGCCAGAGCCGCATGATCCTCATGTTCGACTATGCCGAGTTCGTAGTCATCGACCGGTATGACGAGCTGATGCGGAAGGAGTGCGAGGACAAGTGCAAGGCCATGAAGGTCAGAGGGCCGCTGCTCTCGCTGTGGGGAGGCGAAAAACCGAAATAGGGGGCGCCTCGACCCGCCTTGCGGAAGAGAGTGTCCGGGGGCCGCCCCGCAGCGGACGGCCTCCTTCCCGCCGGCAGGCCGGGCGACGGGCCGCGCCTTGCGTCGTGTCCCCGGAGCTGCGGGGAATCAGCGTTTCCGGCGCGTGTCGTAGTTCTGGTAGTGCGCGGAGATCTTCGGGTTGTCGAGGTCTTCCTGCGACATCCTGGCGACCATCTCGAGCCCCCGCATGTCGAGCTTCACCTGCCTGATCTGCTTGTCGTAGAACTCGATGTCGCTCTTGAACCGCTTGCGCTTCGCGATGTCCATGAAGGGTTTGCCGTTGAGCTCTTCCTGGAGGGCGTTGCGCTTTGCGCTCACGTCCTTGAGCTTCGCCCGCAGGACCTCCAGCCTTCCCGCCGCGCCCTCCTTCACCCGTTCGAAATCCACGGGCCTGCCCTGCCCCCCTTGCTCCACGGGCCGGATGTCGAGCACGGGACTCTTGGGGGCGTCGGCCGCGGGCGGCCGGGCACCCGCCTCCCGGGGCCTGCCCGGCGGCGGAGCGGCTGCCCCGGACCCCACGGGCGTCCGGATATTGGCCACGCCGTAGTGGACGGCGGCGCGCTCGCTTGCATCCATCGTCCTGATGCAGACGTCGACGAAGAACGGCCCCGGGGCCGTCGAGAAGGGGATCACGATGCTCGGGCTCTTCAGGATGTGGCTGATCGTGTGCTGCCGGCCGTGCACGACGGTGGGGATGGCCGCGTAAACGCTCATGCCCATCTTCTCCATCCGGGTCCGCGAGGCCCCGGAGATCATGTTCGTCAGTTCCCCTGCAGCATCGATGATCTCCTGGGTCACCCCGTCGAACCGCTCGCCCAGCATGTTGGCGACGATCTCGCAGATACAGGCCTCGGAGAAGCTCAGCGCCAGAGACCCCAGCGCATCACCCGTGATGCCGATGATGCCCGAGACATCCCCGCAGGCCGCACCGTCCGCCTTGACGCGGGGCGTGCCCGGGACGGCATCGATGTGGGCCATCTTCTTCAGCACCTCCAGCGTTCCGGCCAGGAAGGGGTTGATGTATTGGACGTCCATGGGGGACCTTTTTCGTTACGGGATGGGGCCGACCGGGCCCCGGGGAGCCTTTTCTCGCCCCTTCCGGAAAAGGCATGCAACCGGGATGCCACCGCGCCGGCAGGCCCCATGCCCCGGGCCGCGCCCATGACGCCGGGACGGGAAAATCCGCTGTCCCATCGGCGCCTGACGCTGTTCCGCGCAGGCGGTCCGCTGCCTGCGTCTCCGCCATGCCGGAAGCGCCCCCGCGGGGCCCTCACTCGTCTGCGGAATACTCGATCCCCGCGTTCCGGAAATTCGGCGGGATCCGGCAGACGCGATGATTGCTGTTGGCGAACACGATCTCGTTGGTCCCCTCGGCGTGAAGCTCCATCGTCGCCTCGTTGTAGAACCGGAAAACGAGCTCCGTGCTGGCTCCCCGCAGGTTCCGGATCTGCATCTGCACGAGCACCCGGTCGTACAGGAAGAAGTCCTTCTTGTACTCGCACATGGCGTTTTTCGTGATAAGGACGAGGCCGTCGCGGATGGACTCGAGACCTCCCGGCACGCACTCCTTTACCCAGAGGTCCCGCGTGATCCCCTGGAGCGTGAAGAAATGCACGAAGTACATGTGCTGCAGAAGGTTGGTATCCCCGATCGTCACCGTCGTCCGGTATTCGTAGACCTTGCCCATGCCGACCCCTTTCCGGCCTGTTTTCGGCCTTATCTACCAGCAAACCGCCGGGCACGGCAACAAAAAACCCGCCGGCACCGGCGCTCTGCGGCGGTGTCCCGGTCGGCCGCGTGCGGCGGGCCCGCGGCGTGAACGGATTCCTGCGTCCCACCCGCCGCAGCTTCGTCCCCCCAGGGCCGCTCCTTCCCTGCCCCAGAGTTTCTCAAAAATATATATTGACAAACCGGTTTTACATGTATATTAATCAAAAATTACGTCAGACCTTACGCTAGAGTTCCAGGTATCCATTGCAGGATTTGGTTCGATGGCTCCCCCGTTTGATGAACCTGTCAGATGCGGGGAGTTTTCTTTTCCGTAACGGCTGGCGGGATTCCAACACCAGGAAAGGGACCATGAAAAGCGACATCCAGAAGGTCCGGAACATCGGCATCAGCGCCCACATCGACTCCGGGAAAACCACCCTGTCGGAGCGCATCCTCTTCTACACCAAGCGCATCCATGCGATCCACGATGTCAAGGGCAAGGACGGCGTCGGCGCGACGATGGACTCCATGGAGCTCGAGAGGGAGCGGGGGATCACGATCGCCTCCGCGGCCACCTTCTGCGAATGGCTCGGCCATGAGATCAACCTCATCGACACCCCCGGGCACGTGGACTTCACCATCGAGGTGGAGCGCTCCCTGCGGGTGCTCGACGGCGCGGTCCTCGTGCTGTGCTCCGTGGGAGGCGTCCAGTCCCAGTCGATCACCGTGGACCAGCAGATGAAGCGCTACAAGGTTCCCAGCATCGCCTTCGTCAACAAGTGCGACCGCAGCGGGGCCGACCCGTCCCGCGTGATCGCCCAGCTCAGGACGAAGCTCGGCCACAACGCCGTGGCCCTGCAGATCCCTATCGGCCTGGAGATGAACTTCCAGGGCGTCGTCGATCTCGTCGACATGAAGGCCCTGTACTTCGACGGAGAAAACGGCGAGGTGGTGCGTACCGGAGAAATCCCCGCCGAGCTGCGCGATGAAGCGGCGGCGAAGCGGGCGGAGATGATCGAGGCGGCGTCCATGTTCTCCGACGAGCTCATGGAGGCGGCCCTCGAGGAGCGGGAGATCCCGCGGGAGCTGCTGATCGCGGCCCTGCGCGCCGGGACGATCAGCCGCGAGCTGACGCCGGTGCTCATGGGCTCGGCCTACAAGAACAAGGCCGTCCAGCCCCTCCTGGATGCCGTCTGCGCCCTGCTGCCCTGCCCCTCGGATGTGGAGAACACGGCCCTGGACATGGAAAAGGACGAGGCGCCCGTGACGCTCGCCAGCGACCCGGCAAAGCCCGTCGTGGCGCTCGCCTTCAAGCTCGAGGACGGCCCCTACGGGCAGCTCACCTACATCCGCGTCTACCAGGGCGCGATCGCCCGGGGCTCCACCATCGTCAACGTCCGCACGGGCAAGAAGGTCAAGGTGGGCCGCGTCGTCCGTATGCACGCCGACCAGATGGAGGACATGGAGGCCGTCCCCGCGGGCTACATCGGCGCCCTGTTTGGCATCGAGTGCGCCTCGGGCGACACCTTCGTCTCCCCGGGCGTCAATCTCACCATGACCTCCATGTATGTCCCCGAGCCGGTCATCTCGCTGGCGATCGTGCCAAAGGACAACAAGGCCCAGATCAACATGTCCAAGGCCCTGAACCGTTTCACCAAGGAGGATCCGACCTTCCGGTGCCACGTCGACCCGGAGACCAGCGAGACGATCATCGAGGGTATGGGCGAGCTGCACCTCGAGGTCTACGTGGAGCGCATGCGGCGCGAGTACGCGGCCGAGGTGACCACGGGCAGCCCGCGGGTCGCCTACCGCGAGACGATCACGCAGCGCGCCGAGTTCAACTACACCCACAAGAAGCAGACAGGCGGCTCCGGCCAGTACGGCCGCGTGGCCGGCTGGCTCGAGCCCGTCGCCGACGCGGAATTCGTCTTCGAGAACAAGGTGACCGGCGGTGCGATCCCGACCCAGTTCATCGCGGCCTGCGAGAAGGGCTTCCGCTCCTGCCTCGCCAAGGGCCCCCGCATGGAATTCCCCGTCACGGGCGTGAAGGTCGTCATCGACGACGGCGCCTTTCACACGGTGGATTCCTCGGACATCGCCTTCCAGCAGGCGGCCCGGGGCGCCTTCCGGGAAGGCTACGCGAAGGCCAGGCCCGTCATCCACGAGCCTGTCATGAAAGTCGTCGTCGAGACGCCCACCGAGTTCCAGGGCCCGGTCATCGGCCTGCTGAACCAGCGCCGCGGCATGATCGTCGGCGCGCAGGACGAGGGCGTCCTGTCCGTCGTCGAGGCCCACGTCCCCCTGGCCGAGATGTTCGGGTTCTCCACGGCGCTGCGCTCCGCCACGCAGGGAAAGGCGCAGTTCACCATGGAGTTCGCTATGTACAAGCTCGTGCCCCAGTCGGTCGCCGAGAAGATCGCCGAGGAAGTGGCGGCGAGGAAGAAGAACGCGGCCTGAAAAGAGCCCTTGCCCCGCTCTTGCTCCCCCTTGACGGGATCGAGGCGGGAGGGTTCCCTCTTCAGGAACGGGGAAACAGGGGAAAAGCGGCCCGGCAACCGCGTCATTAAGGACCCCGGACCCCGTTTGGGAACAACGGCATCGTGCCCATGCAGACCCGGTCGATCGAAACCGTCATTCATCCGAGAAACAGGAATTGCCACATGCTCAAGAAAGATCTGATCCTCCGCAACCCCCTTCGGTCCCTGGGCCGCGAGGGCGAAGAGATCCTCACGGCAGGCCGCTTCGGCGCGGTGCTCGCCCCCGCCGGGGTCGGCAAGACGGCCTTCATCGTGCAGCTTGCCCTCAACGCCATGCTGCAGGAAAAGAACGTCCTGCACATCAGCCTCGACGAGCCCGTCACCAAGGTGAGCCTCTGGTACGAGAAACTCTTCCAGGACCTGGCGAGCCGCTCCAGGTGGACGCGGCTCGACGGGGCACTCGAGGACCTGCTTCCCCACCGGTTCATCATGACCTTCAAGACGGAAGGCTTCACCGTCCCCAGGCTGGAGGAGCGGCTGACGGACCTGACGGCCCAGAACATCTTCCGCCCGGAGATGGTGCTCATCGACGGGTTCCCCTTCGGAGAGGCCACCAGGGAGCGCCTCATGGCGCTGCAGTTGCTCGCCGTCCGGCTCGGGGTCTTCGCCTGGTTCACCGTTCACACCCACCGGCACGAAGCGCCGACGCCCGATGGGCTCCCGCCCGCCCTGGCGGAGGCCGGAGACCTGTTCGACGTGATCCTGAGGCTCGAGCCGAAGGGCGCCGACATCGTCGTGGAGCCCCTGCGGGGCATCGCCGTGGAGGCCGGCGAGAAGCGCCTGCACCTGGATCCTGCGACGATGCTGATCCGGGGCGAAAACTGACACGGACGGGGCGCCCTGCGGGGACCCCGTCATCACCCACATCCATTTCACCGGGACCGGGACGCGCTTCCTGGAGGTGAACGGGAAGAAGGCGATCGCCGGGCTCTTTGATCGGAGCTTTCGGTAATCTCATAGCCAACGGAACATTCGAAAGGCCGTCTCCTTGTCGGGGACGGCCTTGCTGTTTCATGGGGGCTGTGTCGGCTGCGTTGACTGGCTTCCCTGCCTGCTTCAGGCCGGAATAGCCAACTCGGCATCGGTCAAGCCGGTCAACACCGTCCCCAGTCGTTCAATCCGTTCCCAGCGGGACGCGGTAACCGACCCGCTCGCAGGACTCCCCGATGCGGGCCCGAGGTCCAACGGCCTGCCCTCCGCAGGGACGGTCTGGCCCGTCCGTGGCCGGCTCGATCTGTGCCTATTCCGGCTTCTCCTCTTTTTTCTTCTTTTCCTTCTTCTCTTTCTTCTCCTGGCCTTCCGCCGGGGCCTTCGCCGCCTTTTCCTTCTTCTCCCTGCCACCCTCCGCCGCCTTTGCAGGGGCCTCCCTGGCCGCCTTTTCCGCCGCGGCCTTGTCGGCCTTGGCTTTCGCCTGATCCTCCGTCCTCTTCTCGATCGCGGCAATTGCCTTCAGCCGCGCATCGGCGGCCTCGATCTGCGCGCGCAGGTTCTTGACGATCGCGTCCCTGTCCATCCGGGCGGGCTCCATCTTTCTTTCGGCCAGGAGCGCCAGGCGGTTTTTCAGCTTTCGTTCGTACTGCTCCTTCCTCCGCAGTTGCGTCTGCTTCAGCTTCGATGCCATACGGATAAGTCCTCTCCTTTTCCTTGGTTTGCCCCGGATCCCGGCAGGCCCGGGGCGATCCCCGGCTCGCAGGCCCGATGAACGATCCGCTTCTCTCTATCAGGGATCGCGCCGAATTTCCACCCTATTTCCGGGAGCCTGTCACGGCGCTTTCCCCCTCCCGCTCCTGCCCCCTCCATCGGTTTTGTGGTATGCTGTCCGTCATCTCTGCGGTCTCGGCGATAACAGATCGCCCGGGACGAAAAAGGAGGTTCCCCATGCTGGTGCAGTTCAGCATCGTCCCCCTCGCCAAGGGGGAAAGTATCAGCGGGCAGGTGGCAAGGATCCTGGACCTCGTCGACGGCAGCGGTCTCCCGTACCGGCTCACGCCCATGGGGACGATCGTCGAGGGCGGGTGGGACGAGGTGATGGCACTGGTCGGGCAGTGCCACCGCGAGGCCCTGCGGGACGCGCCCCGTGCGCTGACGACGATCACGATCGACGACAGGCCGGGGAAGCCCGACCGCATCACAGAGAAGGTCCGCTCGGTGGAGGCGAAACTGGGCCGGGCGCTCAAGAAGTAGGACCCATGCCGTGCGCCGCACATCTGGGGCGGGGGAAGCCCGCCCGCGCAGGGTCAGCCCGTCGCGCGGAAGCCCTCGTGAAACACCACGACGCCCGCAGGGCACGGATGATGAACGGTTCCGTGCCGAGGCGCCGCGGCCTGGTGTGACATCCGCCGTCGGCCGAGGCCCCGCCTACTCCCAGAGGATGACCTGTTTCTTGAAGTCGACCCGGTATTTGAGCCCCCGCAGCACATCCATGCCGAGCAGCCCGTGGTATCGGGCGGCGGGGCCCCTGTGGGGGACGACCACGACGTGCACGTTGCGCCTCGTGTGGGGCCCTATCGTCAGCCTGTCGAGAGGGACCACGTGCGCCTCCAGGACCTCCCCCCCGACGACTTGGACCCTCGCCTTCTTCGCCCTTTCCAGGTCGATGGAGAGCTGATCCGCAACATCGCTGTAGATCGTCGTCGCGGACGTGCCGGTGTCGAGCAGGAGATGCACGTCGGCTTCCCGCCCCCCGCACGGGTCCTGATGCTTCACGAATCTCCTCCACCAGGCCCTTTCGGGCCTACAGACCGCCGCTCGTCGCAGGGCATGACGATGGCAGGGGGCCCTGCCCGTCCCCGGGATGGGGCCGGCCTTTCGCAGCTCCGTGCCTTCCTGCCTGTTCCCTATCTTGCCTCCACCTTTTTCCACGACGCGTCCGGGTCGAAGACGGCCATGGCGGTCGCGAGTTTCGCCGTGTCGGCCCCGAGGTCCTTTTCGTAGACGACACCCTCATGGTTCACCATGAAGGTCTTGACGCCGGAGGACCGGTACAGGGCCGGCCAGGCCACGACGGCAAAGCCGCCGATCATGCTGCCGTTGACGATGTAGCTGTAGGCGCCCCCGCCGGCGTTCTCGCCCTGGCCTTTGAGAATCCTGAAATAGTAGCCGTGGTAGGGGGACATCTGTTCGGCGTTCCTGTACCCCTCGGCCGTCGCGCGGGCCACGAGCGGCCCCAGCGGGCTCAGGGGCTCACCGGGCGCCGTCTCCCAGTACAGGCCGTCCCGCCCGCCCTTGCCGCTCTCGAACTTCTGGGCGTACTCGAGGAGCTGGTCGCCGTCGCGGTCCAGGGTGGCGTACTCCTTCTGAGCATCCACGATGGCCAGGCAGGTCTGGATCGCGCCCAGCTCGTTCTCGCCGACCCGGCGATTGAGGATCTCCTGCCGCCCTTCATCGGTCTGGAACCGCCACCGCCCGCCGTCCTTCAAGATCGGCACCGGCATGGGCCAGTCGTCCTTGCCGATATAGAGGACCCGCTTGCCGTAGCCGGACCTCACGAGGCGGCGCTTCTCGTCCCAGGCCTTGACGAACAGCGCCCGGTCACCGGCGTCGTCCACCTCGTCACCCGAAGAGACGAGGTCTTCCGAGCCGGGACCGAAGAGGGCCACCAGCCCCTTGACGTCATCGGCGCGGACGGCCTCGATCAGGGCCCTGGCGGCCGCCTCGGGGGAATTGAAGGTCTTCTGCTTCGGTGCGGCTGCCTGGGCCAGGGCCTCGGAGCCGCCGACCGCGATCAGGACGGCCAGGAGAACGGCCTGGACGATCCGCAGCGCCGGCTTCGTTCCGTCGTGACGACTGGTTGAAACCATGGGGGTCCTCCATCGAAAACCGTTGTGATCGACCGACAATGTCCCGTCGGTTCCCTACCTGCGGCCGTGGCCGCCTCCTTCCTGTCTCTGCCCTCCCTGGGCGGGAGCGGGTTTCTGGGCCGGTGCGGCCCTTTGCGCCTCGGCGGGCCGCGGTGAGGCGGGTGCGGCCCTGTACGCCTCGCCCTGCCTGCCCCTGGGTTGCGAGAGGCTCTCGCGGCCCCTGTTGCTCTCCATGCGGGCCTTGTTGCCCTGCTCGACGCCGTAGATCGTGCTCGGGGTTGCGGGCCGGGAGACAGCCCGTGCTTTCCGCTCCTGGGCCGTCGGGCGCTCGGCCGGGGCCTGACGGGCCTGCGGCGACGGCTGCGTGACGGCGGGGGGCGGCTTCCTTCCGGGCGCCGGCTGCGCGATCGCCGGGGCCGGCGGTTTTCCAGGCGCGGGTTTCACGGCGGCCGGCGCTGGCCTGGCCTGAGGGGCGGGCCGCTGGACCGGCGCGGCATCGCGCCCGGCCTCTGGAGTGGGCTTTGCGACGGCCGGTCCGGGCCGCATGACGGGGGTCGGTTGCGCCGCCGCCGGCGCGGGCTTCCCCGGGCCCCGGGGGTCATAGCCCCGGTAATCGCGGCGGCTGTCCACGGCCTGTCGGTTCGCCGGCGCATATTTCTCACGCGCCCTCGGGTCCCGATACACCACACCCTTGCGGTGCACGGGGTCATGCTGCCAGATGGTCGTCTGGATCTGCCGCGTGTGGATCACGGTCGTCCTGTTGATGTTGACGGTGCGGTTCACGTTGACGTAGACGTGACGGTGACCCCAGTCCCAGTGCCCCCACGCGTGGTTCCAGGCAACGGCCACCGCGACAGCGGCGCCGAACAGGATAACGCCCGTGGCGATCGCTGCGGCGGGAGGGGGAGGATAAGCATAGACGACATAAGGGGGATAGGCCGGGTACCGCCATGGGCCGTAGACCACCATCGGGTTGTAGACGGGCACATAGACCACCCGGGGGTTGGCGGGCTCGACGACGATGATGTCCGCCTCCCGCCTCACGTTCTGTTGCTCGGTGGTCCGCAGGTTGCCTGCCTCGTAGGCCTTGGCCCGCAGGTCCTGAATCGTGGCCATCACGTCCTGTTCCTGGGCGAGAAAGGCATCCCCCACCCGCTGCGTCCAGTCGAGCTTCTCGCTCATCATGGCCAGGACGTCGGGGAAGGGCGTCAGGGCCTTCACGCTGGGATCCCAGTTCTGCCGGTCGAGGGCGTCGTTGCGCGCCTCGGGCGGCAGATGCCTGTTGGCCCGGACCCACCGGTCCGCCTGGACGACCTCCAGCGGGTACGTGGCCGCCATGAGGATCTGCGCCAGGAGCGAATCGGGATACAGGGCGATCGGCGCCAGCATCTGGTCGAGTTCCTCCTGCCGGAACGCCGGGATGTTGTTCTGTGCGAAAACCGGGACCGGGACGGCCATCAGGACGACCAGGAGCCCGATCAATGCGCGCTGCCACGTGCCGTTGAGTTTCATGTCTACCCCTCGGACTGAGCCTTCATCTTGACGTTGCGGACCCTGTCGGGCCCGGGGGTTCGATATCCTGCGCCGATTTGCCGGTCATCGCCACCCCCGAATGTCCGGGCGACGCCGACCCTCCGTGCCGTCGGGACGACTCAATGTGTCAAACGCCCCGGCCCCGGTCCCGTTGACAGAGCCCGCAGCCAAGACCCACCGGCACCCGGGGCCGCGTTTCGGCCCCGGGCCTCGGGCAAGGAGGAAAATTTTTCCCTCCCGGGCCGAAACCTCACGAACCGGGAAGGTACAAGATCCCGCAAATTCAAGTAGTTGCAAAACTTGCGGCCCCGGCTCTCCCGTGGCACGCATCGTGCCCCTTGTCGGGTTCGACGCAAGAACTCTAAAGGAGTCGTACCATGATCCGACAGGCCCTCTGCGCGATCGTTCTGCTGGCGATCATTTTCTCCGTCACCTTCAACCTCGAGGTCAGGGAGATGGGTCTTGCCTCCAATTTCTTCGCCCTGCTCGTCGTCCTGGGGGGAACCCTCGCGGCCACCCTGATCGCCTACCCGCTGGCCAGGCTTTCCTGGACGGCCCGGCTCATCATGAAATCCTTCACGGTCCGCGAGGAGATGACCTCGACGATCGAGGGCATCGTCCGCCTGGCGCATATCTACCGCAGGCGGGGCATCCGCCCCCTGGAGCAGGAAGCCGCCGGCCTCCCGCCGGGCCTCCTGAAGACGGGCGTCGAGCTCATCGCCTATCACACCTCGCGGGACAAGATCGAACAGATCCTGCTCAAGGAAGCCCTGTGCACGCACAACCGGTGCGAAACCTCCTACAAGATGCTCTACAACATGGCCCGCCTGGCCCCCGCCCTGGGGCTGGCCGGAACCATCATCAGCCTGATCCGCATCTTCGGGCACATCAGCGACCCCCAGAACCTGATCGGCTGCATGGCCGTCGCGCTCCTGAGCACGTTCTACGGCGTCGTGCTGGCCAACGTCTGTTTCGTGCCCCTGTCCAACAAGCTCCGGGAGTACATGGACCTCAACGAGCTGCAGATGGACATCGTCCAGGAGGGGATCCTCGACCTCTGCGACCAGGAGCACCCGCGGGCGATCCGCTACAAGCTCGAGACGCTCTCGGCGACGCTGGGCGTCCCCCGGCGGGCGACCAGGCGGGCCGGCCTGGCGCTGGTGCCGACCCCTGAGCAGGCCAGGTGAGACCGATGCCGGACGCAGCCCTCAACCGGACCGCAGGCGACGAAATCCCCGAGCGGGTGCCGCTGAAGAAGGCGGCCGGATCGCTGCGCTTCCGGAAAAAGACGCCTCCGGCCGACGCGGGCAACGAGATCTGGCTCCTGACCCTGACGGACGTCTTCATGCTGCTGATGGTCTGCTTCGTGCTGCTCTTCGGGCTGAGCCTCCAGAAGCAGAAGGTGACCGAGGCAGTCCCTGCGGCCCCCGCGGAACGGGCGCCGCAGGCCGACGACGGCCTCGAGAAGGAACTGCTGGCCGCCGTGGGCCGCGACGTGACGGTGGAGAGGCGCGCCACCCGCATCGTCCTGACTTTCCCCGAGCGGATCCTTTTCGACTCCGGGCAAGCGGAGGTGAAGGGCGACGCGGGGCCCCTGCTGGAAAAGGTGGCCATGGTCGTCGCGGGCCGATTCGCCCTTTCGGTTGCCGTTCACGGCCACACCGACGACCGCCCCATCCACAGCCGGCGCTACCCCTCCAACTGGGAGCTCTCCGTCGACCGGGCCACCCGGGTCGCCCGGGCCCTCGTCGGGATGGGCATCGAACCCGCACGGCTCTCGATCCGGGGCTTCGGGGAAGACCGCCCCCTCGTCGCCAACGACAGCGACGAGAACCGGATGAGGAACCGCCGCGTCGAGATCCAGTTCTCTCTCGCCCCCTCCAGCGCCTGAAGACGGGCTGAAACGGCAGACGGGGCCGCCCTGAGGCGGCAAGATCATAAAAAGACGGGGACCGTCTCCGGGCAGGACGGTCCCCGTCTTTTTTATCCGCTGCCGCATTCAGATCGCGCGTCGGGTTTCACCCCATGCCCGCAGGCGCCGGAACCGCGCCGGCGGACTCACGGGTTGGGCGTCGGATCGAGCGTGTACATCGGGACCGACTTCGTGACAAACCGGCGCGTCTTGTGCTGCCCCTTGTACTCGAGGTCCACCACGTACATCCCGCCCGTTGCGATGAACCCCCTGTCCTGCAGGGGGATGATGCTGCTGCCGGGGCCGACGCTGAGATGGGTCCGGTTGCCCACCACCCGGTTTCCCTGGGTCACGAACAGATGGACGGGATAAAGGGTGAGTCCCGGTATGGTGTTGCTGATCATGACCTTGAAATCGATCGGCTGGCCGGCGCTGAACTGCGGGGGGTTCGTTTCCAGGTTGACGACGTTGATCCTGTTGACCGCCTCGGCCACGGAAACGCCACGGACCGTCAACGACCGGGTTGCCGTCTTGCCCGCCGCATTGCGCACGGTCAGCATGAAGGTCTTTTCGCCGACCCAGTCGAATGGCCGGGGGGGCCCATGGAAGAGCTCGGCCGTGCTGCTCGCGAACGTGGCGCCGTCGACGGTGAGGACGGCCGAGGTGACCGGGCTTCCACCGGGCCCCCGGATCGCATGCCAGTTGGCCGTCACGGGGTCTCCCTGCACGACCACCGCCGGGACGATGTTGAAGATCTTGATGAGCGGCTCGTCCACCAGGGGTAGCGTCTTGGGGATGGCTTTCCCCGCCGCGGGCGCCTGGGGGGCGAGCTGGGCGGATGCGGCAAACGGGACGGCCAGGGTGATGACGGTCAGCAGGAACGTGAGCGCTTTGACGTGTCCCTTCATGCGTACCTCCTTGGGGCTCGGTCGAGCTGCCGGCGGCCGGTCGCACTCGTCGTGCCGACCTCAGCCCTTCTTCTGATAACTCTTGAGGAGTTCCTTCAGCGTCCGCTCGCTCTCCTCGAGGGCCTTCTCGGCCCTCTTGCGCTCCGTGATGTCCTCGTAGGTGGCGATGATCTTCTGCTCCTTGAGGCTCTCCCCGATCCTCGCCACGCTCAGCAGGCAGATGATGTCCTCGCCGTCCCTGCGACGGCATGGGAACTCCAGCGTGTGGGTCCTCTTCTTCTTGAGGGCGTTGTATACGCTGCGCCCGATCTCCAGGTAGTCCTTGTCGTTGCGGTACAGCACGCGGGAGTTTCTCCCGATCAGGTCCTCCGGCTTCCATCCGAAGACGGCCTCCACGGCGTGATTGGCCAGGACGATGCGGCGGGCGTGCATCCCGAGCACCGCAATGGGAAGCGCGTCGAGGATGGAGTTCTGCAGGGCCTGCAGGTCCTTGAGTTTCTCCATCGCCTCCCGGTGCGCCGTGACGTCCATGGAATTCCCCAGCACCGCCCGCTTGCCCTTGTAGGTGATCGGGTGCACCGTCTCCTGGATCCACTTCACCGATCCGTCCTTTGCGATGATCCGGAAGGTATAGGGCAGGGTACTCAGACCCTTGAGCATCTTGATGGCGTTCTGACGGGCCTCCTGCTGGTCGTCCGGATGGATGATGCGGGCCGATTCCATCCCCAGCATGTCCTTTTCTGTGAATCCGCCCGCCGCGGCGAACTGCGGGTTCACAAACCGGAATCTCCCGTTCTGCACGACGTAGACGCTGTCGTAGGCGCCTTCGGGCATCCCGGTTTTCGGCGCAGGGAACAGGAAGGAAAACTCTTCGGGGGGGCTGTGCTCTTTCATGTGTCTGTCCTCGGTGGCGCGGCAAAGCCGGGGTTGTCCTGCTCCATGGTTATCGGAGGGCCGCGCCTTTGTCAAGCGGCATGCGCGGCGCCCCCTTGCCCTCCCGCCGGATTCGCCGTTCGAACAGGGCTGGACATGCGGGCTGACAAGCCGTATACTTCCCCCTGCATCGGATTCGAACATCCGAAAACATTCAACAGGCGGAGGCTTCCATGGCAGAAGAAAAAGGGCTGAACAAACCCGTGAAGCTCAAGGCGGACCTGGCGGCGTTCCTGGGCGCCGAGGCGCTTCCCCGCACCGAGATCACCCGGAAGCTCTGGGACTACATCAAGGCCAACAAGCTGCAGACGAGCACCGTCAACGGCAAGCCGGAGAATGCCGGCAAGTACATCGTGGCCGACGCGAAGCTGATCAGGATCTTCAACAACACCCGGGTCAGGACCAAGTCCGGCAAGGTCGTCGACTTCACCGGGCTGAATGAAGGCCAGACGATCGACATGATGCAGATGGCCTCCGTGGTCAGCGCCAACATCGAATAGAGGCAACGGGTATCGCTGCTTCACGGGACAGTCAGGTCTGGCAGCCTGCCTGTTTGATTTTGCCCGCCGGGGCGATTTCCTGATGCCCCCGGCCTTTTCCGGCGATTTCCTTTCGCACCCTCCGGCCGTTGCCGCCCCGGTATCCGGGGGAACTTCCGTTTGCCGCCGGCCGAGCCCGGGGCCGCCTTCCCGGGGGCATTCGGCGTTTCCCGCCCCGGGACCGCGTCTAGCCGGTCACGTCGGGATTCCGGTACGTGCGGAGGAGGGCCCTCAGCGTCCGCTCGCTCTCCTCGAGGGCCTGTTCGACCCGCTTCTGCTCCGTGATGTCCTCGTAGGTGGCGATGATCTTCCTGTCCTGCAGGCTGTCGCCGATCCTCGCCACGCTCACCAGGCAGACGATGTTCTTGCCGCCCTTGCGCCGGCAGGGGAACTCCATCTTGTAGGTCCGGTGTCTCCTGAGCGCCCCGTAGATGTGCTTGGCGATGCTCGCGTGGTCTTCCTCGTTGCGGTACAGGACCCTCGTGCTTCGGCCGATCAGCTCCTCCGGTTTCCATCCGAAGACGTCCTCCACGGCGTGATTGGCCAGGACGATGCGGCGGTCCTGCATGGCCATCACCGCGATGGGCAGCGCATCGAGTATGGAGCTCTGCAGCGCGAGCATCTCCTGCAGCCTCGCTGCCGTCTCGCCCTGCCCCGTGATGTCCATGGGTTCGACGATCATCCCCTTCATCCTCTTCATCCCCTCGCCTCCCCGCATCCCCGCGCCGGGGAGCGGATGAAAGGCAGTCTACATCCCGGAGCCTAAAATTGCAATCCGGCGGAATCACGGGAATCGGGGAGACCCTCCCCGGGGTCAATGCTCTGCCGCCCTTTCCCCGTTAAGGCCGATGCTCGGGTCTCCCCCCGGATTCACTCAGCGCCCGCCCTGACGGGGCCTCCCGCGTAGGAGCCCTTGCAGGCGATGCCGGTGCAATCCGTGTCGAGCATCTCGCAGAGGATCCGACCCGTGTTGTTCCTGGCCTTGAAGTGCCCCACGCCGTTGGCATCCCCGCCGGAGCGGGCCGTCGGCCGCCAGTCCGCAAAGTCGAATGTCTCCTTCCGCGCCTGCGACCCGGCGCCGACGTTGAGTTGAGCCTTCACGTTGGCGGACGGGGCGAACAGGGCCCCCTGGTCGCAGCGCTGGTGACGCTGCGCCGTCGTGCAGTGAATCTGGTCGTGGTACCCGGCGTGGAGGGTATAAAACCAGGTGTTCGGGTGATGCTCCGGGGCACGCCTCATGCTGAGCGGCCCCTCGTCTCCCGTCCAGCGGTTGTACCCCGCGGGCAGACGGGAGTCCGGGTAGAAGCCGAAGACATAGGGGTTGAACACGTTCTCGGAGCCGCAGGTGGTGACGTGGGGATTGGCGAATCCCGCCGCAAGGCAGGCCGGAAGGCCGCGGATCCCCCCCGCGATGTTCACGAACCGTCGCACGCCGGCCCAGCCGCCCGTTCCCGGATGCCGGTCGTCCCGGTGGGTCAGCGCGGCGATCGCCATGGAGGCCCCCAGCGAGTGGGCGACGATGTCCACCTGCGGCTTCCCCGTGTAGGCCCTGACGGCCTCGATGAAGCGGATCAGGATGTCGTACTTCTCCGGCCGGTGATAATTGGTTTTTGGCGATGCCTGCTCTTCGACCGAAAGGTAGGTGACCCCGAAGAGCTCGCAGTCGTTGTACCCCCGCGCCCGGAATTCCTGGTAGACGGAGCGTGCGGGCGGGTCGTAGCCCTTCACTGCGTCGGTGATCGGGGAGTCCCAGTTGATGGCCCAGTCGCCGTTGCCGTGAATGAAGACGACGGGCGTGCGGACGGCGCTGCACGAACCGCCGCCGAAACCGCCGAAGCCCGCCTTCGGGTCGAAGCCCCCGGCATACTGCAGCAGGGGCCCGTCGCACCTCGGGTACTCGAACTTCCCGCAACTGAGCGCCAGGACCGCTTCGGGGAAGAAGACGAAAAAGAGAACCGCCAGGACAGTCAGCCGGATTCGAGCCGCTTTCTTCATCGTACCCTCCTGCAGGCAGACCCGGGGCACGGATCCTCCCGGCATCCGCGGTGGGGTCACCTCTTCGTCTCCGGTTTCTCGAGGGCCGTCCGGATCACGCGCTCCGCCTCCCGGACGACGTCCTCCGCGGGGAGGTCGCCCGGCTCAATTGGGTCGAGAGCCGTGATCGTGACGCCGGCCCCGAAGGACAGGGGGTAGAGCCCGTTCTTCGTCAGCCCGTACGTGCCGTCGATGGCCAGAGGGACGACCACCGCGGAAGGGGCGGCCTTCAGCAGCGCATCGATCCCCGCCGGCAGAAACGGCTTCATGGTCCCGTCCCTCGTCCGGGTGCCTTCGGGAAAGATGACGGCCGCGTAGCGGTTCTGCTCGATGTACCGGCCCAGTTTACCGATCTCCCTGACCGATTGAAGCGGTTTGCCGCGGTCGATCAGGACCGACCCGCCGTGCCGCAGGTTGTAAGAGATGCTCGGGATGCCCTTTCCCAGCTCGACCTTGGCGATGAACTTCGGGTGCCGGGCGCGAAACTCCCAGACGATGGGCGGGATGTCGAACATGCTCTGATGGTTGGAAATCAGGACGACGGGCCGGTCCCCGGGGAGCGCCTCGACGCCCCGGAACGAGACTCGCACCCCCAGGATGAACAGGCTCCTGACGATCAGGAGATTCAGGATGTCGACGGACTTCTTGTGCGCGCCATATCCCCCCATCCGCCTGCAGATCACCTGAACAGGGTGGAAGACGGCGAGCAGGAACCCGAAGACGAGAAGATACACGGGCGTCAACAGGTATCCGAGCCATTTCCCGGCGGCTGCCCTCATCGTACCGGCCATCATGTCCCTTTCCGGGGGGAGTCTACACGCCCGGTGCCCAAAACGCAATGCGGCACAGCCTGCCGCCCGTGGGCGGCGGGCGGCATAGGAGTCTGTCCTATCCTCCCGTCAGATAGCCTCCGCATTGCCCTGGTCCCGCGCTCTTATCTGAGATTCAGACTGACGCCGATTTCAAAAACCCAGGGAATGTCGATAATAGGGTCAACGAAAGGGAACAAGGACCATGATGACCGCGACCGGGAAAGCAAAGCGAAGCAGGGTTCACACAGACCCCAGGATCGACATGCCCGACGGGAGAGTGGAGCGGATCTGGGAGGATCCCCTCCTGAACCCCCGGCACGTCTACAGGTAACTCGGGGCCCGCAAAATACAGACAAGGAGAAACGACCATGAAAGAGAAAGCCAGGAACGTGAAGATCGACGGAAAATTCTGGACCGACCCGATGAGCTTCCCCGTTTACACCCCGAAGCGCGGCCGGAAGGAGCGAACAGGGAATGTCCGGGCGGGGCGCTGACGTGAAAAAGGCGGGCAGGATCAAAAAGGCGGTCAAGGCGTACAGGCGCGGCGGCCTCTGGTACGACCCCATGTGTTTCCCGGAGTTCGAGAAAAAAACCGATCGATAGAGACAGAATGAAAAAAAGCCTATAAGGAGAACTGAACGATGAAAAAGACGACGAAGGAAATCAGGAAAGACAGGAAGCTCTGGGCGGACCCGATGTGCTATCCCGCGTTCGGGAAGTGAGCCGTCGACCCCGCGGCACAAAGCGCTCCATTGAACAAAGGCCCCTTCCGCGACCGGTCGGGGCCTTCGCGCATGGGCTTCCGCCGCCCCGAGCAGAACCTGACCGGGCCACGGCCGCCGGGCCTGGCGTCGACCCCTTCCCGCCCGCGGCAGGGGCGCGATTCTAGGCCGCGCATCTCTTTGACACGCAGCATTCCGTTTCCTGTATAATGGTATCGACAACGTGAGGGCCCGCAGCGGGAACGGGCCCAGCCCATGAAAGGAGGGAAACGATATGCCGGTGTTCCTGATGTTCGGGAAATACAATGCTGATGCCCTGAAAGGCGTGTCCCCGGAGCGGACGAAGAAGGCCGTAGAAATTATCGGACAGCACGGCGGAAAGGTCATCTCCATGTACGCCGTCCTGGGCGAGCACGACCTGGTCTTCACCCTGCACTTCCCCAGCACGGAGAAGGCCATGGCGGCATCCGTGGGGCTGAACATGCTGACGGGCATTTCCTTCACGACATCGCCCGTGGTCGAAGTCGAGCAATTCGACCGAATGATTTCCGAGGTCAAGAGCCTGTAACGGGGCGCCCCCGAAAGCGCAACCCGCGATCGGGGTATGACCGGATCGGCAAGCCCGCTCCGCAGCGGGATGCCCATTGGCCGGCCTGACCCTCGTCCGCCCTCTCACGGCCGTCGCGGCAAAAATTTCTGTTGACGGCCTGCGGGAGGGACGGTCTAAGATGGACGGCAGCGAAACCGGAAGCCCGCGGAGCGGATTCTCCGCGGGGATTCCGGGGAGGAAGGAAAAATGAAGCGATGCCGCATCGTTCTGGCGCTGCTCCCGGCGCTCGTCCTGGCGGTCACACTCACAAGCGGGTGCGTCACCGCACCGAAAAAGTCCGTCTGGGAGGAAAGCCCCCCGCGGAGCAATGATGTCGATAAGCTCCAGGCCCGCTTCGACCGGCTCGAAAAGAGCAACGCCGAGGCGATGCGCGAGGTCCGGACCGGCCAGGCCAATCTCGGCGCCGATCTCGGGGCCGTCCGCGACGAACTCCGGACGCTGCGGGGCCAGGTGGAGGGGGCCGGCCGGAGCCCGGAGCTGAAAAAGCAGCTTGATGAGCTGGCCGTTCGGGTCGCAAACCTCGAAGAGTCCATGAAAAGCGGCAGGAAGGAACCGGACGGGCAGCGAGCCGAAGCGGCGGGCGCAGAGCCCTCCGCGGAGGGAAAAGGAGACCCGAAGGCCGCCTACGATGCCTGCTACAAGCTCTTCAAGGAGGGCCGGAACGCAAAGGCCCGGGAGGAGTTTCAGAAATTTCTGAAACAGCATCCGAAGACGCCCTATTCGGGCAGCGCCCAGTTCTGGATCGCTGAGACCTGGTACGTCGACGACAACTACGAGAAAGCCATCGTCGAATACGAAAAGGTGATCAAGGGGTTCCCCGCAAGCGAAAAGGTGCCGCACGCCCTGTTGAAGCAGGGCATGTCGTTCCAGAAACTAGGCGACGACGGCAGCGCCAGGATCGTCTACCAGCAGATCGTGAAGAAGTACCCCCAGGCCCAGCAGGCCAAGGTCGCGCGGGCCAGGTTGTCGGAGCTGAAGTGAGCCGGGTGAGGCATTTCGCCGTTCTTCCACGAGTGTGAGTTTCCGTCAGCCGGCAAAGATTTCAACCCAACCCTTCCGGAGATGACCGGGCATGAAAAGGCTTCTGCTGCGGGTATTGCCGGGAGCTTTCTCCCTGATGATCCTGTGCGCCTGCGGGGCGGGGGGCGTTGCGGTGAAGCAGGAGCGCCTTCAGCGGACCGGAATCGGTGCGCAGGAAAAGGCGGCCATCGTGCTCGACCGGTATGCCCGGGACGGCCAGCGGAAGGAGTCCGAGGGCAAGGAAAAGGACATCGTGGACTGCCTGAGAGAGGCCATGAGAGTGGATGGACCGCTCATAGAGACCGTGTCGGGTTACGACTTCAGGACCACCCTGTTCCCCGGAGTGAAATTCGAAAACGCGCCGAGGGCCCCCGAAGCCCTGCTCGAGTTGTTGAGAAAGGAAGAGGGCGCGCGGGAGCGGATCCTGTCGATGACCGTTCGATATATCCTCGTCGTCGACATCGAGGCATCGTCGCGCCGCGCCGTCTACCGCGCAACCGTCCTCGATGCGAAGACCCGGGCCAAGGCGGGGGAGCTGTCTGTGGATGCGGCCGGCGGGATCGGAACCGGCCTCGGCATCCTTTCGCTGCCGGAGCGCGCGGCCTGTTCCGGTCTGGGGAAGGCCGTCCACCATTTCATTTTATCGGAAGAAGGGCCTGCGCCGTCAAAAACGCAGTGAGCCCGCGACAGGGGCGCAGGCGTCAATTCTCCCCACCGGCCTTTGGCACATTTGTATGGCGGAGCAAGTCGCTTCTAAATCGCCGCTGGATTTTTGCTCTCTAGCCGTTGCGTTGCTTCACCAGCCTCGTCAGTTCGTTCACGACCCGCTCCAGTTCCTCTACGAGCGGCGTCGCGCCTCCCTCCTTGAGGGCCGCTGCGAGCGACCGGTAGTACCAGAGAACCTCGTCCCGGCCCGCATTGAAGCGCTCCCAGAGGGCCTCGCCCACAACCCGGTAATCGGCCAGGATCGTCCTTGCGTTGTGCAGCTTGTCGGCCGACGTGACGAGCCGCGCCTGCGGGGAGGCGTGTCGAAGACGAGCGATGTAATCCTCTTTTCGCCCGCGCCAGGGCGGCTTGGGAATGACCTCGGCGTCGGTGCACTCGTCCACGATCCCGACGACCCTCTGCCCGAAGCGCCTTCGGATCTCCCGCCGTGCCGCATCACCGCCCCCGTCCTCGATGACGTCGTGCAGCAGGGCCGCGATGGCCGCGTCCTCGTCGCCGCCGTTCTCGAGGACAATGGCCGCGACGGCCATCAGGTGAGAGATGTAGGGAATCCGGGTTCCCTTGCGAAGCTGATCGCGATGGGCCTCGTGGGCATAGGCAAGCGCCTCGTCAAACCGCGCAGACAAAGACATGCGTGTCCCTCCGAATTCTTTTACGCTCTGGGTTCGAAAAAGGGGACAGTCCCCTTTTTCTCCTGTCCCTCCGAATTACTTTCCCGCGGGTGCCGTGACGCCACACCCGCCACGGGGCCTGCTCACCCCGTTTGCGCACCCGCCGTCTCTCGTCTGAAGCCCGTGCCGGACGCCCTCGTGGACTCGCGCATGCGCCTAGCCCTGTTTCCCGGCAACGGAGTTCCTCCCTGCCTTTCTTCACGATGCGGAAAAACCCGAAATCCGACATGAGCCACATTATCAGATTCCTCTCTCCATTCTCCAATCCTCTTTGCCGGCCTGCTTCAGAACAATGACCGCGTTGCCTCCGTCCGAAAAAGGGGACTGTCCCCTTTTTCTCCCGGTCGAGTACGCTTCGACGGACCATGTCCATGCCCGCCGTCCATGCGGAGACAGGCATTCGACCGCAACTTCCGCCGAAAGAAAATCCTACCCCCCGCCCTCCTTTTCCATCGGAGGGGGGTTCAAGAACGTCCCCCTTTGCAAGGACGGGCTAGCGGATGCCCGGCATGAAAAGCCCGGGCAGGAAGGTGCTGAGCCGGGGGATGTAGGTGATGAGCAGCAGAACGGCCAGGGCGATCCAGAAGGGTTTCCAGACGGCCGCGCTGAGCTTCTCCAGGGAGAGCCCGGAGACGCCGCAGACGGCGAAGAGCACGCCCCCGACGGGCGGGGTGATGAGCCCGAGGACCAGGTTGAAGCACACGACGATGCCCATGTGGATGGGGTCGATGCCCAGTTGGGCCGCCATGGGGGCAAGAATGGGCGCCGTGATGACGATGGCCGGGGCCGTCTCGATGGGGATGCCGATGACGAGAAGGATGATGTTGACGAGAAGCAGGATGACCCAGGGCGAGGTGCTGAGACCGGATATCGCGTCGATCATCAGCTGGGGGATCCGGTCGGCCGCCACGATCCAGGCGAAGGGCTCGGAGAGGCCCAGCAGCAGCATGATCATGGCCGACTCCAGGCCCGAGGCCAGGAGCACCCTGGGGATGCTCTTCAGCTTGAGGCGCCGGTAGACGAAGACGCCGATAAGGGCCGCGTAGACGCAGGTCACCCCGGCCGCCTCCGTGGGGGTGAAGGCCCCGCCGAGGATGCCGCCCATGATGATGACCGGCATGAAGAGCGCGGGCAGCGCCTTCCATCCGCCCGCGAGCATCTCCCTGTACGACGCCTTCCTGTGCACCCTGTAGCGGCGCCTCCTGGCCTCATGGCCCGTGTAGACCATCAGGCCGAAACCCAGTATCAGTCCCGGGATCACGCCGCCCAGGAAGAGGGCGCCGATGGAGACGTTGGCGATGACCCCGTAGAGGATGAAGGGAATGCTCGGCGGGATGATGGGCCCCATGCAGGCGGCCGTGGCCGTGATGGCCGCGCCCAGGTCCTCGTCGAAGCCTTCCCGCTTCATGGCGGGGATCATGATCATCCCGATGGCCACGGCCGTGGCGACGGCCGACCCGGAGATGGCCGCGAAGATCGCGCAGGCGATGACCGTGGCGTGGCCCAGCCCGCCCCGGATGTGTCCGATCACCAGCCTGGCGAAGCGGACGAGGTCCTCCGTCAGGCCCCCCTCGTTCATCAGGTTGCCCGCCAGCATGAACAGCGGGATCGCCAGCAGCGGGAACGAGGTCATGCCGCCGAAGATGGTCTGGGGCAGGATGGTGAGCTCGATGTCCGGGTTGAAGAGCAGGTAGATCATGGCGGAGCCTCCCAGGCCGACGGCGATGGGGGTCCCGAGGGACAGCAGCACGACGAAGGCGGCGAGGAAGACGGCGATCATGCCTCGGTCTCCTTCGGGGGCTTGGTGCCGAAGAACAGGAGCGCCTGCTCCAGGGTCAGCATGAACATGACGAAGAACCCGACGGGCAGGCACGCGTAGGGATAGCCCATCGGGATGCCCATGGCCGGCGAGGTCTGATCAAAGTTGACGAGGGTCTGCACTGCCCCGTACCAGGTCATCGCCGCGAGAAAGCAGAGCATGAAGAGGATGCCGGCGCCCCTGAGCAGGCGGCCGAGGCCGGGCGGGACGGCGTCGACAACCGCCGTCATGGCGACCTGGTAGCCCCTTCGCAGGCCCACGGCGCCGCCCAGCATGGTGGCCCAGGCGAGCGAGAAGGTGGAGACCTCGCCGGACCAGACGGACATGCTCTTGATGACGTAGCGGCCGAAGACCTCGTAGGGGATGACGACGGCGATGATGCCCATGAAGAAGATCGTGCCCCAGCCCGCGAGCTTGAGCAGCGAGGCGTTGACGGCGCGCAGCAGGTTCATGCCGGTCTGCTCCGAAGTCTCGTCACGGAATGGGGGCATGCGCCCGAGGGGGAGTGTCCCCTTCCCCCGCGACGCCGGTCAGGACGTCGGCCGGGGCTATGATCGTTTTCCTCGATCGGCTGCGTGTTGCCATAACGGGAACAGGTCTACCATGCGGGGTGAGGCGCTGCAAAATTGCGAATTCTAAATACCGTCATTTGCGCAGGAAGGCAAGCGCAAGGAGGGGAAAAGGCATGGGAGGGCCAGCGGGTCGGCCGGGCTTCTTCGCCGCGGGGGTGCCTTGAAAAACAGGCGGCACAGGAAATCCTTCCCTGCGCCATCCGCCTTCCCCTCCCCCGCGGTTTTCTGACGACCGGCCCGCCGGAGCGTCTGCATCGGCGCCCGCCCGGCCACCCGGCCCGCCCGGCACGGAGAGGCGACAAGGGCGTCGACCATGCGGCCCCGCCGTCCCGGCCCTACTTGCCGTCCTTGCCGACGTTCAGGGCGCTGGCAGGGGCGCCGGTCGTGTTGTAGCGCTTGTAGCAGCCCTTCGCACACTCGCTGCCGCCGTCGGGGAAGTGGCGCCAGCAGCCGAATCCCTGGTTGATACAGGGTCCGTTAGAGAGCTTCGCGCAACTCGGCGAGGCATTCGAGGGCTTTGGGTTGTAGCCCACGGCAACGCTGGAGGAGGCCGAGCTGTTGCACCGGCACAGGCAGTCGAGCACACCCTGGCGCTCCTTCTCCGTGAGGGCCCCCCAGTCCTTCGGCGGGGGTGGCGGGGGGGCCTTCTTCTCCGGCGGCTTCTGCCCGCTTGACGTCTGCGTCGTCGCTTGGGGCTTCTTCTCCGGCGGCCTGGCGGGCGGCTTCGTCTCTTCCTTTTCAACGACGACGGTGTGCCTCGCATCGGCAAGCTTCACGTACTTCCCCCCCTGCTTCGCGAAGAGCTCGGCAAGGTAGGTGTAGCTGCCTGCGCCGGCCTCGGCGGTGGTGAGGCTCTGCGCGCTTCCCACGCGGCGTCCGGACTTGGCCCAGCCCACGGCAAGCTGGCTCGCAGGGACGGTGGCGCCGATGATCTCGGCGGTTAGGCTGAAGCGCTGGTTGACTTTCACCCGCGCGGGGCCGCTCACCCGGAGGCCTCCACGGGGCACGTCCTCGACGATGCTGAAGGTGTCCGAAACGGTGTCCTGGAAGGTCTTGCTGTAGCCGCCCAGCAGCGAGTGCTCCCCCACATCGGCCGAGACGACGGTGGCCGTCAGGGTCAGTTCGTGCCGCAGGGCAGCGTTGTGGCTGCCGAGGGTCCGGTAGGTGTACGTCTTCGAGGCGGGCCAGTACTCGGCGCCGAGCCACTTGCCGTCTAGGGCCATCTGGTACTTCTCCGAGACGAACAGCACGTCGCCCCCCTTGGCCTCGAGGGCCTTGAGGGAGGCCTTCATCTTCGCAAAGACGTCGTTCATCCTGTCGCGGTTTTGCGACGTCGAGGCGGAGATCGTCACGACGGCGGCCCTCTGCCCGCCTCCCTGGTCGCGCAGGGGCACCTCGTCGGAGGGGCTGAAGGTGAGGACGGGTCGGTTGCTGGCCACAAGGCGCATATACTCGCGATAGTTCTTGTTGAACTCCCCGATCCAGGCCAGGCGCTGCTCGCGCCAGCGCGAGACGATGTCATTGGCGCACTTGTTGTAGACGGCCCTGGCCACGTTGGGGTCCGAGACGAGCCTGCCGCCTTCCTCGCGGTAGGAGGCGTTGGTGGACTGGTACCAGATGAAGCTCATCATCTTGTTGCGGCCGTCGGGCGTGTCGGGGAAGCGCAGGGCCATCTGCTCGATGGTCATGCCCTTGTGCACGCTCTCGCGGCCCTTGACCATGGAGATGCCCTCGACGAGGCTCGTGCACTCCTGGAAGCTCGTGACGGTGTTGTAGGCCCCGACCCGGGCGGCCTCGAGGGTGCAGACGGCCATGTCCATGGCCAGCCCCGGCGCCAGGCCGACAATGTAGCCCAACTCGGGAAGGGCGGCCAGGGCCCCGGAGCGAAGGTCCTCGGCGGCCATGCCGACCACGTAGTTGGTGCGGGCGTAGTAGCCGAAGAGCTGCAGGCCGCGCAGCAACTTGTCCGTGGGCACCTTGTTGGCGTACTTCCAGAAGGTTCCCCGCATCTGCGCCCACTTGCCCAGGTTCTCGTTGAGGATGCCCTTGAGCAGCTCGCGGTTTCCCGGGTTGACCTCGCGGGAGAGCTTCTCGAGGAGGTTCAGCTCGCGCTGGGCCCGATCGACGGCCTGGCGGATCGCGGCGGGGTCCTTCACGGCTCCCCGGGCGATGTCGTCGAGGTAGTCGGCGCGCAGGCCGACCTTCTCGATGCTCCGGGCCTTGTTGAGCGACTGCCGCAGGCGCTCGACGTGCTTGGAGGCCTTGGCGGCCCCCTCGGTGTCTAGCTTCTCCAGGGCCTTCTGGGCCCACTGGTTTCCCTTGTTCACCTCGCCCGCCGTGCTGAACACACCCAGGCCCTCTTCGAGGTGCACAAGATCCGTGGCCCCCGCGACGACGCGTCCCGATTTCTGATCGACGAAGAAGTGTCGACCCGCCTTGGACTCGTAGTGCTGGGCGTAGCCCTTCGCACCCTTGCCCCAGAGGCCCTCCACGGGTTCGTTGCCCAGCCCGGGGGCCGCATTGAGCTTCCTGAACTTCGCCGCCGCATCGGCTTCGTTCTCCACGCCGGCCATGACCTGGTTCGGCGGGTAGACGTTGGTGCTCTTGACGAGCTTGTCGATCTCGACCTGGCTCAGGCCCTTTGCCCTGCCCGCGGCCTCGATGTTGCCCTTCAGGGAGCCCTGGAAGTCCTTCCACTTCTGGACCATCTTCGCCTCGTCGGTCTCGCCCGTGAGGATGACGCGCATGTCGTGATCCGACGTGCCTCCCGTCAGCGGCCCCTTGTACTTCTGCTGGCTGATCCAGGATCCCACGCCGGCGGCCTCGGTGCCCGTCTTCTTGACGGTCTGCTTGACGGCGTCATTCATGACCTCGAGGGCGACCTTGTCCTTCTCGGCCAGGGCCGCAAGGGCTCCGGAGGCGGGAATCAGCGCCAGCAGGACAATGGAGGAAAGGACGGCGGAAAGGACAGTGCGGTATCTCATGACTCGACGGGCTCCGAACGTGATTTTGCGGGGCCTATGCCGGGATCGGGGGCCCCGGGGAAAGGAATGCAAAAAGCATGCGGGGGAAAGGGACACGCCCTTTTTTGAAAAAGGGGACTGTCCCCTTTTTCCCTCTTACCGCGAGAGCGTCCGGCGGGTGGCCGTCAGAAAGGCAAAGAGGACCCCCAGGGTGAGGCCGGCGATCGCCAGGTAGAGGATCAGCAGGTCGTAGTGCGCGACGATTGAGGTGGCCAGCAGGGGGCCCAGGGAGTTGCCCACGAAGCGCGCCGAGTTGAGAAACCCCAGCGTGCTGCCCCGGGCGTCCGCCGCGAAGACGGTGATGACGAGGGGGAAGACAGCGGCGATCATGCCCGTCTGGAGCATCCGGACGGCGGCGAAGCTGTAGATGCCCGCGCTGAAATACAGCAGGGCCTGCAGCGCGGCGGCCGAGAGGCAGGTGACCGTGATGAGCCGCGCAAGGCTCACCCGGCCCGACCACGCGGCGACGAGGTAATTGCCGAGGATGGCCGTGGCCGTGTAGGCCATCATGATCTCGCCGGCCGTGGTGATGGCCGTCTCCCCGGTGCGCCCGAAGCCCTCCAGAATGTGCGGGAGAATGCTCGGCAGAAAGGTGAGATGGATCGTGCCGACGATGCCCAGCGCCCAGCCCCAGAAGACGCCAGCGGCGCCGGGGCGACCCTTCCCGCCGTTCCTGGGCCGCACCGGGATGTCCCAGACGTAGTGGTGGCAGAACAGAAGGGCCAGGAAGACCACCCCGAAGGCGACGAGGAAGGGCGAGCGGTAGCCGAAGAACGCCACGGCGTAGGCGCCCAGCGGCGGCCCGACGAGCTGGCCCGCCGTGATGGCGTTCTGGAAGAGGCTCATGTGCCTGTGAAGACGCCCCTCCGGGGAGCACGAGGCGATCAGGACGAGCCCGATCGTGGAGATCCCGCCGAGAAAACCCTGGCAGAGCCGAAGGACCAGCAGCAGCGGCAGGCTGCCGGCAAACCCCATGAGCAGGAAGATCACGCCGTTGAAGAACGTGCCGGCCTGGAAGAGAAGCTTGGGACGGACCCGCGTGGTGAGGCTCCCCCAGAACGGGGCGGCCACGGCAGTGACCAGGGGCGAGATGCCCAGGATGAGCCCGATCCAGAGCATCGTCTCCTTCGTGCCGTACTCGCTCATCCTGAGGATGTAGAAGGGCATGAAGGACATGATGCAGTTGAAGGAGAAGGCGACGCCGAACTGGGAGACGGCGATGAAGAGGATGCCCTTTTCGGGGTTGCGGGCGGGCGGCGCGCGGCGCGTTATCGATGGCACGGAGGGCGTCATCATCGTATCTTCCCGTGCAGGATAGACCGAACCGCGCAGGTTTGCAAGATGCCCGAAGGGGAATGTCCCTGGAAAAGGAACGTCCGCTTTCAGGAATGGGCGGGGGGATGCGAGTCGCGACAGGCTTTGACAAACGGCCCCGTTTCCTCTATGGCAAATCGGAGGAAGGCAGGGGCGGCGCCCCGATCAACCGGCAAAGGAGAGAGCGCCATGAAGACCGCGGACCTGGAAAAGTACATCGAGAGAGCCCTGGCGGCAGGCTTCAACCACGCGACGGTGATCCACCCGAGCACGGTGGTCACGGCGCCGTGGGTGCGGATGAAATGCCTTTTCGGCTGTCCCTATCGGCACAGCCACTGCTGTCCCCCGACGACCCCCACGCCCGAAGAAACCCGGAAGGTGCTGGACTGCTACATGCGGGCCATCCTTTTCCACATCGAGGCGCCCCGGACCCCCGAGCGCGGAAAGCGCAACATGGCCCTCTTCGAGGAACTCGTGAAGATGGAGGGCGAGATCTTCAAGGACGGCCACTACAAGGCCTTCGTCTATCTCGCGGGCCCCTGCCCCCTGTGCAGGGAGTGCGCGAAACTCAAGAACGAGCCCTGCGTCCTGCCCGGAAAGGCCAGGCCCTCCATGGAGTCCTGCGGCATCGACGTGTTCCAGACGGCGCGCAACAACGGCTTCTTTATCGAGACGCTCAGGGAAAAGACGGAGACGCAGAACCTTTACTGCCTGATGCTGGTGGACTGACGGCAGGCAGGCGTGCTATCCGGGCCACCCCGTCCCGCTGATCGTGAGGCGGCCGCTGCCGCGCATGAGCTGGAAGAACCTCTTCAGCTCGGCGGAGGCATTCTCGATGATCAGTTCGCCGCCGATCGCGCACAACCGATCGTACAGCGCGATGATCGTCTCCAGCCCGACGGGGTCGATGACCTTCACGCGGGCCAGATCCAGGACGAGTCTTTCCGTCTCGTGCCCGGCCCAGCCCTCGATTTCCCTCCGCAGGGCCAGCGCCTCGTCGCTCACGAGATCCTGCCCCGGGGTCACGTAGATGGTCTTGATCGCCTCGTTGCGACGGACCAGCATCAGCCCCGCTCCCCCTCGGGCAGCGTCGAGACGCCGAGGGGAACGCCCGGCGTTCCGCTCTCTGGTGCCTCCGTCGCCTCGGGCGCGACGGCCTCGAGCGTCCTGACGAAAACCACCGCAAACCGTCCCGGTTCGGACCTCACCACCCTGCCGTGGAACGTGTAGCGCGGATCGATCATTGCCTCCAGCGGGTCCGTCTCGAGGAAGAACACGAGGCGCACGCCGGCCCCGCAAGGCAGGCCGTGATCGGCGCGGAACAGCGCCCCGCCGGCGGAGACGTTCTCCGTCCTGAGCAGGAACACGAGGTTCCCCCCTCGCCCTCCCGTTTCCATAACCGCAACCGGGAGGTCCAACTCGAAGCGTTTGTGTTTTCTCATTACGGCTTCCGAGCGGCGAAGGGCCTGCCGGCCCGGACAGGGCAAAGGTCCCTCCCCTTCCGTGTTCCGGGCGCACGCCGCCTCGGCAAGGATACCCGCCGGGACGGGCGGGGGCAATACGGGCAGAGTACGCAAAAAATACGGAAAAAGTTGCGTAAAGGGGCTCAAGAAAGGCTGTAGAGGTAGGAGCGCAGGTTAACGTTCCTGCTTTTCAGGCCGAGTTTCTTGCGGATCCGGTCCCGGTAGTATTCGACGGTCCGGGGCGAAAGGTTGAGCAGGCTGCCGATCTCCTTCGTCGTTTTATCTTCCTTGATGAACTCCACGATCCGCGCCTCGATGGGCGTGAGGGAAACCTTCGCGAGGTCCGCCGCGCCCGAGGAGGAGAACACCTTCGAGACATTCATCTCGACTACATCGACATAGGCCTTCTGGCGGGGGGTGAGTCCCGTCTTCTTGAGCTTCTGGAGGCTGGGCAGGATGAGCTTCCGGAAGCTGGCGAGGAACTGGCCCTCGAGGTCCCGCCTGTCCTCCTCGCGGTGACGCAGCAGAACCTTCAGCGCTACGTTGGCCTCCTCGAGCCGCTGGGCGCGCTCCCTAGACTCCGTCACGTCGCGGGCGACCCCCAGGAGGGCACGCACCTCCCCGTCGCCGCCCTTCAGCGGGACGAGGGTGATGTTGTGCCAGGCCGGCCTACCGCCCCTGCCCGTGAGGTACTGCCCTTCGATGAACAGGGGCTCGCCCGTCTCGAAGACGGCGAGGTTGGCCTCTTTCTGCCTCGCCAGCATCTCGGGGGGAACGCCGAGGCTCGAGCGGGGGTGTCCGATCAGCTCCTCGGGCCGCTTGCCCGTGACCTCTTCCGAGGCGCTGTTCACGTAGGCGAACCGGTCGCTGCGGTCCAGGACGAAAATGAAATCGTGGGAAGCCTCGGCCAGCTGGCGGTATCTCTCCTCGCTTGCCCGGAGGGCCTCCTCGGTGCGCTTCTTCTCGGTGACGTCCAGGGCGATCGCTCCGAGCAGGGGAGGCTTGCCCGCGCGGCCGATGGGGAATTTCCGGGTCTCGAACACCCGCGTCTCCCCCGACTGGACGGGGATGGACTCCTCGACCAGGACGGGCCGCCCCCCCTCGAGCACCCGCCGGTCATCGTCCAGGACCCTTGCCGCCACGTGAGCGGGGAGATTCTCCAGGGCGTTGTGTCCCGACCACTTCTGCGAGCCCATCACCTTCTGCATGTAGTCGTTCGTGAAGAGGATCCGGCTTCTCTCGTCCTTGATGAATGCCAGGGCAGGAAGCTGCGACATGAAGGCCCTGAATCGTTCCTCCGAGTCCTTCAGGGCCGCCAGGGCGTCTCGATGCCCGGTGATGTCCCGGCCGATCGACTGGAACTCCAGGACATCCCCCTGCTCGTCGAAGATGGGGGCGTCGATCCACTGCATCCACAGGACCCTGCCGTCGGTTCCCGTCACCTCGTGCTCGTAGAGGTTCACCCGGGGCTCGGCGGCCAGCCTTTCGCAGAAGGAACGGATGCCCTCGCGGGCCGCCTCCGGGATGAACGCCAGCCATTGCCTGCCCAGCAGGTCGCCGGCCGATTTGCCCACGAGGCGGCAGTAGGCTTCGTTGACGAAGGTCAGCGTCGTGTCCGGCAGCCAGCAGCAGACGGTCTCGTCTCGGTGCTCGGCCAGCACCTGGTAGCGCTTCTCGTAGAACTTGCGCCGCTCCTCGTCGTCACGGTACTTCGTGATGTCCCGGATGCTGCCGCGCAGGCCCAGATGCTCCCCCCGCGCGCCGTAGAGTTGCCGGCAGGCGTGCTCGACCCAGCAGTCGCTGCCGTCCCGGCAGACAAGGTGCAGCCTCAGCCATGCCGCGTCTCCGTCGCCGGGCGCATTGCGCAGGTGTTCCATGAACAATTCCCGGTGAGACGGGTGGACGATCTCCTCGAGCAAACGGGGGTTGGCCAGAAACTCCTCCGGCCCGTACCCCGTGAGGCGTGCGCAGGCCGGGGACACATAGGAGAACCCGCCGGCATCGCGGACATATTCGAAGCCGGGGGATGTTTCAGCAATGAGTCTGAAGAGGTCCATGGTATGCGGGATACCCTGAATATTGATGGAGACTCATACATCGTGACGGTCAGTAAATCAATCTTTTTTCTTCATTATTATATGCTTGTCGGATTTGTTTCCTTCATGCTCGGTCATTTTAGACATAGGGGCCATGAGGTCCCACTGGGACAAGCCCTGGTTATGGGCAGGCTGTAGGGCGGGTGACGACGGCCTTGAGGGCCGAGGGCTGGGGGATGCCCGCGGCGTTGGTCATGGCGTGGAACAGGTGGGTATTGTCGATGAGCGGCGTGCAGGGGTACCAGGCGCCCTCGAACTGCCGGAGGTGTTTCGTCAGGCCCGCGTCACCCATGGCATAGATCGACACGGGCTCGTTCAGGTGGCCCGTCGACCCGTAGCCTACCTCGCCCCCGGGGTATCCTGGGCACCAGGACATCCTGTCGGGGCACATGCCCGGCGCCTGGGCGGGAAGGCGGCCCTTGCCCGGCCGCCTGGCGTCGTCGAGGCGCATCGAGCCCGTGGCGTGATCGGAGGTGACGATGAGCAGCGTGTTGTCCCATGTGACGCCGTCGCCTGCCCGATCCACGAATTCGACGGCGGCCCGGACGGCCTCGTCGAGGTCCCACATCGCCCCGATCATCCACCGGTAATCGCCCGCATGGTTGGCCCAGTCGACATCGCTCTGCTCGACGAGGAGGAAAAACCCGTTCCGGTTTCTGCTCAGCACGTTCAGGGCGGCCAGCGTGGCGTCCCGGAGCGGCGGGCTCTCGGCCGCAGCCCGGTTCACGACGGCCGAACCGTCGCCCGTCGGGACGGGCGGCTCGAAATTCCCCCCGGGCCCCCCGAAGAGCCCGAAGAGTTTCTTCTTCTGCGCCGCCGCACGGGCCGACGCCTCCCCGAGGGCCCTGCCCGCATCGACGCCATGCATACGCTCGACGAACAGGTAGGGCCCGAGCCGTCCGCCCCGGGCGTCCTCGTACAGGGCCGTGGAAAGGAAGCGCTCGCCGTTGTGGGCCGGGTGTCCGCCGCCGATGACGACCTCGGGCTGGACGCTTCGGAGGATCTCGTCGGCGATCGCGTGCCGGTCGCGGCGGTCTTTGCGGTGGCTCACGTGAGCCGCGGGGGTCGCGTCGGAGACCGGCCCCGTGGTGACAACGCCGATCGCCGCGCCGCGCTTCTGCCTCAGCAGCTCCGCGATCGTCCGCAGCGCTCCGCCGTCGGGATCTCCGGGCAGCCAGGCGATATTGCCCGTGTCGGTCTTGTGCCCCGTGGCCCAGGCCGTCGCCGTCGAGGCCGAGTCGGCGCCGGGCTGCGGCCCCCCGGCCGCGCGGCAGGTGTAGCGGGGCCCCGATCCCCGCACGGGGTCCCGCCCCGCGGGGTGCGCGTCGCAACCAAGCTTCGGCCTGATCGACGAGGGGCTGTACGGCGGCGCGCCGGCTCGGGCCGCCTGCCGGTTGTAGACGTTGACATCCCACGTGGCGACCCAGCCCCGGTACGGAAAGGCGTGAAAGGACAGCCCGTCTTCTTTCCCCGCAAGGTAGCGCCCTGCCGCGGATTCGTTTTCGGGCTGCATACCGTCGGCGATGAAGAGGATGATGTGCTTCGCGGCGGGCGCGGGGTCCTTCGCGTGAACGGCCCCCGCAAGGCTGACGGCGGCAAGCGCGGCGAGCAGGGCCGCCGGGATTCGATGTCGTGGGTTTTCGGCCATGCGGATGCGACCCGTCATTCCTCGAAGGCCTTCAGGAATTTCTTCTCGCCCTCGTCGGTGCCGATGAGGATCAGCTCCGAATCCTTCCGGATCAGCGTCTGCGGGTCGGGAATAATCGCCATGGCATCGCCGTCCCGGATCGCGACAACGGAGCAGTCCGTCACCTCGCGAATCTTCGAGCGGGCCAGGTTCTTTCCGACGAGCGACTCGGGGGCTTTCAGCCGGAAGATGTTGAGCCCCTCGGCCAGCATGGACGTGTCCTCGTTGATCAGGTAGTTGTAGATGGCGTCGGCCCCCAGAGTGGCCAGGGACATGACGAAGTCGGCCCCGGCGCGATGGAGGGTCGAGACGTTGCGCTCCACGTTGGCCCGGCTGAGGATCTGCATGTCCGGCCGCAGGCTCCGGAGGTACTTGGTGAGATAGATGTTCGTGGCGTCGTCGTGGGTGGTGACCAGGGCCGCAGGGGCCTTTTCGATCCAGGCCCGCTGCAGCGTCCGGATGTCGGCGGCGTCGCCGACGACGTAGTGTTTCTCGTCGTGCAGCCGCTTCGGGTTTTTCTCGATCACGAGGTAGGGGCTCTCCCGCTCCTTGAACCTCCGGGCGATGGTGTCGCCGACGCGGCCGCTGCCGACGATCAGGATCGGGTCCAGCGTCAGCTTGCAGAGGTGGTAGAAGGAGTAGACCTCGTCGTAGGCCGCCAGGTTCTCTTCGGAACCGGCCAGGACGAGCACCGTGGTCCGCTCGATCCGGGTGTCGGCGTGGGGGACGGAGAAACGGCCCCGGTCCCAGATCCCCACGACGTTGATCCCGAAGCTCTCGCGCAGCCGGCTCTCGGCGAGCGTCTTGCCCACCAGGGGGGTGCCCATGGCGGCGAACTCGGCGATAATGAGATGGTCGAAACGGCTGATGATGTTGGCCCGGCAGTCGCCGCCCACGGTCCACGCCGCCAGGGACCGCCCCAGGATCTCGTAGAGCAGCAGCACCTTCGTGCTGCCCGCCATCCGCAGGATGTCCTCGGAGTAGGGCGAGTCGGCGGTGGTGAGGATGGGGACGCTCTCGCTGAGCTCGCGGACCGTGAAGGCGATGTTCGTGTTGATTTCGTCGCGGTTCGTGGCGGCCACGAGCGCCGCCTGGTCGACGCGCAGCCTGCGGTAGGTCTCCGGATCGTCGGCGTCCCCGACGGCCACCTTGACGCCCATGTCGTAGAGATCCAGGGCACGCTTGAAGTCGCTCTCGATGAGGACGTAGTCGATCCGGCGGGCCTCGAGCTTCTGGATGAGGGCCATGGTCACCGGGTCGTACCCGGTGAGGATCACATGGCCGCGGGTCCCCTGCGGAAGCTCGCGCGGCGCGCGCTTGCGGGACTCGGCCTCGACCCAGGGGGCGTAGAAGAACTTGATGAACATGAAGGGCAGCAGGGAGAGCAGGAAGATCATGCCCGAGAGCAGCACCACGATGGAAAAGGCCTTGCCCAGGTCGGACTGGAAGGTGATGTCGCCGAACCCCAGGGTCGACATGACGGTGAGGGTCCAGTACACGCCCGTGATCCACGAGTGGTCCCGGCCCTCGGCTTCCATGATGAAGTGGAACAGGACGCTGTAGACGGCCACCAGCACCGACAGGGTGAGGAGGTACTTGTACAGCTGGCGCACGTTGCGCTTCGTGCTCTCCTTCTGAAAAAAGTAGCTGATGACGGCCGGGTTGTACTTCATGGCATCCCTTTCCTTCCCAAGCGGCCTTCCCTCACGGTCCCGCCCCCCGACGGGGTTCTCAATGGAAGAAACAGCGTCGATCCGTCATTGCGAGGAGGGCACCTCAGGCTTTCCGGCCGGCGCCCTTCTCCTTCATCGCCGACCCCTCGGGCGGGTAGTCCAGCGTGCCTTCCAGCTGAGAGATCCTTGCCTGCCGGTGATCCGGGAAGGGCAGATTGTCCTCCTCTCTCCATTGCCGGACGGCATCGGCGGCCTTGCGTCCCTTCTCCGCATCGAGCCCCCCGTCCTTCGCCATGTACAGGGTCTGGGAGGGGAAGGCGAAACCGCTTCCCGCCGCCTCGACGAGGTCCATGATCCGCAGCAGCAGGTCCTCCTGAACGGCCAGGAAGGCTTCCTGCGCGGTCTCCAGGACATAAGCGAAGATCTCCAGGTCGAGCGACGACGGCCCGAAGGCGACGAAGCGGATGCGGGCCGTCCGGGAGTCGACCCCGGGGTGGCGGTACAGGAGCTCGCGAATGCCGGCGAGGATGAAGCGGAGCTGGTCCGCCGTGGTCTCGTACCGCAGGTTCAGCGTGTGCCGGAAGAGGAACCGGTCGCGCAGGGTGAAGTTCTCGATGCTCACCGCCGAGAGCTGTCCGTTGGGAATGGAGACGACCGTTCGGGTCAGCGTGCGGATTTGCGTGGAACGCAGGCCGATGTGCTCGACCGTGCCGGCCATGTCACCGGCCTTGCAGTAGTCGCCCAGCCGGATGGGCTTGTCCCAGACGAGGAAGACCCCGCCGAAGAAGTTCTCGATCGTCTTCTGGGCGGCGAAGGCAACGGCGATGCCGCCCACGCCGAGGCCGGCCACGACGGCCGTGAGATTGATCCCGGCAAAGTAGTAGAAGATGACCACGAGCCCGATGACGACGGCCAGGGTCTTGAGAAGCGTCGCCGCAAGGCGCACGGCTGCGTTGGCGGTCTCCGGGCGGCGCCTCTCGATGACCTCCAGCACGGCGTCGATCAGGTGGATGGAAAGCCACATCAGCCCTGTGACGGCCATCGTGGAGGCCGCGAAGACCCAGAACATCTGCCCGAGTAGCGAGAAAACGCCCCGGGAGTAGATGTAGATGACGGCCGCCGCAACGATCAGCCGCATGGGGTTCTTCGCCCGCGCCGCCTTTGCCAGGACTGTTTCGCCGAAACGCTCGCGAAGCGCCCTGTGCGTCAGGGCCATCAGCAGCGCCGTGACCAGCCAGCCGATGACGAACGCCAGGGGCAGCATCAGGGCGGCGAAGACCCACCGGTAAAGCGGGAGACCCGCCAGGCGGGTCTCCGTCAGGGCCGCCGGAAGCTGTCGCTCGATCCAAGGGACATCGATCTCCTCGTAGATGCGAGGCACGAACTTCAGGGTCTCCGAGGCGAAGAGCCAGACGGGGGGGTTGTTATCCTTCTGGACGCGATCGAGCCGGATCCTGTATTCCCCCTTGTTCGTCCGGACGACGCCGATTTCCTCGCGGTTGGGCGGCAGGTCGTCCTGGAGATTTCCCTCGGGCCTGGCGCTCAGCTTCGCCGTCACGGCCGAGATGCCCTCGGTGAGAATGTATTCCAGTTCGATGGCGAGCTCCCGGGCCCGCTTCCCCGTCTGCCTCGTGTCGAGGTACTCGACGGCGCGCTCGTAATTCTGTCGCTGCATCGCCTTCAGGAAACCGACCACGGTTCCCTGCGGGGTGCTTCTCCCCAGGGGGTCGTCATAGGCGACCTCGGTCTGGCCGGTCCCCTTCAGCGCGGAGGCGGGGGACGGCCGCTCGGCGGCCGAGGCGACGCCGGCAAGGGCAAGGACAAGCCCTGCGGCGACAACGATGCGGAATGAGACCATAGTCAGACCCTTTCCGGGGAGCCCAGGCCGGTTCTCCCTAACGGATTTTCTCATTGACGTGCTCGAGCTCCGCGATGACCTGGGCGCCGAGCAGGACGATGATCGCCACGGCCTCGACGCCGAGCAGGAATACCACCACTGAGGCGAAGGAGCCGTAGATGAGGTTCACGAAGGTAAACGTCTTGTAGTACCAGACGATCACGCGGCGCGTGATCTCCCAGAGGACCGTGGCGGCCAGGCCCCCGACGAGCGCGTGCCGGAAGGAGGTGTTTCCCACGGGCAGGATCAGGTACAGCACCGTGATCAGGAAGACCTCCGCAGACAGCCCCAGCACGTAGACGGCAAAGCTGAAAATGAACCCGAGCCCGAACTTGTGCCCGAAGACCTCCAGCTTCGTGCTCTCCAGTTGCTCCAGTGCGCCCACGACGAACGACAGGGTCAGAACGCCCAGGGCGATGATCACGATGAACAGGTAGGGAAGAATGCTCGAGACCAGGAAGTGCCGGCGCCTGGGCCTCACGCGGTGGAAGATCCCGGATATGGCGCTCTCGAGAACCGAGAAGGCGATGGAGCTAAAGAACACGAGGACCAGGATGCCCACGGTGCCGATCACGCCGCGGTAACGCAGGAACACCCGGACCTGCTCGGTGAGGGCCGCGGCATAGCCGGGCATGGCAAGCTCCAGGAAACGCTGCATCGTCTCGATGAGCAGCTCGGGGTCCATGAAGTGCGACAGCACGATCAGGATGAGGATCATGAGGGGGATGACGGACAGCAGGGTGTAGTAGGCGATCGACCCGGCCAGGATCAGGCCCTGGTTCTGCCGGAAGCGGCCGAGGACCCGCAGGAGGAAGCCGGAGATGCGGCCGAATGCGGCCAGCGCCTTGTAAACCTTGACCATCGCCAGATCCGTTTAAACAGGATGCGCCTCCGTGCGGACCCTTTGAGGCTCGTGTCCGGAGGCAGACCGAATCATAGGTGATCGGAACGGGTGTGTCAATGAAGACGAGGGGACAGGGTGCAGGGTCTAAGGTACAGGAAAAGAAAAGAAATCCGAGTACGCGGGACATCGGGGTGACGATCGGCTTGAGATCGTCCGCCGCAAAGACATCCACGCGGGCGCCCCGGAAGGAACTCATGGCGATCCGTCTGCCGTCCGGCGAAAACCGGGCTCCCGACGGCGCCTCTCACTTCTCCGACGTCATCGCCGCACCCGGCGAGGACGCCGTTCTCATCGCGGTAGGCGCCGCTTCCGGCTTTCCCCGGTCTATTTCGGCTTGCCCTTCCCGAAGGCCCTTGCGAAGGGGTTGTTGAAGGGGGCGGGCTCGGGTTTCTTTTTCTCCTGCTTCTGCCTGTCCTGTCGAGACCGCTCCGGCCTGCGCTCCGGCCACGGGCCCCTGTCCTGCGCGGGGGGCGCCTTCCTGTCGCCCGTGACGCCCTTCTTCATCGAGAGAGCGATCCGCTTTCGCTCCAGGTCCACGTCGAGAACGGTCACCTCGACGCGCTGGGCCACCTTCACGACCTGGTTGGGGTCGGAGACGTAGCGATCGGCCAGCTGGCTGACGTGCACGAGGCCGTCCTGGTGGACGCCCACGTCGACGAAGGCCCCGAAGGCCGTCACGTTGGTGACAACGCCGGGCAGCTTCATCCCGGGCCGCAGGTCCTCGGGCTTCTCGATGCCCTCGGCAAAGGTGACGGGCTCAAACGTTTCGCGCGGGTCGCGGCCGGGCCTGGCCAGTTCGGCCACGATGTCCTTCAGCGTGGGGATGCCCACCTTGTCGCTCACGTACTTCGCGATGTCGATGGCCTTGCGCTTCGCCTCGTCCTTCACGAGGTCCGTGACGGAGCATTCCAGGTCGCGCGCCATGGCCTCCACGACGGCGTAGCTTTCGGGGTGGACGGCGCTCGCATCGAGCGGGTTCTTTCCGCCGCGGATGCGCAGGAAGCCCGCCGCCTGCTCGAAGGCCTTGGGCCCGAGGCGCGGGACCTTGCGAAGGCCCTCGCGGGCCTCGAAGGGGCCGTGCTCGTTTCGGTACGCCACGATGTTGGCGGCCAGCTGGGGCCCGAGGCCCGAAACGTAGGTCAGCAGCTGGGGGCTTGCCGTGTTGACCTCGACGCCCACGGCGTTGACGCAGCTCGACACCACGTCGTCGAGGCTTCGCTTGAGGGCCCCCTGGTCGACGTCGTGCTGGTACTGCCCCACGCCGATCGCCTTGGGGTCGATCTTGACGAGCTCGGCCAGCGGGTCCACGAGCCTTCGGCCGATGGAGACGGCGCCGCGCACGGTGACGTCGTGGTCGGGAAACTCGTCGCGGGCCACGTTCGAGGCGGAGTAGACCGAGGCGCCGCTCTCGTTGACCAGGATGACCGGGATGCCGGCAAGACCGAGGCCCCGGACGAAGGCCTCCGTCTCGCGTCCCGCCGTGCCGTTGCCCACGGCGACGGCCTCGATGGAAAACGTCCCGACGAGTTCGCGGATGGTCTCGGCGGCCCTGGCCTTCCCCTCCTCGGAGAAGTGGGGGAAAATCGTGTCGTTGTGCAGAAGCTTGCCCTGCCGGTCGAGGCAGACCACCTTGCAGCCCGTGCGGAAGCCCGGGTCGATGGCCAGGACGTTCTTCTGCCCCAGCGGAGGCGCCAGCAGGAGCTGCCGCAGGTTGTCGGCGAAGACGCGGATGGCCGCCTCGTCGGCGCGCTTCTTCGTTTCGAGGCGGATCTCCGTCTCCATGGACCAGCAAAGAAGCCGCCTGTAGCCGTCGTGGACGGCCTCGCGGACCTGCCCCGATGCAGGCCCCTGCCCCGTGACGAACTGCTCCTCGAGGAGTTTCAGGGCCTCTTCCTCCGGAGGGGAGATGCCGAGGCTCAGGATCTTCTCGTTCTCCCCGCGGCGCATGGCGAGCACGCGATGGGAGGGAGCCGAGGCGACGGGCTCCTCCCAGGCGAAGTAGTCGCGGAACTTCGCTCCCTCGGCCTCCCTGTCGGCGATGACCTTCGACTTGAAGACGCCCTTCGCGGCGAAGAGGTCGCGGATCCTGGCGCGGGCCTCCTGGTTCTCGTTGACCCACTCGGCGATGATGTCCCGGGCGCCGGCCAGGGCGTCATCCACGGTCTCCACGCCCTTCTCGGCGTCGACGAAGGCGGCCGCCTCGGCGGCGGGGTCCGTGGCGGCGTCCTGCGCGAAGAGAATCGCCGCCAGGGGCTCGAGGCCCTTTTCCTTCGCGACGGTGGCCCTCGTCCGGCGCTTGGGTCTGAAGGGCAGATAGACGTCCTCGAGGGCCGCCATCGTCTCGGCGGCGTTTACCTTCTCCTTCAACTCGTCCGTCAGGAGCTGTCTCTCCTCGAGGGATTTCAGGATGGCCTCGCGCCGCTTGTCCAGTTCGGCCAGTTGTTCCAGCCGATCGCGGATACCGGTGATGGCCACCTCGTCGAGCGAACCCGTGGCCTCCTTGCGGTAGCGGGCGATGAAGGGCACCGTGCCCCCCTCCTCGAGCAGGCCGGCGACAGCCCTCACCCGGCCGGGCGCCAGACTGAGTTCGGCTGCGATCCTGGCAATGTGTTTGTCCTGCATCGGTCCCCTCGGAAAAATTGACGGCGTCAACAGGAAGGCGCTCCGGCGGGAAACCGGAGCGCCTTTCGGATCAATTGGCGGAAGTGCATGGGAATCGAACCCACCTGGGAGGGTATCAGCCCCCCACACTGGATTTGAAGTCCAGGAGGCCCACCAGTGACCTGCGCACTTCCGAGAGAGGCAAGATACCGAAGGGGCTGAGGAATGTCAAGATGAAGAAACCCGGCGAACCGGTGGCGCCGTCAAAAGGCACCGCCTCTTCCTGCAGCGGCCGGATGCCGGGGCGTCACCTCTGTCCCGACCGTTTCTTGAGCATGAAGTCGATGACCTCGCCGGACTCGACCTGTTCCGCCTTCCGAGGCGCAGCCTCCCGGCCCACCGTCCCTGCCGGGGCGGCTGCCGCAGGGGGCGCCGGCTTCTTGCGCGGGCTTTTTGCCGCAGCCTGCCGCGTCCTGGCTGCCGGCTGCGGTTTCTTTTTCTCCTCGCGGATCTCGGCTCCGCCGACCGGGACCTGCCCGGCGGCGGGCAGTTCGAACGATAGACTCCTCGGTGCACCGGCAGCCGGCGCTTTCTCCGGCGGCATCAGCCTCAGGGCCTCCCTCACCGTGTCCTGCGGGACGAGTTGCTCCCCCAGGTAGAACGCCCGGGACAGGGCGGCTTCGCAGGCCCTGTTGACCAGGCCGGGAATCCCCTTCGAGTCGGTGAAGATCTCCTCGACCGCGTCGGACGTGAACAGCTCCCGATCGCACTGGGTGACCCGGAGGCGGTGCCTGATGTACTGCGCGGTCTCATTGGAAAAAGGGGACTGTCCCCTTTTTCGCTCTGCAGGAAAGAATCGAACTGCTTCAGGACATACAGGCTTCGATCATTCAGGTGGAAGGCGGGCAAGGAGTCGAGCCTGGCGACGCCAAGGCATCCGTGTTGAAACGGATCGGAAAACGAGAATAATCTGGTCTCCTTACCGATTGACCAGGGCTCCCGGCTCGGCCGTCAGGTCGAGGGAGCCGTCCAGCAGCTGCACGGTTACCTCGTCGCCGGGCCGGATAGCCGTGATGTCCTCGGGCAGCACGACGAGGCCGTTGGCGAGCACCATGGATTTCAGGATCCCCGAGCCCTGCTCGCCCGTGAGGGCGGCAACGTACCGCCCTTCGCGCAGCTCGATGCGGGCCCGCAGGAAATACTTCAGCCCAGCATTTTTCTCATAGCCGTCGGCCATCTCGGCTCGCACGACCCTTCGGAAGAGGTTCCCGTATCCCCTCATCTTGAGGATCGCGGGGCGAATGAACTGCTCGAAGGAGACCATGGACGAGACGGGGTTTCCCGGCAGGCCGTAAAGGGGCTTGCCCTCCAGCAGGCCGAAGGCCAGCGGACGGCCCGGCCGCATGGCCACCCGCCAGAACCGGATGCCGCTGCCGATCTCGGCCATGATGTCCTTCACCAGATCGTAGTCCCCCACGGAGACCCCGCCGGAGGAGATGACGATGTCGGCCCTGGCGGCCGCCTTGAACTTCGCAAGAAGGTCCTCGCGGTTGTCGCGGGCGATGCCCACCTGCAGGGGCACCCCCCCGGCCTCCAGGACCAGGGCCGCCAGCGAGTAGCCGTTGCTGTTGACGATCTTGCCCGGGCCGGGGGCCTCGTCCACCTCTAGAAGTTCGTCGCCCGTGGAGACGATCGCCACGACTGGTCGCTGGTGCACGTAGACAAAGGAGCGGCCCAGGGCGGCGAGCATCCCGACCTCGGCGGCCCGGATGACGCTTCCCCTCGGAATGACGAGCTCGCCCGTTTTCACATCCTCCCCCGCCTCGCGGATGTCGAGCCCGGGCTCCGCGGCGACGAAGATCTTCACCCGGCCGCCCTGCGCTTCCGTGTCCTCGACGCGCATCACGGCGTCGGCCCCGCCGGGCAGGGGCGCCCCCGTCATGATCCGGATGGCCTGTCCTTTCCGGACGGGCTGTGTCGCCACCTTGCCGGCGGGGACGTCCTCCAGGACGTCGAGGACGACGGGCCTGGCCCGGCTCGCGGAAGCCGTGTCGGCGGCGATGACGGCGTAGCCGTCCATGGCCGAGTTGGCCAGGGAAGGGATGGTGCGGCCCGAGACGATGTCCTCCCCGAGGACGCAGCCGAGGGCCGATGTGATGGGGACATTCTCGCAACCGAGGGGGCGGATCCCCTCGAGGATGGTTTTCAGGGCCTCTTCTACCTTGATCATTCCGAATCCCTTCGACTGCCGTTTTCGGCAGAGGGTAACCGAATCGCCGCCGGGAGTCAACCCCGCGGCGCCTGGGAAGGGAAAAGGGGACTGTCCCCTTTTTCGTGGCTGTTTTTCCGCTCTTTTGCCCTTGAATTCGAGGGGTCGATCCCCTATATTACCCTTGAAATTTACCGGGAAAAGAGCATGAGCAAGGACGAATTGAGCAAAAAAATCAGGGCCCTGCTGAAGGAGAGAAACGGCATCCTGCTGGCCCACTTCTACCAGCGCGACGAGGTGCAGGAGCTGGCCGACTTCACGGGGGACTCCCTGGGACTGAGCTTCGAGGCCGCAAAGACCGGGGCCGACGTCATCGTCTTTGCCGGCGTGCATTTCATGGCCGAGAGCGCCTCGATCCTCTCGCCGGACAAGACGGTCCTGCTGCCCCGGGCCGAGGCGGGCTGTGCCCTGGCCGACACGATCACCGTGGAGGCCCTCGAGAAAGAGAAGAAGAAATACCCCGGCGCTGCCGTGGTGACCTACATCAACTCCTCGGCGGCCGTCAAGGCGGCAAGCGACATCTGCTGCACCTCGGCCAACGCCGTGCGCGTCGTCCAATCGGTCGAGGAAAAACGAGTGCTCTTCATCCCCGACGGCAACCTTGCCCGCTACACGGCGAAGTTCACCGACAAGGAGATCATCCCCTGGGGAGGCGCCTGCCCCGTCCACCAGGACCTGACGCCCGAGGAAGTCCTGGCCGTCCGGGCCCGGCACCCGGGCGCGAAATTCGCCGCCCACCCGGAGTGCCGCGAGGAGGTCCTGGCGCTGGCCGACTTCGTGGGGAGCACCTCGGGGATCATCGATTACGCGGGGAAGATGAGCGGCAACGAGCTCATCTTCGGCACCGAGCTGGGCATTCTCTACCAGCTGCGGACGCGGTACCCGGCAAAGACCTTCATCCCCGCCTCGGAGAAGATGATCTGCGAGACCATGAAGCTCACGACCCTCGAGGACATCCTGAAGGCCCTGACGGCCATGGCGCCCGCGGTGAAGGTGCCCGAGGCGATCCGGGCGCCGGCGAAGAGGTGCCTGGACCGAATGCTGACGGTTGGGTAAGGATGTCGGGCGCCTTGCATCCGGACCTTTTTGAACAGCCTTTCAGAAACAGGCTCCCGGCCACAGACAGCAGGAAGAAGTCCCCCTGCATCCCCCTTTTGAGACTGTGTCATGATCGGCTCTCGTCATTGCGAGCGACCGACGGGAGCGCGGCAATCTCAACCTTTTCAAGAATATCCGAGATTGCTTCAGTCGCTTCGCTCCTTCGCAATGACATTGCGGCACGGTCTCTTTTCAAAGGGGGTAAGAGGGGGATTTCGTATTGGATTTTCGTAACGTGAACGCGGAACTTCATACGCTCCTCCAGGCCGATCCCGGCCTCCGGGACGCGCTCGACAGCATTAGGCGCGGCGAGGAGACGAAGGTCGCGGGCCTGAAGGGCTCCTCGAAGGCCCTCTTCCTGGCCGCCCTGCACGCGCTGACCCGACGGACGGTGGCCGTGCTGTGCGCCGGCCCCGACGAGGCGCGCTCGCTCGCGCAGGACGCGGCCTTTTTCGCCGGCAACGGCGACGTCCTGCTCATGCCCCCCTGGGACCTCATGCTCCCCGACACCCTCTCGCCGCAGAGGGACGTCGAGCGGGAGCGCATCCGCGTCCTCTCCGCGCTCGTCGAGAAGACACCTTCCCTCGTCTTCATCCCCCGGGCGGCCCTGCTGCAGAAAGTCGTTCCGAGGGACGTCGTCGCGGGCTTCCTGTCCGCCGTGTCCATCGGGGACAACCTCGACCGGGACCTCTTCGCCTCGAAGCTCGCCGAGGGCGGGTACCGACGGGTGCCGCTCGTCGAGGAAGCGGGCGACTTCAGCGTCCGGGGCAACGTGATCGACCTCTACCCGCCCACGGCGCCGGGCCCCTACCGGCTGCTGCTGGCCGGCGACGAGATCGAGTCGATCCGCGAGATGGACGTCGTCTCCCAGCGCTCGCGCCAGGAGCTCGTCGGGTTCACCCTCACGCCGGCCCGGGAGCTGATCCTCTCGGAGGAGGCCCGCAGGAAGGCCCTCCGCAACCTCCGGATCCGGGCGGGCGAGCTGGGCCTTCCGGCCCGGGCGAAGGACCGACTGGCCGAGATGATCGGAAACGGACCGGCTTCCTCCCTCAACCCGCAGTTCTTCCCTCTCTTTTACTCGGACGAGGCGGGGGCGGGGGGGCTCGAAGCGCTCACGGACTACCTGCCCGCAGACGGCCTCATCGTCGCCGTCGACCCCTTGGACACGGCACGGGCCGAGGAGAAGGCCCGCGACGATATCGGCCGCCTCTTCCTCCGGGCAAAGGACGAGGAAAAGTTCCACCTCGAGGAGGACGTCCTGTTCCTCGCCGGGGGCGACGTACTGCGCGCCGCCGGGCGCCGCCCGCAGATCGTCCTCGAGGACTTCGAGCTCGGCGCGGGGGACGGTGGCGGGGCGATCCGCCTCCGCGTCGAGACCGACCTGGGACTTCGGCCGAAGGAGCCCGCCCTCATCCAGCGCGAGGAGAGCCTGCTGGCGCCCGTGGCCGAGCGGATCCGGACCTGGACCCGCGAGGGGTTCCTCGTCTGCTACCTCTGCACCGGCGAGGAGGAGCGGCTGCGGATGAGCCACCTCCTTGCGGACTACGAGCTTCCCCTGGCGCACGCGGAGGCGCCGTTTTTCGAGGAGCTCTGCGCGCCGCGGGGTGCGCAGGGACGCCTCGTCCTGTGCGAGGGGAAGATCGCCGGGGGCTTCTCCCTGCCCGGGCTGCGGCTCGTCGTCGTGGGCGAGGAGGAGATCTTCGGAAAGAAGGCCCGCAGGCGCCGGCCCGCCCGGGCCCGCGAGGGCTACTTCCTGCAGTCCTTCGGCGAGCTCAGCGAGGGCGACTTCGTGGTGCACACCGACCACGGCATCGGCATCTACCGGGGCCTCAAGCGGCTCGCGGTGGGCGCGATCGAGAACGACTTCCTGCTCATGGAGTACCAGGCGGGCGATCGGCTCTACATCCCCGTCCACCGCCTCGACCAGATCCAGCGCTACATCGGCCCCGACGGGCACGAGCCCCGCATCGACAAGCTGGGCGGGACGGCCTGGGAGACGGCCAAGCGGCGCGTCAAGAAGGCCGTCGAGGAGATCGCCGAGGACCTGGTCGCCCTCTACGCCGCCCGCGACACGATGACGGGACACGCCTTCTCCGCCGTCGACCGCTACTACGAGGAGTTCTCCTCGTCCTTCGAGTACGAGGAGACCCCCGACCAGGCCCGGGCCATCGAGGACGTCAACCTCGACATGGACGCCGAGAAGACCATGGACCGCCTCATCTGCGGCGATGCGGGCTTCGGGAAGACGGAGGTGGCCGTCCGGGCCGCCTTCCGGGCCGCCATGGACGGCAAGCAGACGGCGGTCCTCGTCCCCACGACGATCCTCGCCGAGCAGCACTACCAGACCTTCCGGTCGAGGCTGGCGAAGTACCCCGTCCGGATCGAAACGCTCAACCGGTTCAAGACTCGGGAGCAGCAGAAGCAGACGCTCGAGAAGATCGCGAAGGGCACCGTCGACATCGTCGTCGGCACCCACCGCCTGCTGCAGAAGGACGTCGCCTTCAGGGACCTGGGGCTCGTCGTGATCGACGAGGAGCAGCGCTTCGGCGTCACCCACAAGGAAAAGCTCAAGAAGCTGCGCACGCTCGTGGACGTGCTCACGCTGACGGCCACCCCCATCCCCCGCACGCTCCAGCTGTCCCTCGTGGGGATCCGGGACCTCTCCGTCATCCACACGCCCCCCGAGGGGAGGCTCGCCATCAAGACCTGGGTGCTCGAGTTCGACGACGAGGTGATCCGCAAGGCCGTCCTCGACGAGATGGCCCGGGAGGGACAGGTGTTCTTCATCCACGACCGGGTACACTCGATCCACCACATGGCCCGGCGCATCCGGCAGGTCGTCCCCGAGGCGAAGATCGGCGTCGCCCACGGCCGGATGCCCTCCCGGGAGCTGGAAGATGTCATGGTAAAATTTCTTCGCAGAGAGTATGATGTTCTGCTCTGTACGACGATCGTCGGGTCGGGCATCGACATCCCGGCGGCCAACACGATCATCGTGGACCGCGCGGACCGTTTCGGCCTGGCGCAGCTCTACCAGATCCGGGGGCGGGTGGGGCGCTCGAGGGAAGAGGCCCGCGCCTACCTGCTGATCCCCCCGGGGGCGATGCTGTCGCCGGACGCGCAGAAGCGGCTCACGGTGATCAAGGAGTTCACCGAGCCAGGCTCGGGGTTCCGGATCGCCTCGCAGGACCTGGAGATCCGCGGAGCCGGCAACCTCATGGGCATGGCCCAGTCGGGGCACATCTCGGCCGTGGGCTACGAAATGTACACCCAACTCATGGAGCGGGCCGTCCGAGAGCTGCGGGGCGACAGGATGCCCGAGGCGGAGATCAAGCCGGAGATCCACCTGGGGCTGGCGGCCTTCGTGCCCGACGGCTACGTGCCCGATACGCACCGCCGGCTCGTGACGTACAAGAAGCTCTCCATGGCGGCGTCGGACGAGGAACTCACGGAGATGCGGGCCGAGATGCTGGACTGCTACGGGCCGCTGCCGCAGGAGGCGCAGAACCTGATCGAGGTCATCAGCCTGCGCAATCTCATGAAGGGCCTCATGGCCGAGAAGATGGAGTACGACGGGCGTCACATGATCCTCGCGATCCACCGCTCGAGCCCCATCGACCCGCTGAGGCTCGTCGCACTGGCGAAAAAGAAGTGGAAGGGCATGCGCTTCACCCCCGGGAATCGGCTCTACGTGCCCATGCCGGACCTGCCCGAGGGGCAGGTGATCGAGGCGGCCAAGGGGCTGCTCCGGGAACTGGCCGGGCAGCAGGAAAGTGGCTGAGCGACCGGGGGAGCGAGGGGGATTTGACGGAACGGACGAAATGGGCGAAAGAGACGAAACGGATGTCTTTCCATAAGGGGGGTGCGGACATGGAGGATCGTGAAGGGGAGTCGGAGAGGCCTGGCCGTCCCGGTGCGAAGGTGTGGGCCCTGGCGGGGCTTGCGGCCCTGTGCCTTGCCACGGTCGCCGGGTGCTCGTCCTTCAAGACGCCGTCGGAGGATGCCATCGCCACGGTGAACGGCGCCGAGATCACGGTCCGGGATTTCACCGTGAAGCTGAGAAACGCCCTCAACCTCGCGGCCACGCCGGTGGTCCTCCAGGATGCCGGCTTCGAGGCGCTCAAGCGGGAGGCCCTCGACGACCTCATCGAGGAAAAGGTGATGCTCATCCAGGCCGAAAGGCTGCGGCTCAGGGTGACGGACGAGGAACTCAAGAAACGCGTCGAAGAGATCAAGAAGGACTACCCGGGCGAGAACTTTACCCAGGTCTTCGGCGGGGAGAAGGTGGACTACAAGATCTGGAGCGAGGAGTTGAGGAAGCGGCTCCTGCTGGAGAAGCTCATCGACCAGGAGGTGAACTCGAAGATCGCCGTAACCGACGACGAGGCCCAGGAAGCCTACCAGGCCAACCGGAGCAAGTACTACTCCGAGGAATCGGTGCATGTCGCGCAGATCGTCGCCCCGACCCGGGAAAAAGCCGACGGCGTGCTCCGGCGCCTCCAGGCCGGCGAGGATTTCGGCAGGATCGCCCAAGAGGTCTCGACGGGCCCCGAGGCGGCCAAGGGGGGCGATCTCGGCGTGTTCACGCGCGGCGTGATGCCGGAGGCCTTCGACCGCGTCGTCTTCACGCTTCCCGAGGGCAAGGCCAGCCAGGTCGTCAGGAGCCCCTACGGGTTTCACGTCTTCAAGGTGATCAAGAAGGACAAGGGCCGCTGGATCGAGTTTGCCGACGTGAAGGACAAGATCAAGCTGGACCTCATGAAGGTCAAGGAAGAGAAAGAATTCCGCAAGTGGCTCGACCGGCTCAAGGCGGAGGCGAAGATCCGCATCGACCAGGAGCGCCTCCGGCAGGTCAAAATCGAAGAGCCGCGGCCCGCGGAGACACGGCCGGAGGACACCCGGCAGGCTCCCGGCAAGGGATGAGGACGCATGGGCATGAGTAAGTCGTTTCGGTTATTGGCGGTTGCCGCAAGCCTGCTGATCATCGCGGCGACCGCCGCGCGGGCGGAGATCGTCGATCGGATCGTCGCCGTCGTCAACGACGACGTCGTCACCCAGTACGAGCTCGACAGCGCCGTCGAGACCATCCTCAAGCGCTACGAGAGGACCATCCGCCCCGAGGACCGGGACCGGCTCGCCGCCGAGGCGAAGAAGGCCCTTGTCGGGCGGCTGATCGACGACCTTCTCCTGCGCCAGGAGGCCAGGCGGCTGGGAATCACGGTCCGCGACGAAGAGGTGAACTCCACCATCCAGGAGAGCCTCAAGAGGCGGAACATGACCCTTGACGAGATGCAGCAGGCCCTGGCCAGGGAGGGGACGTCGTTCGAGAGATATCGCGAGGCATCCCGCAGCGACCTGATCAAGATGCGGATCATGCAGAGGGAGATCCGCCAGCGCGTCTCTGTGACCAACGAGGAGATCGGGGCCTATTACCAGGAGCACCGGGACGAATACGAGGGCAAGCTCCGGGTGAGGTTCCAGATGATCGCCCTGCCGGCCCCCGAGGGCAGCGATCCTCAGGTGAGGGCCGAGCAGCGCGAGAAGGCCGAGGCGATCCTGAAGCGGGTACGGGCCGGAGAGCCCTTCGAGGCGCTCGCGAACGAATTCGGGACGGGCCCCGGGCAGACCGGGGGCGACATCGGCTACGTCGAAAAGGGGTCGATGCACCCCGGCATCGAGGAGGTTGCCTTCGGGCTCAAGCCCGGAGAGGTGAGCGACGTCATCGAAACGCCCCAGGGCTTCACCCTCATCCGCGCCCTCGACCGGCGGGGCGGCGGGAGCCTGACCGTCAAGGCCACCCGGGAGGACGTGGAGGACCGGCTCTACCGGGCGAAGATGGACAAGAAATTCGAGGAGTGGCTCGCGGAGCGGCGGCAGAAGGCGCATATCGAGATCCGCCTCTAGAAGAATAATAAATCCCCCTTTCCTCCCCCTTTGAAGAAAAGGGGAACGCGGGGGATTTGAGTCATGATGAAATTCATCCGCATCAAGGGTGCGTCGCAGCACAACCTCAAGAACGTCAGCCTCGACATCCCCCGGGACAGCATCGTCGTCATCACCGGCGTGAGCGGATCGGGGAAATCCACGCTTGCCTTCGACACGATCTACGCCGAGGGGCAGCGGCGCTACGTCGAGTCGCTGTCCACCTACGCCCGCCAGTTTATCGGCCAGATGGACAAGCCCGAGGTCGAATCCATCGAGGGGCTCTCCCCCGCCATCGCCATCGAGCAGCGCAGCGCGAGCCACAACCCCCGCTCCACCGTGGGGACCGTCACGGAGATCTACGACTACCTTCGCCTGCTCTACGCCCGCATCGGCGTGCCCCACTGCCCGCAGTGCGGCCGCGAGATCCGTTCGCAGACGATCGACGCGATGGTGGAGCAGCTCCTGTCGCTGCCCGGGGGAACGGCCGTCACCCTCATGGCCCCCCTCATCCGCGGCAGGAAGGGGGAGTTCCAGAGGGAGCTCTCCCGGCTGCGGCGCGAGGGATACGTGAGGGTGAGGGTGGACGGCGAGGTCCGGGACCTCGGCGACGAGATCGCCCTGGACCGCAACCGGCGCCACGACGTGGACGTCGTCGTGGACCGCCTCGTCATCCGCGAGGGGATCCGCAAGCGGCTGCGCGACTCCCTGGAGATCTCGGCCCGCCTCTCCGACGGGCTCGTCCGGGCGGAGGTCGCCGGGGGCGGCGAGCTTCTCTTCAGCGAGCGCTACGCCTGCCCCGACTGCAACGTGAGCCTCCCGGAGCTCGCCCCGAGGATGTTCTCCTTCAACAGCCCCTACGGAGCCTGCCCGGAGTGCGACGGCCTCGGCACCAGGATCTTCTTCGACGAGGATCTCGTCGTGCCCGACCCCGGGCTGTCGATCCGCGACGGGGCGATCGCCCCCTGGCAGAAGCGCAATTCCATGATCTTCCACCAGATGCTCGAGGCCCTCTCGGAGCATTTCGGGTTCGACATCAACACGCCCTTCAAGGAGCTTCCCGCGCCGGTCCGCCGAATGCTGCTCTACGGATCGGACGGCGAGACCGTCCGTTTCTTCACGGACAGCGGGGGCAAGCGGCACTTCACGGAGAAGCCCTTCGAGGGGATCATCCCGAACCTCGACCGGCGCTACCGCGAGTCGGACTCCCACGACGTGCGGACGGAGCTGGAGCGGTATCTCAACATGAGCGAGTGCCCCGCCTGCCGCGGGGCTCGCCTGAAGAGGGAAAGCCTCTCCGTGACGGTGGGCGGGAAGAACATCCACGAGCTGTGCCGCCTCTCCATCGCCGGCGGCATGGACTTCCTGGGGACGCTTCCGCTCACCGGGCAGGAAGCGGCCGTCTCGGAGCGCATCCTGAAGGAGATCCGGGACCGTTTGCGGTTCCTGCTGGACGTGGGCATGGACTACCTGAGCCTCGAGAGGGCCTCGGGGACGCTCTCGGGCGGGGAGTGGCAGCGCATCCGGCTGGCCACGCAGATCGGCTCGGGCCTCACGGGGGTTCTCTACGTCCTCGACGAACCCACGATCGGGCTGCACCCCCGGGACAACGGCCGCCTGATCGCGACGCTGGCGCGCCTCAAGGAGATGGGAAACACGGTGCTCGTCGTCGAGCACGACGCCGACATGATGGCGGCCTCGGACCGGATCGTCGACATGGGCCCCGGCGCGGGGCTCGAGGGGGGCGAGGTCGTCTTCCAGGGCACGCCGGCGGAGATCCTGGCCAGCGAGACATCCCTGACCGGCCGGTACCTGTCGGGCAGGCTCCGCATCCCCGTGCCGGAGAAACGGCGGACCCCGGAGGGGCGGCACATCGTCCTCGAGGGCGCCACGGAAAACAACCTGAAGGACATCGACGTCCGCATCCCCGTCGGCGTGCTCACCTGCGTCACCGGCGTCTCCGGCTCGGGCAAGAGCACCCTCGTCCTGGAAACCCTGTACCGTGTCCTGGCCCGGAGGCTCTACCGCTACAGGGGAAAGGTCGGCAAGATCCGCAACGTGCGGGACCTGGGGGGGATCGAGCGGGTCATCGTGATGAACCAGCAGCCCATCGGCCGGACGCCGCGCTCCAACCCCATCACCTACACGGGAGCCTTCACCTTCATCCGCGACCTCTTCGCCCAGCTTCCCGAGTCGAGGACCCGGGGGTACAAGCCGGGGCGCTTCAGCTTCAACGTCAAGGGCGGCCGCTGCGAGGCCTGTGAGGGAAACGGCCTCATCCGGATCGAGATGCACTTCCTGCCCGACGTGTACGTGACCTGCGACGTCTGCCGCGGCAGGCGGTTCAACCGGGACACCCTGGACATCCAGTACAAGGGCAAGAACATCGCCGATGTCCTCGACATGACGGTGAGCGAGGCGATCGGCTTCTTCGAAAACGTCCCGCCGATCCGCTCGAAGCTCAAGCTCCTGCACGACGTGGGGCTGGGCTACATCCGGCTCGGCCAGTCGGCGACGACGCTCTCCGGCGGCGAGGCCCAGCGGATCAAGCTCGCCCGGGAGCTGGGCAAGCCGGCTCGCAGCGACACGCTCTACATCCTCGACGAGCCGACGATCGGCCTGCACTTCGCCGACGTGCAGAGGCTGCTCGACGTGCTCATGCGCCTCGTCGACCTGGGAAACTCCATCGTCGTCATCGAGCACAACCTCGACGTGATCAAGTCGGCCGACTGGATCATCGACCTGGGGCCCGAGGGAGGCCCCGGCGGCGGGAGGATCGTGGCCGAGGGAACCCCGGAGGACGTGTCCCGGGCGGAGGGGTCGCTGACGGGAACGTTTTTGAAAAAGGCGCTGCAGCAGGCAGAAGGGACAGGGCGAAGGGGGTGAACAGGAATCCCCTGCCCCGTTTTGCAAAGGAGGGGGTGTTGCAATGTCATTGCGAGCGCAGCGAAGCAATCTTGGCCGGGTCACGGGGTTGACGCGTCGGGCTCGCAATGACGAGAGCCGATCATGACCCCGTCTCAAAGGGAACGGCGGGATCCGCCGTGCCGGGAATCGATCACGTTTCGAGGATCAACTCGTCTTGCAGCCGGATGCAGTCCTTGACGCTCTGGGCGGCGGGGCAGAGCGAGACGTAGTTCGCGAAGGCCTCCTTAGCGTCGGCCGCCTTCTCCTCGGGGCACTTCAGGTGCATCTTCACGCGAATCGTGGTAATCTTGAGGACGCCGCCCACATCCTCGATATCGCCCTCGACGTCGGCCCAGAAGAGTCTCTCGGGGGTGGGTATCTTCTTTCCGGCCATCACCATGGCCAGGGTGCCCATCATTCAGCCCGCGGTGGCGGCGACGATGTGATCGAGGGTTGCCGCGTGCTCCTTTTCGGGGTCGACCTTGTAGAACCGCCGGATCCCCCCGTGAACCCCGTAGTAGACGGGTTCGGAGAACCCTTCGATCTCGGCCCTGCGGGTGGGACCCGTCTGCCGGACAATCCTGATTTTCGAGGTGTGAACCACTTCGCCCATCGAGCTTTCCTCCTTCCCGTGTTCAGTCTCGATACCCTGTCTTGAAGAAAATTGCAATCGGACGCGGAGGCCCGTCCCCCTTCGGGAAGAACGCTGCGCCCGGATGAGCTCTCATGATCCCGGCTTCCCGGGCTTCCCGGATCCGGCGATCGGACGCCGGCCCCGGAAGGCTTACGACCGGGAGCTCGAGGCGAGCCCGTCCAGGAAGTCGTCCATCCACCCGTTGATCAACCGGAAGAAATTGAGGTCCCCGAGCATATCCTCCGGCCCCTGAATGCAGGGTCCCTCGACGAGATCCTCCCGTCGGTTCTCGATGAGCTGCTCGACGCTCTCCCTCGTGAACTCGAGATGAAACTCGAGGGCAACGGCCCGGTCCCCAAAGGCAAACGCCTGGTTCTCGCAGGCCCTGCTCCGGGCGAGGTGGACCGCCCCGCGCGGGATCTCGAAGGTCTCGCCGTGCCAGTGAAACGCCGCGAATCGGTCCGGCAGGTGGCGGGCCAGGGGCGACTCCGAGGCCTGCGCCGTCTTTTCCACCGGGTGCCAGCCGATCTCCCGGCAGTGGTTCCCCATCACGCGGGCTCCCAGGACATAGGCCATCAGCCGGGCCCCGAGCCCGATCCCGACGACGGTCTTCCCGCTGTGGAGTGCCTCGCCGATGAACCGCTTTTCCCGGGCGAGCCAGGGATGGCGGCTGTCTTCATCGACGTTCATGGGACCGCCGAGGATGATGAGCCAGTCGAACTGCTCGACCGGGGGCAGGAACTCGCCGGCGAAGAGCCGCGTGGCCGTCAGTCCGTGACCCCTCACCATGGCCCACGGCTCGATGCAGCCCGTCCCCTCGTAGGGGACGTGCTGCAGGTAATGGATGCGAAGGGTGTGCCGCTGCATCGGCATCGCCTCAGTCCGGGGTTTTCATCCCCTGTACAGCCCGTGCGTCTCGATATACTCCCTGACCTCGTCCGGGACGAGGTAGCGGATGGAGCGGCCCGACCTCGCCCGCTCGCGGATGTCCGTCGCCCCGATGTCCAGCGCCGTGACCTGCGCAAACGAGATCAGGGTGCCCGCCGGGCCGCGATACCCGCGCGTCCTCCGATCATAGGCGTACCGCGCCGCGTATGCCTCGGGGAGGGCCTTGCGCAGCGTGCCCCTGCCCCAGCCGGGCCGCGACATGACGACGAAGTGGCACAGGGTCAGGAGGCGCCGCCAGTCCTTCCAGCGCCGGATGTCGAGGAAGGCGTCCTGCCCCAGGATGAAGAAGATCTCCAGCTCCTCGCCGAAGGTCTCCCGGAAATACCCGATCGTGTCCACCGTGTACGAGCGGCCCTCGCGGCGGTTCTCGACATCGGAATAGGCAAAGGCGGGATTTCCCTCCACGGCCAGGCGCACCATGCGCTCGCGGTGCTCATAGGGGGTGATGCCGGGCCCGTGCTTCAGGGGCGGGGATGCCGACGGGATGAAGACGACCCTGTCAAGACCGCAGTGTTCCAGGATTTCCTGGGCACCGCGCAGGTGGGCCAGGTGAATCGGGTCGAAGGTACCGCCCATCAGTCCCCAGCGCATGATACCCTGCCTCCCGGAAAAATCGGCGGTTATGACCTGCAAGGTCTCCGGCTCAATGAATACGAAGGCAAGAGGGTGTGAGGGTGAGAAGGTGAGATAAAGAGGTGGTCAGGATTTTTGCCCGGGGTTTTCAAACCTTCTTACCTTCTTACCCTCTCGCCCTCTCAACCTCTGTCTTCTATGAGGTGCGCACCTGCCCGCCGCCGTAGATGATGAACTTCTGCGTCGTCAGCTCCTCGAGCCCCATGGGCCCGAAGGCGTGCAGCTTCGTCGTGCTGATCCCGATCTCGGCGCCCAGCCCCAGCTGGAAGCCGTCGCTGAACCGGGTCGAGGCGTTGACGAGGACCGTCGAGGAGTTCACCTCGCGCAGGAACCGCTGCGAGTTGTCGTAGTCGCGCGTGACGATCGACTCGGTGTGCAGGGAGCCGTACTGCTCGATGTGGCGGATCGCGTCGTCGATCCCGTCGACGACCTTCACCGCGAGGATCAGGTCCAGGTACTCCTCGCTCCAGTCTTTCTCCGTGGCCTCCTCGACCCCCGGCAGGACGGCCCGAGTCCGCTCGCAGCCGCGGAGCGCCACGCCCGCCTTCTCCAGGGCCTCCGCCACGGCCGGCAGAAAGACCCCCGCCACGCTCCGGTGGACGAGCAGGGTCTCCATGGCGTTGCAGACACCCGGCCGCTGCACCTTCGCGTTCATGCAGATCCCGACGGCCATGTCGAGATCGGCGCTTGCGTCGACGAAGACGTGGCAGACCCCCTTGTAGTGCTTGATCACGGGAATCCGCGACTGGCTGACCACGGTGCGGATGAGATCCTCGCCTCCCCGGGGAATGATGAGGTCGATGTACTCCTCGAGCTGAAGCAGCAGGTTGACGGCCTCGCGGTCCACCACGGGGATGAGCTGGACGGCGTTTTCGGGGAGCCCCCTGACCCGGAGCACCCCGCGCAGGATGCCGCTCAGTGCCAGGTTGGAGTTGATGGACTCGGAGCCGCCGCGCAGGATGACCGCGTTGCCGGCCTTCAGGCACAGGGCCGCCGCGTCGACCGTCACGTTGGGACGCGACTCGTAGATGATCCCGATCACCCCCAGCGGGATCCGCATCCTGCCCACGAGAAGCCCGTTGGGGCGGCGCCACATGGATGTGACCTTCCCCACGGGATCGGGCAGGGCGGCCACTTCCTCGAGTCCCCGGGCCATGGCCCGGATCGCCTTCTCGTCGAGGACGAGTCGGTCGATCATGGCCTTCGAGAGGCCCTTCCTCCGGGCGGCCTCCACGTCCTTCTCGTTCTCCTCGATGAGGGTGTCCGTGTGGTGAATGAGCTGCCCGGCCATCTCGACGAGGGCCTCGTCCTTGTCCGCGCTGGAAAGGCCCGCAACGGCCGATGCGGCATGCCGCGCATCTTTCGCGATCCGGAAAACCTGTTCCTTGATGTCCATGAATCACCTGTACATGATGGCGTAGGGCTAAGGGCTTAAGGCTAAAGGAAAATCAAGAAATATTCTCCATTTATATCATCGCCTTATGGCTTACGCCTTATACCTCATGCCTGTTGTTAATTCAAGAGGTCGGCGGACTGCAGCGGGGCGTTGAATTTCGGGGACAACTGGATTATGATGGCGCATTTTTCAGGGGCTGGAGCGCAGGAGGGCAATGGAGAGGCTCTGTATCCGTGCGGGCAGGCGGGCCCTCGCGATGATCCGGGACGGGGGGTTCCGCTTCGATCGGGTCGCCGCCTGCGTCGGCCCCGCGGTGGGGCCCCGCTGGCTTGTCTCGAGCGGCTTCGACCTCGCCCTGCTGCGCAGCGGCGCCCTGGGCTCGAAGTCACGGCCCGTCCTGCTGGCGGGCTCGTCGGCGGGAGCGTGGCGCTTTGCCGCGTGGCTGCAGCCGGAACCCGAAAAGAGCTATCGCAGGCTCCTGGATGCCTACATCGGAATCCCCTGCGACCGCAGGAGCACCCCTGCAAGCCTCAAGTCGGCCCTGCAGGAGGTCGTCAACGCGTACCTGGAGGATGACGCCGTCCCCTTCGCCCTGGCCCATGACCACTACCGGCTCGCGGTCACGACGGCCCGGGCGAAACACCTCGTGGCCGCCGAGACCCCCTGGGTCCAGAAGGTGGGACTTGCGTTGTGCTACCTGGGCAACCGGATCGGCCGCCGGCACCTCTTTCGCTTCTTCGAACGGGTGGTCTTCTACAGCGGCCCCCGGCCCCCGCCGTTCTGCTTTCGCCCCGGCTTCAGGGGAACGGCCGTGGCGTTCAATCCCGTCAACTTCAAGCACGCCGTGCTGGCCTCGGGTGCCATTCCGCTCGTGATCGAGGGGGTGTCGGACATCCACGGGGCGCCGCGCGGCGTCTATCGTGACGGGGGCATCATCGACTACCATCTCGACCACGACTATACCGTGAAGCCCGACGACGTGGCCCTGCTGTTCCATCACGATGACCGGATCATCCCGGGATGGCTCGACAAGAAGCTCAGGGGGCGCAGGCCGCGGGCCGGGGTCCTCGACCCCCTGCTCGTCGTCTACCCGTCACCGCAGCTGGTGGAAACGTTTCCCGGGGGGAAGATCCCCGACCGGGACGACTTCGTGAACATGATGGACGATCCTGCAGGGCGCATCCTGTACTGGCGCAAGGTCGTCGAGATCTGCGGCCCGCTCGGGGAGGAGTTCGTGGAGCTCGTGCAGAGCGGGAAGATCAGCTCGCTGGCCGAGCCACTGCGTCCTGACTAGGCGGTCGTCGGCCGGGAGCGCATCCTCCCGGCAGAGAAGGTAAGAAGGCGAGAGGGTAAGAACGCTGGATTAGTCGCCGGCCAAATTCATGCTCGTTGCTTCTCCCACCTTCTCACCTTCAGACCCTCTCACCCTCTGACAGGAAAGGCGCCTTGCGCCCCCGAAAGGTTGGACAAACGGCAGCCATGAGAGCCTCGATGGAAACCCTGAGGGCTCGAATCCCCCTGCTGCGGGAGAGGATGCGCGAGTGCACCCTGTGCCCGCGCGAGTGCCGGGTCGACCGGCTCGGGGGGCGGACGGGGTTCTGCGGTCTCGGAGCCGGGGCCGTCCTGGCAAGGGCCCTGCCCCACTTCGGCGAGGAGCCGCCCATCTCGGGGACGGCGGGGGCGGGCGCCCTGTTCCTCGCCTCCTGCAACCTCCGGTGCCCCTTCTGCCAGAACTACCGGATCAGCCGCGAGAGGATGGGCGAGACCGTGGACCGCGAGGCGCTCGCGGGCCGCATGCTGGAGCTCGCGCTGAGGGGCTGCCACAACATCGAGCTCGTGACGCCCACGCCGCAGCTGCCCGCCGTCCTGGAATCCTTCCTCGCGGCCTGCGAGTGGGGGTTGAACCTTCCGCTCGTGTACAACTGCGGCGGGTACGAGAAGGCGGACGTCATCGGCCTGCTCGACGGCATCGTCGACGTCTGGCTTCCCGACTTCAAATACGGGAGCGAGGGGGACGCTGTCGCCTGCGCCGCCCCGGCCGACTACCCGCAGCGGGCCCTGGAGGCGATCGGGGAGATGATCCGGCAGACGGGGGAAAGGCTCCGGACCGCGGGGGGCATCGCCCGGCGGGGCGTGATCATCCGGCACCTCGTCCTGCCCGGACGCGTCCGAAACAGCCTGGAGACCGTCCGTCTCATCGCGGAGCGGCTCTCCCGGAAGGTCCCGCTGAGCCTCATGTCGCAGTATACGCCGGTTCCGGCCGTGGCGGGAGATCCGCTCCTGGGACGGCGCGTGACCCGGGAGGAGTACGAGGCCGTTGTCGACGGCGCCCTCGAGCTTGGGTTCGAAAACCTCTTCATCCAGGAGGTGGACGAACGGAACCTCGCGCCGGACTTCGACCGGGAGGAGCCGTTCCGGTGGGATCCGGGCCCCGGATCCGGCAGGGGATGAAGCGGTGAAGCCTGAACCCCCGGCAAGGCGTTCCCGTGACGGGACGCAGGTCCCGACGCCGTTCCGTCCCGCCCTCTTGACTCCGCGGTCCCCCCGTACTAGAGTTTGCCCGGGCACAAGGGGGACCCGCACATGGGGGGCTTCTTCGACTTCGGCAAAACCCTGATCGTCATCGGCCTCGTCATCGCGATCGTGGGCGTGCTGATCGCCATGGGCGGCAAGATTCCCTGGATCGGCCGCCTGCCGGGCGACTTCACCGTCAAGGGCGAACGGTTCACCGTCTACTTCCCCCTGGCTACGAGCATCCTGATCAGCGTCGTCCTGTCGCTGCTGTTCTGGTTCATCGGAAAAAGATAGGGTTCGGGGTCAGCGGAATCCCTCCTCACCCCCATAAAACCAGTCCCGTCTCCTGCCTGCCGGCGAGGTTGCGGTTCCAGGGCAGCACGCGCACGCCGTAGAGGTGGGGGCCGTTCTCCTTCACGATGTAGACGCCCGTGAAGGTGAGGATCCCCGCGGCGTCCTTGTCCCTCAGCGTCAGCGGCACGCAGTCCGGCTCGCCGATGAATTCCTGGCCGTTTCTGCGTCCGATGACCAGCTCGGCAAGCAGCTCCTCGGGCTCCAGTTTCCCCGGGTCGACCCGCACGCTCACGATGAAGGGGTTGCCCACGAACACACTGTCGCCCGTGATCCCCTCTACGCTCACCTCGAGCAGGCGGGTGGCGGAGAAGCGCATCGGCACCTTCCGTTTCCAGTCGGCCACGTCCTTCGCCAGTCCGAACCCGTTCTTCGCGAGCTCCATCTCCCGCTCGGCCGCGGGAATGTACATCTTTGCGTAGTACTCCAGGAGCATCCGCTCCGTGTTGAACCGGGGGACCAGCGTCTCCATGGAGCGCTTGGCCATCCGGACCCACTTCTGGGGGATGCCCGAGGGGTCGCGGTCGTAGAAGAGCGGGATCGTCGATTCCTCCAGCAGGGTGAAGAGCGCATTGGCGTCGGCCTCGTCGGAGACGGGGACCTCTTCCGCGAGATCCCGCACCGCGGGCCCGATCACCCAGCCGTTGGTGCCGTCGTATCCCTCGGCCCACCAGCCGTCGGAAACGCTGAGGTTGACCGCGCCGTTGATGGCCACCTTCATGCCGCTCGTGCCGCTTGCCTCCATGGGCCTCCGGGGATTGTTCAGCCACACGTCGACACCCTGGACGAGGTACCGCGCCGACGCGATGCCGTAGTCCTCGATGAAGAAGACCTTCCCCCGGAAGCGCTCGCCGCGCGTCATCTCGACGACCTTCCGCACGAGGTCCTTCCCCATCTGGTCGTTGGGGTGTGCCTTGCCGGCGAAGACGATGTGGACGGGCCGCGTCTCGCCGGACAGGATCCGCTCGAGCCGCTCGAGGTCGGAGAAGAGCAGGTCGGCCCTCTTGTAGGGAGCAAAGCGGCGCGCGAACCCGATCCAGAGCGCCGCGGGGTTCATCCGTCCCAGCACCTCCTCGCGCCAGGTCTTCGAGTACCCGTAGGCCACCCACTGTCGGGAGACGTGCTCGCGCAGGTGGTTGATCAGGTTCTGCTTCAGCTCGATGCGCACCCGCCAGAACACGGAATCGGGGATGTTGTGGACCCGCTTCCAGCGCTTGGGGTCGCTCATGCTGCGCTGCCAGTCGAGGCCCAGGTAGGTGTCCAGGATCTCCTTCATCCTCGGCGCCACCCAGGACATCATGTGGACGCCGTTGGTGACGTACTGGATCGGGATGTCGGAGTCGTGAAATCCCTTCCAGACGTCCCGCCACATGCGCCGCGCCACCGCGCCGTGGATCCGGCTGACGGCATTGCTGCGGTGGGAAAACTTCAGGGCGAGGTTCGTCATGAAGAAGGGCCGGTCCTCACCGATCTCCTTGCGGCCGAGGTTGGAGAACTGCGACCAGCTGATGCCCACGCGCTTGACGTACCCCGAGAAGTAGTACTCCATGAGGTCCTTGCTGAAGCGCTCGTTGCCCGCCTCGACGGGGGTGTGGGTCGTGAAGACGGTGCTGCCCCGGACGACCTCCTCGGCCTCGTCGAAGGAGAGCCCCTCCTCGGCCATGAGCTTGCTGACCCGCTCGAGCAGCAGGAAGGCCGAGTGCCCCTCGTTGATGTGCCAGACGCGGGCCTTGATGCCGAGCTTTTCCAGCAGCCTCACGCCCCCCATGCCGAGCAGGATCTCCTGCTCGATGCGGGTGCGCTGGTCGGCCGTGTAGAGACGATCCGTGATCTTGCGGTCCTGCGCGGTGTTGCGGGGCACGTCGGTGTCGAGCAGGTACAGCGAGATGCGCCCCACCTTCACCTCCCAGATGCAGGCGTAGAGCGTGCGTCCGGGCAGCTCGATCGCGATCTGCACCTCGCTGCCGCGGTCGTCCTGGACGATCTGGATGGGCATGTTGGAGAAGTCGCTCTCCACGTACTCGGCCTGCTGGATGCCGTCCTTGTCGATCGTCTGGTTGAAGTAGCCGCACTTGTACAGGAGCCCCACGCCCACCATGGGGATGTTGAGATCGCTTGCCGTCTTGAGCGTGTCGCCCGAGAGGACACCGAGCCCCCCCGAATAGATGGGAAGGCTCTCGTGGATGCCGTACTCCGTGGAGAAGTAGGCCACCGGCGCCGACCACTTGATGCTCTTCAGGCCCGCCGCCGCCCGGGAAAGGACCCGCTCCTCCATGTAGGCGTCGAAGCGCTGCAGGACGCGGGCATAGAGACCCGTGTAGCTCTCGTTCTCGGCCGCCTCGGAGAGCCGCTCGGGGCTGACCGTCTCGAGCATGCGCACGGCGTTGTTGCCCATCCTCTCCCAGAGCTCGGGGTCGAGCAGCGAGAAGAGTTCCAGCGCCTCGGGGTTCCAGGACCACCAGAGGTTGTAGGCCAGCTCCCGCAGGCGCACGATCCTCGGAGGCAGGTTGACGACCGCTGTGAAGGTGCGAAAGTGCGGCTGGTTCGAGCCCGAGCTGGAAAAGACGTGCTTCATCTCCTCGCGCGATTCGCCGTCCCGCGCGGCGCGGGCCCGGGCGCCGGCCAGCGCCCTCTCGAAGGCGCGCTGGTACTCGGGGAAGAAGCTTTCCCAGCCGGCCTTGACGGCGATCCGCCGGGCCTCGAGCCGCTCCTTCAGGACCTCCTCGTCGGTCAGGCCGATGAATTCGCCGAGGATGCCGTAGAGACCCTCGACGATCGACGCCGTGTCGAGGCCCCGCCGCTTCAGGACCCGGATGGCCCGGTTCTCGCCCGCCGTGGCGAGCACCCAGGAGCCGAAACCCGCCTGGTCCACGGTGACGGCGGGCACCGCATAGGCGGCGCACTCGTGGGGGGAGTAGCCCCAGGGCTCGTAGTAGGACGGGAACACCCCCAGGTCGCAGCCCGAGAGCAGATCGTAGTAGTTCATGTCGAACAGCCCGTCGTGGCCGTCCAGGTAGGCGGGGTTGAAGATGACGCTGACCCGGTTCTGGGGGGCGTTCTTGAGGCCGAGCCGGCTGCAGGTCTCGAGGATCGGGTCCGAGGCCTCGTAGCTCAGCCGGTGCGTCGCGATGGGGACGGCGGCGCCATCGGGCCTGGCGGAGCCGGCCTGGAGGGACGGCACGAGGTCCATGTGGCCCCCCATGAGGCACAGCAGCGCCAGGACGCTGGGGTTGCCGGCCATTTCCCTGTCCAGCCTCCCCAGGGTATGCAGGAAGATGTCCACGCCCTTGTTGCGGAATTCGTATCGCCCGGAGATGATCAGGATCCTGGTGTCGGCGGGCAACGGCCGCCGCAGGAGCTTCGCCGCGGCGGCGAGGATCCGCTCGCGGGCCCTCAGCGCCGCGCCGCGCGACACGGACAGGTCCGGAATGCCCGCCACGTCCAGGCCGTTGGGCGTCACCACGTCGGGGGAGCGTCCCAGGAAGTTTTTCGCCTCCAGCCCCGTGATGTCGCTCACCGCCGTGAGGCAGTCGGCCTCTCGCGCGCAGGCGGCCTCCAGGGAATACTGGGCGCCGCAGTTGTGGGCTCCGGCCTCGCGCTGGGGCGAGATGTGCTCCATCTCGGCGTAGATGTCCATGCCCGAGGCGGCCAGCGCCCGCCCGAGGACGGTCGAATGCAGCGTGAGGACCGTCCCGGCCTCGGGGACCGCTTTCTTCACGGCCAGCAGCCCCGCCCCGCACACCCAGTCGTGGAACTGGGCGACGGCCCGCTGCCCCTTCGGCTTGACCTTGAGGTTGTACAGCGTCTCGATGACCTCGCCGCAGGCATACCCAAACATGGCCCGCTCGACGTAGTCCCAGCCGCCGGAGATGGAGTCGACGCCGTAATCCTCCCAGAGCTGGAACAGCAGCTGGTCCTTGTTGTACTTCTTCGTGAAGTTCACCAGGATGACCCGCGGCTCCCCTGGAACCTTCCAGCGCCCGAAGCGGCAGGGGAGGTCCTTGATGGCCGTGTTCTCCCGGGTGGAGAGCCAGAAGTCCTCCTCGGTCTCTTCGAACTCCGGGTTGTTCTTGAGGTCCGGCCCCAGCAGGATGTAGCGGTCCCCGAAAACCCGCGTCACGGCGGGGATCTTGCTGCGAACAATCGCATGGACATCGCCGACCCGGTTACAGGTCTCCCAGCTCACCTCGAACAGGTAATCGTTGCGGTCTGTGCTCATGGACGAACCCCCGACGTCCCGCCGGTCCTGGCGGAGAGGTCTCTCAGAATGTTCATATAATGGATGTAGGCGTCGTAGGGGGACGCGAAGGGGCGGGACACGCCGCCCCGTGCCCCCTCCGACGGGCCTTTCGTGCTCAGGAAATCCAGGTAGTCCGACGCCTGCAGCGCTCGCCAGGTCCCGAGCAACCGGCGGCTACCCGCCCCGAGGACCTGGCCCTCCATCGCGTAGAGGGTGTTCGCGGCGTCCCGCTGCAGGTGATTTTCCAGCCGCGAAGCGGGCCCGGGGCCCGTCCAGGAACGGCCGGCGCGCCCTTCGGCGCCCCTGTGCCCTGCTGCCGCTTCGGAGGGCGTGAGAAACCGCCAGTTGCGCTCTTTGAGCAGGCGGCCCGGGGCGGTTGCGAGGAAGCGCAGCAGCGACGATGCGCCCGGGTCGTCCCCTCCGGACCAAGGGCAGTCCGCCGCCAGGCAGATGATCTCGTTCCCCCCGTATTCGCCGGCCAGGCGTTCCCCGAGAGCTTCGGCTCCCGGGCCCGTCAATTCACCGGAGAAGCGGCCATGCCGGATCAGGGCCGTCAGCGCCCGGTTCCCCGGAAGCCGGCAGGAGGCCTCCGTCTTGCAGCCGGGCGGCAAAAAGGCGTCTTCGACCAGGATCGTCTGGAAACTCATGGAGCGGACGGTGCGCGCGACCCCTTCGTCGCAGATGCCCGCCGTGTTCCGAAAGGTCCGCGGCGTCTGCCCGAAACGGGCCCGGATCATGCGGCGGTGCAGGGCGACCTGCCGCCTGAATTCCGTTTCCGAGAACAGCGAGGCGAGAGAGTGGTGAGATACCCCGCACACGAACTCGGCGCAGCCCGTGTCCGCCAGCCTCCGGAAGCTCTCCAGGAGCGGCTTCTGCCCCTTTTCCATTTGTTCAAGAAGCATGCCAGAGACCGACAGGGAAACCCGGAAGCGGCCCCGGTGCCGTCGGGTGAGCGTGAGCAGACGTTCGCAGGCCGGCAGGGCGAACCCCTCTGCGAACCGCTCGAGGGCCGCACGGCTTGCCCCGCCGTCGAAATAGTCCTGCGAGAGCCCGATGTCGAAGAAGCCGTAGGCCCTCAATCGCAGCGGCAGGTGGAAATCGAGATGGAGCACAATAAACGGCATCGTATGGTCTACCCTGTCCCTCGGTTGAGATCCCCTTACTGCCCGCCGGTCACTTTCCGGTAAACATCCTCGATCTGCCCCGCGGCGCGTTCCCAGGTGAAGGCCGCGAGCTCCTCGCGGCCGCGCTCGACCAGCTCGCGGGCAAGCGCCTCGTAGGCAAGGACCGCGCAGATCTTTTGCGCAAGGTCGTCCACGTCCGACGCGTCGACCTTCAGGACATGGCGCAGGACCTCGGCGACGCCGGACTGCCTCGAGAGGATCACCGGCACGTCCGCGAGCATCGCCTCGAGCGGGGCGATCCCGAAGGGCTCGGAGACGCTGGGCATGACGTAGAGATCGCTTGCCGCGAACATCCGCTCCACCTCCTCGCCGCGCAGGAACCCCGTGAAGAGAAACCGGCTGCCCAGGCCGAGCTCGGCCACCCGCTCGATCATCTGCGGCATGAGATCGCCGCTTCCCGCCATGACGAAGGTCACGCCGGGCAGAACGGCCAGCACCTTCGCGGCCGCCTCGACGAACACCCCGGGCCCTTTCTGGTGCGTGATCCGCCCGAGGAACAGCACGATCTTTTCGCCGGGCCGCTTCGAGACGCCGTACGCCCCCACCGCCCCGCCGCGCAAGACGGCGTTGTAGACAACGCTGACCTTTCCGGGGTCGATCCCGTAGCGCTCCACGATCATCCGACTGGTGAAGCGGCTCACGGCGATGACGTGGTCCGCCTCGAGGAGGCCCTGCCGCTCGAGGGCGACGATGCGCGCATCGCCGCTTCCCCCGCTGCGGTCGGCTTCCAAGGCGTGGACGTGGAAGACGAAGGGGCGCCCCGCGGCGCGGCGGGCACGGAGGGCCGCCGGCACGGAAAGCCAGTCGTGGGCATGGATGACGTCGAACGGGACGCTCCGCGCGATGCGTCCCGCCGCCGCGGCGTAGCGCTCGAGCTCGGCAAAGAGGTCGGAGCCGTAGGGGCCCGGGCTTGCCAGGAGGCTCTCCCGGAGAATCCCGTAGTCCGCCTGCGTCATGTAGGGCCTCAGGGGCGATTCAACGGGGCTCACCGAGAGCCCCGCCGGGAGTCCTTCTTCCGCCGGGGCGGCGAAATCGGAGGCTGCCACGAGCGACACGTGGGACGTCCTGTCCCCCCCGGGCAGGGCGGGAACCACGAAGGTGATCCCGTGGCCCCTCTGCACGAGGGCCCTGGTCATGCCGAAGCACGCCGTCCCGAGACCGCCGCTGATTGCCGGGGGGAATTCCCACCCGAACATCAGGATCCGCATCACCCCCGCCCCAAGCACCCGCATTCCATCCCTTCAACATCCCTATAGGAAAATCCCTCTTGCGTCAACGCCCCGTTCGGGCAGAGGCGAGGGCCTCTCTTCGCGGCTCGACCCCTGTGCCTGCCTCTTACCCCTGCTGCCCGGACCCCGGGCCCGGAGCCTGACGCCTGCAACCCGCCGAAGGCCTGATATTTGCATGACGACAGGACGGTTTCCTGCGCCCGCAGCCCCGGGACGGGCAGGAATTCGATCGCGGACCCAACCGGCAACGCGGAGGAAGACAACGTCGATGGGCATTCTGAACATCAACGATCTCAAGGAAGGCATGACGCTTGCGGCCGATGTGAAGAACAAGCACGGCAACATCATGATCAAGCAGGGCATGACCCTCACCGAGAAGCACATCATGCTCCTCAAGGCCTGGGGGATCACGGATGCCGACGTGGAGGGCGCCGACCGAGACCGGCTCCACCAGGAGGAGATGAGGACCGTTTCGCCCGAGGTGATCGCGGCCATCGAAAACGAGCTGAACGCGATCTTCCCGCCCGTCGACGGCAACGAGCTCATGTCGGAGATCTACCGCATCGCCAGGAAGCTGAAGATCAGGCAGGCCATGGAGTCGTAGAGGCCCCCCTGCCGGGACAGGACCCGGATTGACCCGAGGTGCCATGAATGCCAAGGACATAGAACGGATCGTCAGTTCCCTCGACAAGATCCCGACGCTGCCGGTCATCTACTCCAAGCTGGGCAGGCTGCTGCAGTCCCCCGACGCGACGATCGCGGCCGTGAGCAACATCATCTCCGAGGACCAGGTCATCGCCGCCAAGGTCCTGAAATTCGTCAACTCCGCCTTCTACGGGTTCCCGCAGCGCGTCGGCAGCCTGCAGCGGGCCATCGTCATCCTCGGGTTCAACACGATCAAGAATCTCGTCTTCGCCACGTCCGTCTTCGACATGTTCCGGGGCATGGAGACCGGGGGCGCCTTCGACAAGAAGAATTTCTGGAAGCACTGCATCGGCTGCGCCGTGGCCTCGCGGGTGCTGGCCGAGGCGGCGGACCTGCGCAACCCGGACGAGGTGTTCACGGGAGGGCTGCTGCACGACATCGGAAAGCTCGTCGTCGCCGTCCACTACCCCGACAGGTTCAGCGCCGTCATCAACGAGGTCCAGGCCTCCGGCGCCCCCATGGTCGAATCGGAGCGGAAGGTCTTCGGGTACGACCACTGCCAGGTGGGAAGCGCGCTGGCGGCCCAGTGGCGATTCCCCGCCGACACGGCCCAGATGATCGGCGCCCATCACCTGGCCGACGGGGCCCTCCCGGCGCGCAAGGACATCGCGGCCGTGCACATCGGCAATATCCTCGCCATGGCGCTCGGGCTCGGCTCGGGCGGAGAGAAGAAGCTCGCCCCGGTGAACCCGAAGGCCTGGGATCTGCTGGGCCTGAGCCTCAGCAGTCTCGAGCTCGTCATGGAAAAAACCGTGAAGCTTTACAGGGAAAACACCGAAATCCTGGAGATGTGACGTCGCGGAGCCATCATGCAGGAATCCATGAACCCAGCGGCCGACAGCGGCGACCCCCGGACGATGCAGAAGAGGATCCGGTACCTCGACGAGCAGAACCGCGCCCTCGTCGCGATCCAGGACAAACTCGAGCGCCTCTCCGACTTCCGCTCGGACATGATCCTGTCCCACGACATCCCCGAGATCCTCCAGTCGGGCATCGCCAGGTTCCAGGAACTCGTCAAGACGGAGGCCTGCTCGGTCTTCCTCGTCGACGAGAACGGCTTCGAGTTCCGCCACGAGATCTCGATCCCCGAACGGGTCGCATCGCTCATGGAGCGGGAGATCGACGCCCAGATCATGTCGGGCACTTTCGGCTGGATCATCAGCAGCGGCACGCCCGCCTGCATCCCCGCGGAGGTCTTCGGCAAGGCGGAGAGCCGGCGGCTCAGCGTCATGATCGCGCCGCTGTCGAACAAGGAGCGGACGCTGGGGGCCGCCACCATCGTCTTCGAACAGGACGAGGACTTCATCCGCCAGCAGACGCTGAAACTGCTCTACATCCTCTCGGGCTTCTTCTCCCTGTCGCTGGAGAACGCCTACCTCTTCGAGGACCTCAAGAAGAGCTATTTCGACACGATCCGCGCCGTGGCCAACTCCGTTGAGGCGCGGGACGCCTACACGCGGGGCCACTCGAACCGGGTGGCCGCCATCGCCAAGATCATCGCCGCCGAGATGGGCTGGGGCCGGCGGGACCTCGAGATGATCGACTGGGGCGGCGTGCTGCACGACCTCGGCAAGGTGGGCATCACCGACACCATCCTCAACAAGCCGGGCAAGCTCACCGACGGGGAGTTCGCGATCATGAAGACCCACCCGTCGATCGGCGCCCAGATCATCGGCGGCATCGCCTTCCTCGAGCCGCTGCTGCCCTACATCGCCCAGCACCACGAGCGCTACGACGGCCGGGGCTACCCCGCCGGGCTCAGGGGCGAGGAGATCGCCATCCAGGGCAGGCTCCTGGCCATCGCCGACACCTACGACGCCATGACGTCGGACCGGCCCTACCGCAAGGGCCTCGACGCCCGGATCGCCTACGACGAGATCGTGAAGTGCTCCGGCAGCCAGTTCGACCCGGTCATCGTGCGGGCCTTCGAAAAGGCGTTCAAGGCGGGGAAAATAATATAGGTTCAAATATCACTGCTGTCCAAAATAACCTGAAACGGGTTCAGTGACCCTTATAGAATCAGGGTTTTGGACGGATTCTTTGACATTTTCAAGGTCAGGTTGCTTTCTTCTTTTTTACCTCGTTCAGGATGCTGTCCAATTCAGCTCCGGCTGTTCCTGCAGAGAGACAACCGGCGGTGGCTCGTAGGGCTCATCGAGCCAGACCCACAAGTCCCGGTATGCAAAGAGGTTATACCGCAACATGGCCACCAGGTTCGACAGCGACCACTGGTACTGGGAACGGTGCTTGAGGTACTTCAGCACGAGGATCGCGATCAATGCTGTCCAAATCTGGGTCAACAAGGCGTTGGCTGACGTGCCCACAAAGGTCTTGATCTTCAGGTTCTGCTTGATCGTCTTGAAAAAGATCTCGATCTGCCAGCGGTCCTTGTAGATGGCCGCGATCGTCGTTGCCCCGAAGTCCATATGATTGGTCAGCAGCACGATGAGCTGTTCGTTCTCTGCATCCCAGACCTCCAGCCGTCTCAAGACGACGGGATACTTTTTGTGAGCGTAGAACCCTTCGAGCTCAATGAGCTGATCGCTCAGGATGTTCCGGTTGGTCGGAATCGCTCGTTGTTCCACAACCCGGTAACGGGCATTGCCCTTTTGGCGGGTGACGAAGAAAACCCCGCCCTGGTTCCAGGACCAGAAGAGCGAGAAGTCGACATAGCCCTTGTCCACCACCACGATCGAACCCGCGGGGAAGTTCAGCGTCCGGGCGATCCGAACCTCGTGGATCTTGCCGGTCGTGACACGGGCAAACACGGGCAAATAGCCGTCATGATCCAGCAGCAGGTGAAGCTTCACGGCCCCCTTGGTTCGTCGGTACTTGGCCCAGTCAAACAGAGAGGCGCACAGCGGGATGATCGAGGCATCGAGGCTGAAGAGCCGGTTCTTGAACCGGAACTTCCGTTTGCCGAACTCCAGTTGCCGGCAGCGGCCCAGGATCTGATAAAACAACTTCTCGTAGAGCTGCCAGGGACGATGCTCGTTCGCGTAGGCCAGGGTCGAGCGTTTCGGGACCGTTTGAATGCCCAAATGCCTGGCCTTGCCGAAACAACTGGCCAGGCTCCCGCAGATCTCCCGAAGGGAATGGGCCTGCCCCAGCTGGCAGAACATCATGGCCACGAACTGGTCCCAGCAACTGAACCCTTTGGCGTCTCGATCCGCTCGGGTGGCCTCCACGGCTTCAAAGAACTCGCGTCGCGGAAATAGGTGTAGAATATGACCGAAAATGCTGCTAAATCTGTTCATGAGGGTGCCGCCTTTCAGGATTGAATTTCTTCTCGCAGAGAAACTACTACCTGATCGTGTGCACCCTTTTCAATTACAAAAACCTATTTTGGACAGATGTGTTCAAATATAAAGAATAAAAATACAGAAAGAAAGTCACAAAGCAATGTGTGCTTCATTCTTCACTACTTTTTTGCTCACAGTATTTTAACCTCACAATCACCGTGCGTGCAATATGCAAAATTTTAATTCACAATTCGTTACCAGAGTATGTTGGTGTCATGACATGGCGCCCTGCGGAGCGCGAGTGCTCCAAAAGATGCCAATCCACAAATTAGCAGTTGAAAATACATTATATTAATCGTCGATCGTTCTCGAAACTATCAAGATAGCCCGGTAGTAAATCACCATCTCGCACGGAACAAACAATCATCAAAGCGACAATTAAGCAGTGCATTGGCAAATATTCTTCGAAGCATAATAAATCGATCTCTTCTTATGCTTCTCTAAATCACATTCGGAGGGCACGCATATTGCAAAGATTAAGGTTGGCCGCGTAGGAGATACACCCATGCCCTTCACAAGCATTGTCTCTATTTTAAGAAGTGCAGTGATTACGGGATCCGACATTTTTGATAGATACCAGAGATGGAAGCTTCTTGGAAAAGATGTCGACGCAAAATTACGTCTACTTTACCTCGAGTGCCGACGCAATCTATCTTTTATCGACTGCATAATATTAAAAAACGAATCGGGCGTTTTTATCAACGATCGAGAATTGCTTAAATCCATAAAACTACTCGACGTCGATGTCCTCGAAATGATCTTTATGGAAGGCGAAAAAAGTCATCATTTGTTTGAAGCACTTTCGTCTTCTGCAGCATTCAAACGTGAAGACACGTGGGAAAAAGAAGGGTCCACGCCTTCACGTAACGTGAGCAGAAAAAAGACATTTATTCAACTAGCCATGTTCGTATACATGCGCATTATGGAACTGAAGAAAATTTCGGAATTACCTTCGAGCACCGTAATAATCAAAGACATCAAATATGGTATGCGGTTATCTAACATTAAAGAAGCTTACATCACTTTGGTGAAGATATTACATGCGCACCCCGCAGTAAAAAAATTGGATAATATTGATGATGTACCCGAACTGACATCAGATTTCCCGTGCGTTATTTTCTGATAATAAATGTCACATGGATAAATCAAAATCCATATTTGATAATATTGGTGCCCTAATACCCGGATATCGCGGATATGCCGAACGGGAAGGTCGTCGCCATTGTGACAGGATAGTACGAGAGAGTGTAGCACAAGCTCTCGCAGCATGTGAAAAAGCAGTGCACATCCGTATTGTTTCTGGAGTGAAGCAACAGCATAAAGAAACATTGTACGGCTGGGAGGAAACGCGAAAAAGATTAAATACTCTTTCCACTAATATCAAGTATGCTGCATATGGTGCGTCATCTTTTTTTAGTGACTCGCAAATTAGGAAAGAGGAATTAGAAATGATCATCGTGGACGATTTTGACTTATTGGAAGAGGCACAAACACTGCGAAGGAATATCAATAAAATGAATAAGGCTGATATAGATTCGGCTCTAACCGATCTAGAAGATCGGTTAGAAAGGCGCAACGCGTTAATAAGGGAGCACAAATAAATGCCGCAGCTCATGGAAGTATTGGAATATTTGGATGATTCTGGTCAAACAATGGTAAGGCGGATTCCCGAAAATGGAGAATGCGAAATTAAATGGGGTGCACAACTTACTGTGCGTGAGAGCCAAACGGCTGTTTTCTTTCGCGATGGCAAGTCCCTAGATGTATTTGCCCCAGGTCGTTATGTGCTGCAGACGCAAAATGTTCCAGTTATCGGTAAGTGGGTTACAGGATTTGGTTATGGCCCCAAATCCCCCTTTCGTTCTGAAGTCTATTTTGTCAGCATGAAATTATTTCCAAATCTCAAATGGGGTACAAGAGAGCCAATCCTCTTCAAAGATTCAGAATTGCAGATGATTCGCCTCCGTTCAAATGGCATATTTTCAATTCAGGTTACAAACCCTTTGCTTTTTATAAATAAAATAGTCGGAACTCAGGGAGGCTATAAAAATTCCGATATCTCCGATTATTTAAAAAACATCATCATCTCCAAAATGACAGATGTTCTTGGCAATCACATTAAAAGTATCTTCGATATGCCGAAAGATTTCAATCAATTGGCATTGTTCATAAAAACCGCACTTCAAATGGATTTTGACGGTTTGGGATTATCGTTGCACGATTTATACATTAATACAATATCGTTGCCCCCTGATGTGCAAACCATGATTGATGCGCGCAGTGGAATGTCCGCTGTTGGAAATATGGATGAATTCATGAAATTCAAAGCAGCCATAGCCCTTGAGGGAGCTGCAAACAATCCCGGTGGTGCAGCAGCTACAGGTGTAGGCGTGGGCGCCGGACTCGGAATGGGCTATATTCTTCCACAAATGCTGCAGCAGAGCATTTCGGGAAGCCAAGCAGCCAGCAGTATGTCAAAAGAAGATCCCATGGAGAAAATAAGAAAGCTAAAGGAATTACTCGATATTGGCGCAATCACAAAGGACGAGTTTGAATCTAAGAAAGCAATTCTCTTGAAGGAGATTTGAGTGAAATCCTGCATGCTCGGTATTGTTACAGCACTCTTGTCGTTTGCGATTTGCATTTTCATGTATGAAAACGATCACAGTTTTATTCAAGCCGGCATCGGGTTTTTTCTGTACATATTTCCATTCGTTTTCATTTCCTCTTTTCGATCCGCAATTGCGGCATTTGTTCTTTCTCTTTCTACTATGATTTTATCTTATGTCATTTTCAAGTACCATTACTATGACATTATATATGGTATAGGTTTAGCTTTTGTCATTGGTGGTGCAATATTTACATTCCGAATAAATCCTTATAAGCCTTTTTCACGAACACAATACAAACAAGCTGTCATTGAGCGACACGGTAAACGAACTTAATGGATTGTCGTTTAGTTATTTTTATTTGTTACGACATTTAGGAGTAGAGGTGTCCTATGGCATTTAAAGCAGCGGTATGTCCAAGTTGTGCGGGCGAATTACAGGTTCCGGATAACAGGGACTTGGTCAAATGCATGTATTGCGGAAGCGATATAATCGTCCGCGAGGTACTTCGCACTGGGAGCACAGTAAACATTGAAAATATTCTCAAGCTTGCCAGGGTGGCTGAAAAAAGCAATAATTATATTGAGGCTTATAAATATTTCTCGCAAGTCTTAGAACATGAAACGCAGAATGCCGAAGCTTGGTTTGGTCGTGGTACGGCAGTAGGAAGGCAATCCACTATTGATGACCTTAGATTGAAAGAAATGATAAGCTGCTATGAAAATGCAATGCAATATGCGTCAGAAAATGAGAGAAAAAAGCTCATGGAGGATGCAGCCAACACAATAAACGAAATAGCAGTAAACTGTTGGAATAAAGTAATCGCATTGGAACCAGAAGACCATAAAGACTACGCTACTTGGATTGAGGAATATTATAATGGAGTTACTATTGTAGTAAGAGAGTCGTTAACGGCAGCTCTTGAATTTGCACCAGAAAATACTTTAATCCTCAAGAACATCATTTGTATTTCAACGGACGTGCTTGGCCGTGCACCTCGCAGTGCAACAAAGGACTTGCAGAAGATGATCGACGATTTTGTTCGGAGGTTAAAGTTGCTCGAGTCTGACTATAGCCCCCCCAAAGCCCGCAAATTCTGGACCCGAATGATGGGTTTTATGATAAATGAAATGGCAAAATGACTGTGCAGACAATACAGTAGGGAAGAAACGGGCTTAATATACGCGACTCCATGACGTCGGACCGCCCCTACCGTGTCAATGATCGCCTTAATCGAGCCACCGATAGTCGCCGTAATGGAGCCAGTGACAGAGGGTTAAAAAGGGGGTTCGGACCCTTCATTCATTCCGCCGATTTCACCTCCTTTCGAGAGAGGGTTTTCTGATCTTTGACAGGTGGAGTGAGAGCCTTGGGCGGCGTGCGTGCGTCACGATAGCTCTTGCCGTCGAGGACGACCTTGTAGGCGCCGTGACGGAGCCGGTCGATGGTGGCGGCGCCCAGGATGCGGTTTGGAAACGCATCGAGCCATTCGGGGATGTCGAGGTTCGAGGTCACGAGCGTGCTTTTGCTCTCGTAGCGCTCGGAGATGACATCGTGGAAGTCCTCGTCCTGGGGACCCTTGAGGGGCTTGAGGCCGAAGTCGTCGATGATCAACAGATCGATCGACGTCAATCGGGCAAAGAGCCGGTCATAGCCGTTTGCGGCCCGGGCGGCATGCAGCTGGGCAAGCATCCGGGCGGCGGTCGTGAACAGGACGTCGTGGCCGGCACGGATCGCGCAGTGGCCCAGGGCCTGGGCAATGTGACTCTTGCCGGTGCCGCAGGGACCGACGACGATGACGCTGACCTTCTCGTCCATGAACCGGCACGAGGCCAGCTCCAGGATGAGGGCGCGGTTGATCGAGGCGTTGAAGGTGAAGTCAAACTCCTCGAGCGTCTTCTGGTTGCGGAAGTTGGCCCGGCGGATGGCCGAGGCGAGCCGTTTCTGGGATCTGCGGGCAATCTCGTCCTGGATGATCGCGGCCAGGAAGTCCATATAGGAGAACTTCTCCTCGATGGCCTGTCGGTTACGGGCCTCGATGGAGTCCAGGATCCCGGAGAGGCGAAGCTGCTTGAGCAAGGGGATGAGCTCGGGCATGGGATTCATGGCGCTCACCTCCTCAATGCAGCTGCTGCTCGCCGGCCCCGCGCAGGAACCGGCCCTGAAGGGTGTAGACCGCAGCCAGCGGCGGTGCCTCTTTCTCCATCGGCGCCTGATCCAGGCCCTGCTTCAGGATCTCCTTGACAGTGCGGTACCGGGGATTGTCGAAGTGCAGCGCCCGCCGACAGGCGCTCTCCAGCCGTACCGTCCCGTAGGGCTTCCCCAGGGCGATGATCCCCTGGGCGGCGCGGAGATTGTCCAGGACGCGGCTGCTGAAGAGCCGCTCGATGATCTCATGGCACGAGGGGCCGATCGCCTCGGCCTGCCGAAGGCACCACTGGGGGTCCCGGAGTTTGTAGGCCAGGGCCTCGGGCGGCATGTGGTCATCGACCGTGGATCGCCGGCCGGGCCTATGGAGCCGCGGATGGCAGGCCACCAGCTTCAGCTTATGATAAAGCTTGACCGTGTTGTCTGTGGCCTTGAGCCACAACTCGCGGCCGATGAGCTGAAACGGCGCCGAGTAATACGCCTTTTCGAACTGGACATGGCCGTTGCCGTGGACCTTGACGCGGCTCCAGGCGGCGATCTCGACCGGGACTGCCGGCAGGGACTTCAGGATCGCCTTCTCCGCCTCGGCAAAGAGCGTCAGCGGCTTTTGGCGGGTCGTGCCGTGGATGCGGTTTCCGGCCGTCTCCAGGCACCATCGCCGAAGCTGCCCGTTGGCGTCGGCCAGGGATCGAAAGTCGCGCAGGGGCACGAAGGAGCCCTTGACGTACTTCACGCCGCTCTCGACGCGCCCTTTCTTCTTGGGATCCCCCGGCGGGCACGGCGAGATGAGAAAGCCGTACCCTTCGGCCAGCTCCGCATAGGTGCGCTGAACCTCCGGGTCATGGAAACAGGCACGCGTTATGGCGCTCTTGAGGTTGTCGATGATCATCTTGCCGGGGATGCCGCCGAAGTACTCGAAGGCGCGGCGGTGACAGGCAAGCCAGCTCGACACGTTCTGGTCCGTGACAACCTCGGCGTGGACATGGCGGCTGAAGCACAGGGTCATCACAAAGATCCACGTCTTCAGCATCGCCCCCGTGAAGGCGTCCACGATTGTGGGCCCCTTGCCGAAGTCGACCTGAGCGGCTTCCCCGGGCTCAAAGTCCAGGCAACAGCTCGCTTGCGGCTGCCGAATCCTCAGCCGGTCCACGAGGCGGCGAACCGAGGAGTAGCTGCCGCGAAAGCCGAACCGATCGACCAGGGCTCGGTAGATCGTCGTCATCCGTATGCCCTGCTCGACCCATTGCCGGATCTGCTCGGTAAAGGGAAACGAAAGGGATACACGGGTGGGATTGACCTCCGGCTTGATCTCGAAGGCCGCAGCCAGGATCTCGTCATCGGGCAGGGGCTCCTTGCCCAGCCAGCCGTTCTGTTCGGCGATCCGGCGGACCTGTTTGCACTTGCCGCGGCCCATCAGCTTCGCCAGGGCGATCGTGCGGTCGCTTTCGCCCATGCGCATGCGATGGATCACGTTTCGGTACTGGTACATCTCGAACCTCCTGTTGCTCATGACAGCGCTCCTCCCGGCTTATAGCTTTTACCGGGAGTGAAGCAACGTGGATGCCGCGGTCCGAGTCCCCTTTCAACCCTTGTTCCGCCTCCCCGCGACAACAGGGTGGCTCGATTACGCCGATCATGGAGTGGCTCCATTACGCCGATCACCAACTGGCCGCATTACGGCGATCACGTATTGGCTCTATAGCAGCGATCAGTAACATACCGCAAGGGCCTCGACGCCCGGATCGCCTACGACGAGATCGTGAAGTGCTCCGGCAGCCAGTTCGACCCGGTCATCGTACGGGCCTTCGAGAAGGCGTTCATGGCGGGCAAGATCGTTTAAGGACAGGCCTAAGGCCAAGGGCAAAAGGCGTAAGGTCAAGGGAGGGGAAAATCCGGTACCCTTTGCCATTAGCCTTTTGCCGTTTGCCTATCTTTTCATCACGTCCACCCCGGCGGGGGGTTGGAAGGTAAAGAGGCTGTCGGGGAGGTCCCGGTTGAGTTCGATAGACGAAAAGGCGAGGGTCGTCACGTTGCCGTAGGGATCGAACAGGACGACCCTCACGATCTGGAAGGTCTCGCTGCTGACGGCAACCTGGAGTTTCCTCACACCCTCCTCGGGGTTCACGGGCACGAGATCGAGAAGATAACTGCCCGATTTCTCCGCCGCCTTCCCGGCAGCAAGGGAAATCTTGAAATCGTCCTTCAGTTTGCCGATGCCGGCGAGGAACCGCACGCTGACGGTGGACTTGAAGATGCCGGCGGAATCCTGCACATAGGCCACTTTATCGGCCGGAACGTAGAGCCAGGCTTTTTCCGGATTGATCACGAGTTCCTTGGCGGCCGGCTTCGTGTACACCCACCGCATGCGCTTTGGCTTCTTGAAGTAGAAGATGCCTTCCTCGCGCTCCGTTTTTTTCATGGCCTTCAGGGCCACCGTCTGGATGAACCGGGCCCTGACCTGCCCCGTCCGCTCGTAGGTATCCTGGATCTTGCGGACTACGTCGTCGAGGCTGAGGGGTTCAGCCCCCCACGAAGGCGCCGCAAAAAAAATGAAAAGCAAAAAAACGAAGAATGAAAAGGGGTTTCTCATCGTCCGTTCCACACAGCGGGAAAAAGAGATTTTACCGCGGGGGAAAGTGGCATGATTTTTTATTGGTGAACAAGTCGGCACGGCTGCAGCCGGGGAAAACGGGAAATGGCCTGAAATCGTGCAATGCATTGATATTATTGTATTATTTATGTGCTCGCTCCATGGGCAATTCGATAAAAAACGCCATGATTCTTGAAGTTGGAGATCCTGCCAACAGCCTTATAAACATATCTGTCCACATCGCTGTGGATGTTCGACAACGCCCCTTGCGCCTCCCTCTGCGTGCCTGGCGTTCGCACCGCCGGCGCCCCGGAACCGGCCCCGGGGATGGATCTGCCCCGTGGCCCCTGCGGAAAACCGCGGGGGAGCCTCCGGACAGGGCTTCCCCTCCCCCGCGGTGCCTGTTCACGCGATTTTCAGTCTCCAACCGAAGGGGTCCCCCGAAATCCCGTACTGGATCTCGAGGATCTGGTTGTAGAGTTTTTCCGTGACGGGACCCGTCTTGCCGCCGTTGATCAGGAGTTCCTTTCCCCGGCAGAAGATCTGGCCCACGGGGGAGACGATGGCCGCCGTCCCGGAGGCAAAGCCTTCCCTGAGGGTCCCCCTGGCCCCGGCCTCGAGAATCTCGTCGAGCGAGATCGGCCTTTCGGACACCTTCATGCCGTTGCGCTTCGCGATCTGGATGACGGAGTCACGGGTCACACCGGGCAGGATGCTGCCCCCGAGAGGCGGGGTGACGAGCTCGTCCCCGATGAGGAAGAAGATGTTGCTCGTCCCCACCTCCTCGACGTACTTGCGCTCGACGGCGTCGAGCCACAGGACCTGGGTGTAGCCCCTGGCGGCCGCCTTCTGGCTCGCCATGAGGCTTGCCGCGTAGTTTCCCGCGGCCTTGCAGAAGCCGATGCCGCCCCGCACGGCGCGGACGTACTCCTCCTCGACCCAGATCTTCGTCGGGCTGAAACCCTGCGGGTAGTAGGCGCCCACGGGCCCCACGATGACGAAGTAGAGGTACTCGTTGGCCGGGCGCACGCCGAGGGCCGGCTCCGTGGCGAGCATGGTGGGCCGGATGTACATCGAGGTCCCCAGCCCCCGGGGGATCCAGTCCTTTTCCAGGACGACGAGCTGCTTCAGCGCCTCGAGGGCGAACGTCTCGTCGAGGGCGGGCATGCAGAGCCTCTCGGCGGATGCATTCATGCGCCGGATGTTCTCCCAAGGGCGGAACAGGTAGACGGATCCGTCGGCGCCCCGGTAGGCCTTCAGGCCCTCGAAGATGAGCTGGCCGTAGTGAAGGCTCATGGCGGCCGGGTCCATCGGGATCGGGCCGTAGGGCTCGATCCGCGGATCGTGCCAGCCCTTGCCCGTCTTGTACTTCAGGGTGAAGATGTGATCGGTGAACAGCTGCCCGAATCCCAGTTTCGACTCGTCCGTCGGCTTCGGTTTCATCCTGTCCGCAGAAACTTTTGTCACCTTGATTTCCATGGCTCCTGCTGCTTCCTCCTCTTCTTGCGGCGTTCCTCCCCCTTGCGTACCTGACGTGCAACGGGCACGGTGCCTTCTCGCATACGCCTTTGCCGTTCTTCAGTCAAGACCGCCCTGATGAAAACGGTTGCACGCGCATCCCCGCAGCTTGCTGCGGGGGAAGCGAGCATAATAACAGATAAACTGTTCCTTACGTTTCTAAATTCCTGGCACCTTGGTGCGAGGAATTTTAATTCTTCCGGACCGCTCGAAAATGCCCGAATGCAAGGCGCCCCGAACAGATAGAAGTTAGGAAGCCACGAAGAGCGGAAGATAGGCGTGAATTGAAGATTTTTGTATCTTTCCGCGCTTCCTCGCTTCTGCTCTTCCTAACTTCACAAACGCCAACCCGATAGGCGATCGCAGCGCAAAGCAAAGGATGCGCCCCCGGTCAACCGGCCCTCAGTTTCCCCGGTACTGTAATAAGTTCTCCTTGCCGATCTTCGAGATCTCGAGGCCCTTCATGGGCTCGCCCAGCGACTTGGACACCTCGGCGAGAATCTCAGGGTTCTTGTAGTGCGTCACGGCCTTGACGATGGCCGCCGCACGCTTGGCCGGATCCTTCGACTTGAAGATGCCCGAGCCCACGAAGACGCCGTCGGCCCCGAGCTGCATCATCATGGCCGCATCGGCCGGCGTGGCGATCCCGCCCGCCGAGAAGTTCATCACGGGGAGCTTGCGGTCCTTCGCCACGAGGCGTACCAGCTCGTAGGGCGCCCCGAGGGTTTTCGCCTCCGTCATGAGCTCCTCCTCGGGCAGAACGGAGAGCCTCGCGATCTCGTCGGTGATCGTCCGCATGTGGCGCACGGCCTCGATCACGTTGCCCGTGCCCGCCTCGCCCTTCGTGCGGATCATGGCGGCCCCTTCCCCGAGCCGACGCAGGGCCTCGCCCAGGTTCGTGGCGCCGCAGACGAAGGGCACCTTGAAGTTCCACTTGTTGATGTGATACTTCTCGTCGGCCGGAGTGAGCACCTCGCTCTCGTCGATGTAGTCGACGCCGAGGGCCTCCAGGATCTGGGCCTCCACGAAGTGGCCGATCCGGCACTTGGCCATGACGGGGATCGTGACAGCCTTCATGATCGCCTCGATGACGGCGGGATCCGTCATGCGGGCGACACCGCCCTCGGCCCGGATGTCGGCAGGCACGCGCTCCAGGGCCATGACGGAGACGGCCCCGGCGTCCTCGGCGATTTTTGCCTGGTCCGCCGTCGTCACGTCCATGATGACGCCACCCTTGAGCATCTCGGCCAGACCGGATTTCACGGTCAGGGTTCCAGACTTTTCCATCTATCTCCAAGCCTCCTTGTGACGATTCAATCGGGATGCCGGGGATCTTCAGAATACCCGGGGATACCCCTAACACAGGGAACCATATCAGAAAAGCCGGACCGGATAAAGGGCTTCTTCAATCACGCCGGCGTACCGCCGCAGGCGATGGGGCCCACAATTTTTCCTACACGACGCTTCTGTCCAGAGCCCTGTACTGGATCGCCTCCGCCACGTGTCCCGGGCCGATGGTCGCCTCGCCCTCGAGGTCGGCGATCGTTCTCGCCACCTTGAGCACCCGCGTGTAGGCCCTCGCCGAGAGCCCGAGCCGGTCGACGGCCATCTCGAGGAGCTCCCGGGACTCCTCGCCCACCGGGCAGAACTCCTTGAGTTGCCTGCCCGTCATCCGGGCGTTGAGCCCCGCCGGGCCCCCGGAGAAGCGCCGCTGCTGGATCGCGCGGGCCGTCTGCACGCGCCCGCGAACGGCGGCCGATGACTCCCCCCGGCCGCTTCCAGCCAGCTCCCGGTACGGCAGGGACGGCACCTCCACGTGGATGTCGATCCGGTCGAGCAGCGGCCCCGACACCTTGGAGCGGTACTGCCTGACCTGCTGGGAGCTGCAACGGCAGGTCTTCCGGGCGTCAGCGAGATACCCGCAGGGGCAGGGGTTCATGGCCGCCACGAGCATGAACCTCGACGGAAAGGTCGCCGTGATCACTGATCGGGTAATCGTCACCTGCCCGTCTTCCAGGGGCTGCCTGAGAACCTCGAGGACGTTGCGCTTGAACTCGGGCAGCTCGTCGAGGAAGAGCACGCCGTTGTGCGCGAGACTGATCTCGCCTGGCTTCGGCGTGTGCCCGCCCCCCACGAGCCCCGCGTCGGAGACCGTGTGGTGCGGCGCCCGGAAGGGCCTCGTCGCCACGATCGCCTCGCGCCGGTCCAGCAGACCCGCCACGGAGTAGATCTTCGTCGTCTCCAGGGCCTCCTCGAAGGAAAGCTCGGGCAGGATCGTCGGGATCCGCTGGGCGAGCATCGTCTTGCCCGACCCCGGGGGGCCCGTCAGAAGGATGTTGTGCCCGCCCGCGGCGGCGACCTCCATGGCCCGCCTGGCCTGCTGCTGGCCCTGGATTTCGCTGAAGTCGACGGGATAGGCCCTCGCCGACCCGCAGGCCGCCTCGGCCCCGCCGGTGACGGCCGGGATTTCCTTCGCCCCGTTGAGGAAATCCACCAGGTCGCTGAGAAATCCCACGGGGATGACCTCGAGCCCCTGCACAAGGGCCGCCTCGCCGGCGTTTTCCGCCGGCACGATCAGTCCCCCGAGTTTCTGCGCCCGGGCCATGAAGGCCGACGGCAGGACCCCCTGCACGCCCTTCACGCGGCCGTCGAGGGAAAGCTCCCCCGTGACGAGGAAGTCCCGGAGCCTGTCTCGCTCGACGAGACCCTCGGCCGCAAGAATCCCGAGGGCGATGGGCAGGTCGAACCCGGTCCCTTCCTTTCGGATATCGGCCGGGGCCAGGTTCACGGTCACCCGGTTCTCGGGAAAGGGGTACCCGGAATTCTTCATGGCCGCCTTGATGCGGTCCCGGCTCTCTTTCACGGCCGTATCGGGCAGGCCCACCGTCGAGAACTGCGGAAGGCCCCTCGAGATGTCCACTTCCACGTCGACGGGAAACGAATCGATGCCGACAACAGCGCTGCTGAGGACTTTGACGATCACGGAGCACACCTGTTCACAAACGTCGTTGCGTTGGTTTCTTCTGCATTTTGGAGGGGTTAGCGCATCATATAGGATGAACGGGAATTTGCAAGCACTTTCGGCTTCCGTTTTCCCGGGGCCTGAGGTATGAAAAGCCCCTCGACAACAGCCCGAATACATGGCAGACAACCCGGATCCGGTAACGGCTGACAGAACGAGACGAACTGCAAATTGCGTGGAGATGCAAACGGATCGAGCCTGTTCCGTCCGTTTCCATTTCCGGGCTTCTGAACTTCCGGTTTTCCCGTCCGCGCCTTCTCTCGAGAAACGGGAAAACCATGCGGAATGGAGTGACGCACCCGTGATCGGCTTCTTCGACTCCGGATTCGGCGGCCTCACGGTGCTCAGGCGCGTCGTCGAGGCGCTGCCTCGATACGATTACCTCTACCTCGGCGACAACGCCCGCGCGCCCTACGGCAGCCGCTCGCAGAGGGTGGTCTACGAGTTCACCCGCGAGGCCGTCGATTACCTTTTTCGCCGGGGCTGCCCGCTCGTCGTCATCGCCTGCAACACTTCCTCGGCCAAGGCCCTGCGGCGCATACAGCAGGAGCACCTGCCCGGCTCCTATCCGGACCGCCGCGTCCTGGGCGTCGTTCGACCCCTCGTCGAGGAGGTGGCCGAACGGAAAATCTTCCGCAAGGTGGGTCTTCTCGCCACGGAAGGGGTCGTCGCCTCGGAGGCCTACCTCCGGGAGATCGAAAAGCTCGACCCCGCGATCCGGGTCTTCCAGAAGGCCTGCCCGCTGCTCGTCCCCATCATCGAGGCCGGGGAGCAGGACTGGGAAGGCGCCGAGCTGATCCTGCGCCGCTACCTGGACGAACTCCTGGCCGAGGCGGGCGCGATCGACGCGCTGCTGCTCGCCTGTACCCACTACCCCATCCTCTACGGCACGATCCGTCGCATTGTGGAGGCCCGGGTGGAGGTCCTCGAGCAGGGGCCCATCGTGGCGGCGAAGCTCGCGGACTACCTGCGCCGCCACCCCGAGATCGAAAGGCGTCTCACTCGCGGCGGCCGGCGGACCTTTCTCACGACGGATCTCACCGAGCGATTCGATCGACTAGCCCGGATCTTCTTCGGCGAGCCCGTCCGCTCCCGGCTCGTCGCCTTCGACAGGGAGGCGGAACGCGGCGGCCGGTGAGGCGCATCCCGTCATCGCGAACGTCTCCGAGGGCAAGCCCCCCGCCTTACCCGCCGGTTGCGCATGATCCGGCCGGCCTGTTTTCGACCCGGCAAGCGCCTTGACGGCCCCCTTTCTTCTGTGCTAGCGTACCCAATATTTTTACGGCGGCTGACCCCGCCGTGGCGGGTTGAGCATGCCGCAGTTCACGCACCTCGACGAAAAAGGCAGGGCCCGGATGGTCGATGTGTCGGCCAAGCGCGCGACCTCGCGGGAGGCCGTGGCCCGCGGCCGGGTCCTCATGAAACCGGAGACGGCAAGGGCCATCGAGAAGCAGACGGTCGCCAAGGGAGACGTCCTGGCCGTCGCGAAGATCGCCGGCGTCATGGCGGCCAAGCGGACGAGCGACCTCATCCCGCTGTGCCACCCCCTGGAGATCACGGCCGTCGACGTGGCGTTCCGCACCGATGCCCGCCGTGGCGAGATCGAGATCGAGGCGGCGGTCCGCACCCGGGGCCGGACGGGCGTGGAGATGGAGGCCCTCACGGCGGTGAGCGCCGCGGCGCTCACCATCTACGACATGTGCAAGGCCGCGGACCGGGCGATGACCCTTTCGGACATCCAACTCGTGCTCAAGCGGGGCGGCAAGAGCGGAACCTTCCGGCGAAAGGACTGACGGGAACACTCCCGTCGCAGGAACCCATGTCAACTCGGGTCTACACCATCAACAGGGCGCTCGTCGTGCCGTTGGCCCTGAACGCCGTGCTTTTGCTGACGGTCCTCGTGCTGACGTTTATCCGCCAGGGCACTGCGGCGGAGCGGTTCCTGCTGGCGGCGGCATTGGTCCCGATGGCCCTGATCGCCGTCGAGTCGTCCCTGCGAAGGGTCGCCGTGAGCGAGCCGGGGCTTTCCCTGACGAAGTTCTTCAGGCAGAGGTCTCTCAACTGGGCGGACATCACCCATGTGGGGGCCCTCTCGCTGAGGAAGAAGACCTACCTGCTCCTGACCACGACGAAGGGGTACTACGTCCTGTCCAACGCGTACGGCCGGTTCGGGGAGCTGGCCCGCGGCGTCATGGCAGGCGTGGAGGCCGAGCGGGTCGAGCAGGGCGCCCGGGAGATCCTCGAAACGGCGGGCGAAAACCGCATGAACATCTTCGCGGCCTGGATCGCGGCGGCGCTGCTCGTGGCCGTCGCCGCCATGAAGATCGCATCGTGAAGCGCATCCGCAGCCTGCAAGGCACGCGCCGGAGAAAAAGGAAGAGGACATGAAAGTCACGAAGGCTCAGCCCGCCCGCAAGACGGCATCGACACTGCCCGGCATCGACGAGATCTTCGAAAAGAAGCTCGAAGAGCTGACCATCGTCCTGTCGGCCGGACAGGGGAAGAAGAGCCAGGTATACAACGAGGTCCTCGCCCTCGTGGAGAGGGGCCTGATCCGGATCGCCCTGAAGCGCAACAACAACGTAAAAACCGCTGCGGCGGCCTTCCTGGGAATCAACCGCAACACGTTACAGAAGAAGATGACCGCGCTGGGCATCCCCTGCGGGAAAGCAAAATAGGAACTGTCGGGCCCCATGCCGTCCGCCCACACGATCAGCCGCCTCCGATTCCTTCGCCGTTCATCATCCGATACGAAAGCCGGACTCGCCGGGGCCGGGGTTGCGCCTCGGACAGCCGGCCTGCGCACCGGGAGGGCCGCTTCATGAGAGCCGGCGTGCTCGCCCTCCAGGGGGCTTTCCGCGAGCACATCCGGGCGCTGCGGGCCCTTGGCGCCGAGGCCGTCGAAATCCGGCTGCCCGCCGAACTCGACGAGGTGGATGGGCGGACATTCACGGCGAGGCCCTCGGACCGGAGCCCTTTCACGCCGTGTTCATCCGCGCCCCGCAGATCCTGGGCGCGGGGCCGGGCGTGGAACCGCTTGCCTGGTACCGGTGCTCGGTCGTGCACGCCCGGCAGAAGAACATCCTGGCCGCCACCTTCCACCCCGAATTGACGGACGACACGAGGATCCACGGGCTCTTTCTGCAATTGTTCGACCGCAAGGCACGATAATTGAAGGTGCACGGGGTGGGTCCCTGCCCCGACGGGAAGCCGCCCCGTGAGAAGCGGGGCGGGCCCGACGCGAAGGAGAACCCCCGGGCACGGCAGGGGCCGTTAGGGGAACCCATGATCAGCATGCTTTTCCGGCGGACCCCGCCCTTCTCGATCGTCCTGTTCCCGCTGCGGCCGTCGGTCCTGTTCTGCGGCATCGGCGGCATCCTGGCCGTAAAGAAAGGCCCGAAGCCCGTCTCCGCGAATGCGAGGGCGGCAGGACCCCGGGGTCCTACAGGGCCCGCGCGGGCCGGAATGGCCCACGATGGCGCGGCCGGAGCGGCCCGTTGCCTCATAAATAAATGTTACCGAAGATGGGGCTCAGGTCGCTGACGACAGAGAGTCCGTTTATAGCAGAGATCGAAGATTTTTTTAAGTTTGTGTTCCATGGCCTTGCGCAGCACGAAGGGGTTGAGGGTTCGGAACTGAGCGGTCAGGGCGATTTTGGTTTTTCGGGGGATGTAGTCGGATTCCATGACCCTCTGGTACGGGGTTTTCGGGGTGTCGTAGCGTTTGCGGGT
>Ga0208939_1000030_pt1 | contig 115694 bp, 118 predicted proteins | sample AD_STIC12_MetaG_FD_184437 | JGI IMG/M metagenome (GOLD analysis project Ga0208939, IMG submission 184437) | Active sludge microbial communities of municipal wastewater-treating anaerobic digesters from USA - AD_STIC12_MetaG (SPAdes) (version 2) | ecosystem: Engineered > Bioreactor > Anaerobic...
CACGCCGTTAATAAAACTGCCATAAGCGTAATAAGTGTAAGTTTCATGATGCAAATTCCCTTATTGATAGCTTGGTTAATCCCAATTGGTAATCGGTTCTGGCGCAGAAATAGGATTGCCTCTATCCTCAATCGTGGCTTTTACTTGCGCATCTTGTTTAGTCTGTTGTAATAACTTGTTTTGTATTTCAGCAAGCTGTGCGCTCAGCTGCATTTGCACCACGGTGTTTTGAATCTTGGCTTGTTCGCCTGCCATGCGGGCTTGCAATTCAGCAATGGCTTTAGGGTCATCGGTATTGCTAATCTGATCAATTAAACCTTGTATCTGTGTTTGCTCTGTACTGGCGGTGTCGTAAGCTTTTTCGTAATTGTCTCGGTCTATGTAGTGTTTTTTAACTTCTGCTTGGCACAGGGTAAGAGACTCACCCGTTAGCCCGTAACAAACATCCATGGACTGTACTGGTCGCATCATTTGGCTATATACTTTTTGTGCGTCAGCTGGTAAATATTGGCGTAAATTAGGGTCGTTTAATACCGTGCCAAAGCCACGTTTCCCCGTCATTGACTGATATTGGGCAAGTTGTTGTGCGTATTGCTCTTTCATGGCTTGTAGCTGCTTACCCCATTGCACAATATTCTCGAGCGTATTAGCAAGATTCGCCACATCAATAACAGGAATGCCGCCTGCATTGGCAGGCGTAATACTGGCTTGTAAGCTGGCCGCAAGGGTTAGCGCAATAATGAATGCTTTAACATGCGGTTTTAAGTGATGTTTTTTCATGATATTTATCCTTTTATGTCCTATATCGGTTGTTTTATATATCAACAATTAAATCAATCAACCCAATGACCACAAGTTTGGGTGCTGTTTTGGCCGTTTCCACCAGTGAAGCCATTTAGAAAACTCCCGCTATTGTTTGAATTACTACCCATGAAGTTATTAAATGGCCAATACGTCTGTGACTGCGTCACCACGTAATGCGCACCATTGTGTAAGTCGGTATATGCATGGCCTTCATAGGCTGAACAGTAGGTAGGTTTAGTGCCTTGAATACAGCCTTGCAACCCATTGGTATAAGTGATTAGCGTCGCATTCAGTGAGGCTGCATCACAACGCCCTGCGCCATTGGCAATCGCATTGACCAAGCTTTTCATTTGCGGTGTTTCTGATGAAACTGGACATAGGTTTAAAAAGTTGATGCGACCTTGTATGGTGTCGCTGAAATCATCAAAATCAATACTGAAATATTCACTCAGTGATGGTGAACATTCGCCTGGCGGCGAACCTGTGGAAAGGCAAAGAATAGCTTCGCAAGCTAATTTAACTTTGCCTGTGAGTTCGCCGCTATCCGCGTGCGCGATACTCATCACCAAAGTGCTTAACAGGATGACAGATAATTTTAGATGTTGGTTTATGTTCACGATGATGTCCTTAACTGATCAAAAACTTATTGGGATACTCGCCCTTATTGGCTTTAGTCATGGCTTTACGCTGGGCTAATCGATTTAATAAAATGGGCATCCAGTCTTGTACGTCATCACCCACTTCTGCGCGAATTTCATCGAGTATTTCCACGTTATCTAATGAAGTACTGAGTACATCTAACATTTCATTGAGGCTGCCAAGGTCTAAGGTGACGACTGTTGAGGTATGACCTTGCTTGACTAGAAACTGACGGCTCGTTTCACCAAGTGTGCGGATGGTGTGATATTCCATCTCGGTGACTTTGAAGCCTTCCACGTAGTCGTGGTAATCGGCTTTGGGGTTAGGTAAAAATATTTGCGTAGCACATTGCTCTACCATTGCTGCAACGTGTGGTGTTTTAAGGATTTGTGCAGGGCTTTGTGTATCAAAGATACCGAAACCATTTTGTTTACGAATGGTAAATTGTTTGTTTATTGCAAAGTCGGTGAATTCTGACAGCTCTAAACGCTTCCAAAATTCAGCCATGACATAGATAAAACGGCGACCATCAATCAGGCTTTCTGTTAGGTGTAGTAAGTACATAGTGACGGGTGCTAATATGTCTTTATCTTCTAAAAAAGCCGTATCATCAAAACCAAATAGACGGCCTAGGCTCAAGTCTATTTTGTCTTCCACGTTATCCAGTACCCAGCCATAGCTACCGCCTCTGCACCATTTTTGTAGGTAGTCATGCACGCTATTTTGTTTGGTGTTGGGGAGTTGCTGGTTAATCGCATATAAGCCGCGTTTGCTAAGCTCAAAGGTCATCATCACACGAACTGCACGCTCTACTTCATGACTATCAGTGGCATTGAGTGGATAAGGCACAAGACTTTGCACCAGTTTTACTAAAAAGCTAATATTGTGTTCAGTCGCCTCTAGTTGAAATGGATTGAAGCCCGTAGGCACGCCTTTTTTAAGGAGGCGATAATTACCGCCTAGTGCGCGGATGACAATCTCAGCGCCACGATCTTTATCAAAAAAGACAATCGTGGGTTGGTATTTCAAAGTCATCAGTAGTAAGAACAACTCAAGCACGGTTTTACCTGAACCTGTCATACCAATAATCGTGGTATTGCCAGGCGCTTTTTTATCAGTGGAGTCGTCGCTTTCATCAGTGCCATGAAAATTAAAATAATACGGCGCACCATTCGGTGTTTTAAGAATGGTGACGGCCTCACCCCATGGATTGTTATTGCGCTTACCCGTACCAAAGCCGTGCATCGCGGCTAACCCTGCAAAGTTGCGTGAGGTGAGATGTGCTTCACGCGGTCTTAAATGCCAGTGCGCAGGTTGCTGAGCAAACCATGCAGCATCAGCCACTAAATCCAGCAGTGCGGTTTGGTAGCCATCATGACTGAGCGCCGAGCGTGCTTCTGCCATATTGCGTGTGGCTTCATCCATGCTATCGCCCAATACGGCCAGTGAATAATGGTACTCTCCAAGTACAAACTGCCCATCAACCAGCTGATCAATGGCTAGGTCTAAGGCCTTAATTTGTGAAGCTGCACCATCTTCAGTTGAAACCAGTTGATTACGCTGTTTTTCTAATTTGTCTTTGGCACTGGGTTTGTCTAATATCGAAAAACTTTGCGTCTCGATGTATTCATACGGTGTGTACAACAAGCTATTCATGCAGCCTGCGTCGGTGTTAGCTGGATAATCTTTTAAATCCAGCATTGCGGCGAAGCGTTTTTTATTTGGTGCACGAATTTCTATTTTCTCTTCGACGAAAAATAGGCGTGAGGTTTGTAACACATCACGGATACGGTAATCTTTGACGGGTACTTTTTCCCAAACAGCATTAAGCAGGTAACCGTAAAATGCGAGCTGGTTGGAATAGGTAATGTTGTTTTCTTGGTAAGTGGCAAGACGTTCTACGTCATATTTTTTGAGTGTGGCTTGTATGCGTGTGGCGAGTTCTTCAATTTTACGCAGTGCGTGCTTATCCGCCTCTTCTATGGCGCGAAGTGATTTTTCTTGAAGGTCGACAACGCGACCAAAAAGGTTTTTCTTAACCGCACCATAAGGTCGATACACCAACGTGAGATAGGTTTCGTTGCCCATCATGTTGTAACCCTCAAAACTGGCGTAATAGCGTTTCGCCAAGGTATTCGCAAATGGATTTTGGTATTCAGTGGTGAATTGGTCTGAGTATTGACGGCGCACACGGTGTGACCAAATAGCGACTTCACCAAGGCCGATCAGCAATTGATTAAACGCCTCATGCAATATGTCTAAATCAATTGCATCACGTGTTTCAAAAGCAATGCCATCTACCCGCCATGTGGTTAAATAGGCACCGCCTAAAGTTTTGACCACCGCATCGCTAATTGCACTGCTATAACGCAAATACTCGCTAGCGCTGATTTCGTTGTTGGCGATTTTCTGATGTTTTGCAGTCATAGTTTTATCATCTCGTTGTCGTTATCGTTTTCTGTGAGTTCTTTTTAAAAGCTTTTAATATATAAAGTCTTTTTAGTAGCGCATGGGTGAACCCTATTAGGAGTTGAAACAGTTCGCCCAAGCACCCTATTTGAGTTATACACAGCTCACACATGCACCCTATCCATGTTGTCTTGTGGATAAAGTGATAGTTAACCACAGGGTAAAACAGCTCACGCATGAGCTCTATTGGTTTGATAGCGCTCACGGGTGAACCCTATCTGAGTCAATATTCGTGTTGTTAGCAGCGCTTTCTTTGATGATAACGCCTGACTTTTCTGCAAATTTCCTAATGAAATGTTGCATGCTTTGATCGAATTTCGATAAATCTACCATGCCTTTTGACTGATTATTGATGACAACACCATTGCCATTGACCTGATTGATATTGATTTGCAAGTTCTCAATATGAATCACTTTGGCATCTATTTGCTGTGCCGAATGCACATAATTTTTGATGTCATCGACAATATCCGAGACTTTGTTCGGAATATAATCCCAAGTTGCTTCTGCCACGTTGTTGTCAAATAGGTCTCTTAGCACAATCTTTTCTCGTAACACATAGTGATTTTTTCTGCCTATTTTTTCAGTTAACAAGTAGGATAATTGTCTTAATTCCATGAGATTTCTTTTTACTTGCGAGATGGATAAACCCGATTTCACGGACAAAGTATGCTCAGACGGGAACGATGCACCCGTGTTAAAGTTGGCGTGTGATTTAATAACCAAATACACTTTTAGGGCAGAGCCACTGATGTTGGCAAGGTCACCACTATCTATCATGGATTTAAATACATGAAACCATTGCGTGTTGACTGCTAATGTCTTATCCACGGTAGTCATCATTTATGAACGCTTTTTATAACGCATAGGTGCAACACTTTTTGCACCCCAAAATTGGCTATTACGATGTCTTGCACTCATTTTTAGTCTAAGTACATACTGCATTAAACGTTGATCGTCACTCTTTGAAATCAGTCGCATTGTCACGATAATTGGAATAATCATCGCTAAGACTGTGACGCCAAGAATTGGCATGAGCCACATCCCCCATATGCCGATGACAAATAAGGGGATGCAGGAGAAAGCGAGTGGCTCAAGTGGCACGCCAAATATCATACTGGGGCGCGTACAACCTTTGAAGATGAGGTCGCTCATGTTTTAGAAAAACAAAAGCGCAATCGCTGCTGCACTGCCAATCATGATGGCGCCTAACAGCAAGTTGCCATAATCTTGAATTCTTGCGCCGCCTGAGGTGCACTTATAACCCGTCCACATGATCATGAGCGTCATGTATGCCAGTCCTAAGGCTGACGCCCATGTGATCACCTGATCAATGATAGTTGCGCCTGGCGTTACACCACCTGCGGCAGCATGAGCGTGTGTAGTCAATAAAAAGCTAGTTGCGGCAATGGTGATGCGACTGCCTATCTGGCGCTGAATGTGATTATTTTTGTTGTAGTGCATGCTGTAATCCTTTTAGTCTGTTTTTAATGGATGTTTAAAACAAGGCAATGCCATTGCCTTGTTTTAACTTGTGGGTAAGTTTTGCGGAGAACTAGGCGCATTAAAATACCACCGCATTTTCTGGCTTATCAGTGGTAATAGCTCTTATTGGGATTGCCTTGTTGTTTGCAGGACTACTATAAACATTCAGTTTTGCGAGCACCTTGTTGGCGTATTGTGTGCCAACTGCTGAATTAAGTTGGCCAGAGTAATAGCAAGACAGGGCTTTATGCGTTGCATTTTCTCGATAGCCTTGTGCGCTTGCGCGATTTTGGCATTCTCTGAGTATCCGGCCGCCCGCGTTTAAGTTGGCACATACATCAAATACGTTATCGAAATTAAGCTTAAAACGGCTAAAGTTACTACGGTTTACTTGTGCCAACCCTACTGAATAGTTATAGCCTGCGTTTTCTAAAAACTGTACAGTGGCTTTTGCTTCTTCGATGTTTCTAGGTTGACGTTGCAGACGGGCGTTGACCACACCGATGGCATATGGATTGTGGCTAGACTCTACGCCAACCACGCTCATCATTAATCCATGATTCACCATGGGTGCACATTGTTGAATAGTGAGGGTGTCTAGCATCAAGCGCCCTATTCCTTACCTAGCCGCTTCAGTCAGCAGGTTAAGCTTAATCGCTTCAGCAGGCACTTCTAAGCATTCACCCGTGAGTTCGAGCTTGATGTGGATGAAACCAGCCGTTGATGGTTTTTGATGCAGCAGTACCATGCAAGGTTGATGGTCTTGATAGAAACCTAGCAGTAGCGGTTTTTTGATTTTGCTAGGTTCTGTTTTAGTTGGGTCAATTAGTTTAGCAGTGGGACGTTCTTCATTAGCTGGGCTGTGATAAGGCAAATTTTGAGCGACGATAGATGCATGTGCAGTATCTGTAATATCGACATGTTGCGAAGCATTTTTTGTATCAGTATTTGACTCTGCTTTGCGTGCCTTCAATATCAATGCATTAGTAACTTCTTCATTACTATTAATAAGCGACTCCGCCAGTACGGGTGCATCTTTATATAGGTTGATTAGCCTGTAAATAAGCTGTGCGCCCTTGATTTTTCCTTGGCTATAAGCCTCAGCAATCATTTCAGGCATGTCTAACAATGCTAAGTGATAAGTCACATAATTGGCATTCTCTGATAGCTTTTCAGCGATGTTGCTTTTACTATCGCCTGCTGCAATGCGTTTTTGTATAAATTGTGCAATATCCATGGCCGCCATATTGGCGCGCTTGGTGTTTTCAAGTACTTGGCTGTAATCATCAAACGCGCTTGCATTTGTTTCAATAATGGCCGCTATCGTACTTAACCCTGCCTCTAGTGAAGCACGGTAGCGTCTCGCACCGTGAATGATCGTATAAATACCATCCACTGCTGGGCGCACGTGTATAGGGGTCTGTACGCCTCTACGTTTTACGTCACTGAAAAAGTCTTGCCAGTTTTCATCATTGAAATCTTTGCGTGGCTGATGTTCATCTTCGATGATTTGCTTGAGCGGTATCGCCAATACCGCACTAATTTGATTACTTGGGATTGCAGACGGTGGAGTAGCTTCACGCTTAACAGCATCTAGCATTTCTAGGTTAAATACCGACTTTTTGACGTTGGCTATCATCGCGACTAAGCTATTGTCTCTGCATTGGTAGATTCAACATCCACTTCAAGCTGTAGTCGCGCTAGCACAATATCAAATATCTTACGTACGCTTGCCCAGGTGGTTCTGGCCATGGTGTTGGTTTTAGCCAGTTGCGCGATTGGAATGCCCTCTTTTTGACTTTCGCGTATCGATTGGCGCAATGGCATTAACAGAATCCTGCCCTCGTTATCGGTTAAAAAGTGTTCGCCAATTCGCTCGCTTAATTCGGTTAATGCTTCTCGGTGTTTATCGGTCGCCTCTACCATGTTAGGTAAAAAACCTAAGAAATTAAGCTTAGCGTTAAATACCGTTTTAATGTTAAGCACTCCACGCTGACCATATAGCGTCGCACTCATGCCTTCAATGCTTTCTTGTGATAACTGGATTGGGCTTAATACCGCATCCGCTAGGGTGAGGGCGATGGTGACACGTATATCCAACGAAGGTGGCCCGTCTATAATGCAAAGATCATAATGTGCATCCACACTGGCTAAGAAATTGGCAAAGTGTTGGTGTGCAATAGATGATTTTTCTGTGAGCTCGCCTTCATGCTGAACTTTTACGCGAGCTTGCTCAACCAAGATATTATTAAATTGCCCATCGGCTTCTAAAATATTGAACCCGCTAACACCAACATTAATATCAATGATGTCGGTGGTTTCAAATATGATCTCAGTTACGGTTTTGGCAAGCGGCACAGCCTCACCATTGCGTTTGAAGAACTTAGTGGTGTTCCCTTGATCATCAAAATCAATCACCAGAACACGGTAGCCTAAATTTCTGGCATATAGGGCTAGCTGACAGGCATTGGTCGATTTACCTACACCACCTTTTTGTACGCCAATATAGAGTGTTTTCATTATTTTTTAGATACTGTGCATTGTTGATTTGTGGTGTATAGTTTAGATATATCTAATATATGTGTCAAGCAAATAAATAGATATATCTAATAATAATTGTAGTTAAATCTAATTCATGAATACATGGCAAACTAGATTGAAATATGCAATTGAAATGAGGGCAGTGACTAAACTCGCGCTTGCAAAACACGTGGGTATAAAAGCACCTTCTGTGAGTGCTTGGTTATCATCAAAATCAAAAACCATGAGCGCAGAACATGGGATTGCGGTGTGTGAGTTTTTAGGCATAACACAAGAATGGCTGTTCCTCGGCAAAGGCAGCATGGATGAAGTTAAAAATGATACTTACAAAAGAAAGGTGCTAACTCAGTTGGCTGCTGAGCTACCAGAGTTTGCGGTAGACGAAGCGATTAGAAGGATTGCTGATATTAAGGAATTCGTCGAAACCGTTAAGAAAAATACCGCCCAAGGTCAATAACGTCATTCAACTGTGCATTCAGCTGGAATTGGATTTTGGAGAATCAGACTCTGATCAATAAAGTCTTTGTGAATACAACTTAGTTAATTACCGTTAGCAGCAATTCTAAAAAAGTAAGCAACCCGCTTACGATATCGCACCTCGTTATCAAATCATTATCGAATAGTCCGATAAAGACCATCAAACAGATTTATACCTACCATCTAATAAAATGTATGTATATTTAATTATAAATTAGATATATCTATTGCATAATTATTAGATATATCTAATAATACAGGCTCATTTGATTAACTTAAATCATAGCTTGGTCACAAGTATGCAATCACACATAGTCTATTCTTTGACACTAATGCTGCCGTAATGGGCTTATTTTTGGCGCAATCAGACTTGATTCAATTGACTGGCTATGCCCGTAAGGCAAAGCAATGCGCTCAACTATCCATCATGAATATCCCTTACCGCGTGAATGTGAGGGGTGAGCCTTTGGTGACCATCGCCTATATTAATGGATTAAAAGCTGAGCCAATTAAAACAGGCTGGCAGTCCAATCTAATGGCAGCTTAAACCATGGTGCGGGGTCGTAGGCCAACAGTTCATGCGAATTTACCACCACACATGCGTGCACGCATACGCGGCGACACTACCTATTATTACTACGACACTGGCGGCAAGCCACGCAAAGAAATTTCACTAGGTAAAGTTTATGTTGAAGCCATCCGAAGGTGGTCTGAGTTAGAAGGCAAAAAAACCACGCCACTGATTTACTTTAAAGATATTGCTGATCGCTATTTGCTCGAAATTGTACCCACTAAAGCAGCGCGAACACAAATCGACAACGTACGTGAAATGCAAAATCTAATTGCTTTTTTTAACAACCCACCGGCACCAATCACAGAAATTAGGCCGATACATATCAGGCAATATATGAATTGGCGTACAGATAACGGTAAAAAAAGTACGGTGCGTGCCAACCGTGAGAAATCTTTGCTTTCTCACCTGTTTAACATTGCACGCGACTGGGGTGCGCTAGATACTGTCAATCCATGTCAAGGCATCAAAGGCTATACGGAAGAAGGTCGAGATGTCTACGTCGAAGATAATATCTATGATGCAATTTATCTAGTAGCTAGCCAACCACTTAAAGATGCACTGGATCTCGCTTATTTAACAGGTCAGCGACCAGCAGACGTTATTGCAATGAGTGAGTCAAACATCCAAGATGGCGTTCTATTGGTTCAGCAAGGCAAAACCAATGCCAAACTACGTATCAGCATTACTGGAGAATTAAAATCACTCTTAGAGCGCATACTGAAGAGCAAGCAGGTACAAAAAGTGCGTACATCGCAATTGATATGCACCGAAACAGGCAGACCGATTAGTCAAAATGCATTAAGACTTAGATTCGATAAAGCACGGGATAAAGCCATTAAACAAAATCCCGCAATAGCAAAAGATGTTAAGCATTTTCAGTTTAGAGACTTAAGAGCCAAAGCCGCGAGTGATAAAGCAGAAAGTGAAACGATGCGTGATGCTCAACTGCAATTAGGACACAGTTCTATGGCTATGACAGAGCAATATGTTAGGCAACGTCGCGGGCAAAAAGTAAGCCCAACCAGATAGTCTAAATTTCCTAAGAATATAAAGCACTTTCAAGCACCGCTAGCGCCTGTTTTCGTTTATCGATTTTCATCATTGATAAATTATGCAATTTCCACTGAATAGCTGGTAAATGCTCAACTTTTGGAAGAGTGAATTGACTCCAGTCTGCATCACCTCGTTTAATTGCTAGCAGAAATTGCTTATCCTGCTCAGTCAAATGGTGATGAATATTGGTAATCATTGCCTCACGTGTTTCAAGCAGAGCTTCAACACTGACTTCTTCCAATGTCATGCCGACAAACTCTGCATGATATATAGCTTCAATATCTTTACGGCGTGGCATCAACAATTCAGCCATGGGTCTATGATGCCCTAACAGATACACAATAAAGGCATCTTTCAGTTTTGATGAAAATCCTTCATTGGCAAGCAATAATTTTACGTCATATAAGTCACGTGGGTGTTGACGATCCAACGCGGCACATAACTTGCCAGCATATAAATCTTCAAAGCTGAGTAATTGCATCTGCGCGTAGCCAAACTCTGCTTGCACTTTTGGCGCTATTTCACGTAATTCACTTTCATATACGCAACCACGTAATACGGGAGTAACTTCGATCTTCACAGAAACACCACTGCGCGAAACAAGCAATTTAATGCGTTTGTTGGTTCCATGCACAAGAGACGTATTGACTTGAGTATTAGGCACAGTGCGCATAATATCTGTGGCGATACTTTCTAAAGCGCGATCAATTCCAATTAAGCTAGCTTCTCTATCGCCAGCAGGCAAATAAGCTAAATCAATATCCACCGATAAACGTGGTAGATCACGCACAAATAAATTAAGTGCCGTGCCACCCTTAAGCGCAAAGCAGGGTTGTTTTGCCACAGAAGGCAGCACATTCACTAACAATCTGACCTGCTCAGAAAAAATTGGATTCTGAGCCATCGGATATTTCTTCTGAGTTTCTCATTTCTCTTGGTACAGTGATTTGATACTGTTTATCAAATACGCCACCTGTCACTATCACACGCTTGCCACTACCTAAATTAACCTTAGAAATGTCCAAACTCTTTAACCAAGGGTGATTATGCCTTGTTGCAAACCATAAAAATAAGCGTTTTGCCTTCACTTGCGTACAAGCACTGAGCAATGCATTGACCAGCGTAGGCCGTAGCGTCGCAGCAGCCTCAAAAAACTTATCTGCCACAGAAAAATCTGCGTCTTTATTCACTGCTGCTAACAGCTCCAGTAAAGCCAATTCAGGTGCAGCATAGCGTATTGACCAATCCCAATGACCAAAAGGTTTGGTTGAAATAGCCTCAGCAGGTAATTGGCTAAATAATTCAACGCTATGAAGTTCCAATTTTACTGGCGCATTGTTTGTCAATAATGATGGCGGTATATGTCTTACTCCATACAAATCTATCTGTTGCTTCCCACCAAAAGACACGTAATGTGTATAACCCTGCAATTCTAAAGCGGCTCGTCCACCAACATGTACTGGATATCCTAGCTCTTGTAATGAGTAAACCAAGTGTTCCCACTTAAGCGGTGGACCTGGACGGCGATATGCGCCACGCGCAACCGCTTGCAAGCGCCCCGCCCTCAAATAATAATCTATACTAGGTCGAGTAACACCGCGCTCATTCAGCCACGCCCTATCCACCACCAACCCTTCAGGCAGCGTGTTTTCCAAAGATTCGCTAGACTCTTCCTGTATTGAGCTCTTAGGGAGTTTAGATGAAGATGGTTTTTGCATACTCATGCTATGCATTATTTATCATTATTAAACCAAATGCAAGTTTATTGATGTTCTATTTTGCATAGCTAGGCTATGCAAAAATGGTAAGTTATGAAAATAATTTGGACGTACAATTAAGCTTTGCTGATAGCAATCAGCCTGATTGTGGAATGTAATAAATTCATTGAAGAGTGAGCTATGAAGTTGTTACTCGAACTGGGCAAGTGAACATGACAGGACATTACGACTGGTAGAGTCGCCGACAAAAAGTAAGCCCAACCAGATAGTCTACATTAGCTAAAAATGTCTATTTGCGGAAAAGTCAGGTATTTGCGGAAATAAATAGCGCGGCTTAACTTCCGTTAAGCCGCGCTGGTATTGGTAGGGCGTGCGGGGATCGAACCCACGACAAACGGATTAAAAGTCCGCTGCTCTACCAGCTGAGCTAACACCCCATTACTTTTTTGGTTAAGCCCAAAATTGCAAGACCGCGATTATGCTGGAAAGCTCGGTTTTGGTCAACGATTGATTTCATTTTTTAGACACAATTATCGATTCAAATTAAATAAAAATTGCTTCGAAGCAAATTAAGTGAGATGTTAATCTGCTTTAAGTGCTGAAATCGGCAGTGAGTAAAAAGCTTTCCCCTGATATAATTAGCGCCTAATTTAAGGAGCTTTTATGAGAATAATTTTATTAGGCGCACCTGGTGCTGGCAAAGGCACGCAAGCCACTTTTATTAAAGAGAAATTCAACATTCCGCAAATTTCCACAGGCGATATGTTACGCGCCGCGGTTAAAGCAGGCACGCCTCTCGGGCTTAAGGCCAAAGGTCATATGGATAGCGGCGGCTTAGTGCCAGATGCAGTAATTATTGGGCTGGTGAGTGAGCGCATTAAACAGGCAGATTGCGCCAACGGCTTTTTATTTGATGGCTTTCCGCGCACCATTCCTCAGGCCGATGCCATGAAAGCGGCTGGCGTGATGATTGATTACGTGGTGGAAATTGATGTACCTGACAGCGCGATCATTGAGCGCATGAGCGGCCGTCGCTCTCATCCTGCAAGCGGGCGGACCTATCATGTTAAATTCAACCCACCCAAAGTGGCGGGTAAAGATGATGTTACTGGCGAAGATTTAGTACAGCGCGAAGATGACAAAGAAGAAACTGTGAAAAAGCGTTTGGAAGTCTATCATTCACAAACAAAACCGTTGGTAGAGTATTACGCAAATTGGGCTAAAAGTGGCGCTGCAGGCGCGCCAAAACATGTAAAAGTGAATGGTTTGGGTGAAATGAACAGTATTCGCAACAATATTTTTGCGGTGCTTACGTAATATATCTTGCACATCTCTCCGATAGTATACAGCCTTGATAAAGCATCGGCTGAAACAAGGGGCCATTAATACTTACAAGGGGCTAAACCCATGAGCAAAAGCGATAAATCAGTTACTGAAAGTCCTTCCGGCAGTTTCCCGACAATACGCCGAGTTAAAGCCAGTGCCATCATCGACTGGCTCCACGCAGGTGTGGAAGACACTCGACGCGCCGGTCGCGCCAGCCTGTTCTACGGCCTATTTTTTGCAGTCGCCGGATGGTTGATGCATAAGGTTTTTGCCGAAGCTTATGGGCTCTTTGCAGGGCTAACAACAGGATTCCTCCTGCTCGGCCCGTTTCTCGCGACGGGGCTCTACGACCTGAGTCGACGCATGGAGCTCGGAGAACCACCGAAACTTGTTCCCAGCCTCACTGCCTGGCGCCCAAACATTGCCAATATCGGTCTGTTTGCCGGCCTGCTAGTCGTTGTCCTGTTAATCTGGGCACGTGTATCTATCATTATTTTCACGCACTTTTTCGATGCGGAATTGCCAACTTTTGCCGATGTTGTACTTAGTGTAATTACACTCAAACAACCCATCTTTACTCTCGTCTATTTTTCTGTCGGGGGGCTCTTTGCAGCCTTTGTCTTTGCCATCAGTGTTGTCGCCATGCCACTAATGGTCGACCGCAAGTCCAATGCGGTCACCGCTGCCAGGGCCAGTCTCCTCGCCTGCGCACGCAACCCTGTCCCGTTGCTGCTCTGGGCCTTCTGCATCGTAGTACTTATCGGCTTCGGATTTGCAACAAGTTTCCTTGGCCTGATCGTGACCATGCCAGTGGTCGGGCATGCAACCTGGCACGTCTATCGAGACGTGGTCGAAGCAAATAGCCACCAGTAAAAACCGCATAGCAATAGCATAATGAAAAAAAATATTCGTTTTCAGATCCTATTGTTATGGATCTTTTTGGTTGTTCTCGGCCTTAATGGCCGTTCTTACTTTCCTATTGATGAAACGCGCTGTGTCACTGTGGCATGGAACATGTGGCTTAACGGCGATTATTTGGTGCCCTACCTTAACGATGTCGCTTATAGCCACAAACCGCCATTACTATTCTGGCTGATTAATCTCGGGTGGAAAGTTTTTGGTGTCAATGATTGGTGGCCGCGCCTTGTGCCTTCTTTATTCGCTTTAGCAAGTGTTTTTATTACCCGTAAAATCGCAGGCAGGCTATGGCCTGGTCAAACAAATATAACAGACAACTCCTCACTTATCCTGATTAGTAGCGGCCTTTGGGTTGTCTTCTCTACCGCATTGATGTTCGATATGCTGATTGCCTTCTTCACCGTGCTTGGCGCCTGGGGCATGCTCATCGCAGCGCAAGACCGTGGGATCAAAGGCTGGGTATTGCTGGCACTTGCCATTGGCGGCGGCCTGCTGGCAAAGGGCCCAACTATTTTACTTCAACTACTGCCCTTAGCCTTGCTCGCTCACTGGTGGAAGGCTGACAATAAACCTAATGCTAAAAACTGGTATTTGCCCTTGCTTTGCTCGGTGCTTGGTGGAGCCGCAATCGCATTGATTTGGGCGATTCCAGCGGGGATTCATGGTGGCAGCGAGTACCAGCATGCCATTTTTTGGGGGCAGGCTGCAGACCGCATGGTCGATTCGTTTGCGCATAAGCGCCCATTCTGGTGGTATCTGGTCTTGATGCCACTGTTATTTTTTCCCTGGCTGTTATGGGGCGCTTTCTGGAAAGGTCTGTTTAAGCACAATTCCGCTGATTCAGGCATACGTTTTTGCATCGCATGGGCATTACCGGTTTTCGTGGCTTTTTCGTTTATCAGCGGCAAGCAGGTACATTATGTGTTGCCGATTTTTCCAGCGATTGCATTGCTGGTCGCCATTTACACCAGCAAGAGCATCTCTACGTCACGCACACTGACGCTGCCAGTTTCCATCGCATTACTTGCGCTGGGAGCGGCTTTATTTGCATTGCCGCTATACACTCACCTGCACCAGAACCACTTTGCCAGCTGGATTGAAACGATTCCACCATGGTTGGGCTTGTTTACAATATTGCTGGCAGGTTTAATTTACCTGTTGCCCAAGAAATCCGTCACAAGTGCCACTTCGCAACTAGCCATGATGACAATCACTTTAGTCACAGCTTTAATGTTTGTCATCATGCGCGCCGCGGGCGATGCTTACGATGTCAGGCTGATTAGCGCAAAACTCAAACAGCTCGAGTCACAGAATATCCCCATCGCTTACATGGGCCGTTACCCAGGCATTTTTAACTTCCTGGGCAGACTCAACCAGTCGCCAGAAAATGTGAATGGAGCGAGCATTGAACCCTGGTTTGCAACGCATCCAAATGGACGCGTGATTGTATATTTCAATGATTTTAATAAGGTAGATTTAAACCAAGTAGAATTCGTGCAAGCCTATAAAGGTTCTGCCATTGGCATTGTAAAACGTGAGCAATGGCTAGCAAACAAGAATGCGCGCTCTTTCCAGCAGGCTAAATAATTAAATAATAAGCGCCGCATAGAATTGGCTTTTTAGTCGCACCTGGCCTACCTTCAAGTATAATCTCGTTTTAACTTTTCATTTCCGCAGAATCATGCAGCAGCAATATCCCTTCAAAGAAATCGAACAACAGGCGCAACAATATTGGGAGTCCAATAAGACGTTTGCCGCCGTAGAAGCCAGCGACAAACCCAAATATTACTGCCTGTCGATGTTTCCTTACCCAAGCGGGCGCCTGCATATGGGGCATGTGCGCAACTACACCATAGGCGATGTACTGAGCCGTTTCCATAAGATGAAGGGCTATAACGTCATGCAGCCAATGGGCTGGGATGCGTTTGGTTTGCCCGCCGAAAATGCTGCAATCGCCAATAAAACTGCGCCTGCGGCGTGGACCTACAATAATATCGAACACATGAAAACCCAGCTGAAACAGCTGGGCTTGGCAGTGGATTGGGACAGGGAAATCGCCACCTGCAAGCCGGAATACTACAAGTGGGAACAGTGGCTGTTTACCGAGCTATTTAAAAAAGGCTTAATTTACAAAAAGACTTCAACAGTAAACTGGGATCCCGTTGATGGCACCGTGCTTGCCAATGAACAGGTAATTGATGGCCGCGGCTGGCGTAGCGGCGCGCTGGTTGAAAAGCGTGATATTCCGCAGTATTTCATGAAGATCACGGCTTATGCCGAAGAGTTGCTGAACGATTTAGACAAGCTTGATGGCTGGCCGGAGCAAGTGAAAACCATGCAGCGCAACTGGATTGGCAAAAGCTACGGTTGCGAGGTGGAGTTTCCAATTATTGGTCAAAATGAAAACCTGAAAGTTTATACCACCCGCCCGGACACCTTAATGGGCGCGACTTACGTGGCTGTTGCGGCAGAACACGCACTGGCCACTTTAGCTGCAAAAGACAACCCAAAACTCGCTGAGTTTATCGCCGAGTGTAAACGCGGCAGCGTGGCAGAAGCTGATGTTGCTACTGCCGAGAAAAAAGGCATGCCGACTGGTTTATTTGTTACACACCCTTTGAATGGTGAGCAATTGCCGGTTTGGGTGGCGAATTACGTACTAGCGAGCTATGGCGAGGGTGCAGTAATGGCTGTGCCAGCTCATGATGAGCGTGATTTTGAGTTTGCCAACAAGTTTAATTTACCAATTAAACAAGTATTCAACAATACGGTAGTATTTACTGATGAAAAGAAACTCAAGTACCCTAAGTCAGATTATGAGAGTTACTATTTTGACGATAAATTGTGGAAAGATTGGTACGCATCTAAATCTGCCGATGAAGTTTTAGTATCGATGCAAGGAAAATATTTTGGCATGAGCCAACAAGAAGCTTTTGATACTATTGCCACAGATTTAGAAGCCAAAAATTTAGGCAAAAAACGCACGCAATATCGCTTGCGTGATTGGGGCGTTTCTCGTCAACGCTATTGGGGTTGCCCGATTCCGATTATCCACTGCACAAAATGCGGTGAAGTGCCAGTGCCTGAGAAACAGCTTCCGGTGGTGCTTCCAGAGAATGTGATGATGGATGGCGTCGGCTCGCCGATTAAAAAAGACCCGAACTTTTACGAAACCATCTGCCCGACTTGCGGCGGCAAAGCCACACGTGAGACGGATACCTTAGACACTTTCTTTGAATCCTCCTGGTATTTTGCACGCTATGCCAGTCATGACTGCGGTACCGCAATGGTGGACGAACGCGCCAATTACTGGCTGCCTGTCGACCAGTATGTAGGCGGCATTGAGCATGCGATTTTGCATCTTTTATATGCCCGTTTTTTCAATAAATTGATGCGTGACGTTGGTCTGATTAAAAATGATGAGCCTTTCACTAATTTGCTGACGCAAGGAATGGTGCTGAAAGATGGCTCCAAAATGAGCAAGTCCAAAGGCAACACGGTAGATCCGCAAGCGCTGATTGATAATTATGGTGCTGATACAGCTCGCTTATTTATGATGTTCGCATCACCGCCGGAGCAAAGCCTGGAATGGGCCGACAGTGGCGTAGAAGGCGCAAATCGGTTCTTGCGCAGGCTATGGAAAGCAGCATACGACCACGTAAGCTTGAGTTCGATCGACGCTTACAAGGCGGGCGATCTGCCAGCAGAGTTAAAACAGTTGCGGTTGCAGCTGCATCAAACCATCGAAAAAGTGGGTGACGACTATGGCCGCCGCCACAGTTTTAATACGGCCATTTCCTCGGTGATGGAACTGATGAATGCTTTGGCAAAGATTGAAGCTACCGACAACACAGCACGCCAGGTACGTCAGGAAGTATTGCAGAATGTGACCTTGCTGCTTTCGCCGATCGTGCCGCATATTTGCCAGGTCTTATGGTCAGAACTGTGTCCGCAAAGCCATATTCTGCAGGCTGGCTGGCCAATAGCCGATAAAACCGCCATGGTGCAGGACACAGTAGAATATGTGATTCAAGTGAATGGCAAGCTACGCGGCAATATGATGGCTTCTCGCGAAGCCAGCAAAGAAGCTATCGAGAAAATGGCGCTTGAGCAAACTTATGTGACAAAGTTTTTGCTTGAAGGCACGTCTGTGCGTAAAATCATCGTTGTACCGAATAAACTGGTAAACGTAGTGATAGGATAAATGTTGAAACTCAGCCTCCGTGCATTATTTTATATTGCCTTGATTGCTAGCCTGATTGGCTGCGGCTTTCACTTGCGCGGCACAACTGATATGTCGTTCAACAGCATATTTATTCAAGGCAACACGCTGGTCATCTCAAAAAATCTCAACAAACGGCTTCTTACCAATGGTGTGAAAGTGCTGGACAGTGCGGAAAACGCAGACCTGCTGCTGGAAATGATAGGCGAAGAGAGCGAAAAGCGTATTCTTTCTTTAAGTGGCAAAGGCAAAGTAAACGAATTTGAGCTGTATTACCGTGTGCACTACCGCACTAAACCTGCCAGCGCGGAGCTATGGAGCCCTGTGCATACCATGGAAGCACGCCGCGACTTCTCGTACAGCGATGCCAATCTGTTGGCCAAGCAAGGTGAAGAAAAGCGCTTAAACGAGGGCATGCAACAAGACGTCATTAGCGGAATATTGCGCAGGTTATCTACCTTAAAAAACAGCCAATAAACCCACATGGCGCGTCTGGAACAAAACCAACTTAAACAACAACTTGCACAACAATTATCGCCGCTGTATGTACTAGTTGGCGATGAACCCTTAGCGCAAAGCGAATGCCTGGATATGATACGCCAGGCGGCGCGCAGAGCAGGTGCGGATGAGCGCACCGGTTATATTGTAGAGCGCAACTTCAACTGGCAAACCATCCAGCAATATGCGCAAGCGCTCTCACTATTTTCATCACAACGTATTCTCGAAATTTATATTCCCAGCGGGAAACCCGGCGTAGATGGCGGCAAGGCCTTAACCGAGCTTGCTGAAAATTTAATTCCGGACACCACAACGATTGTCGTGTTGCCAGACCTGGAGCGCGAGGCGAAGAACAGTGCCTGGTTTAGTGCATTGCAGAATGCAGCCGTGCTGATTGAATTGAAAGAAATTGCACCAAACCAGCTTCCGCAATGGCTGGCAGGCAGATTGGCACAGCAAGGCCAAAGCACGGATGCAGTTTCGCTGGGATTCATCGCACATCAGGTCGAAGGTAATCTGCTGGCTGCGCATCAGGAGATTCAAAAACTGGCACTGTTATACCCTGCCGGCGAAATCAGTACCGATGCCGTGCGTGAAGCCGTGCTCAATGTCTCGCGCTATGATGCTTTCCAGCTTGGCGAGGCCGTACTGGCAGGCGATGTCGAGCGTACCACGCGTATTCTGCAGGGCCTGCAGGATGAAGGCGAACAGCCGGTCGCTGTAATGAACCCGCTGATGTGGCTATTGCGCCCTCTGGTACGCATTAAGCAGGCAGAAATGCGCGGCGAAAATGTGATGAACGCGATGACGAATGCACGCATTTATGGCGACCGGCAATCGCTGGTAAAACGCGCACTGGCGCGGCTCAGCCTGCGTCAGCTTGAAGCTGCGTTACAAAAGTTGTGCGATATCGACAAAACCGCCAAAGGCGTGATGCAAGGCGACGCCTGGCTGGAACTCTCCAGATTATGTTTCGGTTTGGCTAAAGTGCGAGGACGCTGAAACATTGTTTGCAGAAAAAAAGTATAATGCCGGCTATGGATATTAAACATTACATGCAAAAAGTGGGAACTGAAGCGCGCAAAGCCTCTCGGCTAATGGCCAGCGCCAGCACCAACACCAAAAACTTCGCGCTCACACACATTGCCGATGCAATTCTGCGCAACAAAGCTGCTTTGCTCTCTGCCAACAAACAGGACTTGGACTCCGCAAGGGCAAACGACTTAGACGCCGCCATGCTGGACAGGCTTACTTTAACCGAAAAATCCATCCATTCCATGGCAGAAGGCCTGCGGCAAATCGCAACTTTGCCTGACCCGATCGGTGAAATGAGCAATTTCAAATACCGCCCAAGCGGCATACAAATCGGCCAGATGCGCGTGCCTTTGGGCGTGATCGGCATTATTTACGAAGCACGGCCAAATGTAACAGCAGATGCCGCGGGTCTTTGCATTAAATCCGGCAATGCAGCCATTTTGCGCGGCGGCAGCGAGGCGATTCATTGTAATCAGGCACTAGCAAAGCTCGTGCATGAAGGGCTGGAAAAAGCCGGGTTACCAAAATCTGCAGTGCAGGTGGTTGAAACCACAGATCGGGCTGCAGTGGGCGAACTTATTACCATGAAGGCGTTTGTAGATGTCATCGTGCCTCGCGGCGGCAAAGGCTTGATTGAGCGCATCAGCAATGATGCACGTATTCCTGTGATTAAACACCTTGACGGCAATTGTCACGTCTACATTGATAACGATGCGGACTTGACCAAAGCTTTGCCTATCCTGGAAAACAGTAAAACACAGCGGCTAGGCACTTGCAACACGGCGGAGTCGTTGTTAGTTGCACGTTCTGTTGCGAACACCATGTTGCCTAAACTGGCCGATATGCTTATCTCGCATGGCGTTGAAATCCGCGGCTGCGCTGAAACCTGTGCACTGGTAAAACAAGCCAAACCAGCAACTGAGGAAGATTATTACACCGAATACCTGGCAGCAATTATCTCCTGCAAACTGGTGGATGGGTTAGAGGAGGCGATTGCGCATATCAATCAATATTCGTCGCAGCATACAGAAACGATCGTGACTGAAAATTATACGCATGCCAGAAAATTTCTGCGTGAAGTCGATTCCAGCAGCGTGATGGTGAATGCTTCCACAAGGTTCGCCGATGGGTTTGAATATGGTCTGGGCGCCGAAATCGGTATCTCAACCGACAAACTACATGCGCGCGGCCCGGTAGGTTTGGAAGGCCTGACTTCACTTAAATATATCGTATTGGGTGATGGGCAAGTAAGAGCCTGATTACGCGCTATGGACACGTTCAGCCACGCGCTTTGGGGCTACGGCCTGTTTGGCTATAAACGCTATGCCTGGCTGGCTGTATTTTTCGGCGTCATGCCGGATTTAATCACATTTGGCGCATTCATGTTAATGCAAATGATTCAAGGTACCTGGCACATCGGGCCCCCTCCTGTGGCAATTATTCCGGCGTGGCTTTTTACCACCTATTCATTGGGTCATAGCTTTGTGATCTGTTTACCAGTTATCGCCTTGGTTGCTTTATGGCGCAAACCCATTGCATTCGCCATGCTGGCATGGCCGTTTCATATCGTGCTGGATTTTCCATTTCATACCTTCGCATATTTCCCGACACCGATTTTATGGCCGATACATGACTTCAAAATTGATGGCATTTCCTGGGCTCACTGGTATGTGTGGCTACCGAATGTCGCAGGATTGATCTTGCTGTTTTACTATCGTCGTCACCAGAAAAATCGCCAATCGCTCACATGAAAAAATGCATCGGTATTTTGGGCGGCACATTCAATCCAATCCATTTTGGCCATTTGCGCATGGCACAAGAACTTGCAGATGCGCTTGGCTTTGATGAGGTACGATTCATCCCGTCGGCTAATCCGCCCCATAGAACAACACCAGAAGTTTCTGCCGAGCATCGCGCCGCGATGGTGCAATTAGCGATTGCTGACAACCCTTTATTTAAGCTGGATATGCGAGAACTAGCGCGCATGGGGGCTTCCTACATGATTGATACACTCATTTCACTGCGGGAGGAATTGGGTGAGTATGCCGCGCTGTGCCTGATCATGGGTAGCGATGCCTTTGTAAAACTTGATACCTGGCACCACTGGCAAGAACTGTTGGATTACTGCCATATCATTCTGGTACAAAGACCTAATTTTGCGCCAGATCAGACTAGGTTATCCGCAGAACTTACAGCGTTGCTGCACGATCATTACACAGAAAACCCGGATGATTTAACAGAAAAAACAAATGGCTACATTCACATGCAAAAGATTACGCCACTGGAAATTTCTGCAACCAGGATTCGGGAAAGGCTGAAAACTGGCCACAGTGTGCGCTATTTGATGCCGGAGAATGTCATTGCATACATTACCACTCACAAACTATACGGATAATTAGCCATACAGTTTGAGCCCATTTTTTGCGTGACTGCCGCAATGTTTGCATCATAAACCGCCATGCCAGGCTCAATCTGGTTGGCAATCCAGCCGTGCAGATCCAGTTGCCGCGCTTTGATGGCTTCCGCAGTCAGCAAGGCATGATTGATGCAGCCCAGTTTCATCCCCACCACCAGTATTACCGGAATATCAAGCGCAATAGCCAAATCGGCCATGCTTTGCCGAAGATTAAGCGGCACCAGAAAACCGCCCGCGCCTTCTACAATCACAATGTCGGCCATGGCGGCTAGCTTGTCAAAAGCCTGTTTAATTACTGCTATTTCAATCTTAACCCCTGCCTGTTCTGCGGCAATATGCGGCGCGATGGGCGCTTTAAAACTATAAGGATTAATGAGTTCGTGCGGCGCTTTGACGTTGCTGGCTTGTGTGAGTTTTAGTACATCCTCATTCACCCATTCGCCGTCTACAAGTTCACATCCGGCCGCAATGGGTTTCATGCCAACTACTTTGTGGCCTTGCACGACATAATCACGAATGAGTTCGCAGGCGACGTAGGTTTTGCCCACTCCGGTATCGGTACCGGTGATAAAAAACGCTTTTTTCATTTACGTTTTGTAAAAACAATTGGGGCAAAATCCTGCCCTGCAGGCTGCCTGAATTCTGGCTTGCTTTCTTTTGTCCAAGCATGCCCGTAAATCACTTCAAATGTCGCGGGCAGCTTGCCGTGGGTACGAAATTTTTCATAATGATCCGACAGGTTCTGCAAAAAACCTCTGCCCTGCAAGCCGCGTGCCCGGCCGTTCGTCGCGTTATGCGCGCCAATGGCTTTCAGGTCCTTCATCACACCTTTCACGTCGTCATAAGTCAGCGTGTAGCGCTCCACATCCAGCACGGGTGCGCTAAAACCAGCACGTGTAAGCGCATCGCCAATGTCGTGCATATCAATAAAGCGGCTCACATGCGTGTGGCCATTGCTGGCTGCGGCACGCAGCTCTTTCAGGGTATCCGGCCCAAACGTGCTGAACATCAACAGGCCATTGGGCTGCAGAACGCGCGCCATCTCTGCAAATGCGCCATCCAGATCATTACACCATTGCAAAGCGAGATTAGACCAAACCAAGCCGATGCTGCTGCTGGCAATGGGAAGATGTTCAATATCCGCGCAGATGAGGTTTTTGGCGCCGAATATTTTTCTTAGAATCGGCTGCTGCGCACTGGTTTTTTGCAGCATGCCAAACGCAATATCCAGCGAATAAACCTCTGCACTCCTGAATTTCTTTTGCAAGCCAAAACTGCCGTGCCCTGTACCGCAGCCCGCATCCAGTATGGCCTGTGGGGCGATTTTTACCAAGTCCAAACGGCTCAACATTTCTTCGCGTACCTGTTTTTGCAGCACTGCGGCGGCGTCATAGCTACCGGCAGCACGATCAAACGAGGCACGCACACGCGCTTTGTCTATGAAATACTCATCCCGCATATTGGGCATCATAACTGGGTAGGCTCTAAGAACTGGTCGAGCGCTTCAACAAACTGCTCGCCATGCGATAAAAACGGCGCATGCGCGCTGCCCGACATCACGCGCAGATACCCCATCGGCAACTGCTGCATCATCCAGTGCGCCGCCTGCACTGGTGCGAGCGTGTCTCTGTCACCATGGATAAGCAGCGTGGGTTTGCGTATATTGCTGGCCTCTTCGCGCAGGTCGGATTCCAGCAGAATATGCAAAGCGCGCAGTAGAGTAGTTTGCGTGGGCGTAGGTTTGGTATCAAAACTCGCGCGCAACTGTTTAATGGTGCTGCGGGCATCACTTGCCTTCATGCATTGCAGCGTTAGAAACTGCAGCATGGCATGCCTGTAATTCGAGTTCACGTTGTGCGCAAACGTATTGAAGTAATCGGGGTCAACCCCTGCCTCCCAGCCGGGACGGCTGACAAAACAAGGTGTAGAGCCTACCAGCACCAGGCGGCGGATACGGTCAGGCTGATTCAACGCGATACGCTGCGCCACCAGGCCGCCCAGCGACCAGCCCAGCACATCTGAAACACCGGGAATCACCTGTGCGACTTCCTCCGCCAGCGCGTGCAAGTGGTAAGGCTCTATCGGCCGGCTGCTGCCCATGCCCGGCAAATCTACCAGATAAAGCATGTATTGTTTGGAAAGCCGTTTGACCAAAGGTTGCCAGACGCCACTGTGCATACCCCAGCCATGAATCATGACCAGCGGCTTGCCCTGACCGATGATCTCTACATGCGCGCTCATAATTTCAACACCTTTTCTGCCTCGTTTATCGCTTGGGCAAGTTTAATGACGTCTTGTTCACTGTGCGCTGCCGAGAGCGAAATGCGCAGCCGCGCCGTGTTCACAGGTACGGTCGGCGGGCGTATCGCGGGCACCAGAATGCTCTGATTTTGCAAGTGCTCACTTAGGGCAACGGCCGCATAGTTACTGCCAACTACCAAAGGTTGGACGGCCGTTTCAGAAGGCATTAACTGCCATTTTTTCAGCTTTAAATTACCTTTTAAAGTTTGAATCAAATGCCGCAAATGTTCACGCAGATCATCACCCTGCTCTATCAAACTCACCGATGCGGCAAGCGTTGCAGAAAGCGCAGGCGGCGCCGGCGTGCTGTAAACATAGCTGCGCGCCTTTTGAATCAGGTAGTCAATCACCACTTGCTCACCTGCTACGAACGCACCGGCGACACCTGCCGCCTTGCCCAGTGTAGCCATCATGATGATGCGCGGCGACTTTAATTTGAAATGGCTTAGACTGCCCTTGCCATGTTCGCCGAGCACGCCAAAGCCATGTGCATCATCGATGTATAAATAGGCATCATACTGCTCGCAAAGGCGCAAATAATCAGGGATAGGTGCAATATCTCCATCCATGCTGAATACCGCATCCACCGCGATGAGTTTATGTTTTGCCTTGCTCGCCTTCAGCAACTTCTCCAGCACAGCCACATCGTTGTGTGCAAAACGCTGGAAATTCGCACGGCTTAGAATCGCACCGTCATTCAAACAGGCATGATTGAGTTTATCGCAAAACACCGCGTCGTCACGCCCCATCAACGCGCTGACCACGCCGATATTGGCCATATATCCTGTTGAAAACACCAGCGCAGCGGGCATGCCAACGAATTTGGCCAACTTTTTCTCCAACTCGTCATGGTAGCGATGATGGCCAGTGATTAAATTAGAGGCGCCACTGCCTACGCCAGATTCTCCTGCCGCATTTTGCATCGCGGCGATGAGTTTTGGATGATTGGCCAGCCCCAGATAATCGTTGCTGCAGAATGACAAATACTGCTTGTCATTGGCGACGATATACTCGGCCTGCGGAGAATCCAGCAGCCTGCGCTGACGCAGCAAACCATCAACTTTACGCTGGTCTAATTCTTTTTGTAAATCTGAAAGCAGACTTAGCTCATTTTGTAATGCCATTAGCATATTCAAATTGGGTGAATACCTAATTTGGCAAACAGCGCTTTATCCGTTTCCGCTTCCGGATTGCCGGTTGTCAGTAACTTTTCACCATAGAAAATGCTATTGGCGCCCGCAATAAAGCAGAGTGCCTGAATGCCTTCATGCATGCTCTGGCGACCAGCAGAAAGCCGCACATAACTTTGCGGCATAGTAATACGCGCTGCGGCAATCGTGCGCACAAATTCAAACGGGTCCAGCTCCTCAGTGCCATGCAATGGCGTTCCCTCTACCTGTGTGAGCAGATTAATCGGCACACTTTCAGGCGGTCGCTCCATATTTGCCAACTGCGCCAGCAAGCCCGCGCGCTGATGACGCGCCTCGCCCATGCCGATAATGCCGCCGCAGCACACGTTAATGTCCGCCTCGCGCACGCTGTCCAAGGTGTCCAGCCGGTCCTGGTAGGTACGCGTGGTAATCACATCGCCATAAAACTCCGGCGCGGTATCCAGGTTGTGGTTGTAATAATCCAGCCCGGCTTCTTTTAATTGCGCGGCCTGGCCTTCTTTCAGCATACCGAGTGTCGCGCAGGTTTCCAGCCCCATCGCCTTCACTTCGGCGATCATTTTGAGTACGGGCTCCAAATCTTTCTGCTTGGGGCTGCGCCAGGCGGCGCCCATGCAGAAGCGGCTGGCGCCATTGTTTTTAGCTTCTTGCGCTGCGGCGAGCACATCGTCCAGTTGCATCAGCGGCTCATTTTCCACATCAGTGTGGTAGCGCGCCGCTTGTGGACAATAGCCGCAGTCCTCACTGCAACCACCTGTTTTTATTGATAAAAGTGTGCTTACTTGCACCCCGTTCGGGTCGAAATTCTCGCGATGCACGGTTTGTGCACGATGCATCAAATCGCTAAACGGCATCTCAAACAATGCGACGATTTCAGCCACAGTCCAGCGGTTCGCAGATTTTGTTTCATTTTTACAGGCTTTGAGCGCATCCTTATTGAGTGAATCCAGGTTTATAATGGATTCCTGAGCAGGTTTTTGATTGGTTTCAAGCATGACGCACCCTTTGTATGTGGCTGTTTATTTAGCGAATTATAAGCTGTAAAGACAATATGAGGCAAACTATAAACAACTGGTTAAAAAATAATCAATTGTTAAATTTTAATGTTTTTAAAAACGCTTTGTTCAAGCAGAAATGTCTTTTGTGCGATGCTCCCGAAGCCGCCAATATCCAAACAAGTGGCCATGCACTCTGCAGGGCATGCCTAAATGACCTTCCCTGGCATCCAACCAGCAGTTGTCCGCAATGTGGGTTAGCGTCAGATGGCAATGTCTGTGGCAGCTGCATCAGCTCGCCACCCGATTTCGATGCAACGCAAGCCGTGTTTCTATACGCATACCCCATAGACACCATGATGCAACGCTACAAATACGGCAGCATGCTCAATTTAAGCCAGACATTTGGGCAATTATTAAGTGATAAAATACTTTTAGAATCGGTCGATGTGGTGATTCCCATGCCTATGCACCCCGCGCGCATTAAAGAACGCGGTTTTAACCAGGCACATGAGATTGCTAAAGTGCTCACAAAAAACCATGCTGAAAAACTAGATTACAAAAGTGTCATTCGGCAAAAACTCACCCCGCCGCAAGCCAGCTTGCCGTTGAAAGAACGAGTTAAAAATATCAAAGGCGCGTTTAAGGTAAATAGCGATTTAAGCGGCAAACGCGTAGCCATTGTCGATGACGTGATGACCACCGGTGCCAGCCTGAACGAGCTTGCCAAAACGTTCAAAAAAGCTGGCGCAAGCCATGTAGAATGCTGGGTGATTGCACGTACCTTGCTGCATTAATAAGATTTTAATTATGTTTTCTATTGTGCTTTTTGAACCCGAAATCCCCCCTAACACGGGTAATATCATTCGCCTGTGCGCCAATACGGGAGCGGCTTTACATTTGATTGAGCCACTTGGTTTTAAGCTGGAAGACAAGCAGCTGAAACGTGCAGGCCTGGATTATCACGAATATGCGAATTTAACTTTGCACAAAAATTGGGATGCGTTTAATCTAGCCATGCCAGGCAAGCGCATGTTTGCTATCACAACCAAAGGCAGCGCGCGCTATACTAATGTGCAGTTTCAAGCGGGGGATGTGTTTGTGTTTGGGCCGGAAACGCGCGGCCTGCCTGAGGAAATCCGCAACGAATTTGAGCCAGCGTTTAGGTTGCGGTTGCCAATGTTGCCAGAAAGTAGAAGTTTGAATCTATCGAACAGCGCCGCAGTGTTGCTGTATGAAGCCTGGCGACAGGTTGGGTTTGAAGGCGGCAGCTAAACCCTAGAGTAACTCGGATTTTTGTTCTCGTCCAAGCAAATCCGTAACGGCCTGTTTGGCCGATTTGCCATGCGTAAGTGCCAGATTAACCTCGCGGGTTATGGGCATTTCCACGCCGATACTTTCTGCTCGCCGCATGACCTCGCGCGCGGTATTCACGCCTTCTGCCACATGGCCCAGGCCCTGCAGAATATCCGCCAGGTCTTTACCACTGGCGAGTTGCAAACCGACTTCTCTATTTCTTGAGTATTGTCCGGTGCAGGTTAAAATTAAATCGCCCACGCCAGCCAACCCCATAAAAGTCTCGGATTTCGCGCCAAGCGCCACGCCGAAACGGGTGATTTCTGCCAAGCCGCGCGTGATCATGGCGGCACGCGCGTTGTTGCCAAACCCCATGCCGTCGCTAATTCCGGCGGCAATCGCCATCACGTTTTTAAGTGCGCCGCCCACCGAGACGCCGATCACATCGGTGCTGTTATATACGCGCAAATTGTTGCCATGGATTAAATTAGCCGCTTCCAGCGCAAAATTGGCATCATTGGCCGCCAGCGTCACCGCTGTAGGCAAGCCGCGCACCAATTCGGCTGCAAAGCTGGGCCCTGAAAGCGCGCCCCAGTGTTGATTATTTCCTAACTCTTCCAGCGCGACTTCATGCGGCAGCTTGGCCGATTGCGGCTCTAAGCCTTTATGTGCCCAGATGACAGGCAGAGTGGATTTTAACTTTTTGATTTCTTTTAGAATATTACGGAACCCCGCAGTCGGTACCACCGACAGAATCAGGTTGGCATCTTGAATTGCCGCACCCAAATCATCTTCAACCTGCAAGTTGTCGTTAAAGCGAAAATCGCCCAGATAGAGCGGATTGGCGCGCGCCTTGCGCATACCCGATACATGCCCGGCATTGCGCGCCCACAGCGAAACCTGATGCTGTGCGCTTATCTGCATGGCAAGCGCCGTGCCCCAGGCGCCAGCACCCAAAACAGCTACTTTAGCCATCAGTTGACGCCCCAAAGTTTGTTGGCTTGCACAAAGCCCGTAATACCATCGCGGTGCTTAACCTTTACCCAGCCATTTTTAATGGCGGGCGTGCCCGGGTTAGCTAAAACCAGCTCCAGCATCACGTCTTTCTCTACGGTAGCGACCAATGCTGAAGCCGCATCCTCTGCCGATTTGATATCGGTTTTTGCGACCACCAGCACCATGCGTCTGCTACTAAGTTTCTTATTTTCTATCCAGCTCAAGCTGCCTAGCTGGTCACGCACTTTGGTCCAATCGCCCAGATTGACAATCACTTCAACCGGGTAACCGCCGCTTAGAATAAACAGCTTACTAGCCTCTTTGGAGGGTGCGTCGTATAAAACAGCCTTGGGCGGCACCACCGAACGGAACTCCAACGCCTGGGCAGATAAGGAAAACACCAGGCAAGCCAGCGTGGCTAAACCCGGTGTTGCTATAGATTGAAGATTAGTTGGCTTTTGCTGCATGTTCAGCTTGCTGCTTTTGCTGCATATACAACGCTTCGAAGTTGATCGGATTCAGCAATACTGGCGCAAAGCCTGCGCGCGTTACCATGTCAGAGACCGCCTCACGCGCATACGGGAACAGGATGTTCGGACAGGTCACAGAAACTATGACTTCCAGGTTTTCTTCCGGCACATTGCGTACCGCAAAAATACCGGCTTGCGTCACCTCTACCAGAAATGCCGTTTTATCGCCTATTTTAGCAGTCACAGTGACTTTGATCGAAACTTCAAAAACGCCTTCATCCAGCTTTTGTGCACTATTGCCCAGCTCCACACCCACTTGCGGAGCGGTGCGTTCAGTAAAAATGTGCGGTGCGCCAGGCACTTCTATAGAGGCATCTTTTACATATAATTTTTCGATACCAAAACCGGGTTGGGTATCCTGTTCTGCTTGTGCAGCTTCGTTTAAAGCAGCGCTATTTTCTTTTGCCATGTGATTTGTTCCTAAAACTTGCGATAGTTGTTGTGATTAGTTTGAAAAATAAAACGACTGAAAATCGAAATAATGCTGCATTTTAGCTTTTTATTGGCTTTTATTCATCTAAATATTAGCGAGATCGCTTTTATTCTGCGAGCAATGGGTCTAACCCGCCCGCCAAATCCAGCGCACGTAAATCATCAAAGCCGCCAATGTGTTGACCGTTAATATAAATCTGCGGCACGGTACGCCGCCCGGTTTTCTGCATCATCTCGACACGCAGCCCAGGCTGAAGATCAACGCGGATTTTATTGATTTCCTTCACACCTTTACTAACAAGCAAACGTTCAGCATTGATGCAATATGGGCAAACCCCGGTGGTGTACATGATAATCTTTGACATGTTTTATCTCAAATCAGGCTTTAACCAATGGCAATTTGGCCTCTATCCAGCCACCCAAGCCGCCTTGCAGATTGTGCAAGTTGCTGAATTGCTGCGCCTGCAAAATCGTGCAGGCCGCTCTGGTCCGCGTGCCTGTCTGGCAACACACCAGCACCGGCTTGTCTTTAAACTTCTCGATTTCTTTGAGGCGGCTCGCCAGTTCGGCCACGGGAATATGCTTTGCGCCCTGAATATGGCCGCCTGCAAACTCGGCTGCATCGCGCACATCCAGAATCAACGGTTTGGCACGATTCAGCAGCAGCACCGCCTCGGTTGCAGAGATACTGGGCACGCCGCTTGCGCCACGGCTTAATAATGGCCACAACAAGGCAATGCCCGAGCCCGCTGACAGGCCGATCAATAGTGCATTTTGTTTAACAAATTCAAACATCGTAGATTCCAACACTTTTCCTTTTCAAGTAATTAGCACCAGATGCAATAATTTCAATGGAATTTTGACTGATTGCATGCGCTTTTATCAGCCGCCCATTATAATAGATATCCCGATCGTAATTAAAAGAAACACAGATTAAATCCGCCATGAATGGTCGTGCGTGATTTAACCAGTGTTTACTTAAGGATTTTAAAATGAAGATGACCCCTGTGATTTTGCTGATTTTAGACGGTTTTGGTTATCGCAAAGAAACCCAGGATAACGCGATTGCGCTGGCCAACACCCCCAACCTGGACGCACTCAAGGCCAACTACCCGAACACGCTGATTAACGCCTCTGAGCATTACGTTGGTTTGCCCGACGGGCAAATGGGCAACTCAGAGGTCGGCCATTTGAACATTGGCGCAGGCCGCATCGTGTTCCAGGATTTTGAGCGCATTAACAACAGCATTGCCAGTGGCGAGTTTTTTCAACACCCCGAATTATGCAAGGCGCTGCAGCAGTTAAAAACGACCAATAAGGCACTGCACATTTTCGGCTTGCTTTCGAATGGCGGCGTGCATAGCCACCAGGACCATATCCAGGCCATGCTGGAAATGGCGGCCAAACAAGGCTTGAGCAAAGTCTATGTGCATGCGTTTCTAGATGGCCGCGATACGCCTCCAGTCAGCGCAGCGCCGTTTATTGAAGCATTGGAAGAGAAAATCAAATCGCTGGGTGTCGGTAAAATCGCCTCGATCAGCGGGCGCTTTTATGCGATGGACCGTGACAAACGCTGGGAACGCGTAGAAGCCGCCTACACCATGCTCACGGAAGGTACGGCCGATTTTACAGAGACTACTGCCGGCGCAGCCTTGCAGGATGCTTATGCACGCGGCGAAAACGACGAGTTTGTCAAATGCACGGTGATTCGGCAACCAAACGAAGCGCCCATCCATTTAGAAGATGGCGACTGCGTGGTGTATATGAACTTTAGAAGCGACCGTGCACGCCAGCTCAGTCATGCTCTGCTGGCTGAGGAATTTGACGGCTTTCACCGCCGCCATGTGCCTAAACTTTCGGCTTATTTCACTTTGACCCAGTTTGATAAAAAAGAGGTGAAAGCCATACCGATCTTTGCTCCATATACAGTCAAAAACACTTTTGGCGAACATCTGCAGAACTTAGGCTTGACTCAGCTGCGCATCGCCGAGACAGAAAAGTATCCGCATGTAACCTTCTTTTTTAACGGCGGCGAGGAAACTGTTTTCAAGGGTGAAGACCGCATTCTAGTGCCTTCTCCCAAAGTCGAAACTTACGACTTGCAACCCGAAATGAGCGCACCGGAAGTAACCGATAAACTGGTGGAAGCCATCCTTAGCAAAAAATACAACGCCATTATCTGCAATTTTGCCAATTGCGACATGGTGGGCCACACGGGCAATCTGCAGGCGGCCATTAAAGCCGTAGAAACACTGGATACCAGTGTTGGGCGCGTGGTATCCGCTATGCAAAGTATCGGTGGAGAAGTGCTTATCACCGCAGATCACGGTAACGCAGAGATGATGCTAGATTATATTAACCATCAGCCGCACACTCAGCACACCACTAACCTGGTACCTTTGATTTATATCGGCCAAAAAGCCAAACTGGCAGAAACTGGCGCGCTGTCTGATCTCGCACCCACATTATTGCAGATGATGGGCATGCCGCAGCCAATTGAAATGACGGGTAAAAGCTTACTTAAATTTGATGCCTAAACTGCAGCAGCTGAAACGGCCGATAGCAAAATGGCCGCTCCCGTTATTATTTTTGTTATTGTGCTTTTGCACCGGCTTTATTTTTGTAGGGAATAGTTTTGCCGCTAAAAAAATTGATGCAGCCAAAGAGGACTTAAGCGACATTCAGGAAAAAATCCAGGCGCTTAAAAAAGAACTGGAAAGCAACCAGGAAGCGCGCAAAGACGCAACAGACGCGCTAAAAGAATCGGAAACAGCGATCAGCGTTGCCAACCGGAAACTGCGCGAAATCAATCAAAAACAGAATCAGAATAAGACCACGCTCAATTCGCTTAAAAAACAATCCTTATCCATTAATGAACGGCTAAGCACGCAACAGAAGCAGTTAAGCGGATTGCTGTACCAGCAATACAAGCATGGCAACCAAAGTTATACCCAGCTTATTCTGCAAAATAAAAATCCCAGCGAAATCGCGCGCGACCTGAAATACCAGTCCTACATCGCCAAGGCACACGCCAAGGTGATTGATGACATGCAGGATAGCTTGATCAAAGTGAAGGAACTCAATCAAAAAACTGCGGCGACCTTGCAGGAAGTAGCGGATTTAAAGGCCAGGCAGGAAGCTGAAAAGAAAGCGCTTGAGCAACAGAAAAATGAAAAATCAAAAGTTGTAAAAAATCTTTCACAACAAATAGCCTCACAACGTAACGAAATTGACAAACTGAAACGTGATGAAAAAAACCTGTCTAACTTGGTTGAGCGTTTAGCCAAGATTGTCCCGCCCCGCGTAAAGAAAAAACCGGCAAAACCGCGTTCAAAAGCAGAAACCAGCGACGACAAACCAGAAAACAACAGCAACATCATTGTGGCTAAAAACGAATCGCTGCCCAGCAATGATGTGGCGGGTGTAAATTTTGCCAGCCTGCGCGGCAAGCTGCGTTTGCCCGTGCGCGGCGACGTCACAAATCGCTTCGGCGCACTCCGGGCAGATACCGGCATTACCTGGAAAGGACTGTTTATCAGGGCTAGCGAAGGTAATGACGTTAAGTCGGTGGCCGATGGCCGTGTCGTATTTGCAGACTGGATGCGCGGTTTTGGCAACCTGATTATTGTGGACCACGGTGATGGCTACATGAGCCTGTACGGCAACAATCAGGCGGTGTTGAAGCATGTGGGCGAAGAAGTGAGCGCGGGCGATGCGATTGCCGCAGTAGGCAACAGCGGCGGCAACGAGAGCAATGGTCTATATTACGAATTGCGCCATCAAAGCCAGCCGTTTGATCCGCTCAAGTGGAGCATGATTCGTTAAATCCGTAGAAGCTCAATTGTATAACTTCGGCCAAATAGAAAGGCGCACTTTTAGTGCGCCTTTCTACTGATAACAAACTAAATCAATTAGCCGGAACTGCCTCAGCAGGAGCTTCTGCCGCGGGCGCAGCATCCGCCGGTCTGGTTTCGCCTGGTACGCGTTCTTCTGGGGTAGGCTCGTAGCCACCAGGCTCTGCCACTGCAGGTGCAGCCGGCGCAACTTCCGCAGCGGGCGCTGCAGGTTCGCTCGAAGGCACCTCTGTAGCCGGTGCGACTTCTTCTACTGCCTTTTCGCTACATGCTGATAATAATAAAGCTGTTAATAGTGCTGATATACACAGTGACGATAATTTCATAAAAACTCCACATTTCAAATAAAAACTGTTCAGGTTAGCTGGCAGCCCAAACACTGGGCCAATCTATCAGCACGCAAAAAACAAGCCAATAAATAGCTCCGTATTATATATCCGATTGTATATTTTTTATATCTCAGCGTGTGTAATCCGCCGCAATCATACGTCCTTTTACATAGGCTTCCTGCTCATAAGGGCAATCGCGGTATCCTTTCCGGCATGACCAGAGGTAATCCCAAAGCCCCATTCCATGCAGAAACTGAGAAACATGCGTAAGCTCGTGACCAAGCAGTTCAATGCCACGTAAAGTATTTGGCTGATAGGCGCCCGCACGCAAAAAAATACGGTGATAAAGCACCACTGCACACATATCTGCACGCAGCCAGAATGGTACTTTCCCCTCCACAATGCGCACCTGGTCTAGCACGATTTGCGCAAAATACGGTTTAAAAATAGTGCGCTCCTGCACCGTTAATGGGCGGCCCTGCTCAAACACCTAAGGAACCTCTGATCACTCGCCAATGACGTGCATAATAATACGGCGCGTGGCGGACATATGCCGATGTTCAAACAAAAATATGCCCTGCCACTGCCCGAGCGCAGCTTTGCCATCTATTATCGGGATCGACAAGCTGGTTTGGGTCAGCGCGGTGCGCACATGCGCAGGCATGTCGTCTGGACCTTCCACTGTATGAATAAACAGCGCATCGCCATCCGGCGCAATCCGGTTGAAAAACGCCTCCATATCTACCAGCACATCGCTGTCATAGTTTTCGTTAATCAATAAACTGGCCGAGGTATGCTGGATATACAAGGTAAGCAGCCCGGTATTAAGTCCCAGCTGATTCGCCCAGTTAAGTACCTGTGGGGTGATGTCGTAGAGTCTGCGGCCTTGCGCTTTGACACTGATTTGTTGGGTGAATTGACGCATTCTAAATACCTTGTGAAAGAATGCTAAATTATAACTCGCTACAAGACTATCATCCATTGGCCTTGCGGCAAGTGGACGCTACCTGAGGCGCCTGTAGTAAAAGCTTGGGCCCCAGTAAAAACGGCTGTAGCCATAGGGGTAAAAACCGTAATACGGATAAAAGAACGGATCATAGTAATAGCTTTGCGATCTTGCACGCTCCCGCTCAAGCTGCTTTTGGGCCGCACGTTTTTCCTGCTCGCGTTTATTCATCTCATCTGCAAGCGCATTCTGTTTCGCCAGCTCGTTGCTTTGCTGGATATAATCCAGCACTTTGATATCTACGCCTCGTTTACTTAAATCCAGCGTTTGGGCTGGCGTCAGTTCGTAACGGGAGTTGCTGGCTTTGATTTTGGCAATAATTTCATCACTGGTTTTGCCCAGCTTGCTGTCCGCTACAATTTCATCCAGGCTCACGGTCGCCACGGCTGGCGGAATCAACTTTGCCAATTCTTCCGGCGTGATTCTATCTACCTTGCTCGTCTGTGTACCAGTGCTGGCGCAGGCAGTCAGTATAAAGAACGCAGCCATCAATGCTGTTAAATAATATGCTTTCATTTTGAACTCACTTTCTTTATGGCTGGCGATGCGCTGGTAATACTCGCGTCAAAATTGTGCCTCTTTGATTGATACAGGCCCAACACTTTCTTTACGTACGCACGTGTTTCCTTATAGGGCGGCACGCCTTTGTATCTATCCACCGCGCCTTCACCTGCATTGTAGGCGGCTACCGCAAGCGTCACATCGCCTCTGAAGTATGAGAGCAACCAGCGCAGATACGCCACGCCACCCTTGATATTCTGCGATGCGTTAAACGCATTTTTCACGTTGAACCGTTCTGCGGTGGCTGGAATAATCTGCATTAAGCCATTTGCATTTTTATTGGACTTTGCCGATACTTTAAAGTTGGATTCTGCGGTAATAATGGATAGCACTAATTTAGAATCTACGTTATACCAATCGGCGATAGTATCCACCAAACCCACAACCCAGCGCTTGCTTTTGGGCAATTCGGCCACATACGCGTCAATTGCAGGCGAGCCTTGAAATTCTCCATATTGCTGCACTGGCGCACGCTCTGGAGCAACAGCCTCCAGCACACATGGCGGCGTATCGCTGGTTTTGATTTCAATTGTTTCCAGCATTTTTTGCGCTTCAAAATGCCCATGGGTAGAGGCAATGCCAAACAGATTGGCCGCATAATCACGGTTGGCCGGCACGCCTCGCCCAAACGCGTACAACATGCCCAGCCTATACAAACCTTCCGCGCTGCCATAGCGCGCGGCTTCGCAATACAGATTGGCCGCTTTCCAGGCGGATTCAGCATTGTTTTCGGCTGCACTCTCATCACTTACCAATACGCTTGCGCGCTCAAGCAATGCTTTGATCACTGGCGGTTCATTATCAAACGTTTCCAGCTCAGCCTGGGTACAGGCATAAGAACTCTGGCTTGAAAAAATCAAACTCAAACTTACAAGCCAGAGCCTCACATTTTTGTGCATTTTTGCCGATCAGTTCGCCTTGTTAAAGGTCATTTTACCTGCCATACAGTCGATTATGACTGTATCTTTCGCCACAAAATTCCCTGCCAATATTTCGCGCGCCAACGGGTTCTCGATTTCACTTTGAATCGCCCGTTTTAATGGCCGTGCGCCATACACTGGGTCGAAGCCTGCACTCGCGATTTCCGCCAACGCGGCATCGGTAATCACGACTTCAATATCCAGCGCATGCAAGCGCTTGGTTAACAATTGCAACTGGATTTTTGCAATCGATTTCACATTGGCTTCATCCAGGCTATGGAAAACGACCACCTCGTCAATACGGTTGACGAACTCTGGCCTGAAGTGCGTTTTCACTTCACCCATCACCGCCAGTTTCACCACCTGGTAATCCTGATCCGCCATGTTCTGTATCATTTGCGAGCCCAGATTCGAGGTCATGATAATCACCGTATTCTTGAAATCCACCGTGCGGCCTTGGCCGTCGGTCAAACGACCATCATCCAGCACTTGCAGCAATACATTAAATACATCCGGATGCGCTTTTTCCACTTCATCCAGCAGGATGACCGAATAGGGCTTGCGGCGCACCGCTTCTGTGAGCGTACCGCCCTCCTCATAGCCCACATAGCCGGGTGGCGCGCCAATCATACGCGCGACACTGTGTTTTTCCATAAACTCACTCATGTCGATACGAATCAAATGGTCTTCAGAATCAAACAAAAAGCCAGCTAATGCTTTGCATAGCTCGGTTTTACCCACGCCGGTTGGGCCTAAGAATAAAAAGCTGCCGTAAGGCCGATTTGGATCGCCCAGGCCGGAACGTGAACGACGGATCGCATCAGAAACCAATCGCACGGCTTCATCCTGCCCCACCACACGCTCATGTAATTTAGCCTCCATGGTCAGCAGCTTCTCACGCTCACCCGTCATCATCTTGCTCACCGGGATTCCTGTCGCACGACTGACGACTTCCGCAATCTCGTCAGCGCCTACCTCTGTGCGCAGCATTTTGTTTTTGCTTTGTTCAGCAGTCGACTCGGCACTCGAAGCTTGCTTTAACTGCGCCTCAAGTTGTGGCAATTTGCCGTATTGCAGCTCAGAGACTTTCTGCCACTCGCCTTTGCGCGTGGCTTCTTCCATCTCAAATTTAACTTTTTCAATCGCCTCTTTAATGTGGGCAGAGCCTTGCACCTGCGCTTTTTCTGCTTTCCAGATTTCTTCCAGATCGGCGTATTCTTTTTCCAGTTTGGTGATTTCTTCTTCAATCAGGCCGAATCTTTTAATTGAGCCTTCATCTTTTTCACGGCGCACCGCCTCGCGCTCAATTTTAAGCTGAATGAGTCTACGTTCAAGCTTATCGAGCACTTCGGGCTTGGAATCAATCTCCATCTTGATTCGCGACGCCGCTTCATCGATCAAATCAATGGCTTTATCAGGTAAAAAACGATCGGTGATATATCTGTACGACAGCTCCGCCGCAGCCACAATCGCCGGGTCAGTAATCTCGACACCATGATGCAGCTCGTATTTCTCCTGCAAACCGCGCAAAATCGCAATCGTCGCTTCAACGCTCGGTTCATCAACCAGCACTTTCTGGAAGCGGCGTTCCAATGCCGCATCTTTTTCAATATATTTACGGTATTCGTCCAATGTGGTCGCGCCTACACAATGTAACTCGCCGCGTGCCAACGCGGGTTTCAGCATATTGCCGGCGTCCATCGCGCCTTCTGCCTTGCCTGCGCCCACCATGGTATGGATTTCATCGATAAATACGATGGTTTGGCCTTCGTCCTGCGCCAATTCCTTGAGTACGGATTTCAGGCGCTCTTCAAACTCGCCACGGTATTTCGCCCCCGCCAGCAATGCTGCCATATCTAGCGATAACACTTTTTTGTTTTTAAGGCTTTCCGGCACTTCACCATTAACAATGCGTTGCGCCAAACCTTCCACAATCGCGGTCTTGCCCACACCAGGCTCGCCAATCAGCACAGGGTTATTCTTGGTGCGGCGTTGCAGCACCTGTATGGCGCGGCGTATTTCATCATCGCGCCCAATCACCGGATCGAGCTTACCCATTCTTGCACGCTCGGTTAAGTCCAGCGTATATTTTTTAAGCGCCTCGCGCTGGCCTTCAGCTTCCTGGCTATCTACACTTCCATCGCCACGAACCGCATGGATACTGGCTTCCAGAGCAGCCTTAGTCAGGCCATTTTGTTTGAGCAATTTGCCCGCTTCGCCTTTGTCATCCGCCAGCGCCAGCAAAAACATCTCGCTCGCAATATAGGCATCGCCACGCTTTTGTGCGAGCTTATCGGTGACGTTCAAGAGATTATTCAAATCGCGCGAAATCGCCACTTCGCCGCTGGTATCAGGCGATTTTGGCAAATTGCTAATCGCGGCATTTAAGCCGGATTTAAGCGGATTCAGCTGCACGCCCGCGCGTGCAAGCAAAGACGCTGTACTGCCATCTTCCTGATTCAATAGGGCCTGCAATAAATGCTGCGGTTCTATGGCGGTGTTGTCTGCCCCCAGCGCAATGCTTTGGGCATCATTGATAGCCTGCTGGAATTTGGTCGTAAGTTTGTCGAAGCGCATATTTCCTCCTTAAAAGTCTAATTACCAACAAGGTGGGGCGGCTTTTGCCATTTTCAATGCCTAAGGCGCAACAGCACCTGTTTCAATTTATATCTCACGCCATGCTTGATGCGCTTAAGTTTTACTGATTCCAGTCGTTAAGAATTTACTGATTAATTTTATATGTACAAGTTAATGCGGCGTTAACACTTTTTATCAACCTGTATTGTTTTATTTAGAAATGCTAAAACAAGTGAAAAATTCAACAAAACTAGATCAACCGCTGCTGGTTTCAGGCGACGCGGGCACTATGAGCGAGTTGTTTTCAGACGAGAGAAAATCCGCCTGGAATCTGCTGGGTTCACTGCAAGGCGTTGCCATTATTGCTACAGACGAGAAATGCAACGTCAATTTTGCCAACGCTTACGCCTGCGAAATCTTCAGCCTGGATCAGGATAAAGTCGCCTCAGGGAGCGGGCAATTGCCTAAAGCGGTCCATAAGCGCGTCATTGCACACCTGAAAAATCCTGCCACGGATTTTGTACTGCAGTATGCCTTAAAAAACGAGCTGCGCACACTTAAAGTTTTTTCCTCTGAAGTTTCAAACCTGGAAAATAAAAAAACCGGCTATGTACTGCACATGCACGACATCACCGACCGGATTAACACTGAATTGCAATTGCGGCAGGCAGAAGAGCTGTTACGCAACCTGATTGACGCCAGCCCTGATTTCATCTGCTTCAAGGATGCAGGAAGCCGCTGGCTGGAGGCCAATAGCAGTTGTCTGGAGCTATTCCAGATTAGCCAGCAGGATTATCAATACAAAACTGATATTGACCTCGCCGGCATCGCAGATCCGATTTTCAGAGAAACCTTCCGCCATTCAAGGGTCACCGACGAGCGTGCCTGGCAATCGGGAAAATCCATTCGTAATGAAGAAACCATCGCACTTCCGCATGGCGGCGAGAAAATACTGGACATTATTAAAGTCCCGCTTTTTAATGATGATGGCAGCCGTCAGGGCCTAGTGACGCTGGGCCGCGACATTACCGAACGCAAAATGGCAGAAAATCATTTACGCGACCGCAGCGCGGTGCTGGATGCACTGATTTCCTGCGACTGGCTGCTACACTCTGCTGAGTCCTGGCACGCAGCAGCAACCGAGGTATTACAGCAATTATGCCTTGCGTTACGTTTTACGCGCGCCACCATTCTAAAAAATGCAGCCCCTAATAATCGCGAATCCAAATCTGCGCCTTCCAAAGTATTGTACAAATGGTCGATGCCCGGATTTGTTAATCCACGCAGTGATCTCGAGGCCATTAACTTTAATGACGCACGCTTAAAACGCTGGAATGATGCGCTTCAGCAAGGCAGCCCCGTTTTTGGCGATATCAAAGACCTGCCAAGCGGAGAACGCAAAATCCTCAAGCAGCATGACACGCAGTCCATTGTTATCGTGCCGCTTTTCTGTGACCATGCCTGGTGGGGAAACATCATAATCGAACGCTGTCATGATTTGATTAAGACTACACCGCAAGAGCTTGGCTCTTTAATGGCGATAGGCAGATCGTTAAGCGTGGCCATTCAAAGAGAAAGCGCCTGCAAACGTTTGCACCAGGCCAAAATCGCTTTTGACAGTGCGACCGAGGGCATCATGATCATTGACCAGAACGCCTGCATCACCGCCATTAACAAAGGGTTCACTGACATCACCGGCTTCACTGAGGAAGATGTTCTGGGTGCCACCTCCAAAGTTTTGCAAGCGGGCCCGGACAATCTATGGAGCAGTTTATTTAATGAAGGAAAATGGTGTGGTGAAGTTTCAAATCACCGAAAAAATGGTGAGCTTTATCTGGAATGGCTCACGATTACGGTCGTCAAAAATCAGGAAGGACAAACCGTCAACTATGTCGGCGTTTTTGCTGACATTACCGAGTACAAGCGCTCACAGCATCGGCTGCATGAACTGGTCAACCATGATCCGCTGACAGGGCTTCCTAATCGCCGCCTCTTGAATGAATTGCTGGAACATGCCATTAAACGCGCCGAACGTGAAAAACATCAAATCGCGCTGCTGTTTATTGACCTGGACCGTTTCAAAGCGATAAATGACAGCCTCGGCCATCAGATAGGCGATAAACTGTTATATGAAGTATCAAAAAGAATCCGCCAGGTGATACGCGAGAGTGACGTAGTGACGCGGCTGGGCGGTGACGAGTTTCTGGTCATGATGGATATGATCAACCAGCCGGAAGATGCCGAGCAGGTTGCACAAAAGATTATTCATGCCTTACAGGCTGAGTTTAACATCGACAGCAAAGAAATTTATATCAGCGCAAGTATCGGCATTTCAATATTTCCCAAAGACGGCAGCGATGTCGATAGCACCATCAAAGCAGCCGATATCGCGATGTACCAGGTCAAAAATAATGGCAAAAACAATCACTGCTTCTATTCGGCTGAACTCAGTAAAGATGTTGTCGAACGTTTCACCATGGAAAGCCAGCTACGGCGAGCTCTGGAGCGTAAGCAGTTTGAGGTGTACTACCAACCCCAGGTATCCCTTATTACTGGAGAGATTATTGGCGCGGAGGCGCTTATCCGCTGGAACCACCCTGAATTAGGCCTTGTTTCCCCTGCCAAGTTTATCCCAGTTGCCGAAGAAACCGGGCTGATTGTTCAGATTGGTGAATGGGTATTGCGTCAGGCAGCGCTACAAGCCATGCAATGGATTAAGGATGGCCATGCCATACAGTGGATTTCAGTCAACGTATCTGGCGTACAGGTGATGCGTAGCAGCTTTGCCGATACGGTTTACGGCATTCTGGTTGAAACAGACTGCGAGCCAAGCGTGCTGGAGCTGGAAATTACCGAAAGTACTGTGATGCAGAATACTGAATATGTGATTGATACCTTCAACCGCATCAAGCAGCTTGGTGTCCGGTTAGCTATCGACGATTTCGGCACAGGCTATTCATCGCTGTCGATTCTCAAGCGGTTACCGCTGGATAAAATAAAAATCGACCAATCGTTTGTACGCGACCTGCCCCACGATCAGGATGACGCGGCTATTGCCAGCGCTATTTATGCAATGGCACGCAGTTTGGGGTTTTCTGTCATTGCGGAAGGCGTGGAAACCATGGCGCATGCAGAATTCTTGAAAAATATGGGCTGTGAAGAAGCCCAAGGCTACCTGTATAGCAAACCTGTAACCACCACTGAATTCAACAAATTATTAGCCGCAAACAGGCAACGAGGTAAATAAAATGCAATCTAATCAACCCCATTTTATAGAAGTTGGCCAACTTCAAGTCGGCTTGTATGTTCACCTTGACTTGGGCTGGATGGATCACCCATTCACCCTGAGCAACTTTAAACTTAAAGATGAAGAACAAATTCTGAAGATCAAGAAAATTGGGCTTAAAAAATTACGCTATGATCCAAAACGCAGTGATTGCGAGCCATTGCCTGTGACGCCGGTTACGCCTGCCAGCACGGCTACTTCAGCAGTTAAATCTGACAACAGTACAGCAGCCAAAGATGAAGCGCCTATTATTCCATCTAAAGCTGTGCGTCTGGTGCAGCTGCAGAAAGCGATTGATGAAAACGAAAAAAAATTCATCACTGCCAGCAATATTACACGTCAGATCACACGCAACATTATTACCGAACCGAAAGCTTGCATCGAACAAGCCACCTTAATGATCAATGACATGGTGGATACCGCGCTGATGGAAGGCGATGTGGCCATCCATGCACTGAATGGCAATAACTCGAGCGATCAAAATTATCAGCACCCGCTCAATGTCACCGTGCTTGCGCTCATGATGGCCAAGTCCATTGAAATGTCCAAAGAAGATGTGCGCCTGCTGGGCATGGCGGCGCTATTCCATGACATCGGCAAGGCTGAAATCGCCGAGCATATTTTGACAAAAAAAGAGCCACGCACAAAATCCGAGCAATTGCACTACGAACAGCACTGCGAGATTGGCGCGCGTATGGCAAAAGAGGTGGGGCTGCCGGTACGCGTGGGTAAAATCATCTTGCAGCACCATGAGCACGCGGATGGCACGGGTTTTCCTAACCGCCTGAATAACGAACGGACAGACCCGCTCGCCAGATTAGTCGCGCTGGCAAATGGATATGATAATCTATGCAACCCAAATAACTATGTGCTTGCCAAAACACCTTACGAGGCCCTGGCGCATATGTATGCCCATCAGCGCACCAAATTCGATGAATCGTTGCTCAAACACCTCATCAAATCGCTTGGTATTTATCCACCCGGCAGTATCGTTCAACTATCCACGGGCGTACATGCGATAGTGATTTCGGCTAACCCCAACAAACCCTTACGCCCTTATGTGATGCTGCATGATCCGTTGGCCGACCGGAAAGCACCACGGATACTGGATTTGCGCCAAGAGCCGAACATCAATATCAGTGCCTGCATACATGCAAACCAACTGCCGCCTGACGTGCGAAGCTATTTGAATCCGCGTAACAAAATCAGTTATTTTATGGATACAGAGTTATTAAAAAATGAAGACGGACTAAATTAAATCGGCCTACTTTTTAACGCTATTACAATCAAGCCATCCTGCAGTGTATTCCATATCAGATAAGGCTGATTCTTGTCTTGAATTAGAATCGGGTAATCTGCTTTTTGGCTGGAAGTCGCAAGCGTTTCGGCTTCATTCCATGATTTGCCGCCATCATTTGAAAACATGCCTAAGATACTGGATTTGCCGTCTTTAATCTCGCGCCAGACTAACCAAATGTTTTCAAGGCCCAATTTATCTGAAAAGCTTAACAGTGCAGGATGACCTGCCTGTTTGGCATTGTCTCCAAATTTTTTCGCCGGCGAGGATGCCCAAGCCACACCATCCATGCGGCTGTAATAGAGTCCCGGCTTGGCATCGTTACCATCGAAATACGCCATATGGTAACCCCACCAGCCCTTGCTCTCACCCCCACTTGCTAAAGCAGCTCCATGATGCGGGCAGCCATCAATTTGCCAATGCCCAAAGGTGGCGCGGTGCGTGTCGGGCTTTGCGTCCGCTTTCGGGATTTCTGCTATCATGTGGTCGCGCTCACTGCCCTCAAACACATGCCGCCAGAGCGCAACCACAGCACCATCCGGCTTGTTGGTGGTGACAATGCGGCAGCACTCGCAGCTGCTGTCAGCTAGCTTTTGTTCCGACTTAAAACTCGCGCCTTTGTCAGCAGAAACGGCATAATAAATCGCTGCGCCATCGTATTTTTTACCCGCTGCTTTAGCTGCAATCAAATCGCGTTTATCTACCCAGGAAACCGTGATATTGCCATCTGGCGCAACATTTAACGCGTCAAAACGGTGGGTGATTTCGGCGCGATCTTGATGCACAATATAAGGCTTCTCGAAAGTTTTACCCGCATCAATCGACCGCGCAAACCAGATATGCCCTGCAAACGGCTTTTTAAGTGCCTCCGTCCAAGTCACGTAGATATTGCCTTCTGGCGAGATGGCGATTTTTGGTCGCGCTTCGCCATCTGCGCCAATTTTTTGCACGACTTGATTCACCTTTACAGATGCTGAAAACGTTTTGCCGAAATCGCTACTTTTATCCACGACCACAAAACCATCATGCACACCGGCACGCCATAAATTTCCCTGCGAATCAAATGCTGCACTGATTGCCAAGGCGCCTTTTTGCGGCAAGGTGTGTTCTTCGTGTGCGATACTTAAAAATGTCGCCAACATCAAACAAAGCGATAAGAAAGTTTTTATCATTTTTTTAACCTTAGTAATCAAACTTCATGCCCGCAAAAAAAGTCCTCTGTGGGTAAGGGTTTGGGTTTACATAATATTTGTAGTTGTTCAGGTTATTGATACCAGCCGATGCTGTCCATTGATTATTTACTTTATAAACAAGTTTGGTATCAAACACCGTGTACCGCGTAGCTGTGGTACCGTAAGTGTTTGGATTGGTTGTATTGTATAGCAGATTAATCTCTTGATTGCCGCTGTAACGCCCAGCTAGGCTTAACGAGAACTTATCGTTGACATGATAAACACCCACAATAGTCGCGCGCCAATCAGGAATGCGTGGCTGATCTTTACCCTCCGTGAACGGATTTTTATCGTTCTTCACAATTTCAGAATCCACATAGGTTATGCTGGCATTCAAATCGAAACCATCGAACCACAAATCGCTCAATTGCAGCGCGGTTTCAATGCCTTTGGTGCGAATTTTATCGATATTTTGAATGCTCGAAATTGTCACGCCAGGAATCGTTGTAGTGTCAGTCTGCGAAATTAGCGCATCGCGTTTATCCTCATAGAATAACGACGTACGCCATAAACCTTTTGACAAAATTTTCTCAACCGTAAACTCACTTGAACGCACATGTTCTGGTTTCAAATTAGGATCATTCGCCCGCACATTTCCTGGCAAGCTAATGGTTTGAAACATCTCGGCGACACTTGGGTAACGATAGGCTTTACCAAACGATCCACGTAAAATCCAATCGTGCGTTGGCTGATACGACAGCGCAAATTTTGGCGAAAAATCATTTTGTGATCGATCTGCATAATTCAATTGCCTAAACCCAACTGGGTTTGCCGCATTAAAATTACTGCCATCAAACGCTTTCCAATGTTCCCAACGCCCGCCAATAGTGGCTTTCCAGCCATGTATAAACGCCCAAGCATCTTGCAAATACAGCGCCTGTGTTTGCGTTTTACCGTATGAATTAGTACGCAAAGTACCACTGTCACTTTTCAACCAATTTGTCACATTTAAAGTTTCAGATTCCAACTCGTATTGATCATAGTGATATCCAAAACTAATTTGATGTTCGCTTTTTGTATCACCATCAGGTCTAAAATCACCACGCAAATCAAGCGTTTTCCAGCCTGTACCCTCACCATTTACATACATACCAGCCGACCTCACTGCGCCTTCGCCATCATCAAATGCGTTGGTTTGCACCGCAGTACGCACAAAATCTTTATTTTGATCATACAAACTGGCTACTGCTTCAAAGTCCCACATGCCGCCAGTATCAGACTTGAGTGACAGGCCATGCATCCAGTGTTCGCTCTCACTATGGCTTGGCCCTGTAGCAGTTAGCGTGTAAAAGTTAGGGTCGCCCGCAAAGCGCACAAATCGAGTTGTACCGCCAGCGGTCGTGTTCAGCAATGTTTGCCCTGAAGCGGTTTTTAAATAGCCATCCACGCTGCCATCCGAATCATTCTGCCATAGACCTAAGCTATATTTCGCTTGCAGTGTGGGTGAAATATCGTAAGCCAATTTAATAGTGGCGCTGTCCTGAATAGTATGGTCAATACCGGTGGTGCTGGTAATAATACGTGGCTTTCCGGTAGTATCAATATCACGAATTCCACCCGTGACTAAGGTAGAGTTAGCAAGCGTACCACCACTTGCGGCACGAGCCGCATTGCCAAACGTCTGCGGTTGCCCATGGCTATCCAGATGATCGATATTGATTAAAAAAGATAAATCATTATATTTGCTACCGATAGCCGCATTGCCGTGTCCGCCGCTAAATTGGTCGTCTGCACCATACAACTCAAAACGCTGTGTGAAACCATCTAAAGCCACATGCGCTTCAAACTTTTCTGGCATTCGCGTGGTGATATTCAACACGCCGCCCATCGAATTGCCTGGGTAAAGTGCAGAAAAAGGCCCATACATAATATCGATGCGCTCAATCTCATTGGGTGAAACCATGCCCCAGCGCGGCGGCGTGCTAAAGCTGTTATTGAGAAAGTTGGATAACAGCAAATCGTCTGCATAAACAATCGTTTGCGCACTGGCAATGGCACTGTTAGCGCGCATCACCAAAATACCGTTACGGTCACCAATGTAGCGCTCACGCACATGCACGCTAGGCAGATACTGCAACGCACCCGAAGTAGTGACCGTGTTGGCGCTCTCTTCAATTTGTTTGGCGGTCACACTCTCTACCGTATTGGGAACATTGGCTGGCACACCAGGCTTGGCTGCCCTCACTTCAATTTTTTCTAAAGTTTGTTCTGAGTCTAAATAAGTATCGTGATCTGCCCAAGCAAATTGACTTATGCAAAACAATACGCTCACCGCGCATGTTATTAATTTTTCAGTCATTACTCTTTACCCTAATTTTTTACTTTACTATTGTGGCAATTTTATTTGAGATATTCATCGAGCGGAATGTGACATGTTGCCGCGCGACAATATGTCGCAGGTGGATTTAAGACATTACTTTCGTTAACGTTTTATAATAGCGGCCTATAACAGATTCACCCATTGGGCTAAAACAATAGTAGCTTATGCACCCACACCAACGTATCTTATCAAGCGCAACGCGCCTTAATATGCATCGCTTAATCATATTGCGCTGGGTGGTGATGGTTTCCCTCGGTTTGGTGATTTTTGGCTTACAGCTCGCATCTATCCCTTTACCAGTTTTACATTTATCACTCGCCATTGCAGCGCTGGGTTTATTTAATATCATCGCTTGGTGGCGCTTAAAGCAAACGCAGCAGACCACAGAGAACGAACTACTTATACAGCTTTTGGGCGACATTACCGCTTTTTCCGCGCTTTTTTATTTTAGCGGCGGTTATAGCAACCCATTTATCTGGATGTATTTACTGCCCATTACTGTGGCTGCGGTAGCTTTGCAAGCCCGTAATGCCTGGTTGATTGCTGGCTTGAGCATTGCTTGTTATACCTTGCTTATCTTTTATCACATACCGCTTTCGCACTTACATATGCATGACCATAATGGCATGCAAGCAAATATGCAATTTGACATTCATTTAGTCGGCATGTGGCTGGGCTTTGTAGTGAGTGCGATTATTGTGGCGATTTTTATTACCCGCATTGGACAGAATTTGCGCGATTACGATAAAAAAATTGCCGAAGTACGTGAAAAAGCGCTTGAAAGCGAACGCATGCTGGCTTTGGGAACGCTCGCTACCAGCGCCGCGCACGAGCTAGGCACACCGCTTGCAACTATCGCCGTAATAAGCAAAGAGTTATCGCAAGAATTGAAAAACCAGCCAGAAGCTTTGCAACAACTTGAGATATTGCGTACACAAATCTCACGTTGCAAAGAAATTTTATCTTCTATTACCCGCAATGCAGGACAAAACCGAGCGGAGGCCGGCCTAGGCCTGTCACTGCGTGATTTTTTAGAGGATGCCATTCAACGCTGGCGGGACACCCGGCCTGCTAGCGAGTTGGTTGTGTCTATGCCTTCAACTGCGCATAATCCTTATATTTTTATGGACAGAACACTCACACAGGCCATACAAAACTTGCTGGATAACGCAGCTGATGAATCTCCAGAGCGCGTGCTTTTTAACGCTGAATGGGATGATAAATTGTTAAAGATTCAGATTCGGGATTTTGGCAGCGGACTGAGCGCCGAAACAAAAAAGCAACTAGGCAAACCATTTTTCACTTCTAAGAATGAAGAAGGTATGGGCTTGGGTGTTTATTTAACACAAACCACACTGGCACGCTACGCTGGCGAGCTGAGCCTCAGCAATCATCCCGATGGCGGTGTAATGACAAGCGTAAGGCTGCCCCTTGAAAAATTGCTTGTAGAAAAATTGAAAGTTTCTAAATGAACGCCTTGAGTACTGAAGAAAACCCCTCGGAAAGACCCACGCTACTTTTAGTAGATGATGACGAGGAATTCTTGAGTGTTCTAGCCCCGGCCATGAAAAAGCGCGGCTTCTTGGTTACTACTGCGAACAGTGCAGAAAGCGCTTTTGAGCTTGCCAAGCAAGATGCGCCAGAATATGCCTTAGTGGATCTTAAAATGTCTGGCAACTCCGGCCTGGTGCTGGTGCGCCAGCTCACAGGCCTCAATGCGGGCACACGCATTGTCGTGCTCACTGGTTTTGCCAGCATTACTACTGCTGTAGAAGCCATTAAGCTTGGTGCGACACATTATCTTGCCAAACCTGTAGATGCTGACGAGATCGTCGCGGCATTCAAAAAAGCATCCGGCGATACCGAGGTGGAATTAGCCGCAAATCCGCTAACGGTAGATCGCCTGGAATGGGAACATATTCAGCGCGTACTCGCAGAGCATGATGGCAATATTTCGGCTACTGCAAGAAGCCTTAATATGCACAGACGCTCATTGCAACGCAAATTAAGCAAAAATCCAACCAAGCCTTAAAATCTAATCTTAAAAAATCAAACCTAGGAAAAAAGTATGGCAGCAGGCAGTTTACTCGCACTTTTAGACGATATAGCAACAATACTGGATGACGTTTCGGTGATGACCAAAGTTGCCGCCAAAAAAACCTCCGGGGTGCTGGGCGATGATTTAGCGCTTAATGCACAGCAAGTCTCAGGCGTGCATGCAGAGCGCGAGCTTCCGGTAGTATGGGCTGTGGCAAAAGGCTCTTTCATCAACAAGTTGATATTAGTGCCGACTGCACTGGCGATTAGCTACTTCATCCCATGGCTAATCACGCCGCTGCTAATGGTTGGCGGCGCGTATTTATGTTTTGAAGGTTTTGAAAAAATCGCACACAAATTCTTGCATAGCGCGCATGAAGATTTAGCACATAATGCTGCACTAGCCGAAGCCGTTGCAGATAAAAAAGCAGATATGGTCGAACTGGAAAAAGAAAAAATTAAAGGCGCAATTCGTACTGATTTTATATTGTCAGCCGAAATTATTGTGATTGCTCTTGGCTCTGTAGCAGGAGTGACTGCAAACTTTAGCAAACAAGTCGCCGTTGTTTCGTTGATTGCGATCATCATGACAGTAGGGGTATACGGCTTGGTAGCTGGTATTGTCAAGCTGGATGACCTTGGCCTGCATTTAATGCTTAAAAGGGGCAAAAGTTTTTATAGACAACTGCAGCGTAAAACCGGCGAAAAAATATTGGGCTTTGCACCTTATTTAATGCGCACCTTATCTGTAGTTGGTACTGCAGCCATGTTTATGGTGGGCGGCAGCATCATCGGTCACGGCGTATCCGCTTTACATCATTTTAGTGAGCATATCGCCGAAGTTGTGCAAGATTTACCTGTAGTTGGTGGTGCATTATCTATTATATCGCCGATTTTAGTCGATGCAGTTATTGGCTTGATTGTGGGGGCGATTTGCCTTGCAGTCTTTGAACTTGGCAAGAGGTTTTTAGCAAAAAAACGATAGCGTTTTTACTAAAAGCTACATACTAATTTCCAGCGTCACTTTTACGGAGTCACTTGCCGCTATTTTTTCTTTTTTGCGCACCTCCGCTTTAATCGGCAAGATGTAAGCATCCGCTTTAGAATGCGGGAAAATTGAAGTCTGCCAAGTCGTATTGCCGATTGTTACCAGCACACGCACGGCACCCCAGCCACGACGTTTGCCTTGCAAGTTCTCGCTGAAAAATTTGATTTCTTCCGATTTATCTTTCGGCAAAGTAATAAAGTGCCAAGCACCTTTGCCTTGCCATAACCAGCACTTTCCGGTGAAAGTGAAACTTAAATCCAGCATAGCTATTCGTCGTCGCTAAAGCGCTGCTCCTGCCAAGGGTCGGCCTCGTTATGGTAGCCGCGCACTTCCCAAAAGCCGGGTCTATCAAATTCGTGCAGTTCGATGGCTTTCAGCCATTTAGCGCCTTTCCAGGCGTATCTTTTCGGTACCACCATGCGTACAGGGCCGCCATGCGCGGTGGTAAGCGGATAGCCAAGCGCGCTATGCGCAACCATCACGTCATCGTCAAGCAAAGCTGCCAGATCAAGGTTGGTCGTGTAGCCATCGTAGCCGTGCAAAGTCACGAATTTGGCCGTTTTCAGAGGCGCAGCCAGCATCAGCAAATGCTGCGCCTTCACACCCACCCAATCCATATCCAGCCTGCTCCAGCGCGTAACACAGTGAAAATCTGAAACACTGGTGGTTTGAGGCAGTAGCTGAAACGCTTCCCAATCCAGATTCAGCTCGTTTTCTACTAAGCCGAAAATACGCAGTTTCCAATTAGATTTGTTAACCTCCGGCAGAATGCCTAAATCCAGAATCGGGAAATTTTTGACTTCAGTCTGCCCGGCTGGCACACGCACATTTTGATTGATTTTACCGGGTTTATTGCCTTTTCTTGCGATAGCAATTTTGCCTTCGATAAGTTTTTTCCAGTCTGGCATCGCAGTATTTTTAAGCCTTGTCTTGTTTAAAGCTATCCCACAATAAAATCGCCACGCCCACGCTGATTGCACTATCTGCCACGTTAAAGGCCGGCCAATAATATTCATTGATGTGGAAATACAGAAAATCCACCACATATCCCAAAGTCAGCCGATCGTACAAATTACCGATGGCGCCTCCTAACACTAAGGCAAGACCAATACAAAAAAGTTTTTGCGTTGGATTTTTGCGAATCAAGTAAGTAATCACTATCACAGCGATAGCTGCAATTGCTGTAAAAAACCACTTCTGCCAGCCGCCTGCGCTGCTTAGAAAGCTAAACGCCGCACCCTCATTATGAAAGCGCACCAAGTCAAAAAAACTGGTAACGGTTAAATGCTCGCCATATTCAAAAGCATTTTGCACCAAGTGTTTGGTATATAAATCCAGCACAACGACAATCGCACTGATTAAAAACCATTTACGCATGCGAACGCGCCTCACCCTTTCCAAACAAGTTGCTTACACAACGCCCGCAAATGTGAGGATGTTCTGCGTCTGAACCCACATCCGCACGATAATGCCAGCAGCGGTCACATTTGACATGAGAGCTTGGGGTTACTTGCACCTCCAAAGCCCCAGCACGCTGATGAACTGTGGCACGGGAAACTAGTAAAACAAATTTAAGCTCATCCCCCAAACTACTCAATCCATCATAACTTACACCAGAGGCATAAATATCAACTTCAGCTTCTAACGATGAGCCAACATTTCCTGCGCTACGCTCATTCTCAATCAGTTTATTTAGCTCTTGCTCCCGAAGGTTTCTAATGAATCCCCATTTGTTTATTTGCGAAGTATCCAACCCATGTGCCGGCAATTGGTACCACTCTTCCTCGAACACCGTAGTTTCTTCGCTGACTTTCAGCGTTTGCCAAATCTCATCAGCAGTAAAACTCAATATTGGTGCCATCAGGCGCATCATTGCATGCGTAATATGATGCAGCGCGCTTTGCGCCGCGCGGCGTGCGCGTGAGGTTTCGCCTGCCGTGTAGAGCCTGTCTTTAAGAATGTCCAGGTAAAAACCACCTAAATCTTCCGAGCAGAAACTAACAAATTTCTGTACTGCCAAATGAAACTCATAACGCTCGTAATCTGCCAGAATTTCTGTTTGCAGTTTTTCTGTCAGCGCTAAAGCATAACGGTCAATCTCCAGCCATTCATTGACGGGCAACAAATCTTTACCTGCATCGAAATCTGCCAAATTGGCGAGTAAAAAGCGTAAAGTGTTGCGAATACGACGGTAACTTTCAGCAACGCGTTTCAAAATCTCATCTGAAATCGTCAGCTCGCCAGAGTAATCGGTTGAAGCCACCCATAAACGTAGAATATCCGCGCCGTAGGTATCCATCACCTTTTGCGGTGCAACTACATTGCCTTTGGATTTACTCATCTTGTGACCGGAACCATCCACCACAAAGCCATGCGTCAACAAGGCATCGTAAGGCGCACGCCCGTCAATCGCGCAACCAGTTAATAATGAGCTTTGGAACCAGCCACGATGCTGGTCAGAGCCTTCCAGGTACAAATCTGCAGGAAAAGCGAGTTCAGGACGCCGCTTTAACACTGCGGCATGGGTGGCACCTGAATCAAACCATACATCTAGCGTATCAGTCACTTTTTTGTAATTCTTATAATTATGTACTGGCGAGTTGTTTGATTCAAACTCTGCGGTTTCATTTTCCAGGAAACTCTCGACATCCAGCGAGAACCAAGCTTCAATACCTTGCTTTTCAACTAACTCACAAACCTTTTCAACAAGAAGTGGTGTTAGCGGATGAAGTCCCCCAACCTCTTTGTGAACAAAAAATGGCATGGGCACACCCCAGTTACGTTGGCGGGATACGCACCAATCGGGACGGTTCTTTAACATTGCCTCTAAACGCGCCTTGCCCCAATTAGGATAAAAATCCGTATTTTCAACAGCACGCATTGCACCTTCCCTAAGCACACCATGCTTGGTATCAAAACGTTCTCCGTTGCCATTAAAATTCTCATGAATACTCATACTGATAAACCACTGATGAGTCGCCAACTGCATCAGGGGGGTTTTGTGACGCCAGCAATGTGGAAAGCTGTGATTTAAGCGCGCGCTGGCTAACAAAGTACCATTTTCTTGCATTTTGGCGAGAATCACTTTATTGGCTTCTTGGCGACTTAAACCGCGAATTGCCTCAAACTCAACCAAATCGCTATTAAAAAACTTGCCATCACCGCCCATCAACACGCGTGGCTTTTCGTTTGGGAAGTTAGCTTTCATCACTAACCAGTCGTCATTACCATGCGCGGCAGCGGTATGCACCAAGCCAGTACCTGTTTCGGCCGTGACGTGATCGCCACAGATGATAGGCACTTGGCGGTTATCAAACGGGTGATGAAGCTGTATAAACTCTAAGTTTTTACCGCTAGTAGTCGCTTGTATTTCCCAGGTTTCTAGTTGGTACTTTCTCCTGAGTCCTATCTCAAACATTGCATCAAGTGTTACCGAATCCAGCGTTTCAGCAACACTTGCACTAACTGGTTGTGCCAATTGACTATGAACGATTAAATAGCCCTTCTCAGTTTTTACCAAGCTATACCCCATATCCGGATGCACGCTCACTGCCTGATTCGCAGGCAATGTCCATGGTGTCGTCGTCCAAATCACTGCAAAAGCATCACCCTTAACATCCACGCCAAACACCTTGCTTAAAGCAGCGTTATCAACCACCTTAAACCCCACATCAATTGCGGGACTATTAACATCTTCATATTCCACCTCAGCCTCGGCAAGTGCAGAGCCACAGTCCACACACCAATGCACGGGTTTGGAGCCTTGGTACAGATAGCCGTTTTCATAGATTTTGCCGAGCGCGCGCATGATGTCGGCCTCGGTCTTGAAATCCATCGTCAGATACGGATTATCCCAGTCGCCCAGCACACCGAGGCGAATGAAGTCTTTTTTCTGTTTCTCTACCTGCTCGGCAGCGTAGGCACGGCATAGCTCGCGGAACTTGGCAGGATCTATATTTTTACCGTGGTTTTTCTCAACCACCAGCTCAATCGGCAGGCCGTGGCAATCCCAGCCCGGCACATAGGGCGCATCAAAACCACTCATGGTTTTCGATTTTACGATGATGTCTTTGAGAATTTTATTCACCGCATGGCCGATATGAATATCGCCATTCGCGTACGGCGGGCCGTCGTGCAGAATGAATTTTTTTGCACCTTTGCGCGCTTCTCTGATTCTTTGATAGAGCTTCTTGTCTTGCCACTGTTTCAGCCATGCCGGCTCACGCTTGGCTAAATCGCCACGCATGGGAAAACTGGTTTCTGGCAAATTGAGTTTGTATTTACTTTGTTCTGTATTAGCGTTTTCTGACATGACTTGTTTCTTAATCTTGCTTCTTAAAATATTGTCTAGCGACTTCTGTATCGTTTGCAATGTGCGCTTTTAGCGCCTCTAAATTTTCAAATTTCATTTCTTCACGGATTTTATGCATAAATTCTACATGCACATGCCTTCCATATAAATCATCATTAAAATCAAGCACATGTACTTCAAGCAGCAACTTTGGCACGCCTGCGATGGTTGGCCGGACACCTAAATTAGCCACCGAATTCAGCCCGTCCAATTTTACCGCATAAACGCCGGTTAAAGCAGGCCGCTCGTGCCGCATGTGAATATTGGCCGTAGGAAAACCCAGCTGCCGTCCACGCTTAGCGCCATGCACTACTTTGCCGCTGATGCTGTAATTGCGCCCAAGTAATTGTTTGGTTAAATTCAAATCACCATTTGCAAGCGCTTTGCGCACCCGTGTACTGGATACGCGTTCGCCATCCAAATTGACTTGCGGCAGGCTGATTAAATCGAATCCATTTGACTTAAAATCAGCCACAGTTCCAGCGCGCCCGGCGCCAAATTTAAAATCATCCCCAACCAGTATCGAGGTTACATTGAGTTTCTCGCGCAAAATTTGTTGCATGAAGTCTTGCGCACTGATGGCCGCGAAGCGTTTGTTAAACGCACAGACAAATACTTTTTTTACCCCAAATTCTTCAAATCGCTCCAGCTTCTCTCGCAAGTTGCACAGCCGTTCCGATGCGTTTAGCGGTGTAAAAAACTCGCGCGGATGCGGCTCGAACGTCATCACTGCTGGCGTTAATTTTTTATCTTTTGCAACCTCAATTAAGCGGCCCAACAAGGCTTGATGGCCCAAGTGCATGCCGTCAAAGTTGCCAATTGCCAAGGCAAGTGGCAAGCAAGGATGGGCTGGCAAGTGCCGGAATACTTGCATTAGCGCGAAACCCTGCGCGAGAAATCTTGCAGCCTGAAGCCCTGCGCCCACAGCGCAGCAAAATAGGCACCCGCACCCACCGCCAGCAGCAGCAGCATGTGCAAGATTTTTTGTATGAGCGTGTAGTGTAGCCATTGCTGCGGCGCGCCCATGCTGTAATACAGCGCCACCGCCATTACCAGCAGTGCCGCCACTAACTTGAGAAAAAATAAGCCCCAGCCTGTGCGCGGTGTAAACGCGTGGCTGTTGTGCAGGTTGATGTAGAGTAAAGCCGCGTTGAGGCAGGCGCTCAAGCCTATTGCCAGCGCGAGGCCGACATGCTTCAAATCCAGTACAAACACAAACAGCAGATTCATCAGCTGCGTCATGACCAAGGTAAACACGGCAATTTTCACGGGCGTTTTAATGTTTTGCCGCGCGTAAAAACCAGGCGCCAACACCTTCACCAGAATCAAACCTAACAGACCTAGGCTGTAAGCGATAAGCGCTTGCTCGGTCATCAGCACATCATGGGCGGTAAACTTGCCATAGTAGAACAGCGTGACCACCAAAGGTTTGGCCAGCACCGCAAGCGCCACTGCGGCAGGCGCGGCCAGGATGAGCGTTAAACGCAGGCCCCAATCCAGTAATTGCGAATAATCACTATCCGATTTATCCACATATGATTTCGCCAGACTGGGCAGCAGAATCGTGCCCAGCGCCACACCCAATACGCCGGTAGGGAATTCCATGAGGCGATCGGCATAATACAGCCATGACACACTGCCGGTTTGCAAAAAAGAGGCGAAAACATTGTTGATGACAATAGAAATTTGCGCCACCGATACTCCAAAAATCGCCGGCAGCATTAACTTTAGGATGCGCCTTACGCCTTCGTCCTGCAGGTTCAGCTCATAGCGCGGCAGCAAGCCCAATTGCCGTAAATACGGCCATTGGTAAGCAAGCTGAATCACACCACCCACAAAAACCGCCCACGCCAGCACCTTGATGGAATAATTGACATGCGGCGCGACAAACAGCATGGCGGCAATAAACGACAGATTGAGCCATACAGGCGTGAACGCCGGCACCTGAAACTTGCTGTAAGTGTTCAGCACGCCGCCTGCCAGCGACACCAGCGAAATGAAGAAGATATAAGGAAAGGTAATGCGCAACAGCTCGACTGTTAAGTTGAATTTGGCTGTTTCTGCGACAAAACCGGGAGCGGTAACGGCCACGATCAAGGGCGCTGCGAGCATGCCCACAATCGTCACGACCACTAGAAACACGCCCATCAGGCTCGCCACATGGTTAATCAGCGCATGTGTTTCGACCTGTGTACGCTGCACTTTATATTCCGCCAGAATCGGCACAAATGCCTGGCTAAATGCACCTTCTGCCGACACCCTGCGCAACAGATTGGGAATTTTGAACGCGACAAAAAAGGCATCTGTCGCCAACCCTGCGCCAAACACGCGTGCGATAAGCGTATCGCGCACAAAGCCCAAAATGCGCGAGATAAACGTCATGCTGCCAACAGCGGCTAAGGCTTTGAGTAAATTCATCTAATCTTTATAAATTGAAAATTACTGCGATTTTAGCATGCCAGCCCCGCTATTTTCAGTTAAGCTGTTCTTCGAAGAATTATTGCAGGCAAATTAAGCTTTAGTTCTTGCAAAAAGTCCCAAAAAACACTAATATGCACGGTTTCGTATTAACACCCGTTAAGCATTAGGATAAAGAACACATGGCAAATACCGCACAAGCACGCAAACGCGCGCGTCAATCCGTTAAAGTAAACGCACACAACGCAGCATTGCGCTCAACTTTGCGTACTGCAATTAAAAAAGTGATTAAGGCCATCGAATCTGGCGATAAAGCAGCTGCAGTGGCTAGCTACCAAGAGAATGTCAGCGTGATTGACCGGATCGCGGATAAGAAAATTATCCATAAAAACAAGGCAGCACGTCACAAAAGCCGCTTAACAGCAGCAATTAAATCATTAAAAGGCGATGCGCCTGTGATGCTGGCCAAAAAAGCCGCGCCTAAAGCCAAAGCTGCTGCCAAACCGGCAAAAGCAGCTCCAAAAGCCGAAACTTCAAAAGCAGCAGCGCCTGCTAAAGCTAAAGCACCTGCCAAAGCAAAAGCTGCTAAATAGAGCGACTTATAAATAAAAAAGCCTCGCATGCGAGGCTTTTTTATTGGCTGAAACTTTAACTCTCGCCCACATGCAGTTCACTGCGCGCAATTAATGCCGCATTCAGCACCGCCTGTTTATCCTGCCCAATCACCGTGAAATGTCCCATTTTGCGGCCTTTACGCGGTTCGTGCTTGCCATACAAATGCAGCTTTAAATTAGCATGGCTGAGCGCCTTATTCCATGCGGGTGCTGAGACATCATTCTGGGCATCTTTTTTTGCGCCAGCAAACCAGCTGTCACCCAGAATGTTCACCATCACGGCATTGCTATGCAAGCTTGCATCACCAAGCGGCAAGCCTGTCATCACGCGCACCTGCTGCTCAAATTGATTGGTCACACAGGCATCGATCGAATAATGTCCGGAATTATGCGGCCGCGGCGCGATTTCATTCACCAAAATCTGATGCCCTACCACAAAAAACTCCACGCCCAGCACACCTATATAGTCCAGTTTTTCTGCCAGTTTTTTTGCAATCTCACGTGCGTTGGCTTTCAGCACTTCACTGCAGCGCGCCGGCACGATGCTGATATCTAGAATACCGTTCAAATGGCTGTTTTCTGCCGTTGAAAAGGCTTCGACATTCCCGTCTGCGTCACGCGCCAGCACGACAGATACTTCCAGATCCAGCGGCAGCATCTGCTCCAGCACGCAGACCTCATGTTTGAAATCGGTAAACGCTGATAAGGCTTCGGCTTGATTTTTTACGCGCGCCTGGCCTTTGCCGTCATAACCAAAACGCGCCACTTTAAGGATTGCCGGATAAAGCGAACTCGCGTCTTCCGGCAGATCGTGCGTACTGTTAATCACCGCAAACGGCGCCACCGGCAAACCAGCATTTTTAATGAAGTTTTTTTCCAGCACACGGTTTTGCGCAATCGCCACACTGGCCGCGCTGGGACGCACAACAACCGACTCTGCAAGCGTCTCCAGCGTTTTAGCGGGAACGTTCTCAAATTCTGTAGTAACAGCGGCACAGGTTTGCGCCATTTGTTTTAACGCATCAGCGTCATCATAATTTGCACATAAATGCACATCTGCGATTTTGCCTGCAGGGCTGTTTTTATCAGGATCCAGCACCGTTACCTGATAGCCCATTTCGTGTGCAGCAATCACAAAAAAACGGCCTAACTGGCCGCCACCCAGCATGCCTAGCATGGCAGGCGCAAGTATCATGGTTGGCTTCATGGTTTGTCGCTAAGCTCCATTGCATGCACTTTATCAGATTGTCTGGCGCGAAATTCTGCCAGCTTTCTGGCAAGCTCCAAATCATGGTTAGCCAGAATCGAGACTGCAAACAGGCCTGCATTGGCGGCGCCCGCCTCGCCAATTGCAAAGGTCGCCACTGGTATGCCTTTGGGCATTTGCACGATAGAAAGCAGTGAATCCTGTCCCTGCAAATGCTTGGAAGGCACTGGCACGCCCAGCACCGGCAATGTGGTTTTAGCTGCAACCATGCCTGGCAAATGCGCCGCACCGCCTGCGCCAGCAATAATCACCTGGTAGCCTTCATTGGCTGCGTTTTCCGCAAACTGAAACATCAAATCAGGCGTGCGGTGCGCCGAAACCACCTTAGCTTCATACGCTACGCCAAAATCCGCCAGCATCTGTGCTGCGTTTTTCATCACCGGCCAATCGCTATCCGAGCCCATAATAATGGCAACCAATGGTTTATTCATCGCTTAATCTCTCAAGTTATCCCTAAATTACGTACTTATAAAAGCACCATGTTATCTCTGTGGATGAGCTCAGATTCTTCTACATAACCCAGAATTTTCTCAATCTCATTGCTCGCTTTGCGCATAATCCGCGCGGCTTCCAGTGAATTATAATTCACAATGCCACGCGCGATTTCTGCGCCGGATTCTGACACACAAGCCACTACATCGCCACGCTCAAAACTGCCTTGCACAGTTGTTACACCAATCGGCAGCAGACTTTTGCCTTCAGTCTTAAGCACTTTTACCGCCCCAGCATCCAATACCAGCTTGCCGCCGACACGCAAATGATCGGCCAGCCATTGTTTTTTAGCGATAGTTTTAATCTGTGTAGCCTGCAAATGCGTACCGATGGCTTCGCCTGCATTCAAGCGCAATAACACATCTTTCTCACGGCCTGAGGCTATCACAGTATGCGCGCCGCTACTGGCTGCACGCTTGGCAGCGAGTATCTTGGTGAGCATGCCGCCGGTACCGACATTGCTGCCTGCACCGCCCGCCATTTGCTCGAGCTCCAAATTACCCGCCGTCTCAAAATTAATCAATTTTGCATGCTTGTCTTTGCGCGGATCTGCCGAATACAGCCCTTGCTGGTCGGTCAAAATCACCAGCGCATCCGCTTCAATCAGATTTGCTACCAGTGCCGCCAAGGTGTCGTTATCACCAAAACGGATTTCTTCAGTTACCACCGTGTCATTCTCGTTAATGATTGGAATCACGTTTAACTCGAGCAACGTTTTGAGCGTGCTGCGGGCATTCAAATAACGTTTCCTATCGGCCAGATCTTCATGGGTAAGCAGTATCTGCGCTGTGTGCAGGCCATGCTCCGCAAAACAGCTTTCGTACATTTGCACCAGGCCCATTTGACCAACAGCTGCTGCGGCTTGTAGTTCATTCACTTCTACTGGGCGTTTTTTCCAGCCCAGGCGTTGCATGCCTTCCGCCACCGCGCCGCTGGAAACCAATACAATCTGCTTGCCTTGCTTTGCCAGCTGGCTGATCTGTGCCGCCCATGCAGCGATTGCCATGCGGTCTAATCCCTCACCATTATTGGTAACCAGACTGGAACCGACTTTTACAATCAGCGTTTTGCTATTGAGTAATAATGACTTGCTCATGATTATTTTCAGACGCTGCATGCGCCGCAACTCTTGCTTCTTCCAAATGCTCCATAATAGCGTATGTCAGTTCTTTGCAGCCAATCCCGCTAATGGCTGAAATGGCAAAAACACGGCCTTCCCAACCATAGGCTTTTACAAAGTCCGCAACCGCTTGTTTCGCATCTTGCACCATGTCTATTTTATTCAACACCAGCCAGCGCGGCTTGTTATATAGCTCTTCATCATATTTCTTGAGTTCATTGACAATGGCTTTGGCTTCAGCCACTGGGTCAGTCGCTTCGTCAAATGGCGCGATATCCACTAAGTGCAATAGCAATGAAGTGCGCGACAAATGGCGCAGAAACTGGTGCCCAAGCCCCGCACCCTCGGCGGCACCTTCAATCAGGCCGGGCACATCGGCAATGACAAAACTACGGTTAGCATCTACCCTTACCACACCTAAATTGGGATGCAGCGTGGTAAAAGGGTAATCCGCCACTTTTGGTTTTGCAGCAGAAACCGAGCGAATAAAGGTTGATTTGCCTGCGTTGGGCATACCCAGCAGCCCCACGTCCGCCAGCACTTTAAGCTCCATATAAAGCTCAAATTCTTCGCCTGGCTCGCCTTTTGTGCATTGGCGTGGCGCGCGGTTTATTGATGATTTAAAATGTACATTACCCAAGCCATTATTGCCGCCTTTGGCCAACAAGACTTTTTGACCATGCTCTGCCAAGTCAACAATCATATGGCCTGTAGCCTTATCTGAAATCACGGTGCCAACTGGCACACGCAAAATCATGTCTTCGCCTTTTGCACCATAACACTCTGCCCCACGGCCATTTTCACCGCGCTGAGCGCGAAAAGTGCGTGTATAGCGATAATCTACCAGCGTGTTGATGTTGCGGTCTGCAATCGCATAAATTGAACCGCCTCTACCGCCGTCGCCACCGCTCGGACCGCCCATCGGCTCGTATTTCTCACGTCGGAAGGTAGCAACACCGTTGCCTCCATCGCCTGCATAGACTTTAATAGTCGCTTCATCAATAAATTTCATGTGTAGAGTGTACCAAATAAAAAAGCCCCATCATACGATGAGGCTTTATGTGTTTACAGCCGCTTAAACCGCTACAATACTTACTGTATGGCGTTTTAATGCGCCTTTAATCGCAAAAGTCACTTTACCATCTATTTTTGCAAATAGTGTATGGTCTTTACCCATACCTACGTTTTCGCCTGCGTGCATTTTGGTGCCGCGTTGACGCACGATGATGCTGCCCGCAGATACCACTGTTTCGCCGAATGCTTTCACACCCAGGCGTTGTGAATGTGAATCGCGACCGTTACGTGAACTGCCGCCTGCTTTTTTGTGTGCCATGATTAATCCTTACTCAGCTTATTTAGCTGCAATCTTGTCAATTTGAATTTCTGTAAAACTTTGGCGATGGCCTTGTGTTTTACGGTAATGTTTACGGCGGCGGAATTTGAAAATCATCACTTTATCAGCACGGCCGTGTGAAAGCACTGTCGCGCTGACTTTGGCACCTGCCACCAAAGGTGCGCCAATAGTAGTGTTATCGCCATCTGCAATCATCAACACCTTATCGATCACCACTTTGCTGCCTACATCGCCAGCTAATTTTTCAACTTTTAATTTCTCACCAGCGGCTACTTTATATTGTTTGCCACCTGTTTTAATTACTGCGTACATGTTTTTGCCTGACTTCTACACGTTCAAATGAATCGCGCATTATACGTAAATTTATCGCATTAGCAAACTAGAAAATGGGCTTTTGGGTAAATTATTATCTATTTTATGCAAACACGTAGCCTTGTAGCTTGCCATGCTAAAATAACGTCTTATTTAAAATCATTTTTAGCTCGATTAGCGTGACATCCAACTCCATTCACAATTCAACCGAAAATCCCATTCATTCCTGCATCGCGGACGAAATGCGCCTGGTAGATGGCGTTATCCGCAAGTCCCTGCATTCCGATGTTACGCTGGTCAACCAGGTTGCCGACTATATCGTCAACAGCGGCGGCAAGCGTCTGCGGCCAGCCCTGGTGCTGCTTTCTGCCGGCTTGTTTGGCAATATCTCGGCCAATCACCTGCAGCTGGCAGCTATCGTCGAATTTATTCATACCGCCACCTTATTGCATGACGACGTCGTGGATGATTCTTCTATGCGGCGCGGCCAGCAAACCGCCAACGCCATGTTTGGCAATGCTGCAAGCGTTTTAGTGGGCGATTTTGTCTATTCGCGCTCTTTCCAGATGATGGTGACCATCGGCAACATGCGCGTAATGGAAGTGCTGGCGCAAGCTACCAACGTGATTGCAGAGGGCGAGGTTTTACAGTTGCTCAACGTGCACAATGCCGATATTTCGGACGAGGCTTATCTGCAGGTCATCCGCTACAAAACTGCCAAGCTATTCGAAGCCGCCACCCGCCTAGGCGCTATCGCCTCAAATGCCTCAGCCGCTGACGAAAGCGCACTCGCGGTTTACGGCATGCATTTAGGCACAGCATTCCAACTGATTGATGACGTGCTTGATTTAAGCGGCGACAGCCAGGAAATCGGCAAAAACCTGGGGGATGACTTAGCAGAAGGCAAACCCACGCTGCCCTTGCTATACGCCATGCGCAACAGCGCTACCAGGCAAAGCAGCATGATACGCAACGCCATAGAAAACGGCGGCCTGGATAATTTACCACAAGTAATGGAAGTGGTAAAAAATTCCGGCGCTTTAGCGCATGTGAAGAAAATGGCCGAAATCGAAGCGTCTATCAGTTGCGTGGCCATTGCCCATTTCCCCGAAAGCAAATACAAGCAAACGCTGATTGATTTAGCAATGTTCGCTGTGAGGCGTGATTATTAATATTTATGAAAAAAATGAGCCTTGCCTCCCATTTTTGCATTCTATAAACTAAAATCAACAGATGGTAATAAGCGGAGTAACTTAAAAAATGGGTGACGCTAATCAACTTTTATTCGCAAAATCTTTTGCAAATATTGTCAAAGGTCCAATTCTTGAGGTTGGCAGTAGGGATTATGGCAACACACAAAATTTTCGGGGTTTATTTGCGAAAGAGCAGTATTTAGGTATCGACATGCAGGCTGGGAAAGGCGTTGACCAAGTACTGGATTTAGCAGTTGACTTCGAATCAATTGATAAAGCCTTACATGGCAAAAGGTTTAAAACCATCATTTGCATGAGCGTTCTAGAGCATTGTCGCGACCCTTTTAAGATGGCTAGAAATATACAATCGCTTTTGGCTGACGATGGGATATTGCTGGTTAGCGTTCCATTCTCGTGGGAGATTCATGGATTTCCGGATGACTATTGGCGCTTTACACCAAGCGGCGTGAGAATGCTATTCCAAGAGCTGGATTTTGAAATCTACAAAGGAGCAGCTTTCGCAGGCAAAAATAATCAGGGATCTTCACTTGATGGCGATTTTTTTAAACTCAAATTTAGCTTAAAATCACGTCATCTACTTGGTTTTTTTACTGCATTTTTAGCAGTAGTATTTAAAAAACTAGGCTTAATGAAGTCAATTTTTGGCCATAGGTATATTTTCCCACCAATAATGATTAGCATGGTAGGAAAAAAGAAAACTTAAGAGCTCAAGCTGTAAATATCATAACTATATTACTTAGTTGAGCGTAATCGGCTCACCGCTATCTGCATGATAGTAACTCAAATGCGCGCACTCACTGGTGCCAGCTGTCAGGCTGCCATCAAACAAAGCTTTGCCTTCCACATCCACCACCGCATAACCATTATGATACAGCGTCACTTCGGCCAGCTTTGGTGCCAATTTCGGTGACATTTTTGCGGCATTTATTTTGCCTTTTTCTCTCATGGCAAAACTGATGCAGGTTTCGTCCTCATCTTCGCTATAAACTTCCCAATCATTTTCACCTGTCAATTGCGCCAGCCAGCCTGGTAAATCAACCTCCACGCGGCAAATAACCGGCTCATCCCAAGCAGGATGGCTAAAATTACTCAACTCGATCAAGTCGGTTGCGTTCATTTGCGGTTCATTATGGTCAGTCATTTTAGTTCCTTTACACTTACAACATCATAGACATCTTTAAAATGGTGTTTGTTTACTTTTTTTCAAGCAATTTTTGCGCCATATTGATAACTAAAGTTGCACACTTCTATTAACGATGACATGATAATGCTAGTTTACATTAACTTGATGGATGGAATATGTTTGATTTCTTAATGCCGCTGTCTGATTTGTTGCGTAGCGAGCCCACTTTCTTTGTGACATCTTCTGTCATCCTTGGGCTGATGGTGGGCAGCTTTCTCAATGTGGTGATTCACCGGCTACCCAAGATGATGGAGCGCGAATGGCATGCCAATTGTCTGGAATTACAGGGTAAAGAAGTGCCGGAACAACCCAAATATACCATAGTGACACCGCGTTCTGCCTGCCCCAAATGTGGCCACCAAATCACTGCTCTGGAGAACATCCCCATTATCAGCTACCTGATGTTAGGCGGGAAATGCAAAGGCTGCAAAACGAAAATCAGCATACGCTATCCGTTCGTAGAAGCCCTGACTGGGGCGCTGATAGGCCTGGTGGCTTACAAATACGGCTACACATATACGACTTTATTTGCGTGGATATTTGTGCTCGCGTTAATTGCTATGACATTTATCGATTTCGACACCCAGTTATTGCCCGACGACATTACCTTGCCCTTACTATGGCTGGGGCTGCTGTTCAACCTGAATGGCGGCTTCACTGACCTGAAATCTACCGTCATCGGCGCCATGGCAGGCTACCTTATTCTTTGGTCGGTGTATTGGCTATTTAAGCTTGTCACAGGCAAAGAAGGCATGGGTTATGGCGACTTCAAATTGCTGGGCGCCATTGGCGCGTGGTTTGGCTGGCAATTACTGCCTGCGGTGATTTTACTGAGCTCTGTGGTTGGTGCTGTAATAGGCATTGGCATGGTTTTATTCCGTGGCAAAACAGGCGGCACGGCGATTCCATTTGGGCCATTTTTAGCCTTGGGCGGAATTGCAGCGCTGTTTTTTGGGCAACAATTAGCTAACTTTTATCTTACATAAATGTACGTAGTGGCACTTACTGGCGGCATCGGCAGCGGCAAATCAGAAGCCGCTAAAATATTTGCCGAACTGGGTGTGCCGGTAACCGATGTCGACGTGATTTCGCACCAGTTGACTGCAGCCAATCAGCCGCTGGTTAAGAACATTGAAGCGAGTTTTGGCAGCGCATACATCACGCCGGAAGGCGCATTAAACCGTGCTGCCATGCGGCAACTGGTGTTTAAGGACGATGCCGCACGTATCAGACTCAACGCTATTTTGCACCCTGCAATTTATGATGAAGCATTGAGGCAATTGCAAATACACAAGTATGCGCCATATCAAATCCTGGTAATTCCATTGCTGTTTGAAAGCCCGCACTATTCACCGCATATCAACCGCATTTTAGTGATCGATTGCGATGAAAAAACACAGATCGAACGTGTGCAACAGCGCAGCCAGCTATCAGACCCTGAAATTATCGACATCATCAAAGCGCAAACCCCGCGAAAAAAACGGCTGAAACTTGCTGACGATGTGATTGAAAATAACGAAAATATTGAAAAATTGCGTGAAAAAATCCTTCTTATTCACGAAAAATACATTAATACTTGCATACTTAGCAAAACAATTTCATAATTCACGTCAATTTAATAATACAAGTTGGCAGACTCTATTTTTTCGATATGTCTAGCTACGAATTTCCATTTAACGAGCGTATTCGCACTCTTTTGCGACTGGAAGACCTGTTTAGCAAAATCTTGCTACACGTCGAGGCCGGGCATCAGCACAGCCATCACAGCGCGCTCATCTCGCTGCTGCAAATGCTGGACATCATCGACCGCGCCGACCTCAAAATGGATCTGGTGCAGGAACTGGATCGTCAACGGCTTACCATGCAGAACCTGCGCGGCAATCCGGTAATCTCCGAAAAAGTTTTAGATAACATCCTCAAAGAGATCGGCGCATGCTCTACCGCATTGCGGAGCGATAACGCTAAACTGGGCCAACACCTGCGCGAAAACGAATGGCTGATGAGCATCAAACAGCGTGCAGGCATATTGGGTGGCGTATGTCAGTTCGATTTACCTTCATATCACCACTGGCTGAATCTTGACCAGGCGCAGCGTAAAATTGATTTTGATCGCTGGCTGAAACACCTGAGGCCCATGTATGATGCCATCAAGACCATTCTGCATATCTTGCGCGGCAGCGGAATCTCCACGAAATACCATGTAGATAATGGATTTTTTCAGCAAATGATAGGCGGGGCGAAACCCGCGCAAATGCTAAGAATTGAAGTAAGTGACAAATACCCATGCTTTCCCGAAGTGAGCGCAAACAAATATGCCATTAACGTGCGCTTTTTTGAGCTGGATTTTGTACAAAAACCCAAGCAATGTGAGCACGAACTTGATTTCACGATGACTTTATGTAATCTTTAAGCAATGTCCGCAGTTACATCGCCAAAACCAAAACTAGTTGCATGCCCTAATTGCAAAAAGCAATCTGAGTACAGCCCCAGCAACCCTTTTCGGCCGTTTTGCAGCGAGCGCTGCAAGCTGATTGATTTGGGTGACTGGGCGAATGAAAACTATAAAATACCTGATAACAAGCCGCCTGAAGCGCCAGATGAAATTAATTAATGAATTTATCTACTTTATTCCTGGTCACAGTATTAACTTAATTCCGAACCCATAACATTATGAAAATTCTCAAATATTTATTTCTGGCAAGCTTGCTCGCAGCATGTGCTGCAAAAGCAGACGTAACCATCACGGATGCCTGGGTGCGCGCTAATGCGCCAGGCCAAAAAGTTGGCGCAGCTTATATGACATTAACCAGCCCGCAGGATAGCACCCTTGTCTTCGCAGAGACTACGACGGCTGGTACAGTAGAAATTCACAGCATGAGTATGGATGATGGCGTCATGAAAATGCGCATGCTGGAAGAGTTGCCGTTAAAAGCAGGCAAGCCGGAGAAGCTTGCTCCCGGCGGGTTTCACCTGATGTTATTCGATTTGAAGAAGCCATTGATTGCCGGTGAAAAAGTGACGTTCAGGCTATGCTTTAAAGACAAGGCCAACAAGATCACCGACCAAACCATCACGCTGCCGATTAAAGAAGCGAATTAGCCGCAACGCCCCGCTGAATAGCGACACCCCGCGCACCGTAGGCAAGCGCGACAGGCAAGTCATTTAGCACCATGCCGCCAAGCGCATAAACAGGCAATGTCATGTTTGCGGTCATTTCAGCAAACGTTTGCCAGCCTAAAGGCTCTGCTGCCGGATGGCTGAGCGTTGATTTTACCGGCGACAATACGACAAAATCCAAATCCAGCGCTTGCGCATGTGCCAACTCTGCTGCGTTGTGGCATGATGCCGCCACGATCAATCCCGCGGGTTTCGTTTTCAGCATCAGCAACGCGTGACTCGGCAAATGCACTCCATGTGCACCCAACTCGCGCGCCAACCCGATGTCCTGGCTTATCAACACTTTCGCTGCATAAGGTTTTGCCAGATCGATGACCTGCGCAGAAAATTTCATGAACGCGTCTTTTGAAAGATGTTTTTCACGTACTTGAATAAGCTTCAGGCCACGCGCCAGTTGATCTTCAAGCATGGCAAAAAAAGCCTGCTCGCCCAATTCGGCCAGATTACTGATGACATAAACCGGCGGCAGCGCCAGCGCTTTCAAAATCGGCGCATTGGCAGGCAAAACAGGAGAAACCGTGATATTTTCCGCATTTTGCCAGCTTAATCCCTGATTTTCTCGCGGCGCCAATTCGCCGTCCCAGCTGTTTACAAAATAAAAATGCAATAGCACGGTTTTTGCTGGTGAATCATGGGTTTCAGGATAATCAAAACGGCGAATCAGCCATTGTTGTGTAGAAGTCGGCTTAATGCCCAGCTCTTCACCCAGTTCGCGCGTCAGTGCGTGCTCCGGCGTTTCTCCCGCTTCTATTTTTCCGCCCGGAAACTCCCACCAACCGGCCCAGCCCTTGCCGTGCGGGCGGCTCGCCAGCAAGAACTCGCTTTGCCCGGCATGGTTTTTACGCTGCAGAATAGCAACAGCCACATGCGTGACCTTACTCATTTAGTTTGCGTTTTCCGGCATAATCCCTGGCAAACTGATAGGCAACACGCCCGCTGCGCATGCCGCGCGTATGCGAAAATACAAGCGCAGCCTGCTTTGCAGCCTCATCCCAAGGCACGTGAAACGATTTTAGCCAGCTCTCGGCAATCGCCAGATATTCATCCTGATCAAACACATAGAATGACAGCCACAGACCAAACCGCTCGGCAAGTGCCACCTTCTCATCCATCGTTTCGTTGGGGCGAATTTCGCCATCGGCCTGCTTAAATGCCAAATTATCCGTCATCATCTCTGGCATCAGGTTTTTGCGGTTTGAGGTCGCGTACACCAGCACATTGTCTGATGTATGCGCAATCGAACCATCCAGCACAACCTTCAGTGCTTTATAGCCCGCATCGTTGGCCTCGAATGTCAGGTCATCGCAAAAAATAATAAATTTTTCCGGCCGGTTGCGTATCAAACTCACAATTTCTGCCAAATGAATCAAATCGTGCTTCTCAACCTCAATCAACCGTAAACCCTGGCTGGAATACTCTGTGAGCAAAGCCTTGATCAGCGACGACTTTCCAGTACCGCGCGCACCCGTCAGCAGCACATTGTTAGCAGGCAATCCCTGCAGAAACTGACGCGTGTTACGCACAATTTCAGCTTTTTGCACATCGACAAAATGAATATTTTCAAGCCGGATCACATGCGGATGGAGAATAGCCTGCAAGGCGCCTTTGTTGTTCTGCATCGTCCAGCGCCAAGCGCTGGCAGACCAGTCTATAGGCACAGCATTGGCTGACAGCAAGGTTTCCAGCTTATTGATCAAGCCTTCAGCGCGGGCAATCAAACTGTCTAACTTTTCCATCAGGAACGGTAATCTGCGTTGATTTTCACATAATCATAAGAGAAATCGCAGGTCCAGATCGTGATGTTTTCGTTGCCGCGATTCAAAACCACACGTACCAGAATGTCAGATTCTTTCATAATCGCCGCACCTTGCTCCTCAAGGTAACTGGCCGCTCTGCCGCCCTTTTCGGCCACCAGCACATCGCCCAGATACAGTTGCAGATTGTCGACATCCAGGTCATCAATGCCCGCGTAGCCAATCGCCGCCAAAATGCGGCCCAGATTTGGGTCAGAAGCAAAAAAAGCGGTTTTAATCAGCGGCGAATGCGCTATCGCATATGCAACCTTACGACATTCAGCCTCGTTCTTACCGCCTTCCACTGTCACGGTCATGAACTTGGTCGCGCCTTCGCCATCACGCACAATCGCCTGCGCCAACTCAATGGCAACTTCGGTTAACGCGTCGCGAATTGCAGCAAAGTTATAGCTATTTTCTGAAATTTCTACGTTTCCTGCCTGATTGGTCGCCATCAGAATCAGGCTGTCGTTGGTCGAAGTATCGCCATCCACGGTGATGCAATTAAACGATTTATTTACTACATATTGGATGATGCTTTCCAAGGCATTTTGACTCACCGCAGCATCGGTCGAAATGTAACCCAGCATGGTCGCCATATTAGGGTGAATCATGCCACTGCCTTTGCTGATGCCGGTGATCGTCACTATTTTACCATCCAACTGAATCTGCCGCGATGCGCCTTTAGCAACAATATCCGTCGTCATAATCGCTTCAGCTGCATTCAGCCAGTTGTCTTCTTTCAGGTTCTCAATCGCAGCCGGTAAACCCGCGATGACCTTATCCACCGGTAAAGACTCCAGAATAACACCCGTTGAAAACGGCAGCACCTGATTGGCGTTGATATTCATTAAGTTACCCAAGGCTTCACAGCTTTGTCTGGCGCGATTCAAGCCATCCTCACCCGTGCCCGCATTTGCGCATCCTGTATTCACCAGCAAAGCGCGAATGCCTTTTTTCGCAGCCAGATACTCTTTACAAAGCACAACTGGCGCAGCGCAAAACCTGTTTTTGGTGAACACGCCCGCGACGCGGCTGCCTTCAGCCAACATCATCACCAGCACGTCTTTACGGTCCGGCTTGCGCACATGGGCTTTGGCAAAGCCTAATTTAACGCCTCTGACAGGCAATAGGGACGCGGCTTCCGGGGCATTCAATTTAACAGGCATAACTTAATTCCTAATCTCATTTTAAATCTAAGCGCGACGCCAAGTCGTGCCTTGTGGCGTATCTTCCAATAAAACTCCTACCCCTGCCAAGTGACCTCTAATTCTGTCCGCTTCGGCAAAATCTTTTATTTTTCTAGCATGCAATCTAGCATCAATAAAACTCTCAATTTCCTCGGGAGTAATGCTACCCAGCTGAGCGCCAGATTGACGGAACTCTATTGGATCACTTTCTAAAAGACCTAATAATTTACCAAGATATTTGAGCATTCCAGCATAATATGGGTCACTAGTTCGATTTAATTCTGAAGCTATTTCGAACAGCACCGCAACAGCTTCAGGTGTATTGAAATCATCATCCATTGCCGCTTTGAATCGAGCTGGAAAAGGATCATTCCAGTTATGTTGATAGGCCATAGGCAAATCTCTGAATGATGTGTAAAGTCGGGTGAGCGATGCCTTGGCATCATCTAAGTGTTTGTCTGAATAATTAAGCGGGCTGCGGTAATGCGCACGCAGAATGAAAAAGCGCACCACTTCGGCATCATACTTTTTCAGCACTTCGCGAATAGTGAAGAAGTTGCCGAGCGATTTGGACATCTTCTCGTCATCCACACGCACAAAACCGTTGTGCATCCAGTAGCTCGCCATGGTGCAATTATGCGCAGCTTCGCTCTGTGCAATTTCATTCTCGTGATGCGGAAACTGCAGATCCTGTCCGCCACCGTGAATATCAAAGTGTTCGCCCAAGTGCTTCTCGCTCATTACCGAACATTCGATATGCCAGCCAGGGCGCCCCTTGCCCCAGGGAGAATCCCAGCTTGGCTCATGCGGCTTTACCGCCTTCCATAGCACAAAATCCATCGGGTCTTTTTTGAACGTATCAACTTCTACGCGCTCGCCTGCGCGTAAGTCTTCGAGCGATTTGCCTGAGAGTTTGCCGTAGTCGTTAAAGCTGCGTACGCTGTAGAACACATCACCATTGGCGGCCAGATAAGCGTGGCCTTTTTCAATCAATTTAGAAATCATGCCAATCATGCCGTCGATATGCGCCGTGGCTCGCGGCTCAATGTCCGGCCGAATGATGCCGAGCTTGGCGGAGTCCTCATCCATCGCATCAATAAAACGCTGCGTTAGATCGCCGATAGTTTCGTTATTTTCATTAGCGCGTTTGATGATTTTATCGTCAATATCTGTGATATTGCGCACATAAGTCACATCGAATCCGGATACGCGAAACCAGCGCGACACCATATCGAACACCACCATCACGCGGGCATGGCCCAAGTGGCAAAAATCATACACTGTCATGCCGCACACATACATGCGGACTTTGCCTGCTTCGATTGGGGTAAAAGTTTGCTTTTCGCGGAAGAGGGAGTTGTAAATTTTTAACATTTGCGAATTATAAAGCTTTAATACGAACAAAATTGATTAAAAAATGTAATTTATAGCCTTAATGCCAATAGAGCTATTGGATGTTAGCTATGCAATTGATAGAATGGCGTTTTTACTAACGCGCTTGAGTATACCATAATGATAATTCGCAACACTTTACTCTCAAAAATACTAATTAAAATATTGTTAGTTTTATCTTTTGCCGGCTCCTTAACTTTTACTTGCTCAGTTGCATTTGCCAACGAACTCAAAGACATTTCAGCGCTGGCCGAAAGCGGTCAGCAAGCTGCCGCGCTGGAGCGCATTAATACTTACTTGGCAGCCAACCCGCGCGATGCGCAGGCGATGTTCATGAAGGGCATCATTTTAGCCGAGAGCGGCAAACGTGATGACGCGATTAAGTCATTCACTGATTTGACTGAAAAATATCCTAACCTGCCGGAACCATATAATAATCTTGCGGTTTTGTACGCCGATGCCGGCCAATACGATAAAGCCAAAAAAGCGCTGGAAACCGCAATTAAAACTCACCCAAGCTACGCAACCGCACATGAAAATCTGGGCGATATTTATGCGCGCATGGCTTCTGAGGCTTATGACAAGGCGCTGCAACTTGATAACGGCAATGCGCGCGCGCAAAGCAAATTATCGATGATTAAAGACCTGTTTGGCACCGGCAATAAAACCGCACTTGCTGCAAAGTCAAATGATGCCAAGACAGACACGAGCAAACCAACCAAAACCGGCACATTGCCGATTCGCCCAGCGGATAAAAAAATTGAGGCCGTTAAACCAGTTGCTGACCTTAAACCAGTCAACGACGTTAAGCCAGCCGCCGATGCTGGGGCAATTGAAGAACAAAATATCACCGATGCGGTAAACAATTGGGCGAAAGCATGGTCTAGCAAGGACTTGGAAAAATATTTTGCCAGTTATGCCGATAGCTTTAAACCAGCCAAAGGTGAAAGCCGTAAAGCCTGGGAGCAAACTCGGCGCGAACGCATCAGCAAACCGACAAGCATCAATGTTGAACTGGCAAACCAGAAAATAGTGATGGATGGCAGCGACAACGCAAAAGTGACTTTTAAGCAGACCTATGTTGCAAATGGCAAACCCATTCGTACAAATAAAACATTGATGCTTAAAAAGACGAATGGCGTTTGGTTAATTGATCAAGAAATTGCATTGAATTGATTTTTTACTAAAATGAACTAAAGATTGAAATGTTTTTAACTCAAAAAGTTAAGTTTCTAAAAGTCATTTTTGTAGTGGCATGTGTCGTATTGCCCTGGAACGCCACGGCTGTTAATCACGGCAGCTTGGTAGACCAGTTGCTTAACAATAAATTTGGGAGGAATCTCGTCGAGAGCCTGCTGGTAAAAAGCCTGCTGGAAATCACCCAAGGTAAAACCAGGCAAGCGCTCAACACGGTGAACGATCTCATTCGCACTGCACCTAACTTCAAGCTGGCCTACCTTATACGCGGCGACCTGCTTGCTTCGCAAGGGCGCGCACTGGCAACAATAGGCGATTCCAGCGCAGTCATCCCGGACAGCACTACCAGCAGCGAAGAAATTAAAGGCTTAAGGGATGAAGCCCGCACCCGTATTGAATACTATTTGTCTGAAAAGAAAACATCACAGCAACCTAACCTGCTTGTTAAATTGAGCGATGAACAAGAGCATTTGATTGTTGTAGACACGGCCAAGTCACGCCTGTTTTTATACAAAAAGGTGGATGGCGCTTTACAATATGCCGCTGATTATTATGTCACTGTCGGCAAGAATGGCGTCGGCAAACAAGTCCAGGGAGACAAGCGCACGCCGCTGGGCGTTTACTTTGCAGGGCAAAAGCTTACCCAGCCATTAGCGGACATGTATGGTGACGCCGCGTATCCGCTGAATTACCCAAATGAACTGGATAAGCATCAGAACAAAAATGGCTATGGCATCTGGCTGCACGGCACCCCCACAAACACTTATAGCCGCCCGCCACGTGCCAGCGATGGCTGCGTAGTGCTAAGCAACCCCGACCTGGAAGCTTTACAGCCAATTTTACAGTCTGGCAAAACACCTGTGATTATTGCGAATAATCTGGAATGGGTATACAGCAGCAAATCCAACGAAAAATTGGAAGAGCAAAAAGCCAGAATGCAGGCCCTGCAAAAAACTATAGAAGACTGGCGTCAGGATTGGGCTTCGCAAAACACTGACGAATACTTGGGCCATTATTCTAAAAAGTTTTTTTATAGCGATGGCGGTTTTAACAAATGGGCAGAGTACAAACGCAGCATTCAAACAGCCAAATCCAAGGTATCGATTCGGCTTGAAGACATCAGCATGTTTGGCTATCCAGATTCTGAACAACCTATTATCGTGGTTAATTTCGAGCAGGATTTTAAAAGTTCATCCTTGCAAAATAAAATGCGCAAACGCCAATACTGGGTGAATGAGGATAATCAATGGAAAATAATTTATGAAGGCGCTGGCTGATGCAAAACATTAAGCTTTATCTTTTTGGTGTATTACTAGCCTGCACAGCCAGTATCCATGCGGCTCCCAGCGTTGAGTTTCAAACCTCCCAAGGCAATTTCACGGTTGAGCTATACCCAGAAAAAGCGCCTAAGACTGTCGCCAATTTTTTGCAGTATGTGAAAGATGGCTTTTACGAAAACACCATTTTTCATCGTGTCATTAACCGCTTTATGATTCAAGGCGGCGGCTTTGAACGCGATTTAACCGAGAAAAACACACGTGCGCCCATTGCCAACGAATCCAATAACGGCTTATTGAACGAAACCGGCACCATTGCCATGGCACGCACGGCCGATCCTGACTCCGCAACTGCACAGTTTTTTGTAAATCTGGCTGACAATCAATTCCTAAACTATACCAGCCCCGATCCAGATCAGATCGGTTATTGCGTATTTGGCAAGGTCACCAGCGGGTTTGACGTAGTGCAGAAGATTGGCCTTAGCCCCACAACCAGCATGGGCAGAAACGCCGACGTGCCGATTAGACCCATCATCATCAAAAGCGTAAAACTGCTTGCTGAAGTAGCCAAGTAGCTTTCGCTTTCAATTTATTTTTTTAACAATTTATTTCTTTAAGGATTTACCGTGGTTAAACTCTCTACCAATTTTGGCGACATCACACTTGAACTTAACGCAGAAAAAGCGCCCACTACCGTGGCTAATTTTTTGAAATATGTCGAAAAAGGATTTTATGACGGCGTGATTTTTCATCGCGTGATTGACGGCTTTATGATTCAGGGTGGTGGCTTTGATATCAATATGAAGCAGAAAGCCACCGATGCCGAGATCAAGAATGAAGCGGATAACGGCTTAGGCAACGAGGCCTACACCATCGCGATGGCACGCACATCCATCCCGGATTCAGCAAGTAGCCAGTTTTTTATCAACGTTGCCGACAACGATTTCCTTAACCATACCGCGCCGACATCAAGCGGCTGGGGCTACTGCGTATTTGGCAAAGTGGTCGAAGGCATGGACGTTGTAGATAAAATTAAAGGCGTAAAAACCACCAGCAAAGGGGGGCATCGCGATGTGCCGGTTGATCCTGTAATCATAGAAAAAGCCAGCGTCATCTAAACATTCATCCATTATTCACATGGATCACTGCTTATTTATATCTGATTTGCATCTATGTGATTCGCGCCCGCACATTACCAAGGTGTTCATTTCGTTTTTGGAGAAAACCGCCAGTAACGCCCAGGCGCTTTATATCCTGGGCGATTTATTTGAATACTGGGCGGGCGACGATGCCATTGCAACCGGCATCCACAAACCCGTCATCGACGCGCTTAAAATGCTCACCAAGCGTGGCATAAAAGTTTTTTTGATACCTGGCAACCGCGACTTTTTAATCGGCGAAGGTTTTGTAAACGCCACGGACATCACAATCCTGCCTGACCCAAGCTTAGTCCTGCTTTATGACAGACCTGTATTGCTAAGCCATGGCGACGCATTGTGCACAGACGATATCGCCTACCAGCAGTTCCGTAGCGAAGTGCGTGATAATGCCTGGAAAACCCGGTTTTTAAGTCAACCCCTGGCGAACCGTATCACTTATATCGAACAACTGCGAGCCAAAAGCGAGCAGGAAAAATCTGTGAAACCGATGCAGATTATGGATGTGAATCAGGATGCGGTAGCCGATTTGTTGCGGAAATATGCCTGCCCGCCCCTGTTCATTCACGGACACACGCACCGCCCCAACAGGCATATTCATGCACTTGATGGCAATGTATGCGAACGCTGGGTGCTAGGCGACTGGTATGAGCAAGGCAGCTACCTGAAACTAAGCGCTAATGGCTGCCATGCGCACGCGCTATCACCATAGCCATTACAAATAGGCCATGGTAAAAAAAATATTAGTGTGCACTAACTATCGCGCCAACCCCAATCACCCTTCATGTGCGGCGCGCGGAAGTAAAGAAGCAGCTTTAGAATTAACGCGGCAATTACAAGGTAAGAATGTAAAGATAGAAATAGAAGAGTCGCCATGCATGGGGTTTTGCAACATCGGACCCAACATGCGCCTAATTCCCGGCGGTGAATTTTTTCACGAAGTTTCCGACAAAAAAATCGCCGAAATCATCAAGGCCGTAAAAATATTTCTAAAAACCTGAGCCGCTATGATGCGCTATATCCGGGAATGCTGGCCACATCAACTGCATCAATTTGTGCAGGCTCCAGAAACCTCTCCGCATAAGCCAAATAGATTTTTTCACGAATAAATAAATCAAAAATATCCGGATCGATATGATTGTCCAGTCGCATTTTACCCAAAATATTCAGTGTCTCAGATAGGGTTTTCGCTTTTTTGTAGGGTCTGTCTTTGGAAGTGAGCGCTTCAAAAATATCCGCAATGCCCATCATGCGCGCCGGGATCGACATCTGATCGCGCGTTAAGCCTTTCGGGTAGCCCTTGCCATCCATGCGCTCATGATGCCCGCCTGCATACTCGGGCACGCGCTGCAAGTCTTTTGGGTAAGTCAGCGCATTCAGCATGCTGATAGTCACCGCAATATGGTTGTTAATCACCATGCGCTCTTCCGGCGTCAAGGTGCCGCGCTCGATGGTGAGGTTATACACCTCATCTTCGCTTAAAAATTTAGCGGTATGGCCGGTGTCGTTCAGATACTCATAATTGGCAATATCCTTAATCCGCTGCAGATCTTCTGGCTGCATGGATTCGCTGCCAATATTCATTTTGCGGATGAAGTTTTTATCTTCTTCAAGTGATCTTTTAATAACACTGATTTCATGGTCAAGTTGCAGCGGGTTGACATTCGTGCCGCTTCTGGCGGATGCAAGCGCTTTACGCAAATAGGCATTCTCACGCTGCGTTTTGAGCAGCTCAAAACGATGGTCGATTAAATGAATGCGGTCAAAAATAGTTTCCAGCTTGGTCGCTTTATCCATTACATACTCTGGTGTCGTGACTTTGCCGCAATCGTGCAGCCATGCTGCGATTTTGAGCTCATAGACCTCTTTTTCGGTCATGGTAAAATTTTTCAGCGGGCCTTCATTGGTCTTAATCGCGGCCTCAGCCAGCATCATGGTGAGTTCAGGTACGCGCTGGCAATGGCCGCCAGTGTAGGGAGACTTTTCATCAATGGCATCCGCAATCAGCTTGATGAAAGACTCAAATAAATTTTTAAGGCCTTCGATTAAATTGTGATTGGTAAGGGCAACAGCCGCTTGCGAAGCCAGCGACTCGACCAGATGCTGGTGCGACTCCGAAAACGTAATGATTTGACCGGTCTGCGGATCGATCGCATTGATGAGCTGCAAAACGCCGATAATCTCATTTTCATGATTCTTCATCGGCACGGTCAAAAATGATTTTGAACGGTATCCCGTTTTTTCATCGAATTTTCGCGTGCCGGAAAAATCAAATCCTTCTGTCAGATAAGCATCGGCAATATTCACCGTTTTGGCATTGATCACGCTGTAAGCCGCAACCATATTGATGTTTGGCTTGCCGTCTTCAAGGTAAATCGGCAATGGCGGAAATAGAATTGCCTTACCTGTGGTGCCACCCATCGCGATATCAAGGCTCATTGTACGCATGATCTCGAACTTGAGCTTGGCGTCTTCGGTCACCGTATAAAGTGTACCGCCATCGGCATTGGTAAGTTCTTTCGCCCCCAGCAGGATAATTTCCAGCAGGCGATTGTTATCACGTTCAGCCGAAAGCGCCACGCCTATGGAGTTCAGGCGATCAAGCTGAGTAAGCATGTTTACAGTTTGCATTATGATTTAAACTGAAACATGCAATTAAGATACAACAAGAAATCTGGTCATCAACATCAACCTAGGCCAGATAGAATTCCATTTTTACGCCAGCCAAATCAATCACATCATGGTCATTTAATGCAAAGGCCTGCATGCCAATATTTTGGCCATTTACGATTGGCCGCTTTTCGCCTTCTACATGCGTAATAAAATAGCCGTGTGGCCGTTTTGTAATCACAGCCACTTGCACACCAGGCTTGCCTAAGGTGGTTAATGCTTTATTCAATGAAAGGTCGCGACCAGATTCAGTGCCGTTAAGCACCTGCAAATGACCTGTTTTTTGCACATTTGCTGCCGCTTCTGCGGGAGCTTGCTGAGGCAATGTAGATGTCGCAGTTACGGAGACTTTGTCTTCAGCTGCTTGCTCAAGAGAAGCTTGCTTGTTCGGAATTTTCTCAGCTTCGGCTTCGACGCCGGATGCAGGCACAACCAGCCTTGCAGGCCGCATCACTACGGTGTTCTCAAAACCGTTATGTTTCGGCATTTTTTCTTGTGTTTTATTCTCATACTTGAGTTGATACTTGCCGAACTCTATGACATCGTTATGCAGCAACACATGCTTTTTGACTGGCTTATTATTAACAAAGGTGCCATTGGTACTATTCAGGTCCTCCAGGAAAGAATCATTGCCAATCGTGACAATAGCCGCATGATCGCCGCTTACTGCCAAATTATCGATATGAATATCATTGGTGGGGCGGCGCCCGATGGTTATACGCTCTTTGTCTAACGCAAACTCGCCTAGCGGGTTGCCATCCAGCGAAAAATGTAACTTTGCCATAATCACCCTTGTCATATATCCCAGTTTATAGTTACCAGCTTTACTATCGAAAAGCTTTAATATCTGGCGATTTTAGTACTACCAAATAAGTTTTTGAACCAACTCTTTTCAGCCGCAAACGTCTTTTTTACGACCGCTATCACTACAGAAATATTATCTGTTCCACCGTTTTTATTTGCAGATTGAATTAGTCTGGCTGCTGCATGCGCGATATCACCATCAGACTCAATCAACGTATTAGCTATTTCCGTGTCATCAATGAGATCTGACAACCCATCAGAACACAGCAAATATACATCATCCACCTCTACATCCAGTTCCTGCAAGTCCAATTCCACTTCAGGATCCACGCCCAGCGCGCGTGTAACGAGGTTTTTATGATGAGACAATTTTGCCTGCTCCTCAGTCATCATCCCCGCGTTAATTTGCTCTTGCACTACTGAATGGTCTTCTGTAAGCCGCACTAACTGTTCATCACGCAGACGGTACATGCGAGAATCGCCAATATGTCCCACCACCAGTTTATTATCAATAAAAATACCCGCCACCAATGTCGTGCCCATGCCAGCGCATTGCGGCTGATTTTGCGAAATCTGGTAGATCGCCGCATTGGTTTTCTCAACCGCATCTGCCAGTATATGCGATTCCGGCAGCCAATTTAGCGCTGATTTCTTCAAACGCGATGCATTCTGCATGGCTTCAGTCACTTCGGCTGTGATCATCAGCACAGCAATTTCACTTGCCACCTCGCCCGCATTATAACCGCCCATGCCGTCAGCCAGCACCAGCAAGCCTATCGATAAGTCACTCGCAACCGCATCTTCATTATGCTCCCGAAGCAATCCCACATCGGTAAACCGCACTACATTTATCGCGTCTGATACATTCAAAGTTTCAAGCCCGCAAATGTATGAATTGTTATTATCATTACTGAATGCCTGATATATCTATTACCGTCTAAACTCCTGCGGCCTTACATTCTCGGCCACTTTATCCAATACGCCGTTGATGTACTTATGCCCGTCTACTCCGCCATACAGCTTCGCCAATTCGACGCCTTCATTGATGGCGACGCGATATGGAATGCTCATATCGAACATGAGTTCAAACGATGCAATCCGCAGAATCGCGTGCTCCACAGGGCTGAGCTCCTCTAGTTTTCTATCAATAAAGGTTGAAATTTTCTGGTCAAGTTCATTAATCTTGCCAGTTACCCCTTCAAGCAGATGCTTAAAATACGCCTCATCTGCTTTTGTATATTCCGGGTCATCTTGCGCATCCAGAATAATCTGTTTGATTTCACCGGCATTGATCATGCCGCGATACACTGCCTTCAGCACCAGCTCGCGTGATTTGCGACGATTCTGACTTGTTTTTGGTTTTTTAGCGGTCTTGATTTCAATCTTGGTATCACTCATAACGCGCGCACCAGGTTAGCCATCTCAATTGCCACTTGCGCGGCCTCCGTGCCTTTAACCAGCATGCGCGCTAATGCCTGGTCATCATCTTCTGTGGTTAACACCGCATTTGCCACCGGCACGCCCGTGTTGAGCTGGACTTCAGAAATGCCGCGCGCAGACTCGTTTGCAACCACCTCAAAGTGATAAGTTTCGCCACGGATAATTGCCCCCAAAGCAATCAGTGCATCATATTTTTCGCTTAAAGCCATGTGCTGCAAAATAAGCGGCGTTTCCAGCGCGCCTGGCACGGTGGCGATGCGGATATGCTCAGGCTTAACGCCCAGCTTCAACAGTTCTGCATGGCAGGCCGCCAGCAAGCCTTCGCCAATATCGCTATTAAAGCGCGATTGCACGATGCCGATCTTTTTGCCTGCGCCGTCTAAGTTAATGTCTATTTTATTCAATTGATTCTCTAAATAATGTGCTAAAAACGCTATTTTACCTGATAAGCGCTGACACATTCTGCCGGTTTTATTAAACTCCGCTAAATAGCACCCAAGCCTTTTGCACTGTGCTCCAAACACCATAGCCAATCGGTATCATCACTGCTGCCCATGCCAGTTTAACCAAAATCGGATGCTGTTCCGCATTGCTCATTGAAGCTGCTTTTGCGGAGGCATTTTGCAAGGATTTTTCATGGCTGATTCTATGCACTTCCTCTAATTCCGCATCCGTCATAAAGTATTTATCTGCTACTGGCTTCACCAGCATATTGGCGATAAAGCCCACCACCAACAGGCCAGCCAGCACGACAAATATCGGTGCGTAAATCTGGTCGAACGGGATGCCTTTTTCCAGACGAGTATCGTGCATATAATTCACCACCACCGGTCCTAAAATGCCCGCAGTCGACCATGCGGTAAGCAGGCGCCCATGAATCGCGCCAACAAACTGAGTGCCGAACATGTCCGCCAGATAAGCCGGAATAGTGGCAAAACCGCCGCCATACATTGAGGCTATCACACAAAAACTTGCCACAAACAAGGCCAGTGATTTCATGCCTGCCATATAAGTGGCGGTGCAATATAAAATGGCACCTAATGTGAAGAAAATAAAGTAGGTGCGTTTGCGACCTAGCTTATCTGACGAGCTAGCCCAGCCGATACGACCAAAAATATTGAATAGTGAAATCAGGCCAACGAAGCCTGCACCAACCGCTGCAGCTGCAGCCGTCATGGCCTCATCCTTTTTAATCTCCGCAAAACCAATCCCAGGCTGGCCAATCAGCGCGCCGCCAAAGGTTTCCTGCAGCATCGGCGCAGCAGCGCCGATAATACCAATGCCCGCAGAAACATTCATGCACAGCACCAGCCACAGCAGCCAGAACTGCGGCGTTTTATGTGCATTTTTCAGATGTACATGGCGCGTTGCAATCATGGTGTTTTTTGTTGTATCCGGCGGTGTCCAGCCGGCTGGCTTCCAGCCCACTGGCGGCACGCGGTAGCCTAACGCACCGCAAAGCATAAACACGGCATAAATCGCAGCGAGTGCAACAAAGGTTTGCCAAACACCCACACTGGCGGGTGTTGCAAAGTAGGACATTAATTTTGTGGCCAGTGGCGAGCCAATCATCGCACCGCCGCCAAAGCCCATAATCGCCATGCCTGTGGCCATGCCGCGACGATCCGGAAACCATTTAATGAGCGTGGAAACAGGCGAGATATAGCCCAGCCCCAGCCCGATGCCGCCAAGCACGCCGCTGCCCAGCCACATCATCCATAGCTGATGGGTATAAACGCCGTACGCAGAAATCAGCAGGCCGCCGCACCAGCACAGCATGGATACCAAGCCCGCCTTGCGCGGCCCTTCGCGCTCCAGCCAGCCGCCCCACAGTGCTGCCGAGCATCCAAGCAGCACGAAAAACAAGGTGTACATCCAGCCCAGATCAAACTGCGTCCAGTTGCAATCGGTCGCGAACAAGGCTTTTGCAGTGCCGGATAATTTATCACCAAATGTAGTGGCGCCTGCAGCACAAGCCGCCAATGGCTTGCCATCTGTGCCCATTAGCGCATTGCCCAACGGCTTCCAGAATACGCTAAAGCCATACGCCATGCCGATAGACAAGTGAATGGCCAATGCGGCTGGCGGCACTAGCCAGCGATTAAAGTTTGCATTTGCGGTGATATATTCTTTTGATAAAAAACCTGCCATGCGACCCCCTGAAATATATGTAATATCGTTGTTATTCAAACATGCTACATAGTGTTACAAAATGCCATAAATGGCAATTGTGCCTGAAATTTTATCTCAAAAAAATTGTTTAAATTTTGTCATGAATATGTCATATTAAAGTCACAAAATGGCCTGGACTGAATAAACGAGATCACACAATGCCAGCAAATATTTTAGTAGTCGAAGACGAGCCTGCGATACAGGAGCTGCTTGCCCTAAATATCACACAAGCGGGCCACAACGCCATACGCGCACTCAGCGTGGAACACGCGCAGGAGCTGCTTCATAGCACTTTGCCAGATTTGATTTTGCTGGACTGGATGCTGCCCGGCATGAGCGGTATCGAATATGCGCGACGCTTGAAATCCGACAACCTCACCAAAGCCATCCCCATTATCATGCTCACTGCGCGCAGTGACGAATATGACAAAGTACGCGGTCTGGAAGTCGGTGCGGATGATTACGTGACCAAGCCATTCAGCCCGCGCGAGCTGAATGCGCGCATCAAGGCGGTATTGCGCCGCCGTGCGCCGCAAATGACCGATGACCCGATTGAGATACAGGGCCTGTTGCTGGACCCTACCACACATCGCGTGACGGGCAACGGCACCAACATTGATTTAGGGCCAACCGAATTCAGGCTGCTGCATTATTTTATGAGCAACGCCGAGCGCGTGCATACGCGCAGCCAGTTGCTGGATAAGGTATGGGGCGACCGTGTGTTTGTTGAGGATCGTACGGTAGACGTGCACATCCGCCGCCTGCGTAACGCCCTTGCCGTATCCGGCCATCAAGACTTAATCCAGACCGTGCGCGGCTCGGGTTACCGGCTCTCTGCAGTCAAGGAAAGTTAGCTCAACTTACATAAAAGCTCGCTATAATTAAGCAATTTTAATTTAAAGCTTAATTTGTGCCCGATATTCGCTTAAAAGCTGGTTTGTTCGTCTGCGCATTAAGTGCAATCTGTATTTTTTTATGGCTAATCAGCGGCGCCACCGTCGCGCTAGCCATATTTTCAGTCAGCCTTCTGATTTATCTCGTCATCCATATTTCATGGCTGCATAAACTGCATCTCTGGTTCAAGAACCCAGTTTTACAAGAAATCCCGGAAGGCTCAGGGGCATGGGAAAACGTATTTACCGCACTATTGCGATACGAGCGCAATAACATCGCAAACCAGACGCAATTAAACTCAGCGCTGGAGCGCTTTAACCTGACCGCCAATGCGATCCCGGACGGCCTGGTTATCTTAAGTCCCAGCAACGAGATCGAATGGTGCACCCATAACGCCGAGAATCAGCTCGGCCTGGATTTGGCCACCGATAAAAACCTGCCTATTGTGAATCTGGTCAGAGATAGCAATTTTATTGCCTACTTATATAACGGTGAATATGAAGAGCCTTTCAAACTCAAATCCTGGCGTAATCCTGAAGTGGTATTCGAAATTCGACTGATCCCGTTTGCGTCCAAACAAAAACTCCTGATTTGTCGCGACATGACGCAGCTTGAAAAAGTCGACACCATGCGCCGCGATTTTATTGCCAATGTATCACACGAGCTGCGCACGCCGCTTACCGTGGTGGGCGGCTTTTTGGAAACCTTAAGCGATATGGCTGGCGCTGTACCGGATGCGCTGAAAAGTTATTTCACCATGATGCAAGAGCAGACCGGGCGCATGCGGCGCATTATCGAAGATTTACTCACACTTTCGACCATCGAAAGTAACACGGAAAATCCTGAAGATGACGAAATCGACATGGAAAATCTGCTGAAAAGCATACAAAACGATGCTATTGGCCTGAGCCAAAGTCTGAACCAGGGCTTAAAAAATGCCAAACATAATATCCACCTGGATGCGGATCCCACACTCAATCTGGCTGGCGCACAAGATGAGCTGCACAGCGCCTTCAGCAATCTGGTCAGCAATGCCATTCGCTACACGCCCAAAGGCGGCGATATATTTATTTCATGGGGCTTAAAAAATGAGCAGCCCGTATTCTCGGTGCGCGACACCGGCATCGGCATCGAGCAGAAGCACATTGACAGGCTCACCGAGCGTTTTTACCGCGTCGACCGTGGCCGCAGTCGCGAAACCGGCGGCACTGGACTGGGGCTTTCCATCGTCAAACACATTCTCATCCGCCATCAGGCCAAACTGGAAATCACCAGTGAACTTGGGGCAGGCAGCACGTTCAGCGCCATATTCCCAAAAGCACGCATCGTGCATAAAAAAGTGATCATGCAGGCATGAGACTAGGGTTATTGCTATTGGCTTGCAGCCTGAGTTCTGCGTGTGCCTTGAATTCGCCAGTTGAAAATAAACCCATCCCCGAGCGCGGTGACAGAAGTTCTGCCAACCAGTTGGCAAAAAATGATTTCGACCGCATGGCCGATGTTGAGATGGCAGAAAACACGCAAAGCCTGCGCAACCTAATGACCAAGCTTTATAAGCGCAACCCGAACCAGCTTGCAAAAAGCACGCCCGACCCGGTAGAAAAAATGGTGGATTGGGTATTTGAAGGCGAACAGCAGCACCACTTTCAATTTAAGGAAATCGACAACAAACAAGGCACTGACGCTATTTTTCTGGCCCTCAACTCCGATTATCAGGGTGACCGCGTACTGCCGTTTATTGTCGGCCTGCACACCATGCTGCTAAAGGCCCATGGCAACAAAACCGATTTTTATTTAACCGACAATATCGACCCGCAAAGTGTTTACAACGTCGCGCGCAATATCGAAATCGCCGCGTGGAAACTCTCCACCGCACGCGATGCCAATGGTAACTTGTACCTGCTTACCAACGAGATAAGCGACAAAGACCGCAATTTAAGCTTTGAACGCGAATTCGGCAAAATGATAGGCCGCACCGATTTATACGCCATTGCCTTGGCGGAAAAATCACAACGACTGATTTCGCGCGTCATGCAAAGCCTCGCCACCGCGGTGTTTTTACCGTTTTAATAAAACAGCACTCATTTTCACTGCAAAAACACATACCCTGCAAGCCAATATCCATGCGCCTTCCAGAGCACTTATTTGTCGTGGCATTCGTATGGTTTTGACTTTAAATCCCCTTGCCGCGCCTTCGGCTTGAGCAGCAGATGGTTAGCGGCGAGGACTGTTTGAGTGCTGAAAGCACGAGTTCCGCAGCCGCCCAGATGCAGCGCTAAGACCGAAGGAAACAAGCGGCAGCGGGGTGTCGTTTGCTTTGGTTACTTTCCTTTGGACAAGCAAAGGAAAGTAACTCGTCTGTCGCACGAGAGCGACAATTGGTTTATGCTCTAAAATACTACTATATTCAGACACTTAAAATTATGGGGTAATTAGTGTGGATTTAGCTCAAGATAAATACATAAAAGTGCTAGTTGAGATAAAACGAAGAACTGCTGTAATTGATGCAATACATTTTAAAGAAATCAATTCACTGTACGAAGCAACAACTATTGAAACTGCATATCTTCAACTAAGAAAAACACTTGAATTAATTGCATTTAGCTCTTTAATAGCAAATATAAATGTCTATTCAAAACAATATAACAAATTTGCAACTCACTATAACGCACATTTAATGTTCAAGGATATGGAAAGAGTAAACGCCGACTTTTATCCAAATCCAGTAATTCAAACACCTAGCAAAAATCCAGAATTTAAATCTGAATGGTCTACGCCACCAAGTGGCTATTTAACAAAAGATGACTTTCTAGAGCTTTACGAAAAGTGTGGTCGAATGATGCATGCAGAAAATCCGTACGGAGCTGAAATCGATTACGATAAATATAAAGAACAACTACCCATTTGGAGAACAAAAATTGTTCGATTATTAAATGCTCACACAATCACTCTCTTTAATGACTCGAACCTTTACCTCTTCCAAATGGGCGACAAAAACTCCAATCCAAGCTACAACGTTTTTGGTTTAATAGAAACTCGAACTGTAAAATAAAAACTCTACCCCAACTCCACCTGCACCAAATTATCACTAAACGTCGTCGAGTGCCCCATATCCCCAAACTCCGCTGAACTAATACAATTCACCGTCCCATTGTTCAACTGACGCCAATAACCCAGCGTGGCGACGACAATGCCGGGGTTGACGTCTTTGGTGATGCGCGCATCGCCTTCAAACGCGCCACGGTCATTAAACACTTTCACTTTAACGCCCTCTTTAATGCCGCGCATCTCGGCATCAGCCGGGTGAATCATCACAAACTGCTCGCCCTGGCCTTTGATTTTCTCTGTCATGTTGGCGTAGCAGGAGTTCAAAAAGCCATGGCTTTTTGGCGAGATGATGTTGAGCGGATATTTCTTCGCCAGCGCAGGGTTGCTGTCGGCGCTTTCTCGATTCGCCACATAATCCGGCAGCGGATCTAAATCTTCGCCTGGCTGAAAGCCTTCGTACATTTGGCGGAACGGCCCTGCGACGAAGTTTTTCGCGCCTTCGACCATGAGCATACATTTACCTGTCGGCGTGGGAAAGTTGCCTTGTTTGTGTGGTGCACGGTCATCTTTGGTGCCCACTTTAAGCTTGGCAAAGCCGTGCTCACGCATATAGGCTAAATCGTAGCCGTCACACGCGGGCGAATCCCAAGCCACGTAGTTTTCCAAGCATTCGGAATCTGACCATTTGAAGTTATCTTCTTGAAAACCCAGGCGCTTGGCCAAACGGCGGAAGATTTCGTTGTTTGGCAGCGCATCGCCGGGCGGTTCAATACATTTGGCGTTGTAGGTCAGGTACAGGTGCCCCCAAGATAAAATCATGTCTTCCATCTCCGCGCCCATAGCGGCTGGCAACACAATGTCGGCATACGCAGCGGTATCAGAGATAAAGTGATCAGCGACGATGGTAAATAAATCTTCGCGCTCAAGGCCTTTAATAATTTTATCGGTTTCTGGTGATTGCGTGACGGGATTGGTGTTCCATACCATCAGCGATTTAATCGGCGTTTTGAGTTTGATTTCGCCCGTGAGCACACGTCCCAATTGCAGGATATTGGCGACTTGCGTGCCCTTCGGAATCAAATCGGGGCGCGAAATCACATCAAAACGGTAAGGATGCTCCCACACAGGGAATTGCAATATGCCTCCACCCACATGGCGCCAGGCGCCAATGAGCGCAGGCAAACAAGTAACAGCGCGTATGGCCTGGCTGCCGCCATAACTGCGCTCTAAAGCCACGCCGATGCGAATCGCCGCAGGAGATGTAGTCGCGTATTCACGGGCAAATTTGCGAATGTCAGCAGCCGGGATGCCGGTGATTTTTTCTGCCCATTCCGGCGTGCGTGTTTTTGCGCGCTCGGCAAGTTCCTTAAAACCAACCGTATAGTTGTCGATATAATCTTGATCTTGCAAACCTTCTGCAATAATCACGTTCATTATCGCCATTGCCAAGGCGCCATCGGTACCGGGCTTAGGTGCAATGTGCCAATCGGCCTCTTTGGCGGTGCGAGAGGCATAGCTATCCACCACTACAACCTTGGCACCTTTTTTCTGCGCGTCGTGAATAATATGCCAGTGATGCAAATTGGTGGACACAGAATTTGAAGCCCAAACCACGATGTATTTGGAATGAATAAAGCTTTCCGGATCTACTCCGGCAGTCGGCCCCACAGTCAATAACCATGCGGTGCAAGAGCCTTCGCCACAAAAAGTGCGCTCACACACAGTCGCGCCCATGCGATTAAAAAACGCGTCACCGCCATTTAAGCCGTGCACTAACCCTTGGTTGCCCAAATAACTCACCGGCATAATGGCTTGTGAGCCATCCGTTTTAATAATCGCCCGCCATTTATCGACAATGGTATCTAGCGCTTCATCCCAAGAAATGCGCGTAAATTGCTTGCTGCCTTTAGGGCCAGTGCGCTTCATGGGGTAAAGCAGGCGGTCAGGATGGTAATGACGCTTTTCGTAATCTTTGAGCTTGACGCACAAACCACCGCGCGTCATGGGGTGCTCGGTATTGCCTGTGACCGCAACAAGTTTTTCATTCTTGACATGAAACACCATGCTGCAGGTATCGGGGCAATCGTGCGGGCAACCACCATGAAAGGTCTTTACATCGGCATCAACAGGCTTGTTCATTTTAAAAATATCCCCCAAATTGATTAACACATGCTTTTTTGTTTTTACTATATACCCACTTGTATAGCTTGTGTAATTTTTTTAATTGCATCGCAAAACGTGATTAAAATAGGCGAATGAACAAGCCGACCGATACTCCATTACGATTGTTAAACAATTTGACGCCCAGCCAGTTTTTAGCTGAATACTGGCAAAAAAAACCTTTGCTGATTCGCGGCGCGATACCCGATTTTAAGGGGCTGCTCAACCCCAATGAGCTTGCAGGCCTGGCATGTGAAGATGACGTGCAAGCCAGAATTATCAAACATATCAAGGGCAAATGGCAGGTGGAGAATGGCCCGTTTGATGAAGCTGATTTTACTCAACTGCCAGAAAGAGACTGGACGCTGCTGGTGCAGAGTGTAAACCACCACCTGCCCGAAGCGGTTGATTTATTAAGCCAGTTTAATTTCATTCCGCATGCACGGCTGGATGACCTGATGGTGAGTTACGCGCCTGACGGCGGCGGCGTGGGCCCGCACACAGACAGTTACGATGTGTTTTTGCTGCAAGGCAGCGGCCAGCGCCGCTGGAAAATCAGTGGTACTAATAATAAAAATCCAGCCGATTTAAGTCTGATTGAAAATGCGCCGCTAAAAATTTTGAAGCATTTTGAAACCGAGCAGGAATGGGTGCTGGAAGCGGGAGATATGCTCTACCTGCCGCCGCAGATCGCGCACTGGGGAACAGCAGTAGGTGACGATTGCATGACATATTCTATCGGCTTCCGTGCGCCAAAAACGCAAGAGCTGATGCACGAATTTTTAAATTACCTGCAAGATCATTTGAACGCGGAAGGTTTGTACAGCGACCCGGATTTAGCCCTGCAAAACCACCCGGCTGAAATCACTGAACACATGATTAATAAAGTAAGTGAGATGCTGCATAAAATCACTTGGGATAAAAATAATGTCGCAGATTTTTTAGGGAAATATCTCACAGAACCCAAGCCGGATGTTGTTTTTGAGCCTGCCCGCAAAATATCGAAAAATGAATTTACCAAACAGCTTGCCAAAAAGACGTTATGGCTAAGTTTAAAATCCCAGCTGCTATTTACTGGCAACAGCTTTTATTTGAACGGCGAAAAATTAACAATACCTGCGGAGATGATAGGATTTATGCAGGATTTTGCAGATAAACGCCACTTAAAAACACCTGCCCTGCAAGCCAATATCCATGCGGCTCTTGGCGAAGTGTTGTTTGAGGCTTATCTAGCTGGATATATATGCTTAAAGAGCGAGCAACCATGAAAGTGAACGAGCATGAGCGAAACCGAACTGAACCCTGACACGATTATTCTAGGCGAGCGCAATTACGAAGCAGCGCTTGATATGCTGATTGCTGAGGCAACCAGTGACTTGCTTATTTTTGACCAGCATTTTTTAAAGGGTGATTATGCGGGTCAAAAACGTTTTGAGCTGCTTTATCATTTTTTAAGCAGCAACCCGCTCAGCAAACTTACAGTCATTCTGCACGATACGCAGCATTTTACTAACCACTGTCCTAAACTTTTTGAGCTGCTCAGACTTTTTGGCCACAAAATGACCGTATATGAAACCAACGATGCAGCAAAGGTCGCAAAAGACTGTTTTGTGGTTGCCGACAAACGCCATTACCTGCGCCGTTTTCACATTGACCAGGCGCGTTTTAAGTTTGCGTTTGATGATGAAGAAATGGCAGCCAGTTTATTGATGCGCTTTGATGAATTGCTTGAGGAAACGGCCAGCGTAGTTTCTGTTACACGGCTAGGCTTGTAGATCAGGAAAGGCTTCCATGAAAATTTTAGTTTTGATTTTGTGTTTGCTAAGTTTTTCTGCTGTTGCGGAAACCGAGTTTAAGATCATCACCTTGCAGCATCGGTTTGCGAATGACCTATTACCTATTATTTCTCCGATGGTAGGCGAAAATGGTACAGCAGCAGGAATAGATAATCAGCTGATTTTACGCACCTCGCCGGAACGAATGCGTGAAATCGAGGCCACTGTCGCGAAACTGGACGCGGCAAAGGCAAACCGCAAAATTACCGTAGACACCAGCGACAGCATGCAAACCCGGCAGGAGCGCACCGAAGCGAGCGGCAAGGTAAAAGTGGGCAAAGTGACAGTGGGCAACGACAGGCAAGCGCCTGCAAACAGTGGCAATGTGGATATAGCGCGCAACACACGTAATACTCAAAAGAACAGCAGTCAGTTTATCAATGTTCTGGACGGCGAGCGTGCTTTTATCCGCGTGGGGCAGATGGTGCCGTTCACACAAGAATGGGTGACTATCACGCGGCGTTATGTGCAGATAGAACGTACATTGGATTGGCAGGAAATATCCACGGGTTTTGCGGTGCGGCCGCGTACAGTTGGCAACCAGGTAGAATTAGAAGTCACGCCTCGCATCGCCAGACTGAATCAGCAGGGCTTTATCGACTTTGAAGAGCTCACAACCACTTTGCGAGTAACACTTGGAGATTGGGTAGATATCGGCGCCACGATGCAACAAAACGACGAAGTCAGCCGCAAAATTTTAGGCATACAAAACGAATCCAACCGGCAAAATTCCAGATTATCCATCAAAGTCGATTAAAAATCGCTGTATTAGACGAGATTAATTTGAGGTTTCGCTCATAAATTGTTGCAAATCAACGACTTTTTAATTAAAAATCATCAAAAATCCAAAAAATACTGGAATTTTTTGTCATTGCTGGTAAAATGCTGGCACTCGGTTGGGCTAAAGGTGGTCCGCCGTAACTGGTTTAACTTTAGTTCATATCGTAAGGGATACAAAAAATGACACGTTCTGCTCTATTAGCTGCATTATTAGCACTTGCATTAACTGCTTGTGGCGAAAAACCTGCTGAAGAAGCTCCTGCTGCTGAAGCACCAGCTGCTGAAGCCGCTCCTGCTGCTGAAGCCGCTCCTGCTGCTGAAGCCGCTCCTGCTGCTGAAGCCGCTCCTGCTGCTGAAGCTGCTCCTGCTGCTGAAGCACCAGCTGCTGAAGCCGCTCCTGCTGAAGCTGCTAAGTAATTAGCCTTTAGTAACAAGCATAAAAAGCCGACATTAGTCGGCTTTTTTGTTTTACGAGTCGCACATCAGGCTTAACAACCTGCTGGGAAAAATACAACTACACTAATCACAACTGCGCTAATCACAACTACGCCAGGCGAAGCCTTCCATTTGATCTGCAATCCCGATCCAGTCCATTTCACAATTAAGTACCTGGCTTAATGCTTTTTTGGCTAACTCTTGAGTATTATTTTTTGCGCTTAGATGTGCCGCAATAATATGTTTAAGTCTGGAGTTATCCAGCTTGGCCAATAAGGCGGCCGCGCCGCCATTGTCCAAATGCCCAAGCCGGCTGCCCACACGTTTTTTTAGCGGCCAGGCATATGGGCCATTTTCAAGCATTTGCAAGTCATGATTACATTCCAGCACCAGGGCATCACAATGATTTAGCACCTGTTCTATATGCAAAGTTGAGGAGCCCGCATCAGTCAGCACGCCTAGTTTGTGGTCGCCATCAGTGAAAGTGAATTGTGTTGGCTCCCTTGCGTCATGCGGTACAGGGTAAGGTGTAACTTCTAATTGCTCGATATGGAATATTGTATGACTATCAATGACATTGAGTGAAACACAAGCATCTTCTGGCAGAAACCGCTGCGTCATCCTGAACGTTCCATGTGACAGCCAGACGGGGACGCCGAATTTTGCCGCAAACCGGAATGCGCCTTTGGCATGGTCATCATGCTCATGCGTCACTAAAATTCCGCTTATCTCTTGTGGCTCTAAACCCAGCCTTTGCAAGCGCTTGATGACTTCGCTTACACTAAAACCGCAATCAAGTAATAAACGCGTTTGCGCCTTCTCTATCACCATGCAGTTGCCAGCACTGCCGCTGCCTAGCGACGCAAAACGCATGAATATGCTATTTCAGCTGCCAGTTATTTAAGCTGTTCATACAGCAATGCAATGATGCGGTTAGCCGTGGTGCTACGGTTGCGCTTATCATCCTTATCCACCACATTCACGCGCGTACCGCCATTTTCAGCTTCGACCACTTTGATACGGTATTGCTTAGATGGATCGGTCTTGCCGTCATCGCCTTTCCAGAATTGCAATTTATCAACAATGGTTTTTTCGTCTTTTGGTTTGGATTTATTTTCTATTTCCTCGTCGTCACCCCAGAACTTCAGCGTATCCAACAGTCCTTTCTTTTTCTTGGGGCCATCATCAATATCTACATCGGCGTAACGCACATAGAACAAGCCGTTTGAACGATCTTTATCTTCTGTTACAAACCCAATCCGATCAAGCGCCAGGCCGACACGGCGCCAGCCGCGATCAAACGGGTCATTCAAATTAAGCGTCACGCTGCTGTCCGCCTCTTTTACGACCTCTGCGCGTTTTTCAGATACGGGATTTGCGACAATTTCCTGGGCGCGCTTCTCGGCTACGCCCAATTTCACCATCAGGCGTCGCAACAGTTCCGCATCTAAATCCGCGTCCATTTCCTCGGCTTTGGTCAGAGGCTTTGAAGAGTCCAGACGGTAGCCTGTATCGTAATTACCCAATTGGGTCTTAACAATATTTTTCCCATCATCCGGGGCACCGCTTACGGTGCGGTGCGTCATGTAAATTTCGGTTGAACCTTCTTTTTCACCGCGCTCCAGGCGCGTACGGAATTTGCGCCTATCGGCCAGCCCGGACAATTTATCCAGCCATACATCAAACTTCTCGCCTATATTTTTCTTGTTTTCTTTTGCTTTAATCGCATCAGCTTCTACCCATTCGGTTTCCATCACACCGGTGTCTGCATTCTCCACGCGCACTGCAAACCCTTGGTCTATCCAGAACTCCCGCACCACAGGCCAGATTTTTTCTGCTGGGGCATTCACCACCAGCCAGCGCTGGGCACCGGCTTTTTCCATTCGCACGCCGTCAGAGGTAGGCAGCACCTTCTCTACCCCTGCTTCCTGGCCTTCCTGCGCCTGGTTATAAGTGTTATATGTAGTAGAACCGCCAGGCACGCTATAGGCGTCGCTGGAGCTTACCGAGGTCAAGTCCGGCGGCACTTCAAGCGGGCGTGAGCGCCCAGCGCCTTTGTAGTCTGACGACGTATCGACAAACGGAATGGAGTCGCAAGCACTCACCAGTGTTGTAAGCAGCGCTGCTGCGGTTAACTTGAATATCACGCTTTGTTTCATATCTTTACCACCATTTACTGTAATCAAATAAGGCCTGCCTGACGCATCGCGGCGCGCAGCACGTCATGATATTGGGCAGACAAGTTCACCATCGGCAACCGTATGCCGGCTTTAATCAAAGCCATCTGTTGCAAGACCCATTTCACGGGGATTGGGTTCGCCTCAACAAATAATTTTTGATGCAGGCCGAATAATTTTGCATTGATCTCGCAGGCTTTTTTTACATTACCTGCCCTTGCTGCCACACACATCTCGTGCATCAATTTGGGCGCCACATTGGCAGTGACCGATATCACCCCATGGCCACCAAGCAGCATCAGCGCCATCCCGGTGGCATCGTCGCCACTGTAAATCGCAAAATCTTTTGGTACACGCAGCAGTAAATCGGTTCCCCGCTCGATGCTGCCGGTCGCATCCTTAATCCCGACAATGTTATTGACAGCCGTCAGCCTGAGCACGGTGTCGTTCGCGATATCACAGCCGGTGCGGCCTGGCACGTTATACAAAATTTGCGGAATATTTACCGCGTTGGCGACCGCCGCATAATGCTGATACAAACCCTCCTGCGTAGGCTTGTTGTAATAGGGCGCCACCAACAAACACGCATCCACACCTAAGGCTTTCGCTTTGGCCGTTAGTTCAATCGCTTCACTTGTGGAATTTGCACCAGTGCCGGCAATCACCGCGATGCGTCCATCGACATGCGCTACGGTTGTTTCAATCAGCAAACAATGTTCAGCAACATCTACCGTGGGCGATTCGCCTGTCGTGCCGACGATGACAATTCCATCGGTACCCGCATCAATATGAAAATCAATCAGCGCGCGTAGCGCATCCAGATCCAAACTTCCATCGTCAAACATGGGCGTGACAATGGCAACCAAACTACCTTGCAGCATATTAAAACCTGCCAAAAATAAAGTGTGTTATTTTAACCGAAACTGCACGCTTAATGCGAAAACGCTGTAGTTCTGGCTTTAAATAAATCACATATACAAAATTATGCTAATAATATAATCACATATTCTTTGTAACTATAATAAACATCGCATATATTGTTTAATTTGGTTAACGTGCGTCATGGAGTTTTGGTTGAATTTGCCTGTCGGATTGCGTTCTAAGCAAGCATAAAACACAGTATAATCGCACTTAAATTAACGGGTTCGCCTATGTCTGAAAGTTATATTTTAATTTTAATCAGCACGGTATTAGTGAATAACATCGTGCTGGTTAAAATTTTGGGCTTATGCCCATTTATGGGGGTTTCTAAAAAACTGGAAGCCTCCATTGGCATGGCCGCAGCAACCGCATTCGTGCTCACGATCGGCTCGATGACCAGCTGGGCCATCAATCATTATCTTCTTGAACCAAACAACCTGCAGTATCTGCGCACACTGTCATTTATTGTAGTTATTGCGGGCGTAGTGCAGTTTACCGAAATTGTCATGGAAAAAAGCTTTCCATTGTTGTACCAGATGCTGGGCATTTTCTTACCGCTGATTACTACCAATTGTGCTGTGCTGGGCATTCCGCTACTCAATGCGCAATCAAGCCACGGACCAATAGAATCGGCTATATACGGTTTTGGCGGCGCGGTTGGTTTTTCGATGGTGCTGATTTTATTTGCCTCATTACGTGAACGTCTGGAAGCCGCCGACGTACCAAAAGCGTTTCAAGGCTCAGCCATCGCCATGGTGACTGCGGCCCTGATGAGCTTGGCATTTATGGGCTTTGCCGGACTAGACAAATACTAGGCAAAATATTAATTCATGTTAACAGCCTTATACATCATGATAGGCCTGGCACTGGTCTTAGGCATTTTGCTGGGCTTTGCCGCACTTAAATTCAAAGTGGAGGGCGATCCGCTCATCGCGCGTATCGATGCCATTCTGCCGCAAACGCAATGTGGCCAGTGCGGCTACCCTGGCTGCAAGCCTTATGCCACAGCTATTGCCAAAGGCGAGGCCGATATTAATCAGTGCCCGCCTGGTGGTGACGCAGGCGTGCGCGCGCTGGCCGATTTGCTGGGGGTTGAATATAAGCCGCTAAACGCCGAGCATGGCGAGCCCAAACCTAAGTCAGTGGCTTTTATTGATGAAGAAGTATGCATCGGCTGTACGTTATGCATTCAAGCCTGCCCGGTAGACGCCATTTTAGGCGCAGCCAAGCACATGCACACTATTATTGCGAGTGAATGCACAGGCTGCGAGCTATGCGTGGCGCCATGTCCGGTTGATTGTATTTCGATGATACCCATTGCAGAGACGCCCGATAACTGGAAATGGAAATATCCCACCATTCCGATTAAGCCCGTGCCTTTTAACTCAAAACCTGTCTAATGATATGAGCAAATTGGCAACATGAACGCACTGGTAAATTTTACTAAAATTTTCAAGTTTCACGGCGGTGTGCACCCGCCTGGACATAAGGCGGAATCTACCCGGCTACCGATTGGACAATTGCCGCTGCCTGAGAAACTGGTACTGCCTTTGCGCCAACACGTCGGCAACATTCCAAAAGTAAAAGTGACTATTGGCGACAAAGTGCTGAAAGGCCAGTTGCTTGCCGAGACGGAAGGCACGGTATCTGCAGCCATTCATGCGCCCACTTCCGGCGTAGTGACAGCCATTGATGATGCGACTATCCCGCATCCTTCCGGCTTGCCGGACAGATGCATTACCATTACGCCCGATGGCAAGGATGAATGGGCTGAACGCCATCCGCAGGATTGGCGCAATACGCAATGCAATGAATTAATCGCAAGTTTGCGGCTATCGGGCATTGTGGGTTTGGGTGGCGCCACCTTCCCCACCCATATCAAGTTTCGCGTCGGTTGCAAATCGGATGTGCATACGCTGGTGATTAATGCCGCCGAGTGCGAGCCCTACATTACCTGCGACGACATGCTGATGCGCGAACATGCGGATGAAATTGTAAAAGGCATTGAAATCGCCAAGCGTCTGCTGGGTGCAGAAAAGGTATTGATTGGTATAGAAGACAACAAGCCGGAAGCGATTACATCCCTGCAGGCCGCTACCACAGATACTTCCATACAGGTAGTGGTGGTGCCTACGCTCTATCCCAGCGGCGACGCGCGCCGCCTAGTGCATTTAGTATTGGGCACCGAAATCCCTTACGACAAGCGCTCGACCGAAGTTGGTGTACAGGTATTTAACGTAGCAACCATGCGGGCACTGTATCGTTATTTTGAACTTGGCGAGCCATCACTTAGCCGTATTGTGACCATGACCGGCAACGTGCAGCAGCCGCAAAATTTCGAGGTGCTTTTTGGCACGCCTTTACCGCATTTGGTAAAAGCCGCTGGCGGCGCCAAACAAGGAACCACGCACTACATCATGGGTGGGCCGATGATGGGTTTTGACTTGCCCGACGAAAATGTACCGATTACCAAAGCGGCCAACTGCATCATTGCGGTTTCACCCAATTTATTTGCGCCACCACCACCTGCTATGCCGTGCATCCGCTGCGCGCGCTGTGCAGATGTTTGCCCGGTGAATCTGCAGCCGCAGGAACTGTACTGGTTTGCCAAATCGGATAATTTCGAAAAAGCGAGCGATTATCAATTGTTCGATTGTATTGAGTGCGGTGCCTGCTCGTATGTGTGCCCCAGCAATATCCCGCTGGTGCAATATTACCGCTATGCGAAAAGCGAGATCATTGCGCTGGATAAGGCACGTGAAGCTGCTGATCTAGCCCGCGAACGCAATGAATTCAGGCTGGCGCGCATTGAACGCGAAAAACAGGAACGCGCGCAAAAACATGCCGAGCGTGCGCAAGGCGCCAAGCAAGAAGGCGAAAAAACACCTGCCCCGGGAGCCAAGCAGAATGTGCCTTCCAGCCCTGCCACTTCAGGGGCGGAAGACGCCAAAAAAGCCGCCATCGCAGCTGCAATCGAGCGCGCCAAGGCAGTAAAACTGGCTGCCCAGCAAGCCGGCGAAGCCCCTAAAAATACTGAACCGGCAAGCGCTGAAATAAAACAGGAAATCGCCGAAATTGATGCGCGGCGCAAAAATGTGGGCTTGGAAAGGCCTGTTGCAGGCTCTGCTGCGGCTGACGCTGACAAGCAAGCCAAAATCGCAGCAGCCATTGAACGAGCCAAAGCCGCAAAAGCAGCAGCAGAAGCGGCCAAGAATGCGAATGACAATTTAATTACAAAGGAATAATTTGAATCGCTCCCCTTACATTTCTGAAGCGCCCTCAGTCAGCAGCATCATGCTCAAAGTATTGCTGGCGCTGGTGCCTGGCATCATCGCCTATGTGTGGGTATTTGGCGGTGGCATTCTGGTCACGATTACATTGGCCACTGTTACTGCATTACTCGCCGAGGCAACAATGCTAAAGCTTCGCAACCGCCCTGTGCAGCCGTTTTTAACGGATTACAGCGCTGTGATCACCGCATGGCTACTGGCGCTGGCGATACCCCCGCTTGCGCCATGGTGGCTAATTGTGGTGGGCACCTTATTTGCGATTGTCGTCGCCAAGCAATTGTACGGCGGATTGGGTTACAACCCGTTCAACCCCGCTATGATCGGCTATGCCGTGCTGCTGATTTCTTTTCCGGCGCTCATGACCAAATGGCCGGCCGCCTTGCAACTGGCGCAAACCAAGCTTGGTTTTGCTGATCAAATCCAGTTTATTTTTAGCGGGGTTTTGCCACAGGACGTGAAATTGGACGCAGTCACCTCTGCGACGCCGTTGGATTACTTAAAAACACAACTCACGCTGAAACATGATGTCGCCAGCATTAGAGAGGCGCCTATATTCGGCGCGCTTGGCGGTAAAGGCGGCGAATATATTGCAATGGCCTATTTGTTGGGGGGGCTGTATCTGTGGCAGCAAAAAATTATTTCCTGGCACTTGCCTACGGCTTTTCTAGGCGCTTTGGCACTCATTTCGGGTGTTTTTTGGGTCATTAACCCAGCGCATTTCGCATCGCCTTTGTTTCACTTGTTCAGCGGCGCCAGCATGTTGTGTGCATTTTTTATTATTACCGATCCCGTTAGCGGCCCGACCACACCAAAAGGTAAGTTATATTTTGCAGCGGGCGTGGCGGTCATTGCTTATCTCATCCGCGCCTATGGCGGTTACCCGGATGGCGTAGCGTTTGCGGTGATTTTTATGAATATTTGTGTGCCGTTGCTTGATATGCATACGCAGCCGCGTGTATTCGGGCATGAGAAGTAAATATGCCTGAAACCATTTTAAAACACACCAGCAAAACCGCATTTACGCTGATCGCCTTTGCCTTGGTATTTACGTCATTGATGGCTTACGTGTTTAGCATCACAAAAGCGCCGATTGAAAAAAGCGAGGCCGCTGCACGCATGGCTTTGTTCAGGCAAATTGTGCCGGAACACATGCATGACAATGATTTACTCAAAGACACCATCGCCATTGCACCTAACGATTTGTTAGGCAATCGGCAACCCACCATTGCCAGTCGCGCGCGCATCAACAACGCACCTGCCGCAGTGATATTAGAGGCAATCGCACACGATGGTTACAGCGGCGATATCAAGCTGCTGATTGCGATTAAATACGATGGCAGCATTTCTGGCGTGCGAGTCCTCACCCACAAAGAAACACCTGGTTTAGGCGATTATATTGACATTACCAAAGGCGATTGGATTAAACTTTTTAACGAAGAATCACTCGTAAGAACAAGTGACGAAAATTGGAAAGTAAAAAAGGACGGCGGCCAGTTTGATTACATGGCTGGTGCTACCATCACACCGCGTGCGGTAGTGAAAGCAGTGCATAAAGCGCTGCAATATTTTGAGGCAAACAAGCAGGCTTTGTTTACCTAAAGGTTAGAGGTTAAAAATGAGTGCATTTAAAGAAATTGCTGAAAACGGTTTATGGAAGCAAAACCCAGGCGTAGTCCAACTGTTGGGCTTATGCCCAACATTGGCTGTCACCACATCCGTGGTGAACGGCGTCAGCCTTGGCCTGGCGACGGCTTTGGTCATGGCGGCTTCTAACGGCGCGGTTTCTCCGGTACGCAAATACATACCTGATGAAATTCGCGTGCCGGTATTTATTCTGGTGATTGCGGCGCTGGTGACGGTGATTGATCTGGTCATTCACGGCTTTGCCGAGCCTCTGCACAAAGTGCTGGGCATATTTATTCCGCTGATTGTGGTGAATTGTATTGTGCTCGCGCGCGTAGAATCGTTCGCGGCCAAAAACCCACCCGCTCCCGCCATATGGGACGGGTTCATGATGGGCATTGGTCTGACCATTGTATTGGCCATATTGGGCGGCATGCGCGAAATCATCGGTAAAGGCACGCTTTTTTCTGGGCTGGATTTGGCGCTGGGGCCACAGTTCAAACAGTTTATGGTAACGGTCATCCCTGATTATCACGGCTTTTTATTGGCGATTCTGCCCCCTGGCGCATTCCTGGGCCTGGCCTGCTTGATTGCTTTCCGCAACTGGGCCGAGCAGCGTAAATCATCTCCAAGCCAACAGGCCACTGGCGCACTTAAACCTGCACATTAGCCAATAATTAAAATGAATGCGGGAAAACGCGCCGAAATTTTTAAGCGACTCAGCATCGCCATTCCGCACCCCACGACAGAGCTTGAACATTCCAGCACGTTTGAACTGCTCATTGCAGTAATTTTGTCTGCGCAAGCGACTGATAAGGGCGTCAATATTGCCACCCGCAGGCTGTTCAAAGTTGCCAATACACCGCAAGCCATTGTTAACTTGGGCATCGAAGGTTTGGAAAGTTACATAAAAACCATTGGCTTATATCACGCCAAAGCCAAAAATGTGATTGCATGCTGCGAAATGCTGATGCAACAACATGATGGCCTGGTACCCAATACCAGAGCGGCTCTTGAAGCATTGCCAGGCGTGGGCCGCAAAACCGCCAACGTGATGCTGAACACCGCGTTTGGCCAGCCCACCATCGCGGTCGATACGCACTTGTTCCGGCTCGGAAACCGCACCAGGCTTGCCACTGGCAAAAATGTGCTGCAAGTCGAGCAAAAATATCTAAAAACGATCCCGAAAGAATATATACAAGATGCGCACCATCTGCTGATTCTGCATGGCCGTTACACCTGTACTGCCCGCAACCCCAACTGCGGTGAGTGCTGCATTGTAGATTTATGTGAATATCCGCATAAAATCATCCCGAAACCTCACCTGATGGCCGGGGAGGTTTATTTGAAAGCTGATACAAATTGAAAGTCGCGACAGGACTAGCCATTGGCGCAACGCCCATGCCAGATCTGGCAGCCAAAGCGGTCGAAACGGCCATGGCAAAAGCCAATATCCATGCGCCTTCCAGCGTATTGTTATTTTTAACCTCTGAATTTGCAGCCGATCCGCAATCTGCCATCAAAGCCGCCGCCAAAGCGGCAAGCGGCACGCAAATCATTGGTTGTTCTGCCACCGGCATTTTTACAGAGGAAGATTGGGTGATTGATAGCCCGGCGGCAGCCGCGATGGTGTTTTCAGACTTAAATTTCGGTTACCCCAGAGCGGATGCCACGCAGAAGAGTGGCGACTTACTGCTCACGCTCACCGCACCCAATGCCATCAATACGACCTGGCTGAATCAGTCCGGACTCAGATTCGGCGGCGTTTCGGGCGATGCGATTGGACATGGGCCTTTTTCGGTATGGCAAAACGGCAAAGGCACCACACAGGGCTACTGCGAAGTGACGCTCAACAATATCGCGATGGCTGTAGCGGCTACCCATGGCTTGAAACTGATATCTGCCCCACAGAGAATTACCGCTTGCAATGGCAATGACCTGCTTACCGTGGCCAATCTGCCGGCACTCGCCACACTGTTAGGCGCATGGCAAAAGCACGCAAAAACATCAGATCCTGCACCATATCATCAGCTCATGGCAGTGCATGCCAGCAAAGCCAGCCAGATAGAACGGGGTGATTACAATATCGCTTCCATCATCATCGAGGATGCAGATAATGCCTCCGTTACCCTCACTAAGCCTCTGCAAGCCGGAGATTGGCTTGGCTGGGCGATTCGTGATGTAGATGCGGCGCAAATTGATATTGTCAAAACTGCTACCGAACTTAAACAACAATTGGGTGCAGAGCCTGCGTTTGCCCTGCTGTTTTCCTGTTTAGGACGTGGCCCTTATTTTTATAACGGCACCGATCAGGATTTGGCTTTAATTAAAACACTGTTCCCCCATCTGCCCGTGATTGGTTTTTATGGCAATGGCGAAATAGCACCCATTAACGGTATTAATGAGTTACTGCAGTATTCTGCTGTATTGGGCTTGTTTTCCAAAAGCAAAGTAGCCTATTTATGAGCCTGTTTAACCCTTCCCGAGACGAGGTGCGCGAGTTCTTTTTTGGCATCTGGGGCAAATTCAAGGCTTCGCAAGCACTGACCGATTTAGAAAAAATCGGCTTAGGTGTGATACACATGCACCCAGAATATCACGCTATCTTAGATGCACCGGCGCAGTTCAAGCACCAGGCCTACTTTCCGGAAATGGGCGAAACTAACCCGTTCTTGCACATGAGCCTGCACTTATCCATCCTTGAGCAAATCAGCATCAATCAGCCGATTGGCATTGCTGGCATTTACGAGCAATTAAAACTTAAACACCATAACGAGCATGATGCCCAGCATGATATTCAAGAATGTCTGGCAGAAGTGATTTGGCAGGCACAGCGCAATAAGACTGCACTCGATGCCGACTCTTATGTACAATTGCTACAACAAAAAGCGGGCAACTCATCACAATGACAACAGCGAATATGCACGACTGGCTTAACGATCACGGTGACTTTCTGTATCGATTTGCGCTGGCGCGTCTGCGCGACCCGCATCTGGCGGAAGATGTGGTGCAAGAGACGTTTCTTGCCGCAATCAAATCGCCTAGCTTTGCGGAGCAATCTGCGCCGCGCACCTGGCTGACAGGCATACTTAAGCACAAAATCATTGATGTCATGCGTAAAAATGTACGTGAAATTGCCGCTTCGGACTTAATGGATGACGAAGATGGCAATATGGATGAGTTTTTTGATGAAACCGGGCACTGGGCAGAAAAACCATTGGCTTGGGACATACCAGACAACGCACTAGAGCAGCAGCAATTTTTAAGTATTCTACAAACCTGCATAGACAAACTGCCTGCTAAATTAGCGCAACTGTTTTTGATGCGCGATGTGCATGATACTGATAACGAAGAAATCTGTAAGGAACTGAACATCACCACGACTAATGCTTGGGTGATGCTGTATCGGGCCCGCATGGGATTAAGAAAATGTTTAGAAATCAATTGGCTAGGGGGCTTGAAGGTTTAATTATGCTGAGTTGTAAACAAGCCAGCCAACTTACTTCGCAATCGCTAGATCGGCCATTAACCTTGCGTGAACGTTTTGCACTACAGTTGCATCTAATGATTTGCAAATATTGCAGAAGATTTAGTCAACATTTGCAAACCTTGCGCGCTGCTATTGGGAAAATGGTTGATTCTATAGAAAATAATGACACTATTAAAATGCCATCCGCTGCCAAAAAACGTATTGCAGATCAACTTGCAACAAATCGCCCGCAACCATGACACTTAACTAATCTTATAGAAGGAATTATTCATGAAAACATCAAATAAAACACTCGCATTGGCCGTTAGCGGCGCATTTGCACTTTCTGTCGGCTCAGCAAGCATCAGCGCTGCAGAAAACCCATTTGCTATCAAACCACTCTCAAGTGGCTATCAAGTAGCTGATAACCATGAAAAAACCAAGGATGGAAAATGTGGCGCTGGCAAATGCGGCGCAGAGATGAAAAAAAGCGACGCTAAATCGGTAGAAGGGAAATGTAGCGCAGAAAAAATGAAAGAGGGCGCCTGCAGTGCTGAAAAAATGAAGGAAGGTGCCTGCTCAGCCGAGAAAATGAAAGAAGGCGCATGCAGCCACGACAAAGCTAAAAAATAAACATTATCTATCGTTCTAAATGCCAACACTGGCTGACATTAAAGGCGTAGGTTTGGGGTTAAAGCGCGAGCTGATACCCCAAATCCAAAGCCTATATCAAACACCCTTATTATCCAATCTCGCTTTTGTAGAAATCGCTCCAGAAAACTGGATTGGTGCCGGCGGCAAAGCCGCTTCTGACTTGGCCTGGTTCGTAGAGCGCTTCCCTATTGTCTGTCATGGGTTGTGTTTATCTTTGGGTGGCCCGGACCCGGTCAATACTGATTTCTTAAAGCAAGTAAAACAGTTTCTCGAATTCAATAAGATTCCACTTTACACCGAGCATTTGAGCTACTGCAGCGACATTCAACATGGTAAAGCGGGTTATCTGTACGATTTATTACCCATCCCATTTACTGAAGAGGCCGTGCATTATGTAGCTAAGCGTATCCGCCAAACTCAGGACATGCTGGGTCAGCGCATCGCGGTGGAAAATGCTTCGTTTTACGTCGCGGCACCCATCTCCACCATGGATGAACTCACATTCATCAAAGCAGTGCTGGAAGAAGCTGACTGCTGGCTGCATCTGGATATTAATAACATTTACGTCAACAGCGTGAATTTTGGTTTTAATGCCCATGAATTCTTACGCGGTATCCCGGGTGAACGCATTGTATACAACCATGTTGCAGGCCATCTGCAAGTACAGCCGGATTTGCTGGTGGATACGCATGGCGAAAATATCATCGACCCGGTATGGGCTTTGCTGGATGAAGCATATCAATTATTCGGCACCTTCCCAACATTGCTTGAACGCGATTTGAATATTCCGGCACTGCCTGCGCTAATCCATGAAATTGATAAAATTGCAGCATATCAGGCGCGGCATCAGTTGAAACAGACGAAAGTTGCATAATGCTGGATTTTCAACGTTATCAAATCGCCTTCACAGCACACCTACGCAACCCAACACAGCATAAAAGACCGGCGCGCGTAACTGATGCGCGCATGGCAATTTACCGGGAAATTGTGTTCAACAATATATTCAGCTCAGTTTCTGTGTGCTTCCCCGTATGTAAAAACATTCTGGGTGTTCGTGCCTGGCGCAAACTTGTACGGCAGTTTTTTGCAAACCACCAAGCCAATAGCCCAATTTTCAGAGAAATTCCACAGCAGTTTTTACAGTTTATAAATGACGTTAAAGATTTGCCTGCATATTTACAACAGTTGGCGCATTACGAATGGGTAGAGTTAGCAATAGGCACACAACAGACTGAGCTTATAAAACTAAGCAAGAACATTGATTTGATAAATGAAAAGCCGATACTAGCGCCAGCAAATATGCTATTAGAATACGATTTTGCCGTGCACAAAATCTCCAAACGCCATATCCCAAACACCACTGAAAAAACCTGTTTGCTGGTTTTTAGAAATAATGCACATCAAGTTAAATTTATTGAATTAAATGCGATGACTTTTCAATTGTTAACTTTGATTCAAGAACATGAAATGACTGGAAAGCAAGCGCTGACGAAGCTTGCAAAAGAAACAGGCCATCCAGATGCTGAAGCCATTATTCAATTTGGCATGGAAATTCTGAATAATCTAGCGAACCAGCAAGCGATCGCTGGCAGCAAGAAAATCAGCTGAATTGTTGCGCTTCGCGCTCGCTCACCTTTAACACAACTTCCTGTTTTTGCTGATGATCTAAATCCCACCATTGCTGAATCTCCTCAATGGTGCGGTAGCAGCCATGGCAAAATCCCGTTGTTTCATTCATGCTGCACACGCCGATACAAGGCGACTGTATTTCAACTTCTTTTGTCATTTAAGTAAGCGCGCCATGACATTGCTTATATTTCTTACCGGATCCGCACGGGCACGGATCGTTGCGCCCGACTTTAACACCTTTGCGAACAACCGGCTTACCACCAGCTAATTGAACTTTTTCTTCATCACTAAAATCAGCTTGTGGATTCGCCAGCGCTTCATCAAAATCGGCATGTTGATATTGGACATTGGCCACTTCTTGCGGTTTTTCTACCGCTTCAACGTCATCTTGCGTTTTCACTTGCACCAGCATTGTAATTTTAGTGACTTCGCTTTTTACCGTGTTGAGCAAAGCCTCAAACAGTTGAAACGCCTCGCGTTTGTATTCCTGTTTTGGATTTTTTTGCGCGTAAGAGCGTAAATGAATGCCTTGGCGCAGGTGGTCAAGCGCAGCAAGATGCTCACGCCAATGGTTATCAATACTCTGCAGCATCACCGCACGCTCAAACTGGCGCATGGTGTTAGCGCCAGCCAAAGTTTCTTTAGCAGCATAGGCATAATCAGCCGCCTCAAAAATACGCTCGCGCAGCGTTTCTTCATGCAGGTCCGGGTTTTCTTCCAGCCATTTGCCAACTGGCAAGTCCAAGCCGGTTTCTTCATTAATATCTTTTTCCAAACCCGGAATATCCCACTGCTCTTCTACGCTGCCAGGCGGAATATGTGTGGCAATCATGTCTGAAAGTACGTCATAGCGCATTGCACTAATGGTTTCGCCAATATCGGTAGCCTCCAGCAGCTCGTTGCGCTGCTCATAAATCACCTTGCGCTGGTCGTTGGAAACGTCATCAAACTCAAGTAATTGTTTGCGAATGTCAAAGTTACGGCCTTCCACTTTGCGCTGCGCATTTTCAATGGCGCGTGTGACCATGGCATGCTCAATCGCTTCGCCTTCCGGCATCTTCAAACGCTCCATAATGGCCGAAACGCGATCGCCTGAGAATATACGCAGCAACTGATCTTCCAGTGAGAGGTAGAAACGGCTGGAGCCCGGATCGCCCTGGCGGCCAGAGCGGCCGCGCAGCTGGTTATCGATACGGCGTGACTCATGACGCTCGGTGCCAATGATATGCAGACCGCCCGCCGTCACGACTGCATCATGACGCTGTTGCCACTCCGCTTTGAGCTGCGCAATCTTGCTTTCTTTTTGCGCCTCGCTCAAGCTGTCATCCATGCGCACGGCTTGGATGTCGGCTTCCGGATTTCCGCCCAGCACAATGTCCGTACCGCGTCCCGCCATATTGGTCGCAATGGTAATCACGCCCGGGCGGCCCGCCTGTGCTACAATATGTGCCTCGCGCTCGTGCTGCTTGGCATTGAGCACCTGATGCTCCAGCTTTGCTTTCGTAAGCAGAGTAGAAATCAATTCAGAGTTTTCAATTGATGTCGTACCCACCAGTACTGGCTGGCCAATGGCCTGACATTGCTTAATATCCTCGATTACTGCATTATATTTTTCGTTTGCTGTGCGATACACTTTGTCCATCGCATCCTTACGTAACATGGCGCGGTGTGTTGGAATGACGACCGTTTCCAAGCCATAGATCTGGTTAAACTCATAAGCCTCGGTATCTGCCGTACCGGTCATGCCTGAAAGTTTTTTGTACATACGGAAATAATTCTGGAACGTGATAGACGCCAGTGTCTGATTCTCTTTTTGAATCGCCACGCCTTCTTTGGCTTCCACGGCCTGATGCAGGCCGTCAGACCATCTGCGGCCAGGCATCATGCGGCCGGAGAACTCGTCCACGATAATAATCTCGCCATCACGCACCACATAATGCTGATCTTTGTTAAACAGGTTTTGCGCGCGTAGCGATGCGTACAAATGATGCACCAGGGTAATATTGGCCGGCTCATACAGGCTGGAACCCTCTGTTAATAACCCTGAGCTGGCCAGAATTTCTTCGGCGCGCTCATGCCCTGCCTCAGACATGGTTACGGTTTGCGCTTTTTCATCGACCCAGAAATCACCCGGGCCATCTTCTGTGGTCTGCTTGGTTAGCTCAAGCGCAACCGCATTAATCTGGTTGTATAAATCAATACTATGTTCTGCTTGGCCGGAAATGATCAGCGGCGTGCGTGCTTCGTCGATTAAAATCGAGTCCACCTCATCCACCAGCGCATAACTCAGGCCACGCTGCACACGTTCCTCTGCGGTAAACACCATGTTGTCACGCAGATAGTCAAAGCCGAATTCGTTATTGGTACCGTAGGTAATATCGGCCGCATAGGCAAGCTGTTTGGCATCGTGCGGCATTTGCGATAAATTAATGCCTACGCTTAACCCCAGGAAATTGTAAAGCTTCCCCATCCATTCGGCATCACGCTTGGCGAGGTAATCATTCACCGTGACCACATGCACACCTTTGCCCGTGATCGCGTTCAAATAGACAGGCAGGGTCGCGACCAGCGTTTTACCTTCGCCTGTGCGCATCTCGGCGATCTTGCCTGCGTTAAGCACCATGCCGCCTATCAACTGCACATCAAAATGACGCATTTCAAGCGCCCGCACACCACCTTCGCGCACAACGGCAAAGGCTTCCGGCAAAAGCTTTTCCAGACTTTCGCCCTGTTGGAAACGCTGTTTGAATTCTTCTGTTTTTGCGCGCAAGGCTTCATCGGACAGCGCTTGCATGGCAGGTTCTAGCGCATTGATTTCTTTTACTTTTTGGCTGTATTGCTTAACCAGCCGATCGTTACGACTACCGATAAATTTTCTGAACAACTTGGATAACATGGAATGACACCGATTTTCCGACTTAAGCGGAAACCTCTAAATAGATTGGATGAAAAGATTAGTTTTTTATTGATGCTGGTTCTTAATTCAACTCAGTGTTAACTGAGGGCTTTAATTTTTAATTCAAGGGTTGTATATATCTTTAATTATTGTCGATAGATTAATTCTTTAAGTATCTTCGTGGATCCAAAGCATTCCCATTGAGCCGTATTTCATAATGCAAATGGGGGCCTGTAGAACGTCCGGTACTCCCTACCTCTGCTACCACCTGACCCTTAACCACCCTCTCCCCTACATGAACTAATAGTTTAGATGCGTGTGCATAACGCGTTTCTAAACCAGAGCCATGCTCGATTTTCACTATATTACCATAATCGGAGGCGCGTTCGGCTGCAGACACTATGCCGTCGGCCGCCGCGCGGATGGGTGTACCGGTATTTGCCGTAAAATCCAAGCCTTCATGAAACGCTTTGTTGCCGTTAAAAGGATCAATACGCCAGCCATAGCTGGATGAATTGAAGGCGGCATTGATAGGACTGCTATTTGGCAACATGTCTTTCAGTACACTTTGCTGCAAGATTTTGGCCTCAAGACCACTTAAAGAATCATCGCGCGCATCGACTGCCTGCGTCAGCTCCAGAATTGCCGCTTGCAAATCGGTCTCAGTCATTGGATGTGCATTGATAAGCGGGCCACCTCTATTAGCTGGCAATAAACTATCAGCCGGCTTTTGATTGGAAGGAGCTGTTCCTTGCTTATCTTTTTCGCCCGCCAATTTTGCCAGGCGCTGGCTTTGCGCGTCTAAACGCATCATACGCGCCTGCAACTCCCCCAGCTCTTTAGCGTAGGCGTCCAGATGCACTTGTGATGAAATAATGGAACTTTTAAGATGCGGCGGCAGCAAAGCTTTCATGCCCTGCTCTTTGATATTGCTTTTAGGCGTAATAAACAGCAAAGTGAGCAGGACAGGCACCAGCACCAAGGCGGCAACCAGCATGCCGGCCTGAAATACCGACAGACTCTTGGCCTTTGCCATTTTGTTAGAAACCAGAATTATATTCATAGGATAATATTCATTAGGTAATAATTGTCAGTATTCCGATAGAATTCATTATGCGCAAAATTAACACATTGTTTATCGAGAACAGCCAGCTCAACGCGCTGACCGAGAGCATATATGCACATCAACTCCCTAGGCTGCTTTGGCAAGCGGCTGCACCAAAAATACTGAGTCAGAACAGCATTGCTCGAAGCCTGAACAACGGCCAATTAACTGTTTACGCTGACAGCGCGATTATCGCCAGCAAAATCAAACTGACACACGCTAGCTTATTGACTCAATTACAAAATATTCAAAAAAAAGACCCTTTATTCGGGGAATGTAAAGTTACTGCAATTGTGGTGAAAGTGCAAGTAAAATCTCACCCTAAACCTGTCATTAAAACACCGCGAAAGCTATCGGCAAACGCTGCAACAAGCCTGAAACAATTGGCTCAGGATTTGGGGGATTCCCCTCTCGCGCTAAAACTAAACTCCTTGGCCAGCAAAGCCTAGAAACAATGTTGTTAGGCCGTTTGCAATGTGCTGGCGCAAGTTATTGTCGCGCCCGACTATTAATGCCATAATGCTGCACGTTGTTACAAAAATTTACAATTTTTTCAACGCTATTTCAGTCAATTACGTTTCAGATTTATATCGATAATAAATAGGGAGAAGTCATGTCAGTCGCACTAATGATCGCCATTGCTGCCGCAGTGTTAGCAGTGCTGTATGGCGTAGTAATGAGTAAATGGATTACCAATTTGCCAGCAGGCAATGCGCGCATGCAGGAAATTGCTGGCGCAATTCAACAGGGGGCAGCCGCCTACCTGGCACGTCAATACAAGACCATTACAATGGTGGGCATTGTACTTGCGGTGCTAATCGGAATCTTCTTGAGTGTAGATACAGCGATTGGCTTCGTATTAGGCGCATTGCTTTCAGGCGCATGCGGCTTTATCGGCATGAATGTTTCCGTAAAAGCCAATGTCCGCACTGCACAAGCGGCTACCAATGGCATCGGTCCAGCATTAGACGTTGCGTTTAAGGGCGGTGCGATTACCGGCATGCTGGTGGTTGGTCTCGGCTTGCTCGGTGTGACCGGGTTCTATGCTTATCTGGGGGCAGAAAATGCAGCGAATCTTGATCCCTTGATTGGCCTGGCATTTGGCTCCTCCCTTATTTCAATCTTCGCGCGTTTAGGCGGTGGCATCTTCACCAAAGGGGCTGACGTAGGGGCCGACTTGGTGGGTAAAGTGGAAGCGGGTATTCCTGAAGACGACCCGCGCAACCCGGCGGTGATTGCCGACAATGTGGGCGACAACGTGGGCGACTGTGCTGGCATGGCGGCTGACTTGTTTGAGACTTACGCAGTGACCATAATCGCAACCATGGTATTAGGTAGCCTGATGGTAGCAGAGGCAGGCACAAACGGCGTGATCTATCCATTGCTGCTCGGCGCGGTTTCGATTGTGGCTTCAATCATCGGTTGCTTCTTTGTTAAAGCGTCGCCAGGCATGAAAAACGTGATGCCTGCACTGTACAAAGGCTTGGCGGTGGCGGGCGTGCTGTCACTCATTGCATTCTACTTCGTGACACAATATTTGTTCCCTACCGGCTTTACCCATGGCGATCATGTGATTACATCAAACGCCTTATTCGGCAGTTGCGCTGTTGGCCTGGTGCTAACCGCTGCATTGGTTTGGATTACCGAGTACTACACAGGTACGGATTACGCACCTGTCAGACACGTGGCACAAGCCTCTACCACAGGCCATGCCACCAACATCATTGCAGGTATTGGCGTTTCAATGAAATCGACTGCCTTGCCTGTGATTTCAGTATGTATCGCGATTTTTGCGTCTTATCACTTAGGCGGCCTATACGGCATTGCAATCGCTGCAACTTCCATGCTCAGCATGGCAGGCATTGTGGTGGCTTTGGATGCTTACGGCCCGATCACCGATAATGCTGGCGGTATTGCAGAAATGGCCGAATTGCCAAGCAGTGTGCGTGATGTGACCGACCCGCTGGATGCAGTTGGCAACACCACTAAAGCCGTGACTAAAGGCTATGCCATTGGCTCAGCAGGTTTGGCCGCATTGGTGTTATTTGCTGACTATACGCACAAGCTTCAAGGTGTAGGCATTGATGTCAAATTTGATTTAAGCGACCCCATGGTGATTATTGGCTTGTTTATCGGCGGCTTGATTCCGTTTCTCTTTGCTGCTATGGCGATGGAAGCGGTTGGCCGTGCTGCAGGCGCAGTAGTTGAAGAAGTGCGCCGTCAGTTCCGTGATATCAAAGGCATCATGGAAGGCACAGCCAAACCGGAATATGGCAAAGCAGTGGATATGTTAACGACCGCAGCCATTAAAGAAATGATGATTCCATCATTACTTCCAGTCGCCGTGCCAATTGCTGTAGGCTTATTATTAGGGCCGGTTGCTTTGGGCGGCTTGCTGATGGGCACGATTGTAACAGGCTTGTTTGTTGCAATCTCCATGTGTACCGGGGGCGGTGCGTGGGATAACGCCAAGAAATATATCGAAGATGGCCATCACGGCGGCAAAGGTTCAGATGCGCACAAAGCCGCGGTTACCGGGGACACAGTGGGCGACCCCTACAAAGATACGGCGGGCCCGGCAGTAAACCCATTAATTAAAATCATCAACATCGTGGCGCTATTGATTGTGCCGTTATTACACATGTAGTTCTAATTGTATTAGTTCATAAAAAAAGGCGACTTTGGTCGCCTTTTTTTATGTATAAAGTTAAGTGACGGGCAACAACAAGTCTTCCAGAAAAAATGCAGATAATGAAGACCTTCCTGAGACCCCTGCTTTGCGATAAAGCGCTCTAGCCTGCTCCCTTACCGTGCGCTCGCTGGCACTGCGGATATTGGCAATCTCCTGATGACTGAAGCCTTTGAGCAATAGCAATCCAACTTCTGCCTCTGCATTGCTGAGACCCCAGCGCAAAAATTGTTTCTGGATTTCGGCACCCAGCCCGGCAATTAAATCACGGCTCTCATCCCGCCAAAGCTGTGCCTCTTTGTTTGCCGCAACAAGGTCTGTTTGCAATGTGTGTAAAGTCGATTGTGTAGATTGATAGCGTTTCAACCAAAAAAGACTCAACCCGACCACGGCAATCATTAACACCAGCAACTCTACAAGAAGATGACTCCATTCAATGCCGTCGCCATAATCGCTCAAAATATCCAATGCGATGAGCGCAAAAATCACGCCGTATAAAACCATGCCGATTTTAACCAACCGTTGGTTATTGGACTCTTCTGAAAATATCAAGTGTTCTAGCATACCTACCGCCTCCAGACTCAAACAGGGTAGCAACCCGTCAAATGACGCATTGCTTTTGCACGCCAACAGGCCGATGATACACATCAACGCACTGCAGATTGATTGCATTCAGCGCATTGTATCGCATCGTCAACAAAGGAGATAAGCATGAACACTTCAACAAAATCAGTGAATGTATGGGATCCTACCGTCCGCATCGGGCACTGGACGTTAGTCATCGCCTTTTTTACGGCCTACTTTACAGAGGATGATTTTCTTACCCAGCACGTGTGGGCAGGCTATATCGTCGGCGCTGTGGTTTTATTCAGAATCGTCTGGGGGTTTATCGGCAGCAAGCACGCCAGATTCAGCGGCTTCATTTACTCGCCAGCAGCAGTATTTGGTTACTTAAAAGAACTTATCCGCGGCAAACCGCAGCATTATGTGGGGCACAATCCTGCCGGCGGTGCGATGGTGATTGCACTGCTGTTAAGTCTTGGCGCTACGGTATTTACCGGGCTTTCGCTTTATGCAATTGAAGAAAATGCAGGGCCGCTTGCGGGCATTGTAGCAATAAACAACAAAGCGGTATCTGCATCAATCATCCCCAGTGCTTATGCAGATGAGGGGGAAAGCGAACACGGCGCAATGGTAAACAAAGAAGCTGAAGAGTTCTGGGAGGAATTACACGAATTTTTTGCCAATTTCACCTTACTGTTAGTGGCTTTGCACATTGGTGGTGTGTTGCTATCCAGCTACATTGATAAAGAAAATTTGGTCAAGGCCATGATTACAGGGCGCAAGGAGATTCCAAAAGAGATGGAATAACCGCTTCGGTAAGTTAGAATAGCTAAAATCTATTTTCAACACGCCTGTTCATCGGGCGTGTTTATTTTCACTGGAGCACCGTTTGAGACACTCTGAATTTCATCGTTCACACCGCATCGGCTGGCTACGCGCAGCCGTTCTGGGCGCAAATGACGGTATTGTATCCACCGCCAGCTTAATCATCGGCATCGCTTCTGCTCACGCCTCACATGAAACCATATTGTTAACTGGCATTGCTGGTCTGGTTTCCGGCGCTATGTCGATGGCGGCTGGTGAATACGTGTCTGTCAGTTCACAAGCCGATACCGAGGCAGCAGACTTGGCGCGTGAACGTATAGAATTGGCAACAGACCATGAAAGTGAACTTAAAGAGCTCACAGGAATTTATATTGGGCATGGGTTAACGCCCGAACTGGCACATCAGGTTGCGGTGCAATTTACTGCGCACGATGCACTTGGCGCGCATGCCAGAGACGAGCTTGGCATCATTGAAACCATGAATGCGCGCCCTGTGCAAGCCGCGCTTTACTCTGCAGCTACGTTTGCCGTTGGCGCATTGTTGCCTCTATTGGTTGTGCTGTTGGCACCAAAGCCGCAACTCATCCTGCACGTAGCCATCATGTCGTTGGCGTTTCTGGCAATTCTGGGTGGTTTGGCCGCAAAAGCTGGTGGAGCTAACCTGTGGAAAGGATCGGTGCGCGTGGCCTTTTGGGGCGTGCTTGCCATGGCGGCTACCGCTAGTGTGGGCAGCCTGTTTGGAGTTGTAGCTGCATAACTTCAAATTCGGCTTGTGCCAATAAAAAAGGTGCGGAATTCGCACCTTTTTTATTTTCAAAGAAATTCCAGAAAATTCTAAAACGCCGGCTTTACCTCAGCACTATTATATCGTGCTACACCGTCCATAATCTCTTTGTGGGCATCTTCAATGCCAACCCATCCCTCGATTTTTACCCATTTACCTTTGTCGAGGTCTTTGTAATGCTCGAAAAAGTGCGCGATCATTTCCAAGCGCCAAGGTGAAACATCTTTATAGGTCTTTTGGTAAGCATATAACCCACATACCTTTTCAACTGGCACAGCTAGCAATTTAGCATCACCGCCCGCTTCATCTGTCATTTGCAGCATACCTAGCGCACGGCAACGCACGACTACCCCCGGCAACAACGGCACAGGTGTAATTACCAACACATCTACCGGATCACCATCATCCGCCAAAGTATGCGGAATATAGCCATAATTACATGGATACTGCATCGAAGTCCCCATAAAGCGGTCAACGAAGATCGCACCGCTTTCTTTATCTACCTCGTATTTAACAGGGTCGCCCTGCATCGGGATTTCGATAATCACATTAAAGTCATGCGGAAGGTTTTTGCCAGACGGTACTAAGTTTAACGACATATTAAATAAAGCCTATTGATTAGAATAATTCATAATTATAAGTGAAAATTGTTTCTACTTTATTGCATGGAATCAAAATTGATTCCGGCTTTAGCGCCTATTCATGTACTTCAAGCCTTGATTTACAAGAAATACGGCAATGACGATTGCCAGCCCAAGCAGCGCTATTGTTCCAAGATGTTTCTGAACAATCGGGATATTTCCGAAAAAATAACCTGCCAGCACACAGACAAGCACCCAGATTACTGCCCCTATAGAAACAGAACGCGTGAATTTAACAAGCTGCATCTGGGTAACACCGGCAAGAAATGGTGCCAGTGTGCGTATCACGGGCAGAAACGGGGAGAATAAAAATCCTATCT
>Ga0208939_1000046_pt1 | contig 101447 bp, 96 predicted proteins | sample AD_STIC12_MetaG_FD_184437 | JGI IMG/M metagenome (GOLD analysis project Ga0208939, IMG submission 184437) | Active sludge microbial communities of municipal wastewater-treating anaerobic digesters from USA - AD_STIC12_MetaG (SPAdes) (version 2) | ecosystem: Engineered > Bioreactor > Anaerobic >...
CCTTCTGTAATTTGACGGACTGCTGCTAATTTAAATTCTTCTGGATAACGTTTACCGCTCATTTGTCGCCTTTCTTTAGTTGCCATTATTACGGCTCAAAGGCGTCTAGTAAACTAGTGGCGATTCAAAGAACGAAATTACATATCAGTAAAATCAACAGAATGTTCAAACAGTCGCTATCTAAAAATTGCTGAGACTGATCAATTAATTTGGGATACCGTTGTAGATATCCTTTCGAAATCAGTTCAATTTAAGGAAGAGGTGAAAAACCAAATTTTAGGTGAGTCTAAAACCTACACTGACCAAACCATTGAAATAAGTAAGTTGAAAAAAGTACTTAAAAGTATTGAATTAGAATTAAAAGAAACCAACACTACTCTAGTGAATCTAGAAACAAATAGATTATTAAACAAGTGGGGTGCGGATAATTTAAAGCAGATCATGTTCAATATTGAACAACATAATCTTGAACTTAAAACAAAAAGAGAAGAAATTAAATCAAAACTTCACTCATTAGAAAATCAAACAAAATGGGTAGATTGGATATCAGGATTTGGTGAAAAGATTAATAATTTGAAAGAGTTAAATGTAAAAGATAAAAAAGAATTTCTGTCCCATGTGATAGATAAGATAGTTGTAAAAACCATTGATAAACAAACACATAAGTTGAATATTAACTTCAGGTTACCATATATAAGTGACAGTCTAGTTTGGAATGACCTGTCAGACAAATCTAAAGGTTATGAAATTAAGGAAGGTTCAAAATCCCACAAAATGGAGATGTACTCCAAAAAAAAGTTAAGGAAGGTTTGAATGAATCAACCTTAAAGTATAGGGAAACTATTCCGTTACAGTTGAGTAAAGCTTATTACTTTTTCTTAATTGGATCTGTGTAGCAGTTGATAATTAACAGCCAATACTTTCAAAAGTCGTTATTAAACATCAAATAAAGATGCCCTGTAAGCCGCATGGATATTGGCTTGTAGGGCATCTTATTTCGTATCTAAATGCGTTGTGAAACTATCAAAACAGCCACCATCCTGCCCAAGTGGCAGCAACTTGCACAATCAAGCCCGGCAGAACTTTGTCTGAAAATTCCTTACCGCCGCTGATTAATGCGATGACTGCTTTTGAAGTTGAATTGACCGAAAAAGCAACCAGTATGGGTATCACGGCGCTTTCCGGGCTAAGTTTGCCAGCCCCGGCAAGCGAGGCGACCGAGATGGTAGAGGCATGCACATCTGCCAAACCCGCTACACCAGAGGCTACCACAAGCCCGGCCTGACCAAACCAGGCTTTTAACGCAGCCGATGTCACCAGCACTACCGCAATCACAGCAGCGAGCATCAGCGCGGTTTTTACGCTAAACGTTTTAGTGGGTTTATTGATCTCTGTTCCATTCTTATGGAAGGAATTTAAAGTCACTGCCAAGCCATATATCGCAACCGAAATTCCCCCAAAAATAAGCGGCCACATAAGTGCGTGTAATGTGGGTGGGTGGATTGCTGCGAGCAGCATCGCGAGCTGCAAAATGGTAGCGAGACAGGATAACAATGCCCCCGCCACTGCCGCGCCTATTAAGGCGGGTGTTTCTTTCGCGCGTTCGCCCATTGCGCCAACAGTTGCAATGCTGGAAATAAAACCTGATACCAGCCCAACCAGCGGCAAGCCGAAGCGACCGCCCAGCCAGCGTAACGCCAGGTGGCCAAGCGCGCTGATCGTCATTACCAGAATCACGATCAGCCAGAGGTTACGCGGGTTAACGGCCTCGAATGGCCCGATAAGCTCATTAGGCACGAGCGGCAAAATAATAAGCGTTGCGGCAGCCAGAATGAGAAAATCATTCAGTTCATCTTTTGTGACCACACCAAGCACAAAGCCATGAATAGGCTCCTTTGCGGCCAGCAGTATGGCTACCCCCACCGCAAGTGCAGCGGCTAAAGCGGGCGCGCTTATGGCTAATCCACCTAAAATCATAGTAAATATCAGGGTGATTTCGGTCGTCAGCCCCGGATCTTGAGTCCGCCTGTTAAAGTAAGCGATAGCTGTAAAAATCATCACACAGAATATGGAGGCGACCAGTAGCCAAAAGTCGACAGCAGTGCTTACTGCTCCAAGTAGAGCTGAAATAGTAAATGTGCGTATCCCTGCAGCCGAGCGTTCAGGACCGGTGCCTTTGCTGCGTTCGCGTTCAGCGCCAATAAGCAGTCCAATGCCCAGGGCGACTGCCAGATTAAGCCAGAGTGCGTTGTCAACTATCATTTGGTTTGCCTGAGAACCCTTTTACTGAACCACGTTATCTTATCGTACTTTATCTATCAAGTTTATGCTTACAGATTTCATTTTATAAGCAAAGGGCGGAATTAAGCCTATAAATATTCTTTATTCTCTGGAGTGATTTAATTTAAGCAGGTTTAACATTAACCCAATAAAGAATTGTAATTGTAGTGTGACGGCATACTCGGAGCGTTAGGAAAAAATGGAAGATCAGGCATTTATCGGGCGCCAGCCCATTATGGATTTAAAGCAACACATCATTGGTTATGAGCTTTTTTTCAGACACAGCGCAAGTGCCGAAGCTGCGGTGTTTGAAGATGACTTTAAGGCTTGCTCTAATGTGCTGGTGAATACCGTAGGGGAAATGGATATGCAGTGGTTGCTGGGCGACAAGCTTGCATTCATCAACGTGAATGAAGAGATGTTGAAAAGTGAGCTATTAGAGCTGATGCCGCCCAAGCGTACTGTGCTTGAAATATTAAAGAGTATTACCCCTAGCGATGAGATTGTTGAGCGCTGTCAGGCTTTACGCAGCCAAGGCTACCGGGTTGCTCTGGATAACCCGCATTTATGTGAGGGCTCAGAGCGCTTACGGCCGTGTGCCGATTACGTCAAAATTGATATTCAGAGCGTCGATCTTGCCGAGCTTGGTAAGATTTTTATGCGATTTAACGCGTCTTCGGTAAAAATGATTGCAGAAAAGGTTGAAACGGAGAAACAGTTTGAGGCATGTAAACATGCTGGTTTTCAGCTTTTTCAGGGATTTTATTTTGCCCGCCCCGAGACGTTTACGGCAACAGTGATCAATCCATCATTTGATAGCGTATTGAATATTCTGAATAAAGTGAGTCAGGACGCTGATAATGACGTGATTGAAGCAGGTTTCAAGCGGGATGCTGCCTTATCATTCAAGCTGTTACGCTACATCAACTCAGTGGGGTTCGGGCTCTCGTGCGAGGTGCAGTCCATCAATCACGCTTTGTCGATTCTTGGCACCAACCAGCTTTATCGCTGGCTTACTTTGTTGATGGTAACAGCCGGAGAAAACTCTACACCACCCGCACTAATGAAAACTTCTATCACGCGCGGACGCCTGACCGAGCTGCTGGGTGAGAGTTATTTTGATAAAAAAGATCGCGATAACCTGTTTATTGTCGGGGTGTTTTCGTTGCTGGATGCCGTACTGAAAATGCCAATTGATCAGGTACTTGAAAAAATCCAATTGCCGGAACCAGTAACCGAGGCCTTACTCACTCGCGAAGGGATTTATGGCCCTTTTTTACAGTTGACGGAAGCTTGTGAAGACTCTGACGATGCGCGCATTCTGGAGCTGGCCGAATTGTTGCAGTTAGATTCTTCCATGGTGAACAAATGTCATCTCTCAGCCCTGGCATGGGCAGAATCGCTGGGCATTTAATAGGAAGAGTTCTCTTTTAGAACAACCGGGCTGATGTCAAAATTCCCCGCATCATGACTGACCAGGATTTGGCCATCCTGAATGGTGCAACTGATGTTCATGTTGCGCGATGCAATGCCCGCCAGCACTTGCGTGCTGGGTAAATTGATAACGCTGAGGTTGTTGATTTTTAATAGCGCTTTGCTGTTCTGGCTCCACCACATATCAGCAACCCTTCCGCCGTAAAGCACCACCACCACTTGCTTTGCTCTGCCGCAGGCTTTGCGAATTTCCTTTTCTGCGGGCAAGCCCACATCTATCCACAATTGTATCGCGCCAGTCAGGTCTTTCTGCCACAAGTCCGGCTCTTCGTCATCACTCAAACCTTTACCGAAAATCAGTTTTTCATTGGCATAAAGCGTAAATGCGATGAGCCGCACCATCACACGTTCATCGGTTTCTGATGGGTGTTTGGCCAGCGTAAGGCTGTGCTGCGCGTAATAATTGCGATCCATATCCGCAATATTCAGGTCGATTTTGTATATAGTTGATTTAAGCGCCATCGCGCGTCTCAAAAGTAGTTGCCATGGCGCATTATACCTACTTAACAAGGCCGGCCTGCTTTCTGTTAAGCTTTCATTCTTTCAAAAAAAGATAAATTCCATGGCTCAATATGTAATGTCGATGCTCCGCGTGAGCAAAATCGTGCCGCCCAAACGGCAAATCATCAAGGATATCTCACTATCGTTTTTCCCCGGGGCTAAAATCGGTTTGCTGGGTTTAAACGGTTCCGGCAAATCGACCGTGCTGCGTATTATGGCGGGCGTAGATAAAGAGTTTGAAGGCGAAGTGCAATGGCAGCCTGGTATTTCAATCGGCTATCTGCCGCAGGAGCCGCAGTTAGATGCTAATAAGACTGTACGCGAGGAAGTTGAAAGCGGCATGGGTGCAGTGATGGAAGCCAGGCAAAAGCTGGAAGAAGTGTATGCGGCATACGCTGACCCTGACGCAGATTTTGATAAATTGGCAGAAGATCAGGCCAGGTATGAAAATATCATCGCAGCCAGTGGTTCGGATGTGGAGTATCAACTGGAAGTTGCCGCGGATGCGCTGCGTCTACCGCCTTGGGATGCAAAAATCGGCCCGCTTTCAGGCGGCGAAAAACGCCGCGTAGCCTTGTGTAAATTATTGTTATCGAAACCCGATATGCTGCTGTTAGATGAGCCGACCAACCATTTGGATGCGGAATCTGTGGAATGGCTGGAGCAGTTTTTGGTGCGCTTCCCCGGTACTGTGGTGGCGGTCACGCATGATAGGTACTTCCTCGATAACGCGGCAGAGTGGATCTTAGAGTTAGACCGCGGCCATGGTATTCCGTGGCAAGGCAATTACTCAAGCTGGCTGGAGCAGAAAGAGGAAAGGCTGAAACAGGAGGAGTCGCAGGAATCTGCAAGGCGCAAGGCACTGCATACAGAGTTGGAATGGGTGCGCCAGAATCCGAAAGCACGCCAAGCTAAAAGTAAATCCAGAATCGCGCGCTATGAAGAGCTGGCGAGTGCGGAATACCAAAAACGTAATGAAACGCAGGAGATTTTTATTCCTGCAGGTGAGCGCTTAGGCGACCAAGTGATTGAGTTCAACGGTGTAAGCAAAGCGCTTAAAGACCGCCTGCTGATTGATAACTTGAGCTTTAGCATTCCTGCAGGCGCGATTGTTGGCATTATCGGCCCGAATGGCGCAGGTAAATCGACCTTGTTCAAGATGATTACCGGCAAAGAGCAGCCTGATAGCGGCGAGGTGAAGATCGGCTCAACGGTCAAGCTGGCGTATGTAGACCAAAGCCGTGATGAACTGAGTAGCGATAAAACTGTGTTTGATGAAATATCAGGCGGCTCGGATATTCTCACGGTGGGTCGTTACGAAACGCCGTCACGCGCCTACATTGGCCGCTTCAATTTTAAAGGCGGCGACCAGCAAAAAATCGTCGGCCAGCTCTCAGGCGGTGAGCGCGGGCGCTTGCACTTGGCTAAAACACTAATTTCTGGCGGTAATGTGCTGCTGCTGGATGAGCCTTCCAACGACCTGGATGTAGAAACCTTACGTGCACTGGAAGACGCGCTGCTGGAATTTGCGGGCTGTGTATTGGTGATTTCGCATGATCGCTGGTTCCTCGACCGCATCGCCACGCATATTCTGGCGGCAGAAGGTGATTCACAGTGGACGTTCTTTAACGGCAATTATCAGGAATACGAAGCCGATAAACGCAAACGTTTGGGCGAGGAAGGCGCGAAGCCAAAACGCATCAGGTTCAAACCGATTGCTCGGTAAATGGATTAAAGCCAATCCCAATCCAGGCGCTTTTTATGTGGCGCTTTTTTCATCGCAAAATCCCACAAGTATGGCGGTATTAAGCGCATGAATCTAGCCAGTATGCCCATTTGCCATGGAATCACCACAAAGCGGCGTTTGCTTTCTACGGCAATGGCAAATTTGTGTGCAAACACGTCGACATCCATTAAAAACGGCATTTTATAGCTGTTAACGTTTGTCATCGGGCTGCGGATATAGCCCGGCGCGATGGTGGTGACGGCTATATTGTCGCGCGCCATTTCTACACGCAGGCTTTCCAGATAATTAATAACGGCGGCTTTGCTGGCGCTATAGGCACCTGCTCCGGGCAAGCCGCGGATACCTGCCACGCTGGCAATACCCACCAGTTGGCCATGCCCGGCTTGTTTCATCGCGGCGATAAAAGGTTGAAAAGTATGCACCATGCCCAAAACGTTAATATCCATAATCGCTTGAAATGCGGGGGTGTCTTCTTTGTACTCGGTGAGCGTGCCGCGACTGACGCCAGCGTTGGCGATGACAATTTCGGGTGCGCCGAAGCGGGTGATAAAGTCTTGTGCGGCAGCTTCTAGAGCCGTGCTGTCGCGTACATCCAGTGGGTAAACAGCACAGGTGATTTGATGCTGTGTTTGTAGCTCGCTCGCAAGTTGTTGTAAGCGCTCACTACGCCTAGCAACCAACCCAATAATTACTTTGCCATTGGCAAAGCGTTTTGCGTATTCTTGTGCTAATGCGTTGCCTATGCCGCTGGATGCCCCGGTGATAAAGATTTTTTTCATAGCCAATAGTGTAGCGCATAAAAAAACCCGCTGAAAAAATTCGGCGGGTTAATTAGGGTTATTTAACTTTTTTTGGCAGTGCTACTTTTTTTGGCAAAACTTTGTTTTTAGTTTTTGCCTGATTTACTTTTTTGCGGCTTTGTCCTTGCGTACATTGTCGATAATGTAATCGGCGGTTTTTAACGCTTGTTCGTTGCCGCCGCTCATGGTGCTCGAGGTGATGTATTTACCGTCAATCACCAGACTTGGTACGCCGGTTGCACCAGAGTTACGAAAAGTGATTGCAGCGCGATTTAGGCTGGTGTTGATAGTGAACGATTTGAATGCTTGCTCTACTTTCAGTTTATCCAGCCCGCTTTGTTTGGTCACCCAGTCAATCGCTGCTTTTTCATCGGTGGGGTTCAAGGTTTTTTGTTTATGAACAGCCTCAAACAAAGGCGTATGCAACTTCTCGGCAACTCCTAAAGTTTCCATTGCGTAAAAGGCTTTGGCCATTGGCGCCCAGCTTGGGTTGGGCAGGCCTGGCATACGCTTGAAATAAACATCGCCTGGCAACTTTTTCACCCAGGCGTTTAAGGGCGCTTCCATTTGATAGCAGTGAATGCAGCCATACCAAAAGATCTCCAACACTTCAATTTTGGCCGGATTTTCTGTAGAAATTGGCTGTGCAACAACATCAAACTGTTCGCCTTGTTTGGGTGCGTCTGCGAGGGCGGTATTGCCCATAGTTAATGCGCCGAACGCAAGCATAAAAACCGTAAAAAACTTTTTCATTATTTATTCCTTATTTCTTTGTAAAAAATACTATTGTGAAACCACATGAAACCACAGCCCACGCTTACTAACGTCAGTTGACAATTAAAGATGACAACTAATTCCTTCTTAATTTTATTTCTAAATCAATACTGACTTTATCAACTTCATCTTGTCGTGCTACAGCACAGTCTGCGGCTTGTTTTCGTATCATTATTCATTTGTAAATAGAATTATTGGGGCTTTGTTTCAGTATGCACCTTAATCAGGTCGGTATTAAAGCCGTTGGTTGTGAGCTCGCCACGAATCTTGTTGATTTGTGCAATATCGCTTAACGGCCCTACGCGCACACGATGCCAAACGCCTTTTTCTGGAATGGTTGCAGTTTGCACAACCGCTTCAAAACCTTGCAAAGCCAGTTTGGCCTTCATGTTGTCCGCATCAGCCTCGCTTGTAAACGCGCCCACCTGCAGGAAATAGCTATCTTTTTTAACTGTTTTTGAATTATTCTTGATTTCCTGCTCGGTTACCGTACTTTCGGTTTCTGGCAAAATGGTGTAAAAATCAAACTTATTATCCTGCTTGGTTGCGCTATCAGGGCCTTCTTCCTGCGGTAAGGCGCTTTCTGTCGCAATATTTTCTTTGGCCAGTTTTTCGGTGTGATTTTCGATAGCCGGCCTGTTGATTTTTTTGTCAGAAAACGGATTGTCGGTACCTTTAATAAACATCGTCAGCCCAAGAGATAAGCCTACACCCAGCAATAAACCTACCAGTAAGCCTGAGAAAAACGGGCTGCCTTTACTCCGGCTGTTTTTTTGTTGGGTAGGTTTGTAATCTCTGCTCATATTTCGTCCTTGCTTTACATTTTCTGCGGCGCGCTCACACCCAGCAAACTCAGGCCATTTTTTAGCACTTGCTGTGTTGCGGCAATTAACGCCAAACGTGCCAGTTTGGTTGGCTCATCATCCACTAAAAATTTTGTGTCATTGTAATAGCTATGCAAATCACTTGCACATTCTTTTAAGTAATTGGCGATGGTATGCGGTGCCAGATCTGTGGCGGCTGTGTTCACAACTTCAGGATACTCGCTCAAACTCTGCATCAATTTTGCCTCGTTTGGCATGTTGAGCGGGCTTAAGTTCACTGATTTTAGGCTGGTTACATCGCCGCCCCACTGGCTTAATACGCTGCAAATACGTGCATGGGCATATTGAATGTAATACACCGGGTTATCGTTCGTTTGTGCACGTGCCAGATCGATATCAAACACCAGTTGCGAATCGGAGCGTCTTGCGGCTAGGAAATAACGCGTGGCATCGCAGCCAACTTCATCGATTAAATCGCGCAAAGTGACATAACTGCCGGCACGCTTCGATAGTTTTACCTCTTCGCCGCTGCGCATGACGGTGACCATCTGGTGCAGCACATATTCTGGCCAGCCTCTCGGAATGCCCATGTCGAGCGCCTGCAAGCCGGCACGAACTCGGGTGATGGTGCTGTGGTGATCGGCGCCCTGCTCGTTAATCACGCGGACAAAGCCGCGCTCCCATTTCTCAGTGTGGTAGGCTACATCCGGCACAAAATAAGTGTAACCGCCTTCACTTTTACGCATGACGCGGTCTTTATCATCGCCAAAATCTGTGGTTTTAAGCCAAAGCGCATTATTCTGCTCGTAAGTGCGGCCGCTGTTGATTAGCGCCTGCACGGTTTGCTCAACCTTGCCTTCTGCATAGAGCGCGCTCTCCAGTGAAAACGCGTCAAATTTAATTTGGAACGCTTTCAAGTCCAAATCCTGCTCGTGGCGTAAATACGCAACTGCAAAGGCACGCATGGATTCCAGATCATTTATGTCGCCACTGGCTGTCACCTCAACGTCGTCTGCGACAACGGTGTGTTTGGTTAAATAGGCTGCAGCAATATCATTGATATATTCGCCGCGGTAACCATTTTCTGGAAAGCTCGCATGGCCGGTCGAGATACCCTTGCAGCGCGCCAGTACTGAAATAGTGAGATTATCAATTTGTGCACCGGCATCGTTGTAATAAAATTCGCGCGTGACCTCCCAGCCAGTAGCTTCCAATAAGCGCGCCAGGCAATCGCCTACAGCTGCGCCGCGGCCATGGCCTACGTGGAGCGGACCTGTGGGGTTGGCAGAGACAAATTCCACCTGAACTTTTGCACCATTACCAGTATTGTTGCGCCCAAATTCAGCACCCTGCTGCAAAATCTCACTCACCACGGATTGTTTGGATTGCGCATTCAAGAAGAAATTGATAAAGCCGGCGCCCGCAATTTCTACTTTTGCGATATATTCGCTTTGTGGCAGCGCTTTGATTAAACTTTCAGCAATGGCGCGCGGGTTTTGGCGCAGAGGTTTAGCCAGTATCATGGCTAAATTGGTGGCAAAATCGCCGTGTTCTGCAGATTTTGGGCGCTCAAGTACAATGTTAATTTGTGCAGCATCCGCGCTTATAGTGTTTGCGGCGCGGGTGAGTAAATCGGTAAGATGGGCTTTCAAGTAAGTTGAGCTTTCAATCATTAAATTTTGCAAAAACGGTATTTTAACTCAAGCAAGCCCTAGACTCACCTATAACTTTTTTATGATTTTTATGCCACAAACTATTTTTAATATTGTCCTGGATGTGCCGCTCAATCGAACTTTTGATTATTTGAGCGGCGGCTTTGCCGCGCGTGTGGGGAATCGCGTGGTGGTGCCATTCGCTGGGCGCCACTTGGTGGGGGTGGTGGTTGGCTTATCGGAAACCTCGGATTACCCGATTGAAAAGTTAAAGCACGTCAGCCACGTGTTTGATGATGTGGTGTTTGATAGCCACATGTATAAATTGCTTAAATTTTGTGCAGATTATTACCACTTTCCGCTTGGCCAGGCGCTGATTTCAACACTGCCACTGCGATTGCGGCAGATTAAGCCCGCAGTTTCGCGCAAGCAATTTTCATATAGTTTGTTGCCGAATGTTGATGCAAGCCAAATTCCAGTACGCAAGGTCTTGATGCATCGCATTATTGCTTCCCTGCAGATCAAGCCCAGCCTGACCGAAGCCGAGCTGGCCCTGATTTCACCGGGCTGGCGAAAAGCAGTCACCGAACTCAAAAATTTAGGCTTGGTGAGTGCGCAGGAAGCGGTGGCGGTAAAGGCATCATTGCCAACATCATCTGTCGAGCCGCAACTCAATGATGAGCAAGATAAAGCGATAAAAAGTGTGTTAGCGCTTACTCATCAGTTTAAACCATGGCTACTACATGGCATCACCGGTAGCGGTAAAACCGAAGTTTATATTCAAATCCTGCAAAAAATTCTCGGTGACAACAATGCACAAGTGCTGGTGCTGGTGCCGGAAATCAACTTAACACCGCAGCTGGAAGCACGTTTTAGAAGCAGATTGTCGCAATATCCTTTAGTCACGCTGCATAGCAATTTAAGCGAGAGTGAGCGCTTACAAAACTGGCTAGCTGCCAGCACGGGTGCTGCTAAGATTGTGATTGGCACACGCCTGAGTGTGTTTACGCCGATGCTGCATCTGAAGTTAATCGTGATGGATGAAGAGCATGATAGCTCTTACAAGCAGCAGGACGGCATGCGTTACCACGCACGCGATGTGGCGATGGTGCGTGCCAAGCAATTGAATATTCCCATTGTGTTGGGCAGTGCGACGCCGTCACTGGAAACTTGGTTTAACGCTACAAGTGACCATAATGCCCAAAAGCAGCAATATGGTTTGCTAAGCCTTAGCCAGCGTGCAGTTGAAAATGCCGTGTTGCCCAATATTTTTTGCATTGATACCGCAAAATCGCCGACGGAAAATGGTTTGTCGCCGATATTAACTAAGGCTTTGCTCGAGCGTTTGGCGCGCAAAGAACAAAGTTTGTTGTTCATCAATCGTCGCGGTTATGCGCCAGTGCTGCATTGCAATGCGTGCCAGTGGGTGGCACCTTGCATGCGTTGCTCGGCGCGGATGGTCGTACATTTAAGCCAAAAGCGGCTTAAGTGCCATCATTGCGGGCATGAGCAAAAAATCCCCCAGCAATGCCCAAGTTGTGGCAATACAGATTTGCACCCTACCGGGCAAGCCACCCAGCGTCTAGAGCAAACCTTGCAAAACCTGTTTCCAACAGCGCGAATAGCACGCGTAGACCGCGACAGCATGCGAAGCAAGGATGCGCTTACTGATATATTAACCAAAGTACACAATCAGGAAATCGATATACTGGTGGGTACGCAAATGCTGGCCAAAGGCCATGATTTTCCGCATCTTACTTTGGTCGGCGTGATTGATACCGATAGCGCCTTATATAGTCCGGATTTTCGTGCCAGCGAACGCTTATTTGCACAATTGATGCAGGTTTCTGGCCGTGCGGGGCGTGCCGAAAAGGCGGGCGAAGTGTTGATACAAACCGCTTTTCCGCAACATGTCTTATTTCATGCGCTGCGCAGCCAAGATTACGTGAGTTTTGTTAATGAGCTATTGCAAGAGCGCTCGGCGATGCAGTTCCCGCCTGCGAGCTATTTTGCATTGCTGCGGGCCGAGGCGAATGATTTTAGCCAAGTACAGCAATTTTTAAGCAAAGCGGGAAATCTGGCGCGCGCGCTACTAGCAAACCAGTTAAAGCCTGAAGTGATGGTTTACGACCCGGTTCGCCCGCAGATGGAGCGTTTAAAAGGTATGGAGCGCGGGCAATTGTTGCTGCAAGCTAACAGCCGCGCGGCTTTGCAGCGGCTGTTAAAGTCATGGATGCCGCAATTGCGTGAACTACCTTTAGCCGCAAAAATCCGCTGGAGTTTAGATATTGATCCTCTGGAATTTTAAGATTGTTTTGCTATGCCACCTGCACCAAGCTCAAAAAGACAGTAAAATGGAGTTTTAGCCAAAAGCAGACAGGTTGCGGCTGTAGTTCAATGGTAGAACGCCAGCTTCCCAAGCTCGATACGCGGGTTCGATTCCCGTCAGCCGCTCCAAGAAAGCAATTGTAGAAAGAATAGCATGACACCAACACCGCCAACCGTACTCACCTTTGCTGCCACAGACCCTAGCGGCGGCGCAGGTTTGCAGGCCGACATCCTGGCATTGGCCAGCATTGGCTGCCACCCGCTTTCTGTGGTGACAGGCATTACCGTGCAAGATACGGTGGGGGTAGAGAGTGTGATGGCGCTTGATGCCGATTGGGTGAATGAGCAGGCGCGCACGATTTTAGAGGATGTGCAGGTTTCAGCATTTAAACTCGGGTTGCTGGGCAGCATAGAAAACATGGCCGTCATTGCCGAAATCATGGCCGATTACCCGGATGTGCCCTTGCTGATAGATCCTATTTTAACTTCGGGCCGCGGGGACGAACTGGCGAATGAAGAAATGCAAGCCGCAATGTGCGAGCTACTGTTTCCGCAAGCCACGCTGATTACGCCCAATAGTCTGGAAGCGCGCCGTCTGGCGTTTTATGATGAGAGCGAAGAGATTCAGCATACCTCGCTAGATGAAGCGGCCATGCGTTTGCTGGGAATGGGCGCAGAATACGTGTTAATAACCGGTACGCACGAGCGCTCAACCGATGTGGTGAATTCACTCTATGGTGTATACCCTTCGGGTGCCAGTGGCCTCATTAAATCTTACCATTGGGAACGGCTGGCTGGCAGCTACCATGGCTCTGGCTGTACGCTTACCAGCGCGATAGCAGCGTGCTTGGCGCATGGTTTAAGTATGGAAGAAGCGATTCAGGAAGCGCAGGAATATACCTGGCAAACGCTTAAAAATGCCTTTAGGCCGGGCATGGGACAGTTTATACCCGACCGCTTTTTTTGGGCGCGTGACGATAGCGACGTTGATGAACAAGTTGACAAAGTCCCATCCATTCAGCATTAGCGGCTTATACGCTATTACGCCGGACGAGCTGGTCACTGGCCTGCTGTGCAGAAAAGTAGAGGCAGCCCTGCAAGGCGGTGTTTCGCTGGTGCAATACCGTAACAAGGCGGCCAATGGCACGCTACGTCTCAGGCAGGCCAGTGCGTTGTTGGCGTTATGCCGCAGTTATCATGTGCCCATGGTGATTAACGACCACCTGGATTTATGCGCGCAGATTGATGCAGACGGTTTGCATTTGGGCATGACCGATTGCGATGTAAGCGCAGCCAGGCGTCTGCTCGGCGCTGATAAAATCATTGGCGCGTCTTGCTACGATCAACCTGAATTAGCCATTAAAGCCGAGCAAGCTGGTGCCAGCTACGTGGCGTTTGGGGCGTGTTTCAGCTCATCTACCAAGCCGGATGCCGTGAATGCGTCGCTGGATTTGTTTGCACAGATGAGGCAGAAAATATCGATTCCGCTGGTGGCGATTGGCGGTATCACGCTGGAAAACGCTTCAAGTGCATTACAAGCAGGTGCCGATGCTGTTGCGGTGGTGGGTGCGCTGTTTAACGCAAACGATATTATGGAAACCAGTCAGCAATTTACACATTTATTCAAAACAACATCTATTTAATTCAGCCAACATCATGACTTCACAAAACCAAATCCTGTTTGAAAAATCCCAGCAACTCATTCCGGGCGGCGTCAATTCGCCGGTGCGCGCGTTTCGTAGCGTAGGCGGCACGCCAATATTCTTCAAAAAAGGCTTGGGATCAAAATTGTGGGATGCCGATGGCAAAGAATATATCGATTATATCAATTCTTGGGGGCCGATGATTGTCGGCCACGCGCACCCGGAAGTGATTGCAGCTGTGCAGGAAGTCGCCGCCAATAGCTTATCGTTTGGCGCGCCGACTGGGCTAGAGCTGGAGATGGCAGTAGTAATCAACAAGCTTGTGCCAAGCATGGAGCAAGTGCGCTTGGTCAGCAGCGGCACAGAAGCCACTATGAGTGCCATCCGCGTTGCGCGCGGATTTACTGGCCGCGATAAAATTGTGAAATTTGAAGGCTGCTACCATGGCCACTCCGATGCGCTGCTGGTGAAAGCGGGATCTGGCTTGCTGACATTCAGTGATGCCAGTTCAAAAGGGGTGCCAAGCTCGGCGGGCGTGCCAGCTGAAGTGGTAGCGGATACGCTCACGCTGGAATACAACAATACGCAGTCGCTCAAAGATTTATTCAGCCAGATTGGCGACCAGATTGCCTGCGTGATTATCGAGCCGGTGGTGGGCAATATGAACCTGATTGTTCCGCATAAGGAATTCTTAACGACGTTGCGCGAGCTTTGTACCCAGCATGGCACAGTGCTGATTTTTGATGAAGTGATGACCGGCTTCCGCGTGGCATTGGGTGGCGCACAGGCGCTATATAACATTAAGCCTGATATGACGACATTGGGCAAAGTCATTGGTGGCGGTTTGCCAGTGGGCGCTTTTGGCGGGCGCAAGGACATCATGAGCTGTCTCGCCCCTCTAGGCCCGGTCTATCAGGCGGGCACGCTGTCGGGTAACCCGGTGGCGGTGACAGCGGGTTTAACCACGCTTAAATTGATACAGGAAAAAGGCTTTCACGAGAAACTTACTGCACAAACCAAAAAACTGATGGACGGCCTGGTGCAAGCCGCTAAAGACGCGGGTGTGACCTTTAGTGCACAAAGTGTTGGCGGCATGTTCGGGCTGTATTTTATGCAGACCTGCCCTGCTTCTTTTGCCGAGATGATGCAATCGGATAAGGAGGCTTTTAACAAGTTTTTCCACAGCATGTTGGATAGCGGTGTTTATCTTGGCCCGTCTGCGTTCGAGGCGGGGTTTGTTTCAGCCGCACATACAGATGAAGATATTGCGTTTACGATTGAAGCTGCGAAAAAAGCATTCTCTGCGATTTGAGGCATTATTTTGCCCTATGTGATTGATAGCAAGACGTTTTAACGGTATTATTGAAGGTTCCGCTAAATGTTTTGAAATTAATTTACTTTAAAATAACATAAGATCACCAGGCAATGAATATGTCAGTCGTGCAAGTTAAAAAATTTAAGGGAAAGACCCCGGAAAATCAGGGTTTATATAACAAACGTAACGAAAAAGATGCCTGTGGCGTAGGTTTTGTAGCGCACATCAAAGGTAAAAAAAGTCACGAAATTGTTCAGCAGGGTTTAACGCTTTTAACCAACCTTACGCATCGCGGCGCCACCGGTTATGACCCGAAATTGGGTGATGGCGCAGGTCTGCTTATGCAAATGCCAGACGCATTTATGCGCCGCGAAGCAGCCAAGCTCAATATCAACTTGCCAGAGGCAGGTAAATACGCGGTTGGTAACTTGTTCTTGCCGCAGGACGCCAAAAACCGTGCCGCCTGTGAGGCGCTGATTGCAAAAATCATTTCAGAAGAAAAACAAACTCTGCTTGGCTGGCGCGATGTGCCGGTGGATAACAGCAATATCGCTCAAGCCGCGCGCGATGTAGAGCCTTGCATGCGCCAGGTGTTTATTGGGAGTAACGAGGCAGACCAAACCACTTTCGAGCGCAAATGTTTTGTAATTCGCAAACGCGTGGAACATGCGGTTTGTGCATTAAATCTGAAAGATAACGCTGCATTTTATGTGCCTTCACTTTCAAGCAGAACGATCGTTTACAAAGGTATGCTGTTGGCCAATGAAGTGGGCGTTTACTATCGTGACTTGGCAGATGAAAGCGTGGTTTCTGCGCTTGCATTGGTGCATCAGCGTTTTTCTACCAACACCTTCCCCGCTTGGGATTTAGCACATCCGTTCCGCATGATTGCGCACAACGGTGAAATTAATACCGTTCAAGGCAATGTGAACTGGATGGCGGCGCGTCATGAGACCATGAAATCAGCGGTCATTGGCGAAGATTTAGATAAGCTTTGGCCGTTAATTGCCGAGGGTCAATCGGACTCTGCCTGTTTTGATAATTGCCTGGAGTTGCTGGTGGCGGGCGGTTACAGTTTGCCGCATGCCATGATGATGCTGATTCCGGAAGCCTGGAATAACAATGCACTGATGGATGATGAGCGTCGTGCGTTTTACGAATATCACGCCGCTTTGATGGAGCCGTGGGATGGGCCCGCTGCTGTGGCGTTTACTGACGGCGATATGATTGGTGCAACGCTGGATCGTAATGGCCTGCGCCCTGCCCGTTATTTAGTGACGGACGACGATGTGGTGATGATGGCGTCTGAAATGGGTGTGCTGACATTCCCGCAGGAAAAAATCGTTAAAAAATGGCGCTTACAGCCCGGAAAAATGCTGCTGATAGACACGCAGCAAGGCCGCATTATTGATGATGCGGAAGTAAAAAGTGAGTTGGCTTCTGCCAAGCCTTATAAAGCATGGATTGAACAATCACGCTATTTCCTGGGCGATCTGCCAAAAGAAGGTGCTCAGCTGGAAATGGCGGAAAGTTTGCTGGATACGCAGCAGGCCTTCGGGTATAGCCAGGAAGATATTAAATTTGTATTGCAGCCGATGATCGCCAATGGTGAAGAAGGTGCTGGCTCAATGGGCAATGATGCGGCTTTGCCGGTGTTGTCCAATAAGGCAAAATTGCTTTACAACTATTTCAAACAGCTATTTGCGCAAGTGACCAACCCGCCAATCGACCCGATTCGTGAGGAACTGGTCATGTCGCTGGTGACGTTTATTGGGCCCAAGCCTAACTTGTTAGGTGTGGATGAAACTAATCCGCCATTGCGCCTGGAGGCCAGTCAGCCTGTTTTAACCTTATCGGAATTAGAGCAGCTGAAAAATATTGGCACTTCAACTAAAGGCCAGTTCAAATCACTGGTGCTGGATATTACCTACGATGCGCAGCAAGGCAAAGCAGGCATGGCGAATGCCATTACCAATTTAAACAAAGCTGCAGAAAAAGCAGTGCAGGATGGCTTTAATGTGTTGATTCTGTCAGACAGGGCCATTTCGAAAAACCGCATCGCTATTCCAGCATTGCTGGCATGTTCTGCTACCCATGAGTTTTTAGTTAAAACTGGGCTACGCACCAGCACTGGCTTGGTGGTAGACACAGGTTCGGCACGAGAGGTCCATCATTTTGCATTATTGGCCGGTTATGGAGCAGAGGCGGTTTGCCCATGGCTGGCATTCGAGACGATTGGTCATCTGGCAAGTGATCATTATGTTGCCGGCAAAAACTTCGTTAAAGCCATCGGTAAAGGCTTGTACAAAGTCATGTCCAAAATGGGTATTTCCACATACCAATCGTATTGCGGCGCCCAGATTTTTGAAGCAATTGGTTTAAATAGCCAGTTTATCGATCAATATTTTACAGGCACAGCTACACAGATCGAAGGCATTGGCCTGGATGAAGTGGCTGAAGAAACGCTGCGTTTGCATAATCTGGCTTTTGGTAATAACCCGGTATTAATGACTCAGCTGGATGCAGGTGGTGAGTATGCCTTCCGAGTACGTGGCGAAGAGCACATGTGGACGCCGGAAACCATTGCCAAGCTGCAAAACGCTACGCGCACCAATAAATTTGATACTTACAAAGAATATGCCAAACTGATCAACGATCAAACACGCCATTATAAAACTTTGCGCGGTTTGTTTGAGATTAAACCGGCAGGCGCCTCGATTGCATTGGATCAGGTAGAGCCTGCCAAAGACATCGTGAAGCGCTTTGCAACTGGCGCAATGTCTTTAGGCTCTATCTCAACCGAGGCGCACGCGACCTTGGCTATCGCTATGAACCGCATCGGTGGTAAGTCTAACACCGGTGAAGGGGGTGAAGACGCCAAACGTTTCATTCCGGTTGCACAAGATACCACCATGGCTAACGTCATTGGCCATGATTTGGTAGAAAGCAATATTCCGCTTAAGGCGGGAGATTCGATGCGTTCGCGCATCAAGCAGGTGGCCTCAGGCCGCTTCGGAGTGACCGCAGATTATTTAGCCTCTGCTGACCAAATTCAAATCAAAATGGCACAGGGTGCAAAACCAGGTGAAGGCGGCCAGTTGCCCGGCCATAAGGTAAGCCCGTATATCGCCAAATTGCGTTTCAGCGTGCCAGGGGTTGGTTTAATTTCGCCGCCACCGCACCATGATATTTATTCGATTGAGGATTTGGCACAGCTGATTCACGACCTGAAAAACGCTAATCCAAAAGCGTCCATTTCGGTGAAACTGGTTTCGGAAACAGGGGTGGGCACTGTAGCCGCTGGTGTGGCTAAAGCGAAATCCGACCATATTGTCATTGCAGGTCATGATGGCGGTACAGGCGCATCGCCTATTTCGTCCATTAAGCATGCCGGCACGCCATGGGAGTTGGGTCTGGCAGAAACGCAGCAGACTTTAGTGCTGAATCAATTGCGTGGCCGCGTCGTTGTGCAGGTTGATGGCCAAATGAAAACAGGCCGCGACGTATTGATTGGTGCGTTACTGGGGGCTGATGAGTTTGGTTTCGCCACGGCACCGCTGGTGGTAGAAGGCTGCATCATGATGCGTAAATGTCATCTCAATACTTGTCCTGTGGGCGTAGCTACGCAAGATCCGATATTGCGTAAAAAATTCACAGGCCAGCCAGAGCATGTCGTGAATTTCTTCTTCTTCATTGCAGAAGAGGTGCGCGAACTGATGGCCAACATCGGTATTGCAAGGTTTGATGATTTGATTGGGCGCAGTGATCTGCTGGATATGAAAGCCGGTATCGACCACTGGAAAATCCAAGGTTTGGATTTAAGCAAAATTTTCCATCAGCCGGATATGCCCGCAAGCGTTTCCCGCAAAAATAACGATGTGCAGGATCACGGCTTGGTGAACGCGCTGGATAACAAGCTCATTGAGTTGGCAAAACCTGCGTTAGAGAAACGCGAAAAAGTGATGATTGATTTGCCGATTACCAATACCAATCGCACGGTTGGTACCATGCTCTCTAACCAGGTAGCGGTGCGTTATGGCAACACTGGTTTGGCGGATGACACAATTCATGTGAATTTTGCCGGCACCTCAGGCCAAAGTTTCGCCGCATTTTTAGCCAAAGGCATTACCTTTGATTTGACCGGCGAGGGCAATGATTATGTAGGCAAGGGCCTATGCGGCGGCCGCATTATTATCAAACCGCCGGCAGCGTTTAGAGGCATTCCGCACGAAAATATCATCATCGGTAATACTGTGATGTACGGCGCGACTACGGGCGAAGCCTATTTTAACGGTGTGGCAGGCGAGCGTTTCTGCGTGCGTAATTCGGGCGCCAGCGCCGTAGCAGAAGGTGTTGGTAATCATGGTTGCGAATACATGACAGGCGGCACGGTGGTGGTGTTGGGCATTACTGGGCAGAACTTCGCAGCAGGCATGAGCGGTGGCGTAGCATATGTTTATGATGAGGATGGCTTATTTGCAAAACGCTGCAATATGAATATGGTGTCCCTGGAAACAGTGCCGCATATAGACCATATAGCGGCAGATGCAGTGCATCACCTTGATCAGCCTGATGAAGTGACCTTGCTTTCCTTAATCAACAAACATATCAAATACACTAACAGTGCGCGTGCCAAGGCCATTCTCGCCGACTGGGACAATGCGCGCGGCAAGTTCGTGAAGGTAATGCCAAATGAATATAAACGCGCATTGATTGAACTTGCTGAAGATAAAGTATTGGTGGCTGCATAATGGGTAAAGGCTTTTAATATGGGTAAAGTTACAGGATTTATGGAATTTGAGCGGCTATCAGAGGCTAGTTTGCCAGTCGCTGACCGCGTTAAAAACTACAAAGAGTTTGTATTGCATCTGACGGATGACCAGGCCAAACAGCAGGGTGCGCGTTGTATGGATTGCGGCATTCCGTTTTGCACCACGGGCTGCCCGATTAACAACATCATCCCGGATTGGAATGACTTGGTGTACCGCCAGGATTGGCACGGCGCGATAGACGTGCTGCACTCAACCAACAACTTCCCCGAGTTTACGGGCCGCATCTGTCCGGCACCCTGCGAAGCAGCCTGTACTTTGAATATCAATAACGACGCAGTCGGCATTAAGTCGATAGAGCATGCCATCATCGATAAAGCTTGGGAAAATGACTGGGTAACCCCGCAAATCAATCCCAATAAAACCGGTAAAAAAGTAGCGATTGTGGGCTCTGGCCCTGCCGGACTGGCTGCGGCGCAGCAGCTCGCGCGGGTTGGCCACAGTGTGACTGTGCTTGAGAAAAACGACCGTATCGGCGGTTTGCTGCGTTATGGCATTCCAGATTTCAAAATGGAGAAATTTCACATTGACCGCCGTATGAAGCAGATGCAGGCCGAGGGCGTCGAATTTAAGGTGAATCAGCACGTAGGTCAAAATGTGAGTGCGGATGATTTGCTCAGCCAGTATGATGCGGTAATTTTGGCGGGTGGTGCAGAACAGCCACGTGATTTGCCGGTGCCTGGTCGTGAGCTTGATGGCGTGATGTTTGCGATGGACTTTTTACCGGCGCAAAACAAGGTGGTTGCTGGTGATTCTGTGCCCAATCAAGTCAAAGCAACCAACAAAGACGTGGTGGTGATTGGCGGCGGAGATACCGGCTCAGACTGCGTAGGCACGTCAAACCGTCATGGCGCTTTAAGCGTTACGCAATTTGAACTGATGCCCCGTCCGCCTGAAAAAGAAAATAAAGAACTGGTTTGGCCGAACTGGCCGCTCAAATTGCGCACTTCTAGCAGTCACGAGGAAGGTGCCAATCGCGACTGGTCTGTGACGACCAAAGAGCTTGTCGGTGAAAACGGCAAAGTGACTGCATTAATAGGTGCGCGCGTGGAATGGAAAGACGGCAAAATGAGTGAGATCCCGGGTTCTGAGTTCACGATAAAGGCAGATTTGGTACTGCTGGCCATGGGCTTTGTTTCGCCAGTGCAAAAACTGCTGGATGCGTTTGGTGTCGAAAAAGACCAGCGTGGTAATGCTAAAGCAACGACCGATGGTGATGGTTGCTATAAAACCAGCAAAGATAAAGTATTTGCCGCAGGTGATGTGCGGCGTGGGCAGTCATTAGTTGTTTGGGCGATTCGTGAAGGCCGCCAGGCGGCGCGTGCTGTCGATGAATATTTAATGGGCGCATCCACACTGCCTCGTTAATGCTAATCTGAAACAAAAAACTAAGGATGCAAAATAAGTTGTTTTGCATCCTTTTTTATTAGGTAAATAAAATGACTCAACTGAAAAACGACACTTTCCTGCGCACGCTCATGCGTCAGCCCACGGACTACACGCCAGTATGGATGATGCGTCAGGCTGGGCGCTATTTACCGGAGTATCGTGCAAGCCGTAAAACCGCAGGCAGTTTTTTGCAGTTGTGCAAAAGTCCAGATTTTGCGACCGAGGTGACCATTCAGCCGCTGGATCGCTACCCTCTTCTGGATGCTTCAATCTTATTTTCAGACATTCTTACCGTGCCGGATGCGATGGGTCTCGGCTTGTATTTTGAGGAAGGTGAAGGCCCAAAATTTGAGCGTACAGCATCGGATGAATCCAGCATTAAAGCACTGGCTGTGCCAGATATGGCCAAGCTGCAATATGTGTTCGATGCAGTGAGCAGCATCCGTAAAGCCTTGAATGGACGTGTACCATTGATTGGTTTTTCAGGCAGCCCCTGGACGCTTGCGACGTATATGGTGGAAGGCAAAGGCGGTACGGACTTTCTTAATACTAAGAAGCTCATGTATGCGCGTCCTGAGTTATTGCATCATATTCTGGAAGTGAACGCACAGACCATTATTCAGTACCTCAATGCGCAGATTGCCGCCGGAGCACAGGCTGTGATGATTTTTGATTCCTGGGGGGGTGCGCTCTCGCACAATGCCTATATTGAGTTTTCGCTTAATTATATGCAAAAAATCGTGAATGGCCTGACCAAAGAAGCGGAAGGTCGCAAAGTGCCAAGTATCGTCTTTACCAAAGGCGGCGCGCTCTGGCTGGAAGCGCAGGCTGACATCGGCGCAGATGCGCTAGGTCTGGATTGGGCAGTGGATATAGGCCAGGCGCGCAAGCGGGTGGGTGATAAAGTGGCATTGCAGGGCAATATGGATCCGGCGATTTTGCTTTCAACGCCCGGAGCCATCGAGAAAGAAGTTGCCAGTATTTTGGCAAGCTATGGCCATGGCCATGGCCATGTGTTTAACCTGGGTCACGGCATTACACAGTGGACACCCCCTGAAAACGCAGCATGTATGATTAATGCTGTAAGAATGCTAAGCGCTCAATATCATCGCTAACCATGTTTAATTAGGGACATGCTGCGTTTCAGTGAGGACTAACCTTCAGGTTATGTCATAACTAAAATGCGGGTGTGCTAATTAATAGTACTAATAGCATCAAAGAAATTCCTAATTAAAAAGCCCGACAAATCGGGCTTTTTAATTATTTCAGCGACATGCGTTTTGGAGTTTCATCTTTATCTATCAACTGATGTTTTAACGCGCCGGCAATATGCAGAATAATGACAAGCAGAATAATGACACCAATCACTTCATGCACCTCTTTGAATATTTCGCGCATGTCTTTATTATCTAGCCCCTGGATTAAGTCTATGCCAAACCATTTAATCCCATATTTACTATTGGTTGCCATGATGATGCCGCTGACAGGCAGTGCTACCATGAGCAGGTAAAGCAAATGATGCGCGCCTGTAGCGAGCTTTCTCTCCCATGCTTTAAGTGAAGCCAGCATGGCGGGTGGGCGATGTGTGATGCGCCAGAATACACGAAACAAAATGAGTGCAAACAATGTTACACCGATGGATTTGTGCAAATTAAAATAGAAAGCTCTGGCGGTGGTTTCCTCGGTGAATTGCCATGTATAAATGCCTAAATCAAACAAATCCAGACTCATCAGTTTAGGCGCATCTTTAGGCAGTTCGCTCATATACCAGCCCAGGGCAAACATCACAAAAATACCAAGTGCAATGAGCCAATGTAGAATAATCGCTGTCTTAGTGTAGCGTAAAGTACTTTGATTCATAGTAATATCCCAGAGTAAATAATAAGTGCTTATGTGACACGTGCTACAGCAGATTGTTGCACGCAGAGGCAATATTCTAATCGGTAACTTAAAGTAAAGGAAAGCGTCATGCGAATTCTAATGATAATCATGAGCATGTTTGCACTGATGGGCTGCGCGCATGGCCAGGCCGCACACGATGCCTTTACAGTCGAGAATGCGGGCGATGGTATTTACGTACATCACGGCGTACATTTGGATATTGATGATGGTTACCAGGGCGATATCTGCAATGCTAGCTTTGTAGTGGGCAGCAAAGGCGTGGCGGTGATTGATACCGGCGGCAGCCTGAAAGTGGGCAAACAGCTGCGCGATGCTATTCGCAAAGTGACACCGCTCCCGGTGTTGTATGTCATCAATACACACGTGCACCCGGATCACATCTATGGCAACGCGGCTTTTCTTGCAGACAAGCCTGAGTTTATCGGCCATGATAGATTGGCCACCGTAATGGAGTTGCGCCGAGAGCAATACGCCAAACTGAATGCCAGACTCCTGGGTGAGGATGCCAAAGGCAGTGAGCTGGTTAAACCTACGGTGAGCGTTAAAACAACGCTGGAGCTGGATTTGGGCGACAGAAAACTCATGCTGACTGCCCACCCGGTTGCACATACGAACACCGATGTTTCTGTGATGGAAAATAAGACCAGCACTTTATTTGCAGGTGATTTGCTGTTTATCGAACGCACGCCTGTGCTGGAAGGCGACATCAAGGGACTGATTGCTGAAATCGAGAAGCTGAAAAGCAGCCCCGCAAAGCAAGTCGTACCAGGCCATGGGCCGGTGACCAAAGACTGGATTAAGGCACTTGATGATGCGCAACACTATTTGAATGTGTTGTTAACGGATATTCGTGCCAGCATCAAAAAAGGTGAGAGTATGGAGTCCGCGATGAGTAGCGCCGCCGCAACTGAAAAAGGTAAATGGAAATTATTTGATATTGCCAACAGGCGCAATGTGAATACGATTTACCCGGCACTTGAGTGGGAATAGGAAAGCGGCTTGCGGCCGGCTTTCCTGATGTGCGGATTACTTCTTTTTAAGATTATCCAGGCTGCATGCCGTGAAAGGATTTAGATACAACATCAGCAAGCCGCCCGAAATCGCTAGATATTGTAGTACAGGCAATTTAAGAAGGAAGGAAATAATGATGGCATAAACGGCCATGAATATTGCGAAAAATTTGGTCTTGAAGCCAAAAAACAATGCCAAGCCACCTGCCAGCTGCACCAAAATAATCAATGGCGCAAAAATACCAGGTAAACCTAGGCTACCCAAGCCCATCTGATACTCTTGATAACCGCTAGGATTGGTAAAAAAACCGTAAATGAGCATTACAACCTGCAGTAAAAAAATCTGTGCGAGCAAAATACGCGCAAGTGTTGACAAATAACGTTGCATAACTAACCTTATGAATAGAGTTGACCAAAAATAATAGCCTGCATAATGCACCGAACCCGTTGAATCTGCAAGCGCATCTAAAACAATGACACAATTATCCGAAGTTAACATCAAACATGTCAATTGGCACGAAGCTGAAAATCTTTTGCGGGAAGTAAGAACGCAAGTGTTTATTCAGGAACAGCATGTACCGGTTGATCTGGAATGGGATGGCTTGGATAAAAGTGCCAGCCATTTGCTGGCTATGTTTGAAGACCGTCCCGTTGCCTGCGCGAGAATTGTTGACTATAAAATTATCGGCCGTATGGCAGTTCTCAAGCACTGGCGCGGCAAGGGACTGGGTACTGCTCTGCTACAGGAGGCGATTAAGCTTTGCAAACGGCAAGACAGCAAAGCAATTTCGTTGTCTGCGCAAACACATGCGATCGATTTTTACAGCCGGGCGGGATTCAAGGTGGTAAGTGGTGAATACATGGATGCCAATATTCCGCATGTAGATATGCTGCTGGCGCTTGCAGATTAAGTTTAAGGATTAAATTGATACTAGCGCCAAGCATTTGGTAAAATAATGTTTTAATTATTGAGAATCCCAAGAGAATATTATGTCAAAAATCATTTTCAAAGCTGGCGAAGCAACTGTATTTTCAGAAGGTAAAGACGTTACTGCTGCAATGCCGGAAATTTTAATCGGCGCAGTCGATGGCCCAGTTGGTCAAGCATTTGCCAACTTGATGGCGCAAAGCAAAGGCCACACTGCGATGTTTGCTGTGCGCGATATCAACCAGCTAGTGCGTCCAGTTTGTATGACTGTGCCAAAAGTGACTTTGAAAGGCAGCACTGATGTAGGTTTGTTTGGCGGCGTGGTACAGGCAGCCACAGCAGATGCGATTTTGGATTGCGTGATTGAAGGCATCATTCCTAAAGACCAAGCGAACGATTTGTGTATCATCAGTCTGGTTTGGATTGACCCAGGCTGCATTGCGCTAGAAAAAGAAGGCAAATTGGACAAGGCCGATATGTACAAAAACAACTACGATGCGACAAAATTGGCGATCAAACGTGCATTGAACGACGAGCCAAGTATCGATGAACTGATTGCTAATCGCCATAAAATCAAACACTGCATGTGGGAAGATTCTTGGGATCAAAAGTAAGCTGGGAACAAAAATAACATAACTCTTGCCAAAGTGCCCAAAGGTTTTTACTATAAACTAATAAGATAAAACTTGGAGGGCATATGGCAGAACGTAATGTATGTATGGAAGCGTTCGAACGGCTTTGTGAGGACGTGAATGCAGACAAGAAATCCGCGATTGATGAATCAGATTACTGGCTGTTCGAGTTGGGATTTCGATCTGCAATAGAGGAACTGTTGAGCATCGCGGATACCGGTTCGCAAAGCCGGAAATTTGTATCGCCGCGCTTTCAAATGCTGGCAGATAGAATCCTGCAGTCCCGGATGCATTAAGAAAAAAGCAGCTCAGGCTGCTTTTTTCTTTTTTAGATTCAGTAAAATTTTTCTAACCGGGGTGGGAATGGCTGCATGGATTGCCTCATCAAGCCCTATCCATAAGGTGTTTGGTGCACTCGGCTGGTTGCCTGTTTGAATCAGCACCGGTTGAATGTTCAACTTGAAATGCGTAAATGTGTGTGTGAACTTGGGCAGCATCTGCGCATTATCCGGCGCGGCATCAGTTTCCGGAAAACTCCATAAACCACCCCAAATCCCGGTATTGGCGCGCTTCTGCAGCATCACCTCGTTAGCATGGAGGTATAACAGCATGATTGTGCTGCGCTCGGGCAGCGTTTTGCGCGGTTTAGGCGTGGGTAATGCCTGCGTTTGCTGCAGTGCATGCGCCTGGCATGTCACCATTGCCGGACATGCCTCGCACCGAGGGCGTGAACGCACGCACAGTGTGGCGCCCAAATCCATCAGTCCTTGCGTATATGCGCCTGCTTCTTCATTAGGGTTTTCGCGGCTGGCAATTTCCCACATCTCTTTTTCAATGTTGGGTAAGCCGGGCCAGCCTTGAATCAGAAAATGCCGCGCAAATACACGCTTTACATTGCCATCCAAAATCGGCATCGGCAGGTTAAACGCAAAAGTGGAAATGGCAGCAGCAGTGGAGCGGCCAATGCCAGGCAGACTTAAAATGTCGTCGAATTGTGTCGGGAAATTTCCTGAAAACTCATCTACGATTTTTTGTGCGGTATTGTGCAAATTGCGCGCACGTGAGTAGTAGCCAAGTCCGCTCCAGGACTGCAAAACTTCTTCTTGGGTGGCTGCTGCAAGTGCAGCAATGGTAGGAAATCGCCGCATAAATTTAGTGTAATAACCAATAACGGCAGCCACCTGCGTTTGCTGCAGCATGATCTCGGAAACCCAAATGGCGTAAGGGTCTGTAATATTTTGCCAAGGTAAATCATGGCGGCCGTGCAGCTTTTGCCAGGCAATAATCTTGTCAGCAAAAGCTGGCATAGTTAAAATTTGAGCAATTTTTTGAGTTTCTTTTCGGCTTTTTCTTTGGCGATTTCTTCGGCAGACTTTGGCTCCTCTGCGGGCGCTGCGGGTTGTGCTGGCGCAGCCTCGGTACCAGTAGGTGTTGTGGGTGCAGGGGCTTCGGTGGCTTTTTTCTTGCCTAACAAGCCTTTAAGCGCTTCTGCTTTGTCGCCGCCGCCAATCAACTCTTTTACGGCAGCCCCCTTTTCGCCCCCTACTTTATCCAGCAGTTTCGATTGTGCCAAGCCAGAAGCGATTGCAGTAAAATCCATGCCATATTTGGGATTTGCAAATGTGCCGCTGATTTTAATGGGAATGGGGATTCCGCTCAGCTCATCAAGATCCGCACCGCCCTGGCCTTTAAGTGATTTTACAACCGTAGGTTTAGCAGTGTAGTTGATTTTTTCATTGCCAATGTCTATGTCGCCACGGCTATCGCCTTTGGCCAGACGCAACACAGGAGCTTTCATCGCTAAATCCTCGTTATGCGCAACACCGTTTTTAATATCAAACGTAGCGGTGAGTTCACTAAAGTCGGTTTTCTTGGATTTATCGGCATCTGCCTCTTTGGTTTTAAACACATTCACTTTATTTTTAAGCTCGCGAATGCTGCCTGCAATATCCACGCCCTTTAGCGCGCCATCTGCCACATTAAGCGAGGCATTGCCCAGTAGTCCTTTTTTAAGCGCGCCTACGCTACTGCCTTGCGTCGTCACGTCAATATTGACAGTGCCGGTGCCGGAAAGCATATCGTTATTAATCGCATCCACCATCAGCGGCCCGATCGAAACGCCTTTCATGGATTGCTTAAAGGCGATGCTGGGTGTTGCACGTGCATCTACCTTAAGCATGCCGCTCATGCTGCCTTGATACAAGTTGGCGGCAAACGGCGAAACTGTCACCAGCCCGCTATCCGCTTTAAGTCCGATGTTGACGTTCTGGGTTGTCACATTGGCAAGCTTCAGCCAGCCGATTTTCGCGTCGCCAGACGCGTTAAGCTTTTTTAGCGCACTCAGATCGATCGGCGTATCGGCAGCGCTTTTTTCGGCCGGCTTATCACTTTTGGCGATGTATTTATCTGCATCCAATTTATCGACGTTCACGTTAAAGCTGTAAATCGGGTCGTTAAACCTTGTGATGCCAATATCAGCGTGAATTTGGCTGTCATCAACCTTGGCAGCCAGCGGGCTTAAGTTTAATTTCTGGCCGTCTGCTTTTAAATCAATACGGATATTGGATGCTTTGGTTTTGCCGTATTTAAGATTGCCAATCCGAATGGAGCCGTCCGCATTCAGGGCTTTAAGCGCGCTTAAATCAAGGGGTTTGTCTGCATCTTTTTTAGCATTTGCATCGGCTTTTACATATTTATCGACATCCACGTGATCAATGTCCAGATCAAAGGTGTAAAGTGGTTTTGCGAAGTGGCTGATGCCAAAATTACCTTTAATCCGGCTATCATCCACCTTTACATTCAAACCGCTTAAGGCCAGTTTTTCACCATCCGCCTTTATGCTGACATTCAGGCCTGAAATACGGTATTTGTCATATGCAATGCTGCCTATATTGAGCTTGCCGTCCAGGAACATGTTTTTAAGTGCAGACATGTCCACAGGCTTTTCATTGGCTTTGGCAGGCGCGTCAGATTTTGCCAGCAGTTTATTTAGATCCAATTTATCTGCATTCAGGTTGAATTTAATGTTGGGCTTCTTGAAGCTGCTCACAGCAACGTCGCCGTTAAGCTTGGTTTCAGCAATGTTTAGATTAAACTTGCTGTTAGCAGTTTCGTTCTTAATATCGGCATGAGCGCCTAAATTAAATGTGCCTTTCATGCTGCCATTTGGCAGGTTGGGGTCTTTAATATCCAGATTGCCTGTTAGTTTTGGAATATCAAATACCAAATTTTCGAGGTTGCCGCTAAATGGCGAAGAGAAATTGCCGGTGATGATGCGCTTACCTTGCACGGCAGATAAATCACCCGTAATGCCGCTGCTTTGCAGGGCTTTGGGTGAACCCTTCATGTCGGCCAATACCATGTTGGCTTTAAAAGTTTCACCTGACTTTTCCTGGCCTAAACTAACTGTTACTTTTTTGCTGCTTACTTCATCTTTCTGGATAGTGAGCGCCGGAGCGTAAAGGTCGATGCTTTGTTTAGCGCCATCAAACAAGCCGGAGGCTACAAATTTCAAGTCATCCACCAGAAATTCCATCACCTCCGGCTTGGCGTCTACATCGCCGCTGGCCTTAATATCCATGCTTTTACCGCTTAGCATGTCGCCCACGATATGGCTATCTAAGCCCTTGACTTTAAAGTGCTTGGTTTCCGGGTCTATCAGGAAATTGCCTTTAAGATTGATATTGGCGGCTGTTTCCGGTTTGTTTGAAGTAAGCGTAAAGTTTGTGTCTAGATCAACGGGTTCAGCCAAGGCGATATGGCCGGATTGCATATTAAATCTGGTGACGTTATAAGTCGCCCCTGTGGCTTCATCCGTGTATTTCACCTCGGAGTTGGTGACATTAACGCCATCAATATCAAATTTAATTTTGGTTTCTTCTTCGTCTTTGCTAAGCAAGTCATCAAAATTGGTGGTGCCGTCTTTGTATTTGATGATATTGGCTTTTGCGCCATCTACATAGACAGTATCTACCACCAGCTCCTTTTTAAGCAAAGGCATTACGGCAAGTGCGACTTTTACGCTGTTGACCGAGGCGAATTCTTTGTCAGACTTGTGTTCAGAGAGAGATAATTTGCCGAGGTCGGCGCCGATTTTTGGCCAGAAACTTAGTTTGATATCGCCATCGATATGCAGTGTGCGCTCTTTCTTGTCTTTGACTAATTTAACGATTTCGTCTTTGTAGTCGTTTGGGTTGAATGTGGCAGCAAAATAGCCGGCAATCATCAGTACCAAAACAATAATGCCACCAATGCCGTAAAGCGCATATTTGATTATTTTATTCATTGCTGCCTCGCTTAACTTGCTGAAATTTCTTTGAGCCTAGCTTAAGGAAATAGTTTACCAATAATAGGCCAGCACTGCCAAACCAAAGATAATGCGATACCACGCAAACACCGTAAAATCGTGGTTGGCCACGAAGCGAATAAGCATGCGGATGACGAGCAAGGCCGAAACAAATGCGGTGACAAAACCGATAAGGAAAATAGGCAAATCCGCCGCGCTCAAAAATTGATAGCTTTTCAGCAAATCAAAACCGGATGCTGCAAACATAATTGGAATTGCCAAAAAGAACGAAAACTCAGTCGCCGCATGGCGGTCTAGGCCCGCCGAAATGCCGCCCAGAATGGTTGCCCCGGCACGTGATACACCCGGCACTAGCGATAGTGTCTGTGCGAGGCCGATTTTAAGCGCTTGCAGTGGCGTAATGTCATCAACGGTTTTGGTGTCACCGTGTTCCAGATATTTTTCTATCAGCAAAATCGCAACGCCGCCGACGATGAGGGCACAAGCCACGGTGAACGGTGCGAATAGATAGAGTTTGATCTGCTTATGAAACAGCAGCCCCACAAAAGCCGCCGGAAAGAAAGCTAAAGCCAGATTGATAAAAAATCCGCGTGATGAAGTTTGATCTCGCAGGTGAATGATTTTGTCAATCAGACGTTGGCGATATTCCCAGCAAACCGCCAGAATCGCGCCAAGCTGGATAATGATTTCGAATACATCACGCTTCTCTTTACTTAAAAAATTAAGCAAATCGCCTGCGATAATAAGGTGGCCTGTGCTGCTGATGGGCAGGAACTCGGTTGCGCCTTCCACCAAGCCCATGATGATGGTTTTGATGACTAATAAAATATCCATGCCGCATTCTACCAAACAAAAAGGGCGCCAATGCGCCCTTGCGACGATATTCCTCGATTTATTTCAGCATGCCTAACACAGTGCTTAGCAAATTACCTGAGTCGGCTTCTACTTCGCCGTTTGGCGTCATTTTATCAATCACGGTCGGCAAATGTTCGGCGATTTGTGCGCTTAAGGTTTCCGGTGAAATGCCGAATTTTGCGGCCATCTCTGCAATAGCACCGTTACCCAAAACGCTGGAAAGCTGGTCAGCAGAAATAGGTATATTTTCGCCTTTACCAACCCAGGAGGCAGCCTGTTCAGCTAAGCCGCCTTCCTTAAACTTGTCCAGAATTCCAGTTAAACCGCCATTCTGATTAAACATGTCCAAGGCAATTTGCGCCATACCGCCCTGCTCTCCACCTAATTTTCCAAGCAGTGATCCTGCGATGCTGTCTAATAAACCCATATGATTTCCTTATTATTAATCAATTAAAAGAACGTTTAATGACTAAAAGCGTTCATCCGTCCGTAAATAACGCCACTGACCTACGGGAAGTTTACCCAGTGTAACACTTCCGATACGAATGCGCTTTAAGCCCACCACATGCAAGCCCACCATTTCGCACATGCGGCGAATCTGGCGTTTTTTGCCCTCACGTAATACAAAGCGCAGCTGATCTTCGTTTTGCCAGGATACTTTCGCGGGCTTAAGTTTTTCGCCATCTAAGCTCAGGCCAAAATTGAGGCGCTTCAGGTCGGCATCGCTAAGCTCGCCCTGCACTCTTACCAGATATTCTTTTTCAACGCTCGAATCTTCACCAATCAAATGGCGGGCGATACGGCCATCCTGAGTGAGCACTAACAAACCTGTGGAGTCAATATCCAGGCGTCCGGCAGGGGCAAGGCCATGCAAAACCCCGCGCTGGAATTCTTTTGGCTCACGTAAATCCGGGTCATCCAACCACTCGTTATCCGGGTGTATCAGCACTATCGCCGGTTGGTAGCCATCCTCCGCCTGCCCGCTCACATAACCTACCGGCTTGTGCAGAAGGATAGTCACATTTTCCGCTTGGTGCTCTTTGGCATAACCGCTAATCACAATCTCGGCATCCGGCTTAATGCGCGTACCCAATTTGTCGATAATCACGCCATCCACTTTCACCCAGCCGTTCACAATCCACTCATCCGCTTCACGGCGCGAGCACAAGCCCCGCTCCGCCATCACTTTTGAGAGTCTGGGCAAATCACCACTTACGGGCGAAGATTTATACGCCGCTTTTGCTGCTGCGCCATATTGCGGCGTAGTAGCGGCATCGTAGCCATCGCGCGCTTTGCCGCCACGGCGCGGCGCTTGGCGATATTGCGGTTCGTTTATATCAGGGCGTGGTGCGGTGCGTGTATCTATGCCAGTGGGTTTTGGTTGCTTGGGTGTCGAATGAGCTTCCAAATCGCGCGGCTTGCCATCGAAGCGATGATTGCGTTGGGAGCCCGCAGGTTTAGTCACATTCACGTCATTCCCGCGCAGGCGGGAATCTATTTTGGGGTTTTCAGCCCTAGGTTCAGCATCTTGCTCGCGAACAACAGGCTTCGGCGGCGGCTTTGTTCGCGAGCAAGATGCCGGGTTAGCATGGCGCACCGGCGCCCTGCTGGCAGCAATTGAGTCACTAGGTTTTTTGGTGAGTTTAATCGTAGTCAAAATTTGGCTAACGCGTTTTGGGTGATGCAGCCATTTTAACAAAATTAAGCGGCAAGCCCTTAATTTTTCATCATTAAAATTAAAGCACTTGTTTAAATGGTGATAGTCAAAAGTTTGAGCCCTATTTAGGGAACTAATCAGGGCTCGAACCCAATAAAAAAGCCAGCTAAGCTGGCTTTTAGTTAATAAAATTAAGCTTGTACTAGGTTCTCCAAGGGTGTTTAGGCATATTGCATTCACCACATCGAGTGGCGCCAGCAACAGCAACGATATGGTCATTTTCAACCGTATCTCCACTTACGCCAACAGCACCAATTAAGTTGCCTTCTTTATCTACAATTGGCACGCCACCAGGGAATGTAATTAAGCCATCATTAGAATGCTCAATGCCGTAAAGCGGTGATCCAGGAATGGATAGCTTTCCAATTTCGCCAGACGGCATAGCAAAGTAACATGCCGTTTTTGCTTTTTTAATGGCAATATCACTGCTACCCACCCAAGCATCGTCCATACGTGCAAACGCTTTGATGTTGCCACCAGAATCTAGTACGGCGATACACATTTTGACGCCAATCTCGACCGATTTTTTTACTGCGCTATCGACAATTTGTTGTGCTTCTTCGAAGGATACGTGCATTTAATTCTCCAATTTTTTGTGTTGAAACGAGGTTAAGTCTCGTTGTGGTTGTGGGCTAGGTTAACCCGATGAATTACTAAACGGTAAATATACTAGCAGTTAATTACGCTTTGAGGATTTGTTCTTAATTAAGTTTACTAGCACCTTGGGGAATAAAAAATTAAAAGCCAGCATAGCTGGCTCTTAATTGGCTAGTTAGAAGTTTTACACTTTTTGATACACTTCGCTACCTTTTTTCACAAACTCAATGGCTTTTTCCTGCATGCCTTTTTGCAGAGCGGCTTGTTCATCCATGCCCAGTTTGTCAGCGTAGTCGCGCACGTCTTGCGTAATTTTCATGCTGCAGAAATGCGGGCCGCACATGCTGCAGAAATGTGCTTGTTTAGCACCTTCCTGCGGCAGGGTTTCATCGTGGAATTCCTTGGCTTTTTCCGGGTCGAGACCAAGGTTAAATTGGTCTTCCCAGCGGAATTCGAAGCGTGCTTTACTCAACGCATTGTCGCGGATTTGCGCGCCCGGGTGGCCTTTTGCCAAGTCTGCCGCGTGCGCTGCGATTTTGTAGGTGATGATGCCTACGCGCACGTCTTCTTTGTCTGGCAAGCCTAAGTGTTCTTTTGGCGTTACATAGCAAAGCATCGCACAGCCGTACCAGCCAATCATGGCGGCGCCGATGCCGCTGGTGATATGGTCATAACCCGGTGCAATATCTGTTGTAAGCGGCCCTAATGTATAAAACGGCGCTTCGCCGCAATGTTCAAGCTGCAAATCCATATTCTCTTTGATGAGGTGCATCGGCACGTGACCCGGACCCTCGATCATGCATTGCACGTCATGTTTCCATGCTATCTGCGTGAGCTCACCAAGCGTTTTAAGCTCGGCAAACTGTGCTTCGTCATTGGCGTCGTAAATGGAGCCTGGGCGCAGACCGTCGCCTAAACTAAAACTCACGTCATAGGCCTTCATGATTTCGCAGATGTCTTCAAAATGCTCATATAAGAAGCTTTCTTTATGATGCGCCAAGCACCATTTAGCCATAATCGAGCCGCCGCGTGACACAATGCCTGTCATGCGTTTTGCGGTCATGGGGATGTACGCTAAACGCACGCCGGCGTGGATGGTAAAGTAATCCACACCCTGTTCCGCCTGCTCAATGAGCGTGTCGCGGAAGATTTCCCACGTTAAATCTTCGGCCTTACCATCAACTTTTTCCAGTGCCTGGTAAATCGGTACTGTGCCAATTGGCACCGGCGAGTTGCGGATAATCCACTCGCGGGTTTCATGGATGTTTTTACCAGTGGACAAATCCATCACGGTGTCGCCGCCCCAGCGCGTGCCCCACACCATTTTTTCCACTTCTTCGCTGATTGAAGAGCCCAGCGCCGAGTTGCCGATATTGGCGTTGATTTTCACTAGGAAGTTACGGCCAATGATCATCGGCTCGATCTCAGGGTGGTTAATGTTAGCAGGAATAATGGCGCGGCCGCGCGCCACTTCATCGCGTACGAATTCAGGCGTGATGACTTTTGGGATACTTGCGCCGAAATCCTGGCCTTTGTGCTGTGTCTGCAGTAGTTCGCTCATGTTCTCGCGGCGCTGATTTTCGCGGATGGCGATGAATTCCATCTCAGGCGTGATGATGCCTTTGCGCGCATAGTGCATTTGGCTTACGTTCATGCCTGCTTTGGCACGTAGCGGTTTGCGCGTGAGGTTAAAGCGCATTGCGGCGAGTTCAGGGTCAGTTTTACGCTGCTGACCGAACTCTGAGCTTGGGCCGTCCAGCTGCTCTACATCATTGCGCTCGGCAATCCAGCCAGCGCGAAGCGCGGGCAAGCCGTTGCGAATGTCGATTTTTACGTCAGGGTCGGTGTAAGGGCCGGAAGTGTCATACACCACGACTGGCGGATTTTTTTCTGCGCCAAAAGCTGACGGCGTGTCGCTCAGGCTGATTTCTCGGAATGGCACGCGCAGGTCTGGACGCGAGCCTTCGATATAAATTTTGCGTGATTTGGCAAAAGGTTTGGTTGCGCCTTCGTCTACCGAAGCGTCTGCGCTAACAAATTTGGTGAGGTTTTTATCAATGGCATTCATGGGTTGCATCCTTGCAGTGTAAACGTAGGATGCAGATAATCCGCATTCCCTACGGCGGCATGACCCGCATCAGGTTCAAAGGGTGATTCTCACTGTTTTATAAGAAAAAACGCTTGATAAAACAGACCCCTAGCAATTGCTGAATTTACGCGAAAACGGCTTAAAAGGCAAGAAACCATTTTTAAGGAATACACTAAAGGCAGGCTTTAAAAAATCGTAAAATTTTAGGCATTTTTGATAAAAAATGTTATAAATATACTAATTACACAAATCTGACATAGGGTTAATCATGGTACTTATTGCAATTTATTACGCACTCGCTATTGCAGTACTTACACTACATTTCACAGGACATCTTGAGCGTTGGAATATGGAGTGGCTGGTGTTTGTCTTTGCTTTGACTGTTTTCCCGGCCGTACTTTATTTATAGCTTACCCGATTTATACCTAATCTCGTTTGGCAAACGGCGCGGCAAGCGCCGTTTGTTTTTTTAGCCCCATATTCACTGCTTTTGGCAGCACGCCATTCAGCCAGGCGAAAAACGATTGCGGCTGTCCAATAAAGACTTCCTGCTTTTCTTTTTCCAATGCGTTGACGACGATCTGCGCGACCTTCTCCGGTGCATCCATTTGGTTTCCAGACTTTTCCCACATGGCCACAGTTTTTGCGTCATTCATCGGGGTTTTAATTCCACGTGGTGCAACGTAAGTTACGCCGATATTGGTATCAACAAGCTCACGACGTAAGGCTTGAGAAAAGCCATGCACCGCGAATTTGCTGGCACAGTAGGTTGAGAAATGCGGGAAGCCAAGCGAGCCGAAGATGGAGCCGATAAACAAGAAATGCCCTTGATTTTTAGCTAGAAAAGTTGGGATGACGGCGCGTGCGAGCTGGATGGGCGCAGTGACATTAGTATTAACCATCTGCGAAATGCGCGCTTCGCTTTGGTCTTGGAACTGAATGAAATCCAGCACTCCGGCATTGTTGATCAGAATGTCGATGTCGCCCAATTTTTGTTTGGCTTCATCGGCAACGCGCTGGGCGGTGCCTGCAACATCAAAGTCTGCTTGAATATAAACCGCTTTACCGCCCGCGTTTTCGATGCGGATTTTGAGCGCGTCCAGTTTTGATATATCGCGTCCGGCCAGCGCTAATGCTGCGCCTTTTTCGGCCAATAACATGGCGATGTGTTGGCCGATCCCACCTGTTGCGCCGGTGAGTAGTATGCGTTTATTAGCAAGATTCATGTGGATTCCTTAAAGCATGGTGCGTGCTTCGATGTCTCTGAATATATCACCATACAGCTTGTAGAAGTTTTTGGCGCTATGTATCAGCATCGCCTGGTCCTCGGCATCGGTAATCTGGTTGACAAGACTCTCATAAAACGACACATGGCTAATATCCAGCGAGCCATGCGACAACAAATAACTGAAAGCCTTTTTCGGCAAATTCAGGCTTTGCATCAGTTTTTCACCTGCTTGCGTCGCAACCGCTGTACTGGTGCCTTCCAGCACCAATACCATGCCAAAAAAACCGATGGGATTGACGCGGTTGATCATGTCGTAGGCATAGGCGACCATCAATTCGGTAGCTTGGCTGGGCGCGTGGGCAGCCGTTTTGATTGCGTGCACCGCTTCTTTATCTGCACCACAAGTCGCGATGTCATCCAGCACCCATTCCTGATGCCCCATTTCCTCTTCAATATATTCGCCAATCGCGGTACGCAGCCATTCATATTTGCCTGGCAGACGGCCGCCACACGTCATCAGCAAAGGTGTGGTGTGCTTTACGTGGTGATACGCTTGCGTTAGAAATGCGATATAGGTTTCTAGTGAGATTTTGCCTTCTGCGCCTTGTGTAATCAGCGGCAAGCTCAATAGTTCTTTGCGTTCCGCTTCTGTTGCTTTGAGGAGTTCATCGTAAAATGTCATCGGTTTTAATCCTTATAAAGTACGTTAATTTTGTTCTGATAATGTTGCCAAATGATGTCGCGTTTTAAGCGGCCATTGGGGGTTAGCTGGTTGTTTGCAACATTAAAAGGGCTTTCTGTGCGTAGCCACTTACCAACACGCGCATAATCGGGCAGGTTTTGATTAATGGCTTTAACCGCAGCATCAATGTCATCATCAGCAACGTCAGATTTTGGTGTAACAAGCACTGTATTCCAGGGTTTTGCTTCGCCAAACAAACAGGCCTGCGCTATCTGAGGTGTGCTGGTGAGTTCGCGTTCTACCCATTCCGGAGAGACATTGCGGCCAAACGAGGTGATGAAAATATACTTTTTGCGGCCATTAATAAATAAATAACCATCTTCATCCAGATAACCAATATCACCGGTGTGAATAAAACCGTTTTCTTTTTCTATATTGCCTTCACCTGTATAGGCTAACAAATTGGCCCCTTTCACCAGGATTTCATTTTCATCAGAAAAACGGATAGAAACATGCGGCAAGGGCTTGCCTACGCTGCCAATTTTATTATGTTGCTTGGTATTTAACGCCACAACAGATGCGCTTTCAGATAAACCATAACCTTCAAATACCGGAAGTTTAAGTTTGGCAGCACGCTGCAATAGTGCTGGCGCTACATGCGCGCCACCCACTGCTAAAAAGCGTAAGTGCGGCAATTGGCTGGCCCCCGCCTCGCAAGCCGATACCAGTGCATAAAGCAGCTCAGGAATGAAAATTGCAGTGCTGGCTTTGGTCTGGCTGAGCGCTGCATGCAGTTTGCTCACGTCCAAACTGCTACCGCTTAGTCCAACTGTTTCGCTCGGCAGCAAGTAAGCAGTTGCACCAGCTAACAGTGTTGCATAAACACCAGCCACGTTTTCCAGCAAAGTAGAAAGCGGCAAGACGCAGAGATGCTGATCGTCACGTTTTAAATGGGTGACTGATTTAATTGAGTTCGCAACTTTCAACATGGCGTCTTTACTTAAGCACACACCCTTGGGTTGACCTGTGGTACCAGAGGTGTAGGTAATTTTTGCAGTGCCTTCCGCAAGTTTTTTTGACGGAGTTGATAAGTTGAATTGCGTGAATATTATGTTGGCAATTTGCAGCGTAGAAGTGCTCACTATCAGATTGTCCAACAAGGTGGTAAATCGTTGAGGATTATCTGTAATGAGTGCATCGACACCTGCGTCTGTAATCGCATGCAGAAGTTGCGCGGATGAAAAGAAAAGCGGCAACGGCACCAAGGGGATGTTGCATGCCATCGCCGCTAAATCGACGACCACCCATGCAGGATGATTATCTGCTGCAATAGCCAATGTAGGATAGGAACGGTTTTGATTAAGGTGCGCTTGCAATTGATGGATTTCCGCCAATAAGTCACCATAAGACAGTGCAATATCGCTGCCCTGCAAGGCAATATCCATGCGCCTTTCAAGCCCATGCTCGGCAAGTGTTTCAATCACCATAAGCAGATATTATAAAACTATTCGGCAATACCGCGTATCGCCACTACTTGCGGTGTGTGCTTGTAATAGCTACCCCACTTAGCTTGCTCTTCTGGTGATAATCTGGCCTTGTCCGCAGGGGAAAGCGGGTACACATCCCGCCCAGCCTTAACCAAGCCGTTCTGAAGGCTGTGGTGCGCAGTAGCTACACACCATTCAATACCCATATTCAAGCTGTGCCGAATGATATGTGCAATGAGTACGCCCGCATTACGTGGGTTAGCCACAGCCAAATTACCAATTTTAGTAATTTGATCGCGTGTAATCTGTTTACCGATGTGTTTGGAAATCAATGATTCGATGGGTTCGTCTAAATACTGCTCTAAAAATAAAGGGCCATCAGATGCTTTTTTCCAGCCGAATGCTGCCATTAGCACGCCATTGCTATCGCGTAGCGCTACTAAATGCGGCATAAAAAGTGTGATTTCAGCATCATAAGCACGCTTAAAAACCGCATGGATAAAAGCCTCCACCTCTGCACGAGCCGGATCGCCAATGTCGACAGTGCTCGCAGTGATTTCACTGATTTGATAACACTTGGTTTTCACAAATTCTCTCAGTTGATACGCTGCTTCAGCTCGATATATGGGTTGATGTTGAATATGGTAATTAAGCATGTATTCGTCCAAATAGTTATTACTGTTTGGATATACGCAATCAATATGCCAGAAAAATACTTAAGCAAATTCAATCACTTATTTTAAGGCGGTATACAAAAGCCTGCAATTTATACATGCAAAGAATAACAATCGTGCAAAATTTGCAGTGCTTATAGGTGTTTTACAGGATAAAAAAGTTTTTACCAATAATTAAAAAAATCATATAAAACAGTAGATTATAAAATATTCGAACATCGATTTCCAAGTTGGCATTGAAGTTGCAAACAAATCTGTAATTAAAATTTGCAAAAACTAGTCAATGCCTTCGTTTGATCAAAGCTTCACCTTACAACATGTCGGGAAAAACTTTTATTTACCAAATGTTATTGGCCTATTGTTAACTGCCTATTTTTTAATGTTTATCTATCCAGCAACTGGTTTGGACAGATTCTTGATCGCACCTTATTTTGATGTCGTCACACAAAGTTTTCCGCTTAAGCACCAAGCTTTTTTAGAAAACTTCATGCACTCAGGCTTGAAATATTGCATGATATTTATCGCACTAGCCTCTTTGTTGGCGGGTTTGCAGGCCAATGCCCATGCGGATTCCAGAGCATCTATTTTTAATAAATTTATTGGGAATCATCAAAAACAATTTATTTGGGCGTTCGTTGGTATGGTGGTTTCTACCAGTGTGGTTTCATTTTTAAAAAGTGACAGTATGCATGCTTGCCCAAATGATTTGACCATTTACGGCGGCAATTTACCTTTATTTGCGCTGTTTGAACATTTACCCAAGGGTGTTGCGAAGGGACATTGCTTTCCCGCAGGGCATGCCAGTGGCGGCTTTGCGCTGATGGCATTTAGTTTTTCATTTCGTGATGAAAAACCTAATTTTGCGGCTGCGATGCTAGTGCTTGCTTTGGTGTTGGGCTTTAGCATGGGGTGGGCACAAATGATGCGCGGCGAGCATTTTTTGTCGCATAACTTGTGGTCAGCTTGGGTGGTTTGGCTGGTGTTATTTGTGCTGTTTGTAATTAAAAAAGCAATTGAGAAAAATTAAATATGTTATTTACAAATGTTTTACAAAAGTTAGTTGCGCCTTTTAAGCAATTATCAAACCAAATGCGCGGCATTCTGCTGGTGACAGTTTTTATCATGCCGACAGGCAATTTGGCGCTGTTTGGCAGAATTCTAGAAATATATCCGCCTCAGTTGCACAATTTGCCATTTTTGATGTCGTTAGCTTTATTTTTTAGCATATCAACTGCAATTTTCTTTTTGACGATATGCCATGGCAAAGCGACACGCTGGGTTTTAGCCGTATTTTTAGTCATTGTTGCGCTGGCCGCTTATTATATGGATCACTATAAAGTGATTGTCGATATTGTGATGATAGACAATATCATTCATACCGATTCAAAAGAACTGGCCGGCGTACTAAGTTTGGGTTTGCTGTTTAGAGCTTTATTTTTTGGCATTATCCCTGCTTGGCTGGTGATTAAGTACTTTCCAAAAAATGAAAATACACTTTCGGAATTCAAATCTAGATTACCTATATTGGGTATATTGGTGTTGTCGATTGTTTTGCTTGTTGTGCCATTTACTGCAAGCTATGCATCGTTTTGGCGCGAGCATAAAATCACGCGTTTTTATGCGAACCCTACCTACTCAACTTATTCAGTTATTAAATATATTACCCAGCAATTAAATATCGCAAAAATTGGGCCATTACATGCCATTGCCCAAGATGCTGTATTTGTCGGGCCAAATCCAAGAGCTGAATTGATGATACTTGTGGTGGGTGAAACTGCGCGAGCTGATCGCTTCTCGCTTAATGGCTATCATAGAGAAACCAATCCTTTGCTAGCGAAGCAGGAAGTCATTAGCTTGAGCAATGTCAGTTCATGTGGCACATCAACAGGGGTATCTGTGCCCTGCATGTTTTCTGCTTTGCCGCGTGCTGAATATGATAAAGAAAAAGCTTTGAATCAAGAAAATGCCTTGGATGTGCTGGCTGATAACGGTGTGGAAATTTTATGGCGGGACAATAATTCTGATTCAAAAGGCGTGGCTACCCGAATGAAATATGAAGACTTTAAGAGTCCGACATTAAATCCAGAATGTGCTGGGGAGTGCAGAGATATAGGCATGTTAAGTGGCCTAGATGCATATATCCAATCCAGAAAAGGTAAAGATATTCTGATTGTGCTACACCAAATGGGTAATCACGGGCCAGAATATTACAGAAGATACCCTAAAGAATTTGAGCGGTTTAAGCCCATGTGCATGACAGGTGAGTTGCGAGATTGCAGCCAAGAAGAGATTGATAACAGCTACGATAATGCAATTTTGTATACGGATTATTTTTTGTCTGAAACAATTAACTTCTTAAAGAAATATGATGGTGATTATGCGACGGCTATGTTGTATGTGAGTGACCATGGCGAGTCGTTGGGCGAACATGGTTTTTACTTGCATGCAGCCCCATATATGATTGCACCTAAAGAGCAAACCCACGTTCCTGCAATTGTATGGATGGGTAAGCATTTTGATTATAAATTAGACCAACTCATGCCCTACAAGGATTATCCGCTAAGTCATGATGATGTGTTCTGTACCTTGCTTGTGGCGTTTGAGCTGAATTCAAAGACGTGTGAAGCCAAAAAAGATGTATTGAGGCAAAATCTAACTTTTACAGCCAACACCATACCTTCAAGTGCGCTTTAATAAACCTATTGGCATTGAAGGTTTTCTGGCGAATTTGCGGTGATCTGGTCGTTATCAATCCATAATATCGGCTTAACACGGCTGTCCGCAAGGCACGCATCCACATAACCAATCGCATAGGGCGTTTGGGCTATGTAGCGTAATACGGCTTCTTCGGAATTCACGCTGTAGGGTGGTTGTATGCCGTTAAAATAAAGTCCGTTCCAATAATCAATCTGCATTTTGGGCAAGCTACCCAGCACACTTTGCGAAAACCGGCTTCGAAATGGATGCTCTGTATGCAGGTTGACTGGCAAAATACGTTTGCCGCTTGGCCAATATAGTTGTTTGCGCAAGTAAATCAGCTTAAGGCTGTTAGGCGTGAGTTTCAGGTTGTCTGTAGTTTGTTGCGCGGAAACCACTACTGCCAATATGGGAACATGCTCTTCTGCCCTTGCTGATAGGGCGCAGAAACAGATTAACAACAAAGCAATTTTTCGTATTTTCATTTTAAGCAATCGTTAAAACAAAAATGCATAACTTGCAATAAATCCACGCGGTGCTTCGGGCTGGTTGCCGCTGCCACCAGCAAATTCCAGCTTGAGCAGCTGGGTAGGTTTGACGCGCCAGGTCGCACCGGTTAGCCAGCGTTCCGAGCTGCCTTCTTTTGGGCGTTGCAAGGTTTCAAGCCGGGTGAGCCAATACCAGTTGTTTAACCCCAACGCATTAAGCGGCACAGCGGTTTGCAAATATGCGCCACTTCCTCCATCGCCACCGTTTGAGGTGAATCGGGCGAAGCCTTCGCCGCTTAATTCGACTTTCCCAAGTTGTTTGATAAAATCGAGCCCCAGCATGCGATAGGTTTTATCCTGCCCGCCTAGTGCCTTGATATCATTTTCCTCAAACGAAAGCAGTGAGATGCCAAAATTCCATTGTTTGCTTATAGCCAGACGCGCGCCGCGCACATGCGCAAAGGGCAAATCAAGACTGTCTTTCTCCTGATCTTCTAGCACCTCGGCAAACAGCATGTAATCAATCGCATAATCATTCACGGGCATACTGCCATGCAGCATTAGGCCATTGGTGGCGGTGGGAAAAAGCCGATAGGTTGCCAGCGGGCGCGTGCTGGTCCATACCAGCGGGCTGGCATGCAGCAAATTCCAGCGGCTATTGGGCGTTAAAAAGCGCCCCATACGCAGGTTCATGGTTTCAGAAATGTTGTAATCGAGATAAAGCCGCTCCAAATCGAGATGTGATTCTTTGCTGTGAAATTTACGGTCATCGTTCCATGATAATGGTCGCTCGAGTTCAAGTTCGCCAAAAAAACTCCAGCGGCTATCGCCGTTCCATGTCAGCAATAAGCTCACCTCGTTAATTGTCGCCTCGGCGTTTTCATCTCTGTGTAATGTGATTCCCGCGCTGGAGTAGCCGCCCAGCCTGAATCCGCTCCATAAATTGGCTGCTGACGCTTCTTCAGCAAATACCGGCTTGCACAGTGCGAACAGGCTGGTTACACTGGCAATTGCGATGATTATTTTTTGCATATACACCTCGAATTCTCAAGCTTTAACGCGCCCTGATGCGCAGGCGATGACGTTAACCAGCTAGATTGTCGCATCTATTTCCTGATGTTAAAACAACTATCTATCCGACAATTGCTACTTCTGGCTTTTTTGCTGGCGGGGCTTTTGCCTGCGATGCTGGTGAGCTTTTTAAGCTTTTTCCAGGCCAGGGAGGCACTTAAAAAAGAAATTAGCCATGATATACAAGCGCTTAGCAGCACGGTGGCTAACGATATAGAGCGGGTGATGTTCGAGCGTGCGCAAAACGTGCATTCATGGAGCCGTCTAGCGGTAATGCAGGATGTACGGATTGGTGATGTTGATAAGCGTGTTTCGAATTTGTTGCAGGAGTTACAATCGGGTTATGGCAATGTATATCAATCGATTTATGTGGTTAATATGCAAGGTCAAGTTGTGGCGTCCAGTAATGCCATGATTATTGGCAAACAAATGTTGCCGGAAAAAAAGTGGGTGCAAATAAACCTGGCGAACAGCGTTGTGAGTCTTGCGCCGATTCGGCTAAACGTGCTTCCGATTTCCCAGCCGGTTATTGATATCAATACCAACCAGCCGACAGGCGTTCTGGTGGCAGAATTTAACTGGCAATTCATGCAGGATTTACTGAACAATGCGGTGAATAATTCTGCAGCCGCAGCATTACTGGACAGGCAGGATGGCTTGTTGGCCACCACGTCAGATTGGGAACAAATTCAGGCGGGACACGAAATGCAGGCCAGTGCGCATTTAAGCAACAAAATAAACCTGCAGGATTGGCAGGTGCAAATTAAAAAATTGCACTCGGTGGCGGTAGCGCCGGTACATCGCTTGGGATACGTCTTTTTGGCATTGCTAATTACCACCTTGATTTTAGCGGCCTTGCTGGTGACGCCGATTGCACAAGCCATCACACAGCCATTGTCCAGATTAACGCAATTTGTACGCGGATTTTCACAAAACCAGGCGGCGTTGCCGCCCAAGGCGGGGCCACCAGAAGTAAAAGAGTTAGGTATCGCTTTCGAGAAAATGATGCAGGATTTGGCTGCAACGCAAGCTAACCTTACACGTGCAGCCAAGCTGGCGGTGGTGGGCGAAATGGCAGCCGCCATGAGCCATGAGGTGCGCACGCCACTTGGGATATTACGCTCTTCAGCCGACCTGCTGCTGCGTGAACCGAAGCTCAGCAAAGAGGGTCACGAGGTGTTGGGATTTATTGTCAGCGAGACAGAGCGGCTCAACAAATTGGTATCCAGCTTGATCGATGCTGCACGACCGCGGCTGCCCGTGCTGACAACGCTTAATTTGACAGAGGTGGTTTCAAGTACAATTGCGCTGTTAGCGAATCAGGCCAAGGCAAAGAAAGTAAACCTGATTTTTAATCAGAATGATGCAATAGAAGCCCTTGCGGATCGAGACCAGATGACGCAGGTGCTGATGAATTTGTTGATGAATGCGATACAGATTTTGCCCAATAATGGCAGAGTGCAAGTAAATTTGCAGAGCAGCAAGGATTGCGTCAAGCTGGAGGTTCTGGATGATGGACCTGGGATATTGGCCGAAAATCAGGCGCAAATATTCGAACCGTTTTTTACGCAGCGCGCGGGTGGCGTGGGTTTGGGTTTGGCGGTAGTGCGGCAGATTGTGCTGGCGCATAAGGGGGATATCAGCTATCAAGCCAGCCCGTGGAATGGTGCGCAATTTACAATTACCTTGCCTAAAGCTCATTAATATGGAAAAACAAAAGACAATACTGGCCGTAGATGACGAACCGCATATGCTCCGCCTGCTAGAAATTAGTTTACGCCAGGCTGGCTACAAGCCTGTGATTGCGACAAATGGTCAGGAGGCGCTACAGGCAATAAATCAGCAAACAATCGATCTGGTGGTGAGTGATTTGCATATGCCAAGCATGAATGGCCTGGATTTGCTAAAAAATATTCGCCGGGATAACGAAAACCTGCCTTTTATTATGGTAACCGCACAAGGCGAAATTAAAACGGCAGTAGAAGCAATGAAGCTGGGCGCATCTGATTATATTTTGCGCCCGTTTGACCTGGAAACTCTGGAAATCGCCATTGCAAAAGCGCTGTCGATAAAACAACTTAAATTAGAAAATACTTATTTGAAATCAAGTGCCAGTCCCGTAGATGGCGACTTGATCGGGCAGAGCGCATCCATGCTGGCGCTCAAGCAGCTGATTAATCAGGTGGCGCCAGAAAGGGCGACTGTACTTATAACCGGTGAAACAGGTACAGGCAAGGAGCTGGTGGCGAAGGCCATTCACCAAGCCTCTCTCAGAAGAAACGCACTTTTTGTGGCGGTGAATTGTGCCGCAATACCAAGTGAAATGTTAGAGTCCGAACTTTTTGGTCATGAAAAAGGTGCTTTTACCGGCGCGCAAAAAGAGCGCATCGGCAAGTTTGAGCTGGCGGATGGCGGGACGTTGTTTTTAGATGAAGTGACCGAAATGCCGATTCATCTACAGGCAAAGCTATTGCGCGCACTCCAGGAAAATGTCATTGAAAAACTCGGAGGCAATAAACTTATTCCGCTGGATATCCGAGTAATTGCCGCGACGAATCGTGACCCGCTACAAGCGGTGAAAGACGGCAAGTTGCGTGAGGATTTGTACTATCGTCTCAATGTATTTAATCTGCAAGTGCCGCCTTTGCGTGAGCGGCAAGGTGATGTGACGCAATTGGCCGAGTATTTTCTGCAAAAAAACCATACGCAAATCACTTCAGAAGCATTGCAAAAGCTACAAACCTATACTTGGCCAGGTAATGTGCGCGAGCTGGAAAACGTGTTGGAGCGCGCCGCGATTTTGGCGAATAGACAAACGATTTTGCCACAGCATCTTCCCTTAGAAGGCGCCGCCAAAGACCTCGTAGATATTGGCTCCCAAGCTGAATTTTTAAATGATTTTTCGATCCCGGATGCAGTTGCCAATATCGAAAAACAGTTAATTTCACGCGCGCTTGCACAAACCGGTGGCAACAAAGCGCAAGCCTCTAAGTTGCTGGAAATCAGCGAACGCTCGCTGTGGAATAAGCTCGCGCTATATCATCTGAAGTAATTTAGCCTAAATTTAATACCAATTTTGCATGGCAGCAACAAGATAATCTGATAGTTGACATGTTTACTTAACATTGTTAAATTAACATCGTTAATATAAAATTTACTATGCCACCTAAACCAAAAACCGAAGCCGAACGCCAGCAGTTACGCACATTGATAATTGATGCGGCGCGTGAACTGTTTGTGTCGCGCGGTGTTGAAGCAGTGACCATGCGCGAAATCGCCAAGCGTATCGGCTATTCGGCGACCAGCATCTATCTGCATTTTGCCGATAAAGAGGCCGTGCTGCGCGCCGTGTGCGATACAGATTTTCTGGCGCTGGCAACTTCACTGAAAAATATCATGCAAATTGCTGACCCCGTAAAGCGCATGCAGGCGCTTGGGCAAGGCTATGCCGCTTTCGCACTGACACACCCCAATCACTATCGCCTGATGTTTATGGCAGCGCATGTGCCGCACGATCCGGCAGAATCAAGCCTGCAGCAAAACAGCGCTGAGCAGGATGCTTATTATCAGTTAAAAATGGTGGTGCAGGATGTTTATGATGCGGGCCATTTCAGGGCTGATTTACAGGATGTAGACCTGATCGCCCAAACGATTTGGGCAGGGGTGCACGGCGTGTGCTCATTACAAATCAGCATGGCCTGCGATAAATGGGTGAACTGGAGTGAAATTTCGGCGCGCCTGCAATTAATGCAGCAAGTGATGATGCGTGGGCTTTTGCGACAAGATGATACGAAAGTTATAACATGAAAAAAATAATGTCTTTTATCGCGTTGGCTGCGTGTTTATCGGCTTGTGAAAAACCTGCAGAACCACCGATGCCGCCACATCCGGCTCTGGTGGTGATTGCGGGGGAATCAACTGCCAGCGATGCGATGGTGCTGGTGGGTGAAGTGAAGTCACGCTTTGAATCCAATCAAGGTTTTAGAATTAAAGGCAAAATCATTGAGCGTAAAGTCGATGTGGGCAGCCTGGTGAAAAAAGGCCAGATTCTAGCGCGTTTAGATGCCTCAGACACCAATCTAAGCGCAGCGGCTGCGCAAGCGGATGTGCGTGCTGCAGAGGCAAGTTATGCTTTGGCAAAGGCTGAAGTTGAACGGCAACGGCAACTTGTCAATAAAAAGTTCATTTCGCAATCGGCGCTGGATAAATATGAAGCGGAGCTTAAAACTGCGGATGCTCGCGTGAATCAGGCCAAAGCACAGGCGGCGGTTTCTGGCAATCAATCGCGCTATACTGCGCTGGTAGCCGATCGTGACGGCGTCATCACGCAAATCCGTGCAGAACCCGGCCAAGTGGTAGACGCGGGTGAAATGGTCGCGCAAATCGTCGACATCAGGCAAATCGAAGTGCTGGTGGCGGTACCAGAGTCGCGCATGGCCGGGTTGAAAGTGGGCGATAGCGTGACGATAAAATTGTGGGCAGATCGCGAGAAAACTTACAATGGAAAAGTGCGCGAGATAGCGCCGGCTGCAAGCTCGGCCACGCGTGCGTTTGATGTGCGCATAGCGATGACTGACGCAGACGAGGCAGTTAAACTGGGTATGACAGCGGGCGTGCGGTTTGCGCAGACCGAAGCCGACGAAATCATAATTCCATCCAGCGCACTCACGCAGTTAAACGGTAAAACCAGCGTTTGGGTGATAAACACCAATGGAAATAAAAATAGCGGTATCGCCAATCCGCGTGAAGTCGTTGCAGGTCAATATACCGAAAACGGCGTCATTATTACCAGTGGCCTGCAGGCCGGTGAAATGGTGGCAATAGCAGGCGTGCATACTTTGATGAAAGGCCAAAAGGTGCAGCCAAAGATTGAGGTCACACCATGATCGAGAGTCAGTTGCAACCAGACCAGCCGACACTAGAAAAATCGCGCTTCAATCTTTCTGAATGGGCGCTTAAACATCAGACATTGGTGCTGTATTTCATGCTGATGCTCACCATATCGGGCTTTCTGGCCTACACTAAACTTGGCCAGTCAGAAGACCCGCCTTTTACCTTTAAAGTGATGCTGGTACGCACCAGCTGGCCGGGCGCGAGTGCCGTTGAGGTTGAGCAGCAGGTCACCGATAAGTTAGAGAAAAAGATTCAAGAGGTGCCAAACATAGATTTTTCCAGCAGCTATTCAAGACCTGGAGAGTCCATGATATTTATCGTGATTAAAGACGATACTTTATCAAAGGAGATTCCTGATATCTGGTATCAGGTGCGAAAAAAAGTTAGTGATATTCGGCATACGCTTCCCAGCAATATTGAAAGCCTGACTTTTAATGACGAATTCAGTGACGTCTATGGCAGTATGTACGCGCTTACAGGTGATGGCTTCGATAATTTTGCGTTAAAAAAACAAGCCGAAATCATTCGCGCCGAGTTATTAAAAACGCCCGATGTGGCCAAGGTGGATTTTTTTGGCGAACAGAAACAGCGTATTTATATCGAGCTCTCAAATGCCAAGCTGGCGACGATCGGCATCAGCGCCACAGAACTCATTAACATCTTGCAAGCGCAAAATGCCATGGTGAGAGGTGGCACTTTCGAATCACCCAAAGAGCGCATCCGTATTGAGGTTTCTGGCAGATATAACACTGTAGAGGATTTGCGTGAAATCAGGCTGCGTGTCAACAAACAGGACTTTAAACTCAGCGATGTGGCGAAAGTTTCCCGCGGCTATCAAGATCCACCGCGCGATTCTGTGCGCTACAACGGAAACGCAACCTTATTACTGGGCGTGAGTATGCGTGAAGGGGGCGACGTTATTGCGCTTGGCCATGCGCTGGATACAAAGATAGCACAGATTCAGCAGCGTCTGCCCATTGGCTTGAGTTTTGGCACGGTCACCTCGCAACCAAAAATTGTTGCGAATTCGGTAAGCGATTTTGTAAATTCACTGTCAGAAGCGCTGGTGATTGTGCTGGGTGTAAGCCTGCTGTCACTGGGTTTGCGCACCGGCATTGTGGTGGCGATATCGATACCGGTCGTGCTGGCGTCTACTTTTTTAGTGATGAATTTTTTCGACATTGGCCTGCATAAAATCTCGTTGGGCGCGCTGATACTGGCGCTGGGGCTGTTGGTGGATGATGCCATCATCGCGGTTGAAATGATGGCATCCAAAATGGAGCAAGGCTGGGACAGGGTCAAGGCGGCTTCATTTGCCTATAATTCAACCGCCATGCCAATGCTGACCGGTACGCTCGTCACCGTGGCCGGATTTTTACCCATCGCCACGGCAGCCTCTGCCACAGGCGAGTACACGCGCTCAATCTTTCAGGTGTCGGCAATCGCATTGATTATTTCATGGTTCGCGGCAGTGATTTTTGTGCCTTACCTGGGCTACCACTTGCTGCCGGATTATGCGCATGCGCCAAAGCCTTCAAGGTGGATGCTCTGGCTGAAAGAAAAGCTGAGCCTGATGGAGAAGGCTGAAGATAATCACCATCACGATATTTATAACACCAGGTTTTATCGTGCATTTCGCCAAATTGTCACTGCCTGCGTGTGCTTTCGTAAAACCGTGATCGCCATCACCTTAATCATGTTTGTATTGTCCATTGTTGGTTTTGGCAAAGTGCAGCAGCAGTTTTTTCCTGATTCCACCCGTCTGGAATTAGTGGTGGATTTACGCCTGACGGAAGGGGCTTCTTACCACGCAACCGATGCCGAAGTGAAAAAGCTCGAAGGCTGGCTGCAAAACTGGGATAGGCAGCATCAAGGCATTGATAATTTTGTGGCCTATATCGGCACCGGCGCACCGCGCTACTATTTACCGCTGGATATACAACTGCCACACCGCGCTTTTGCCCAGTTTGTGATTTTAAGCAAAGACCTGAAAGCGCGTGAGGCGCTGCGCAGCGACCTGTTAAAACTATTCGAGAATGACTTCCCCAGTTTGCGCGCCTCGGTATTACGGCTTGAGAACGGTCCACCTGTAGGTTTCCCAGTGCAGTTTCGCGTGGATGGCAGCGACATTCCTAAAATCCGTGAAATATCAAATAAAATCGCTGATATTATGCGCGCCAACCCCCATCTGGCTAACGTGCAGCTGGGCTGGGAAGAGCCAAGCAAAGTCATGAAAGTATCCATCGATCAAGCCAAAGCGCGTTTGCTGGGAGTAAGTTCAGTGGATATTGCCAACATTCTCAATGGTGCGATGAGCGAGTTATACATCACCGAATTCAGAGAGGGTAACGAGCGTATTGACCTGGTGGCGCGAGGTACTGAAATTGAGCGCACTCGGTTATCGCGCCTGCCAAATTTGATGATTAGCACGCAGCATGGTGCCAGCATCCCGCTTTCGCAAATCGCGACTATTTCATCAGAGTTTGAGGAAGGTGTCATCTGGCGGCGTAACCGTGTGCCGTCCATCACGGTGCGGGCGCATCTGCGAGGCAATATGCAAGCGCCGGTGGTGTCTGCGCAGATTGAAGAAAAACTGGGTGAGATCAAAGCTAATCTGCCATTGGGCATTTCGATTGAGACAGGCGGGGCGACGGAAGAATCCGCAAAAGGGGGGGCATCAGTTGCCAAAGGCGCGCCACTGTTTCTGGTGGCGGTGCTCACCTTGTTAATCCTGCAGTTGCAAAGTTTTTCACGTACTTTTCTGGTGCTGCTCACCGCACCTTTAGGCTTAATTGGTGTCACAGCAGCGTTGCTGCTGTTTGATAAGCCATTTGGATTTGTCGCCATGCTCGGTACCATCGCGCTTTCGGGCATGATCATGCGTAACTCGGTGATTCTGGTGGATCAGATCGAGCAGGACAAATCGAGCGGCCTGGAAGACTGGCAGGCAATTGTCGAATCTACCATCCGTCGTTTCAGGCCGATCGTATTAACGGCGGCGGCGGCTATCTTGGCCATGATACCGCTCACGCGCAGTGTATTCTTTGGCCCGATGGCGGTGGCAATTATGGGTGGCCTGGCGGTAGCGACTTTGTTAACGGTGTTGTTTTTGCCAGCCCTGTATGCCGCCTGGTTCAGGGTAAAAATGCCACAAACGGCCTAGAAGTAGGTATTAAAAACTGGTTTAATTTCAGGTTGTATGGCAAGTGCATAGGCTATAATCATTACAATTGTAAGGAACAGAATTTGTTATGACACAAACAATACAAAAAGATATGCTGCAAGAAACAACTAGACATAATATGCCTCGCGAAACCGCGAGATTTAATATGATAGAACAGCAGATTCGCACCTGGGAGGTGCTGGATCCAACCGTGTTACAACTGCTAAACGATGTGCCGCGCGAAAATTTTGTGCCCGCCGAATATCAGGGGCTTGCCTTTGCGGATATTGAAATCCCGCTTGGGCATGGGCAATCTATGCTCAGTCCGAAACTGGAAGGCCGCATTTTACAAGTGTTAAATGTACAAAAAATGCATACCGTGCTGCATGTGGGTACTGGCAGCGGTTATTTTGCGGCGCTGTTGGCTAGCCTTGCCAAGCATGTGATTTCAGTGGATATTTATGCAGACTTAAGCGTGCAAGCTGCAAAAAACTTGGCAGCGCAACATATTCAGAACGTGACTTTGGAAGTAGCGGATGCGATATCGGGCCTGCCTGCACATAAACCTTACGATCTGATTGTATACACGGGTTCTTCACCTGTAGAGCCGGCTGGGGTGCGCGAGCAATTAAAAATCGGCGGTGCCATGTTTATTGTTTTTGGGCAGGCGCCGGTGATGCAGGCCACTCTGATACATCGTATTTCAGAAACCGGTTTCAGGGAGGATGTGTTGTTTGAAACCTGTATTCCGGAATTAATCAACGCTCCGCAAGCGGAGCAATTCGAGTTTTAACATGACCATTGAGCGCCTTGTCTTCATCGTTTTTTTAGCAGTTTTGCCGTCAACGGCCTTACTGGCGGCAGAAGACATGCCATCGCAAACCAAGCCGCAATCCCTGATGGACATATACAATCAAGCGCTGGCGCATGATCCTGCCCTGGCTTCTGCGCTAAGCGCCAACAAGGCTGCGCAGGAAATCATTGAGCAAGGCAAAGCGTTGTATCGCCCCACAGTGAATTTTAATGCCAGTGCCAGCGCCTCTCAAACCGATAATAAATTTATTGGCACCGGTTTTAACCAGTTCAGAACCGAAGGCCGGCAAAACTTCGAAGGCTATAATTATGGCGTCGAAGCACGCCAGCCGATCTACCGCAAGCAGAATCTGGTGCAAATGGATCAAAGCAAAACCCAGGTCAGCCAGGCCGATAAACAGTATCATTTGAGTCAGCAAGAGCTGATTCTGCGCACGACCCAGGCTTATTTTGAGGTGCTGATCGCGCAGGATAAAATCGATTTGATTGCTGCGCAAAAAGCGGCCATTTTAAGCCAGCTCGAGCAGGCAAAAGCCACTTTTGAGGTAGGTACCTCCACTATTACCGATGTGAACGAGGCGCAGGCGCGCTACGATTTAATCGTCGCCCAGGAAATCGCGGCGGTGAACGAACATCAGATCGCCAAACGCTCTGTAGCGGCAATCACAGGCGAAGTGCCGGCTAAGCTCGCAACTGCAAAGACAGATATTCAAGTTAAGCAGCTTAGCCAAAGCATGCAGGATTGGCAGCAGGTGGCGGTGCAAAATAACCTCAACATTCAGATCCAGCAAGATGCGCTTAAGCTGGCCGAACAAGAGGTAGAGCGGACGCAGGCGGGCCATTTGCCTACTTTAGATGCGGTGGCAAGTTACACCAAAAACTATGCCAACGGCGGCACAAGCGGCGTGGGTAACGATCTTGATAACGCGACAATCGGCCTGCAACTGCAAATTCCACTCTATCAGGGCGGCGCAATCAGTTCACGGGCACGCCAGGCAGTGCTAAACAAGCAAAAAGCACTCGACGATATAGAAATAGCACGTCGCCAGGCCGATCTGGAAACGCAGCGCGCGTATTTCAATTTGAGCACGACCATTGCTCAGGTTAAGGCATTGGAGCAGGCCCTGATTTCCAGCCAGAGCCAGCTCGATTCGACTAAATTAGGCTATGAAGTGGGCGTGCGCACCAGTGTGGATGTGCTAAACGCGCAACAACAATTTTATTCTGCCAAGCGTGATTTACTGCAGGCGCGCTACAATTATCTGGTGAATATCATCCGCCTAAAATCTGCTACTGGCCTGGTGGGCGAGGCCGATGTGCAGGATATTAATCAGCAGCTGGTTTCGGATGCGCATTAATGCTTGCTAGCCAACAACTCAGCCAGCTTGTAATCATTGATATGCAAGTGAAGCTGGCTTCGGTCATGCCTGCAGAGGCACTGCAAGGCGCGGTTAGAAATTGTGGTGTTTTAGTGCAAGCCGCGCATTTACTGGCTGTGCCAACGATTCTCACTGAGCAATATCCGCAAGGCTTGGGCATAACCGTGTCGGAAATCAAGCTGCATTTACCAAACTGCAAACCGGTTACTAAAACGGCATTCTCAGCATGCGGTGAGCTCAGGTTTAGTCAGCAGCTGCATCGCGATAAACCTCAGATTATCCTGGCAGGCATGGAGGCGCATATTTGCGTACTGCAAACGGCTTTGACGCTGTTGCAGGCTGGTAAGCAGGTGTTTGTGGCGGAAGACGCCGTTATTTCGCGTAACCCCGCTAATAAGGCCAACGCGTTGGCAAGGCTGCGCGATGCGGGTTGCGTGATCAGCAATACCGAATCGGTCGTATTTGAATGGCTGGGTGATGCCAATCACGAGGCGTTTAAGGCCGTATCCAAACTGATTAGATAATCAACACCAGCGTGAACTGGAAACTCATATTCTTCGTTACGCTTATCAGTTACGGCGCATATCAGCATTTTTCACATCGTCCGGTTACGCATGGCGAAGGCGTCATAGCCAGCCATCTGCCGATACAAAATTCAATCAGTCAGACCAGCTTCAAGCTCAACGGCTATAGCATTACGCCTTTGAAGTCTTTCGAAATGGAAGCGCGCGTGTTGTCTGCAAAGAGCTATTCTATTGGCAGAGAGGCCGATCTGTCGCCCATAGATCTGGCGCTGGGCTGGGGCCCTATGTCTGATGAGGCCGTTCTTGGTAAAGTGGATATCAGCCAAAGCAATCGATTTTATTACTGGCATGTGGATGAGTTTCCGATTTCGCGTAGAGAAATTGAAATGAATAGCGCCAATATGCACATGATTCCAGCGGATGCCCGGATTGAGAAGATGTTGAAATCAGTGCGGCCGGGCGAAGTGGTCAAACTAAGCGGCTATCTGGTGCAGGTAAATGCCAGTGATGGCTGGCACTGGAAAAGCTCGCTTACCCGGGAGGACACCGGCAATGGCGCCTGTGAAGTGGTCTATGTAAAAGAACTTGTGGTGAGTTAGCGCAAGCACAATTTAGTGTAAATATGTTGCAATCAACTTCATCATACGCGCGGTCGCGCCTGTGGAGGCCTCACTAAAACGTAGCGCGGCCTGCTGCATTTTTTCACGTTTTTGCTGGTTATGCAGCAAGTACTGGATTCTGTCGCGCAGCTCTTCGGCGCTTTTTACCTGTATTGCCGCCCCTGCCCGCACCGCATTCTTTGTGGCATCAGCGAAGTTATAGGTGTATTTGCCAATCAGAATCGGCTTGCCCATGTTGGCCGCCTCAATCAGGTTTTGCCCACCATATTTCAGCAAACTGCCGCCGATAAAGGTGAAATCACACGCCGCATAATAGGCAAAAAGTTCGCCCATGCTGTCACCCAGCACAATCTGAATGTTTTTATCAATCGGGCCAACTAAGTTGCTGCGGCGCTGGTAAGTTAAACCGGCGTTTTGGATAATACTTTCTACTTCGTTAAAGCGTTGCGGGTGGCGCGGCACAATCACTGTTAAAATTTCCAAATCTTTTACCGCTTCCAGAATGCGTTTTTCTTCGCCTTCGCGGGTGCTGGCCGCAAGAAAAATTGTGCGTTCAGAACCAAACAATTGGCGTAGCTGCAAGCCTTTATCCACGCTATCTGCGGGCGGCCTCACGTCAAATTTCAGGTTGCCCGCAACGCTGATATTATTTGCGCCCAAGGCCTGTAATCTAGCAAAATCTTCTGCGGTTTGTGCGGCAACGGCACTAAGGCTTTGCAGACCATCGGCAGCCAGCTTGCCAAGTTTTGCATAACCTTTTGCGGAATTTTCTGACAGCCGCGCATTTAACAGCAGCACAGGAATTCTGTGTTTTTTGCATGCGGCAATCAGGTTAAACCAAAGTTCGGTTTCCATCAGCAGACCAATGGCTGGTTTAAAGTGCCTTAGAAAATGATTTACTGCAAACGGTAAATCATAAGGCAGGTAAACACGTTGAACGGTGTCCGCAAATAACTGCTCGCTGGTTTCACGTCCGGTTGGCGTGGTGTGCGTGATCAAGATTTGATGGTTTGGATATTGTTGCTGCAGCGTTTTAATTAAAGGTTCGGCGGCGCGTGTTTCACCTACCGAAACGCAGTGCAGCCAAACGACAGGCTTGCTCACAGGCGCGCTGTAAAAGCCGAAACGCTCGCCCCAGTGTTTTCTATAAGCGGGTTGTTTAATGCCGCGCCAAAGCAGTTTAGCCGGCACAAACGGCAGTGCCAAATACAGCAAAAGCGAATATAGAAATCGATTCATCGCACCATTTTCTCACAAAATGGGGCGGATGTTTTTGTTGCATGGATGCAAGCATAAACGACTAAATTTTGCGAGAAAAATAAATTTTAAATTTTATTTTTTTGGTAAGTAATCGCTCACCTTTCCCCAACCCGAATACTGGCCTTGTCTTCATAAGGGTTCACCAGAATGGTGCAAAAAATACATGTAAAAATAGGGTTGACGTCTACAAAATAAAGGCATAAATTTCTGCTTCACACACAATATGTTGTGTTTAGGTGAGAATTTTTCCACAAAAATATACGATTGTTAATATAAATCACATAGTTAGCAAAAACCGGGTAGTAGTGCTAAGTTTAAGACGTTAAAAATAAGGGGGTAAGGCATGCTAAAAGCAGTGGAAACAGCTATGAAATCAAAAGAGAATACAGAGGTTGAAATTCCGATTCAATCGGTGTCGCTGGATATTTGGGATAAGAAATACCGCTTAAAAACCAAAACAGGCGAACATGTCGATAAAGATATGGACGATTCCTATTCTCGCGTAGCGCGTGCTTTGGCAGATGTCGAAACAACAGAGGAAAAACGCCATGAGTGGCACGAAAAGTTTCTGTGGGCTTTGCGCCATGGTGCGATTCCGGCTGGCCGCATTACCTCCAATGCGGGTGCGCTGGAGCACAAACCGGCCACTTCTACCATCAACTGCACCGTCTCCGGCGTGGTGGAAGACAGCATGGACAATATTCTCGGCAAGGTACACGAGGCTGGCTTAACCCTTAAGGCCGGCTGCGGTATCGGTTACGAATTCTCTACCTTGCGTCCAAAAGGCGCATTCGTGGCAGGCGCGGGGGCCTACACCAGCGGCCCGCTCTCATTCATGGATATCTACGACAAAATGTGTTTTACCGTGTCATCAGCGGGCGGCCGCCGTGGCGCGCAAATGGCTACGTTCGATATTTCTCATCCTGACATCACCGATTTCATCAAAGCCAAGCGCGAAGCTGGCCGTCTGCGTCAGTTCAATCTTTCCTGCCTCATCACCAAAGAGTTCATGGAGGCAGTGAAGGCTGATGCAGAATGGAAACTCGCTTTCCCCGTGACTGAGAAAGAAGCCATTGTGGATGGCCTCAATGTGAATGATGACAGCCAGGTAGTTTGGCGCGAGTGGCCAGTGAAAGGTAAATACCTCACCAAGGCCGACGGCGTAGATGCGGGCAAAGTTGCCTGCCGCGTGTATAAAACCATCAAGGCGCGTCGTTTGTGGGATGTGATCATGTCCAGCACTTACGATTTTGCCGAGCCGGGTTTTATTCTGATTGACCGTGTGAACGAGATGAACAACAACTGGTTCTGCGAGAACATCCGCGCTACCAACCCATGCGGCGAGCAGCCATTGCCGCCTTACGGCGCGTGCCTGCTGGGCTCGGTCAACCTGACCAAATTCGTTAAAAAACCGTTCACTGATGAAGCGCATTTCGATTGGGCAGAGTACCGCGAGGTGGTGGGCATTTTCACCCGCATGCTGGATAACGTAGTGGAAATCAATGGCCTGCCATTGCAACAGCAGCGCGATGAAATCATGCGCAAGCGCCGCCATGGCATGGGCTATCTGGGCTTGGGCTCTGCGCTCACCATGATGAAAATGAAATACGGCGAAGAAGATTCCATCAAATTTACCGAGGAAGTCACCCGCGTAATGGCCGAAGAAGGCTGGAATGTGGGCGTGCAGCTGGCCGAAGAAAAAGGCCCGGCGCCGATTATGGATGAGAAATTCGAAGTGACTGCCGACATGCTGGCAAAACGCCCGGAGATGGCTGCAGACGGCATTAAGGTGGGGCAAAAAATTGCCGGCAAAGTGCTCATGGGCAAATATAGCCGCTACATGCAGCAGTTCCCAGAAGGTTTGCGCAACCAGATCGCCACTAAAGGGGTTAGATTCACGCACCACAGCTCGATTGCGCCGACCGGCACCATTTCACTCTCGCTCGCCAACAACGCCAGCAACGGCATCGAGCCATCATTCGCGCACCACTATGCACGCAACGTGATTCGCGAAGGCAAAAAATCGAAAGAGAAAGTCGATGTGTTCTCTTACGAACTATTGGCCTACCGCGAGCTGATTAACCCGAATGCCATGCCATTTAGCGATAAACCGGAAGAAAAACTGCCGGATTACTTTTTAGATTCTTCCACCATCATGGCGAAAGCCCACGTGGATATTCAGGCCGCATCACAAAAATGGATTGACAGCTCGATTTCAAAAACCATCAACGTGCCGACGGATTATGATTTTGAAGACTTTAAAAACATCTACCTTTACGCTTACGACAAAGGCCTGAAAGGCTGCACCACATTCAGGTTTAACCCGGAGGCGTTCCAGGGTGTGCTGGTGACAGAGAAAGATCTGGAAAACACCACCTACAAATTCACGCTGGAAGACGGCACCCATGTGGAGGTACAAGGCAACGAAGAGATTGAATACGATGGCGAGATTCACAGCGCCGCAAACTTATACGATGCCTTGAAAGAAGGCTACTACGGTAAGTTTTAATTAATTCACCGTATACAGGAGAAAACAAATGACAGTAAAAATAGATAAAAAAATCGTTGGCTATGCGCTGGTGAATGATGAAAGCAAAGCCAAAGAGGCGGAACTTAAAGCGCTAAACGCAAAAGTGGTGCAAATTGGCGAGCCATTAGACCGTCCGGAGAAAATCACCGGCAGCACCTACAAGGTAAAAACGCCGGTCACCGAGCATGCGCTTTACATCACCATTAACGATGTAGTGATGAACGAAGGCACACCGCAAGAACACCGCCGCCCGTTCGAGATATTCATCAACTCCAAAAACATGGATCACTTTCAATGGATAGTCGCCCTCACCCGCGTCATGTCTGCAGTGTTCCGCAAAGGCGGCGACGTGACCTTTTTGGTGGAAGAACTTAAAAGCGTGTTTGAGCCAAGCGGCGGCTACTTTAAAAAAGGCGGCCGGTTTGTGCCAAGTTTAGTGGCAGAGATTGGCGAAGTGGTCGAGCAGCACTTGCAAAACATCGGCATGCTTAAAAAACCTGGTTTGGATGAACACCAGCAAAAACTGGTAGATGAAAAACGCGCCGAATATTTTGAAAACCACGCTAAAGCGGGTGAAGAGATGACTTCAGAAGGCTTTCCCAAAGGCGCTGCGCTGTGCAACAAGTGCCAGACTAAAGCCGCGATTGTGATGGATGGCTGTTTGACGTGTTTGAATTGTGGTGAGAGTAAATGTGGATAAGGAGACTATAGAATATAAGAATGCTGCATAACAGAACTCGGACAGCTACACTGGACGAATAATTCGTTGTGTAACTACGGAGGGTGATTCCTTCGGTTGCGCAGAAATCAAATGCGCTGAAGGTGATGTTGCTAGAGCCCGTAAGCTATATGCCCGGATAACTTTTTTGTAACTGAGCCGCCGCTCAAAGTGACTACGTATAAGCTAAGAGCTAGCGCCATGCAAGGCGCGATATAAATAGCCAATTTAATAGTTGGCAGGCCTGCTAACGTAGACAGGATTATTATCATGTTGAAATTAGTGACCAAAGCAGTATGGTTAGAAGTTGATCTTAGACCATTATTTAAATTTATTTTGATGATGGTTGTACTTTTAGCTTAGCTTTAGCGGGTGGGCGCAAGCTCACCCGTTTTCCTTTTCGCCTCCTGGCGACCCACTTTATTTTGCTTGTCCAAAATAAAGTGGGGGAAACAAAAAGACACCCCGCTGCCGCTTGTTTCCTTCGGTCTTAGCGCCGCATCTGGGCGGCTGCGGAACTCACTTCGTTCAGACAGTCCTCGCCGCTTTCCATCTGCTGGCTCAAGCCGAAGGCGCGGCAAGGGGGATTAAAAGTCAAAACCATGCGAATGCGTTAAAATAAATGCTCTGCAAGCCGCATGGATATTGGCTTCCAGAGCATCTATTTTTAGTTTAATTGCACTTGGTTTCCAAGTTTTTTATTTCGGCGTATTATCTATTCCATATTCTGCTGGGGAGATTCGCCATGAAGCCCAAAACCCGTCTAAGCCTTTATTATTTGGCGACTTATCTTTTTCTCACAGGCCTTGGTTTGCTGTTTGCGCCGCAGTTTTCGCTTAAATTGTTGCTCTCTAACGGGCATTACGAGAGCACGTTTGTACAATTTACTGGTGCGTTTATGATTGCGCTTAGCGTGGTAGTGAGCCAGATTATCCGCCATAGTGTGGAGGTGCTTTATACGACGACGCTAGCCGTGCGCGTGTTTTTTATTGTGGTGATTGTGTGGCTTTATATGCAGACGAAAGACCCGTTGTTCCTCGTCGTGTTGGGCGTGGTGGCGCTGGGCGTTGCGCTGACGGCAACTTCGTATTTACTGGATAAACGTACGAATTAATTAAAATAATATACCCTGCAGACCAATATCCATGCGCCTTGCAGGGTATGTGTTTTATAGCGGTTTTACCGCGCCACAGCTTGCATTAATCCATTTACCGTTAATATCTGCCCGCTCATTCACCGGGTTGCCTTGGGCTTCGCCACTAAAATTAGTCTGCCCTGTAAAGGCCTCCGGGTTTGTAATGGTGCCCTCTGCTGTGCCGTTGCCTTTAAGGTCTGGGCTGGCACAAACAAAATCTATTTTGTAGTTGTTACCGCTTCGGGTCGCATTTTTAGAACTGCAGCCTAATTGCGTATTATAAAAATTAGGCAGCGTTTTTTGGGCAGCCATTTCTTGTGTGATGCATGTTTGGGAGATTGCAGCGCCATTTTCAATTTGCGGCATATCAAGCCCGTATTCGCTGGCTAAGTCTTTAATGCTTTGCATTTGCTCTGGCGGCAGGTGCGGCGCTAGCAGCAACAAATCAGATGTGGTGGTGATTTGCCATAACCCAGGCCGCATGTTGATCTCTGTAGCGTTTGCAGCGGGTGCTAATAACGGGGCAATTAAAGTTAAACCTATTAGAATTTTGCGCATTGAATCTCCTGGCCAATGTGAGGAATACGCGTTTTTAGAGGCGAAATACTTAAGTATAGTTCAGCACAATTTAATAACAGGAGTTAAACCACGATTATTGCCTGCCCTGCAAGCCAATACCCATACGGCTTCCAGAGCACCGTTAAAGCCGGGCAGCTTTCGTTAGTTATTTGCTAACTTAGCGTGATGCATCGCCCATTCTTTGGCTTTTGCAATGGCAATGCGAATCGCCTTGCCTTCATCCATGCCTTCTTCCAACAGGGCATTGGCTATCTCAATCGCTTTGGTGCGGACGATTGGGCTGAGGTGTTTCATCGATACAGGATAGTGTTGTTCGTTCCAGGGCATAAGCTATATTAACACCTGGTAATAGGCTGCTGCGACGATTCTGAAGTATCTATTTGGTAGCGTTCCTGTCGGTCAGCCTGCAGGGCGCAATATCTGTAAGGCATTGCGCCGCATATAACGCTTTCTTTCGGCGTATTACGCTACGCGAATACGCCCCACCATTTTTTTGCTTAGAAACCTTCGTCTTCTACTGCATTAATGGAGTAGTAGCTTTCTTCACGTTGTTCGTTTAACTTGGCTACCTCTTCTACGGCAACTTCATAGTTAAGATATGCATACTCTAATTCGTTTTGTTTGTTGATCACTTGGTAAATTGTCATTTTATCGCTCCTTAACACATCGTTAAATTAACTACATCACAGTGTGTATTGAGCAAAAACAAGACCAATAATAAGATTTTCTAAATAATTCTTTAAAATACAATGAGTTATATGGAATTTACCGGCTTATTGATTATTAGTCGTGACGGATATAAGCCAAAGTTTGTTTGAGGTTTCGACATGACTGTGCAAATATCGACGATTGTATTAAAGCACACACAAATAGTGTATTTTCTGGCAGGTCTGCAAGCCGACCATATATAAACTAATGGAATGCGGCCTGCAGGGACATGTTTTAACCAGAAAAACAGGTAAAGCGCAAAAAGTCAGGGGATGCCGATTACCTTAAGGTATTCCTCAAGCGTGAGAGCTAACCTTTGAAGAGAGTTAGAGACTTCATCCAAATGCGTGTTTGAATCCAGATGCAGTTTCTCAAGTAAAGCTTTGTGTTTTTCAACCGCGTCCACATGCTCTTTAAATTTAGCGTCTTTTAAATCCTGTTTAGTCATTGCCAATTTCTCCATCAGTAAGTGTTCACTATAGCACTCGTTTGAGTGCGTGTGTATTACAAAATATCGCAATTCAAGGTAATTCCATGTATTGATGGCATGCCTGCAGGCCAATATCCATGCGGCTGTGCAGGGCACGCCGTTTTGTAATGAAAAGCTATTGAATTAAATCTATTAACGCTGCTCTTAACTGCGGGCACTAAATAATTTTTAACAAGTCAGGAGAGAGCTAGTGTGGCTGCGTCTAATGTTAACATGTTGTTTCTTCACCATTTTTGGAGCACAAGTCGCTATGGCGATTGAGGAACCCAAATACACAGTGACCGAAAAATCGAATGATTTTGAGTTGCGCACCTATGATCCGATGATTGTTGCGGAAACCTTGGTAGAAGGTAATCTGGATAAAGCTTCAAACAGTGGGTTTAAGATAATTGCAGATTATATTTTTGGTAATAACACATCGCGAAACGGTGCTAGTGAGAAAATTAGTATGACCGCCCCAGTAACGATGGAACCTAAAAGTGAAAAAATCAGCATGACCGTGCCAGTGAGCATGCAAGAAGCGGCGGGTAAATGGCGCATGCACTTTGTAATGCCTAGCCAATACACGCTGGAAACCTTGCCTGTGCCTAATAATAAAGCGGTGGTGCTGCGTGAGCTGCCTGCCAAAAAATTTGCGGTGGTCCGCTTTTCCGGTTTGGCGGGCGAAGCAAAAACTGCTAAAAAAACCGAGGAATTACTGGCTTGGCTTGCTACAAAGAAAATTAAACCTGTCGGCACACCTGAACTGGCGCGCTACAACCCGCCGTGGACTCTGCCATTTTTAAGGCGCAATGAGGTGATGGTAGAGTATTAACTGTTATTTATATGCCCTGCAAGCCAATATCCATGCGGCCTGCAGGGCATGAGATTTAGATGGTTTTGGTTTCGCTTTTAATCACGTTGATGAGTGCCGCAAACACCATGATGTATTCCATGAATAGCAGCATATAAAGATTCTGCTCAGGAATGCCTGCAAGCGAGGTGATGGCCAATGAGAGTGTATTGGTGAAAACGCTGATCATGATAAAAAGACCGATCAGCTTGGTTCTTAGGCCGAAAAGATAAAACTGGGCGACAAAGCTCAGGCCAATCACCGTTTCAAGATTGATGCCGCCGTTGAGATGTTTGTTGGCAAGGTTCAGCGCGATGTACAGGCTAACAAGCGCCAATGCGGCAGGGAGCTTTGCCGGCATGCCGGTGCCATCGTGTTTTAGCCTTAATGCCAGCCAGACATGAATCAATATTGCAGTAATCAGTTTCATTTTGCGCCCCTAAACCAAATTGATAAAAGCGGACTACATTTTGTGTTACGCATAAATCAGGCCAAAAATTGGGTATTTTTGGTATTTTTAATCCGGCTCTGATTCCAGTTCTTCTACATGGTATTTGTGGTCTTCATCCCACAGCGAGAAAGCTTGCGCACTTTGCTTGGCTTTCTGCAAATCCATGTATTCGCAATACACCTGGTTTTCTTCATCCAGCACTTGATAGATTGTCATCACACACCTCTTTGCATAAATGTTGCAGTGATCAGTTTCAGTAAAAATAAATTGGCAAGAACTGACTGCATTAATAATGGACTGCACTTGGTGTTATGCATAAATCAGGCCAAAAATTGGATGTTTCTGGAATTTTTAATCTGGCTCTGATTTCAGCTCGCCTACATGGTAGTAGTGGTCCTCATTCCAAAGCGTGAAAGTCTGCGCGCTGCGCAAGGCATTCTCAAGATCCACATATTCACCATAAAGATTGTTTTCTTCATCCAGCACTTGGTAGATTGTCATCACACACCCCTTTAGTCGTTTTGCAGTATTAAGAATTACATCGGCGTGTTTGAAACAAACTTTAATGAAAGTTGTAGGTCGGGTAGAAAAGCCATTTTTTCGTCATGGTCTGTCGATTTTTGTACTAATTATTGTATTTGTTGCTACATTCAGACAATGTTAATAATTCACAATATATAAACATCCTATGTTATTGACGCAGCAGGGCATTCGTGCGAGTATAAAAGGCCGTGAACGAGTTATGTAATTGCGTATATAGCGCTATTTTTTTTGATAATTTAGGTATATAGAAAATAGCGTTTGTTTTACAAGGAGAACAAAACTTGAAAAAGACGATACAGCAACATATTAAAAAAGGATTCCCCCCTTTGCGCTTAACGCTAGCGGATTTTGTACTTTACTAAATGAGTGCACAAAAAATGATGGATCTATCTGTCGTTTACAGTAAAACAGCCAAAGGATTACGCGCCCGCACCACCCTGATTGGCGGCCTGTCATCGCAACTGATGAAAGTGCTGACGCACATCGACGGCAAGTCAGAAGCCGAAACGATTCTGGACAAGTTTGTTCAATTAAGCGAGCAAGAGCTTGCCTCGGCCTTAACCCAGCTTGAAAACGAAGGCTACATCAAACCGGTAGTAATGCGCACCGCCGATGACTGGGCCCCTACCACCAACTTTACGCCGATGATCGTTGAAGAATACCTCGATGAAGCGGAAGTGGAAGCCAGAGCAAAGGAACAAGCGCGTCTGGAGGCTGAGCGTCAGGCTAGGGAAGCCGAAGAAAAAGCCAGAATTGAGGCAGAGCAGGCACGTGCCAGAGAGAAAGAAAAAGCCGAGGCAAAAGTAAAAGCGCGTCTTGAAATAGAGCGCATCGCCCGCGAAGCCGAAGAAAAAGCCAAAGCTGAAGCAGAACAGGCACGCGCCAAGGCAGAGGCTGAAGAAAAGGCCAGAATTGAGGCCGAGCGCAAAGCCAAGGCCGAGGAAAAAGCGCGTCTGGAGGCTGAGCATAAAGCTAGGGAAGCCGAAGAAAAAGCCAGAGTAGAAGCAGAAAAAGTACGCGCTAAAGCCGAGGCCGATGCCAAAGAGAACGCACGCCGTGAAATCGAGCGTATTGCCCGCGAGGCAGAAGAAGCGCAAAAGAAAGCCGAAGCGGAAGCCCGCGCCAAGGCCGCAGAGGAAGCACGGCTGGAGGCCGAGAGAAAAGCAAAGGCTGAGGAAGAAGCGCGCCTGGAGGCAGAGCGCATCGCCCGTGAAGCGAAAGCTGAAGCTGAACAGGCACGTGCCAAAGCCGAAGCTGAAGAAAATGCCAGGCTTGAGGCTGAACGCAAAGCCAAAGCCGAGGAAAAAGCGCGTCTGGAGGCTGAACGCAAGGCCAGGGAAGCCGAAGAAAAAGCCAGAGTAGAAGCAGAAAAAGCGCGCGCTAAAGCCGAGGCCGATGCCAAAGAGAACGCACGCCGTGAAATTGAGCGCATTGCCCGCGAGGCAGAAGAAGCACAGAAGAAAGCCGAAGCGGAAGAAGCCCGCGCCAAGGCCGCAGAGGAAGCACGGCTGGAGGCCGAGAGAAAAGCAAGGGTCGACGAAGAGGCGCGTTTGGAAGCAGAACGTAAGGCCAGAGCGGAAGAAGAAACACGCCTGGAAACTGAGCGCCTAGCCCGTCAAGCTGAAGAAAAAGCCAAAGCAGAAGCCGAGCAGGCGCGCGCCAAAGCTGAAGCCGAAGAAAAAGCCAGAGTTGAGGCGGAAGAGAGCACTCGCCGCGAAATGAAACGCATCATCCGAGAAGCGGAAGAGGAACGAAAAAAATCTGAAGCCAAGGCCAAAGCTGACAGATTGGAAGCCAAACGCAAGGCTAAGGCCGCGGAGGAGGCGCGCTTGAAAGCAGAGCGCAAGGCCCAGCAGGAGGCAGAGCGGCTGCGCGCTAAAGCAGAGGCCGAAGAAAAGGCGAGAGCCGAGGCGAAGGAAAAAACGCGCCTGGAAATGGAGCGTATCGCCCAAGAGGCAGAGAAGGAACGAAAAAAATCCAAAACAGAGGCGCTAGCCAAAGAGGCTGACGAGGCTAGGTTAATGGTTGAAAATGAAATCTCAGCTGAACAGGTTGCGGAAGAAAAGGCCAGGGCAGAAGCCGAAGAGCAAGCCAAGGCGGAAGCGCAGGAAAAGGCAAAACTTGAAGCAGAGCGTATTGCCAGAGAAGCGGAGGAAGCGCGGAATAAATTTTTTGAGGATGATGAACGTGCCTTGTCGGAAGAGGATCTGCGTGAGTTAGCCGAAGAAGAGGCCGAGCTTGAGGCCGGACGTGCGCCAAAAATTGAAATAGAAGAATCAACACAAGCGGCCGATGAAAAAACCCGGCAAGATGCTGAAGATCTGGCGCGCGAGGAAGTGAAGCGCATTGCCAAAGAAGATGCGAAAGCTGAAGCCAGACTCAAGGCGCAGGCGAGGACCCAGGCCATGTTGAGGGTGGCGGCCGCGGGTGTTAAAAGATGGATTAAGCGAGGGGCAAAGGCCACATTGATTGGTTTGCCGCTGCTGGCTCTGATGTTGATAGTTCTGTTGCCCTACATCAACTTTGGCATGTTGGTTGAACCCATTGAAAAGCTCGCGTCCAACAGCACGGGCGAGCCGGTGACCGTCAAGAATGTCCATGTCTCACTGTGGCCTGAGCCGAATCTGGTGATTGGAGAAGTGACAATTGGCGCTAACGTCCGCCATCAAATCGAGACTGTGCATGTGATACCGGTCGCTTCAACGCTATTTGAACCGGTGAAGGTAGTGAAATCACTGGAGATCGAGGGGCTGAAGATTGAGCGGGAGAATTTTGGACAAGCGCTGCAATGGATCGGCAATGCTGGCAAAGCAGAACACCTGAAGATTGAGCAGATGAGCCTGAAAAATATTTCGTTGAAAATTCGCGATCTGGAGCTTGGGCCTTTTGCGGGCAAAGTCGGGATTAATGACTCGCATGAACTTAAAAATATCGAACTCAGCATGGCCGACCAGACGCTTTCGGTCCAGATACTCCCGCACGGTGGCAGTTATGAGCTTGTGCTCAACGCCACTCATTGGCCGCTGCCTGTAAACCCGAAGATCGTGTTTGATGCCCTTAATGCCAAAGGCATTCTAAATCGGAATCAGATTAATTTTAGTCAGCTCAAAGGTGATATCTACGGCGGCAGCTTCACAGCCACTGCAGTCGTTGATTGGGGCGGCCAATGGAGCACATCTGGGGATTTCCGCCTAAGCCGAGCGGATATGCCGCAGGTGTTGCAGGCGTTTAACAGTGCTGCCTCCATCGACGGAAAACTGAACCTGGCAGGAAAGTTCGTTTGCAAATCGGCCAAGGCTGCCGGGCTGACTGAAGCACCTGACATTACCGCCAATTTTGATATTAGCCATGGCAGCTTCAATGGCGTTGAGCTTACCCGTGCCGTGTTGTCCAGGGAAAGCCAGTCTTTGGCAGGTGATTCCACGCATTTCGACACACTGACGGGTAACGTGCAGATTAAGAATGGGCTTTATCAGTACAGAAAGCTCATGCTGGAATCTCCACAATTCCATGCCCGGGGTCAGGTGGATGTAATGCCTAATCAGGATGTTTCGGGAAAAATAAGCGCTAATTTAGCAGCCCAATCGCGACGCCTGTATGCGAACTTCAGCCTGACCGGCAAAATTAACGATGTGAGGCGGCGATAATCGGAGGTTCCCTAGTCTCTGGGGCCTAGATAGTCCGCTTTACCCAGATCTGCGCCATTATGGCGCAAAATGTTGTAAGCAGTCGTCACGTGAAAATACACATTAGGCAAAACCCATTTTTGCAGGTAAGCCTGTCCTGTAAATGTTAACTCAATTTTGCGCACGGCAATCGTCACATCGCGGGTTTCGCTGCCTTCCATTTGCGCTGGTTTGATGCTGTCGATAAACGCGATGGTTTTGGCGATGCGCGCCTGCAGCTCTGCAAAGCTGGTTTCATTGTCTTCATACTTGGGGATATCTACCCCCGCTAACCGTGCCGCTGCGCCCTTGCTCATTTCGGTCGCAATCTGCACCTGTCGCATAAGCGGATACATGTCAGGAAAAAGTCTTGCGCTGAGCAAGACCACAGGCTCGATTTTCTTAGCGTTGGCATAATCCTCACCTTTTTTCAGAATGGCGGAAAGATTGGTCAGTGCGCGTTTAATCGGTGGAATCGTGGCATCGTACATGGTAAACATGGGGGTGATCCTGAAAAAGAAATCAATAAGAGTAAATCATACCCCTAAAAACCTGTGAAAACTTAATTTAATATAGCTTGGTCAACAGGCTGTATTTTGACAAATAATAAATAATTTTTGATATGAATCAAGTTGTTATTCGGATTTAAGTAATACGATTCAAGCGCTTGCAGGTGTTCGATTCAACATTGTTGGAAATGATGGGAGAACAAAATGACCTTTTTAGGCTGGCAGGGAATTGCTACGTTAGTCGGCGTACTCGCCGTGATTGTTTTGGTGTTGGTAGGGTTTGCCAAGCTCGCTAACAAGTAGTGCAAAACCTTTGTAGCTTTACTATAAGGCTGTTACATAGCCTGAAGAGTTTTTTTGTGCCTACGCCTCACCAATAACGCCTGAAAATATTTCACCTATATTTCCCTATCGGCCTATGATGAAGCTCTGTAGAACTCTTAAGGAGAGATATCATGGCAAAAGGTCAGATTCGCGGTAACAAGGAAATAAAAAAGCCTAAAAAAAGTAAAGAGGTCGTGGTGCCGGCAAGTTCCATTATTCCAATGAAATCAAGCACACCAGCAAAAAATAAGCATTAATTTTTTGTTTTTTTGTTGTGGAAGTGGCAGGAATGGGCTGTGTTGGCGTTGTGCCGTATCAAGCCAATAGGCAGGATATCAATGTATACTTCGCTTCATGGCACTCGTACAAATACAAATCAACAAACCTAATCATCCGTCAGCGAAAAAGCTCGCATTATTCAATCTTGGTTTTCGCCCATTCTTTTTAGGGGCGGGTATTTTTGCCGTTGTTTCGATAGCCCTGTGGATATATGTCTATTTTTTTCATGGCTCGGCAAGCATTACCCATATAACGATCAGCCAATGGCATGCGCATGAGATGCTATATGGTTACGGCATGGCTGTGGTCGCGGGCTTTCTGCTCACTGCGGTAAAAAACTGGACAGGAATCCAAACGCTTTATGGCAAGCCATTAATGGCGTTGTTCATGCTTTGGTGTGCGGCCAGACTGTTATTCCTGTTTGGCACGACATTTTTACCATGGGCAGCAGCCGCGGATATGCTATTCGGTCTTTTTTTGATCGGTGCCGTAGCCAGGCCAATTATCAAGGCAAAGCAATGGAAGCAGCTTGCAGTGGTGAGTAAAGTCATTTTGTTGTGGGTGGGCAATCTGGCTTTTTATCTTGGCTGTTACGGCATATTAACAAGCGGCATGCTGTATGCCATTAACGGAGCGGTGCTGCTGTTTATCAGCCTGATTTTAATGATAGGCCGTCGTGTCATCCCATTTTTTATCGAGCGCGGTGTGGAAGAAAAAATCCAGCTAAAGCAATACAAATGGCTGGATATCAGCATTCTGGCGGTTTTTGTCGCGCTATTCTTAAACGTGATTTTTATTCAGATTGCTAATTTAACATCACTGCTGGCGTGGGTTTTATTTGCTTTGAATGGCTACCGCTTGCGTAATTGGCATGCTGCAGGAATCTGGCAGGTGCCATTGTTATGGAGCCTGTACCTGTCGGCCTGGCTGATAAATGTTGGCTTTCTATTTTACGGCTTGCAAGCCCAGTACAGTCAGCTGTCTATTCTAACGCTGCATCTTTTCACGATTGGCGGAATCGGGTTAATGACGCTGGGTATGATGTCACGCGTAGCTCTGGGGCACACCGGCCGTGATATCAGAAAGCCCTCGCGCTGGATGGGATTTGCTTTTGCGGGGATTGTTATGAGCTTGCTGTTTCGCTCGCTGGTACCTATGCTAAGTACGCAGCATTATACAAACTGGATACTTATATCTTCGATTTTATGGATATTGGGCTTTGCGGTTTTTGTGGCGGTTTACGCGCCGATACTGTTAAAGCCAAGAACTGACGGGGCTTTTGGTTAATTCTGGTGGTTGATTCCGGCGGTTGATCCGCTATTAAAAATCACCCTGTTTTTTTCACTTCTTGCCGTAACCATCGCTCCAACACAACTACCACATAGGCCTGCTCTTCCAGCGTGAGCTCACGCCCAGGCGGGATTCGATGCCATTTTTGCAGACAGCTGCGGCAACAGCAGGCGGTAGCGTGCTGTGCAACAAAAACAGGGTGGCCGCGCATGGGGGTTTGTTTGCCATCGTTACTGATTTCTGCAGGGGCGAGACGTTTGCTGATAAAGTCTTCCGCATGCGTCAGCACTGATTCTAGGCCTTTTTCTTGCAGGTAAGTGTAGTCTTTGCCGCGCAGGTGAAAGCCGCTCCGGAAGGGTGATTTGGCCAGTGCGGTAAAGAGTTCGTCCAAATCTCTCATCTGATTCATCAATAAAAATGCCCATCATATCGCTAAATATGATGGGCACGACAGGTTAATTATGCTTTATCAAGCTTATTCTTTAATGGCTGGCGGGCCTTTAAAGCGTTTCTTTTCGCCAAATAAAAACCAGAATGCAGCCATCACAACCAGCATGAAAATTGTCACATAGAGCACTTTTTCATTCGGTGGTTGTATCCCAACGATAACCAAAAAGCCGCCGCCAATTACGGCTAACACGGCAATAAGCTTGGACATTCCGCCTAAATCAAATGGCCCTTTATGTTTCCAGGTTTTACCTTCTGCCAGGATGCCTGCGGCTGTTGGCATAATGTAAGAAATGTAAAGAAACACAGCGCAGCCTACTGCCAGCACACTAAAAGCCGCGGCATATAAAGTGGCAACTATCGCCAAAATGGCGGATGCCCAAACTGCGGCAACAGGTGTTTTTAACGTGCGATCCACTTTACGCAAGAGCTTTGATGCAGGTAAGCCACCATCACGGGCAAAAGCAAACATCATGCGTGAGCAAGAGGTTAAACAAGCCAAACCACACAAAAAGTTGACCAAGAATATACCAAGTCCTAATATGGATTTTAAAACTGGAGGCAATGTATTTAAAAGGGCATCAAAAAATCCAAAGCCTTGCTTAACGCCAGTGGCAACATCCGGCATGACCAATACGAACGTACAAATCATAATATAACCAAAAATTACTGAGTAAACCACCGAACTTACAATGCCTTTAGGAACGGCTGTTGCTGCATTGCGCGTTTCTTCAGAAGTGTGTGCAGAGGCATCAAAGCCGGTAATAGTATAAACCGCTAGCAACAGCCCAAGTAAGAACGGGAAGACCATGCCTTCACTTGCCGGCCAAACACTACCTTCAGTGCCTGTAAAGTTGGTGAATGTAAAAAGTCTGGAATAATCGAGTGGGTTTTGGTTGTAAGCCAATAAAGACATGGTAAGAATGCCACCTATAGCCATAATCAAATATCCTGACAAGTCTGTGATTTTAGTCGTAAATTTTGGAAAGCGATAAATTAAGACTGCTTGGATAGCAGTGAACAGCGCTATATAAAAGGTTTGATGCGCATAACCAAACCCTGAGACATCCACTCCCAGGATAGGTAGTGCCAGCCCTTTAAAGAAGAAGTCGTACACACCGAAATTCACTGAGGCCACTACAAAAATTAGCCCCAGCAAATTAAACCAGGCGGTACACCAGCCATAGCCTTTGCCGCCCAAAATAGAACCCCAGTGATATAAGCCGCCGGCCGTTGGGTAGCTTGAAGAAATTTGAGCCATGGCTAACGCAACAATGGTGGCAAACAACCCGCCGACCAGCCAGCCGATGCCAATAGACGCGCCACCAGCACCACCTAATGCCAGTGGAAAAGCTGTAATGCCGCCAGCCAGAATACAAATAATAGAAAAGGAGATAGCAAAATTAGAAAATCCACCCATATGTCGATGAAGTTCCTGCTCATAACCCATTTTTTTTAGTTCTTTGGCATCATGATCCAATGCCTGATTCGACTCACTCATTTTTTACCCCTTTTAAAGATTAAATGCTAATAGAAACTACTAGATACTAATTTTTAAAACTTAAAAACAGAGAAATCCTGAAGCTATTTTTTATATTGGGAAGACATAGTGCGTTCCTAGTATAGATTTATAATGCGCAAAAGCAAGTACCAGTTTGTGACATTCGACCATACCATTTGCGGTATGGCTAAAAAGTGTCGCATAATGCCAGCATCAAGGGTAGGTTATTCAGGAGCAGAGGCGCATGATGACGTATCGTTATAGTGTGGGCGTGCAGACTTATCAGTTCGCTGACTTAAAGGCTGTGCTTGCTAAGGCAACGCCGGCGCGCTCTGGCGATTATCTTGCAGGCGTGGCGGCGGATACTTATGCGGAACGCATGGCTGCCAGAATGTGCCTGGCGGAGATCCCGCTGAAGCGCTTTCTGGAAGAGCTTATCATTCCCTACGAAACCGATGAAGTCTCACGCCTGATCGTCGATACGCATGACAAAAAGGCGTTTGCAGAGATTAGCCATTTAACGGTAGGCGATTTTCGTGACTGGCTGCTTTCCGATATTGCTGATTCGGCAACCTTAAAGCGTGTAGCACCTGGAGTTACGCCAGAAATGGCTGCCGCTGTTTCTAAACTCATGCGTAACCAGGATTTGATTCTGGTGGCAAAGAAATGCCATGTCACCACCTCGTTCCGCAACACTATTGGCCTGCCGGGCCATATCTCAGTGCGCCTGCAGCCCAATCACCCCACGGATGATATGCGCGGTATTGCCGCTTCGATGCTGGATGGCTTGTTGTACGGCGCGGGTGATGCGGTAATTGGCATCAACCCCGCGACTGATAGTTTGCCTGCACTGATGGATTTGTATTATCTGGTGGATGAGGTGATTAACCAATATGAAATCCCCACGCAATCCTGCATTTTGACGCACGTTACCAACCAGATTCAGCTCATAGAAAAAGGCGCGCCGGTTGACTTGGTGTTTCAGTCGATTGCAGGCACGGAAAAAGCCAATAAAAGTTTCGGCATCAATATCGCCCTGCTCAAAGAGGCGCAATCTGCGGTACTGTCATTGAATCGGGGCACGGTCAAAAATGAATCAGGCAGCCATAATGTGATGTACTTTGAAACCGGCCAGGGCTCCGCATTATCCGCCAATGCCAATTTTGGGCTGGATCAGCAGACCTGCGAAGCCCGCGCCTACGCGGTTGCACGGCATCTATCGCCGCTACTGACTAATACGGTGGTGGGCTTTATCGGGCCAGAATATTTGTATGATGGTAAACAGATTATCCGTGCCGGGCTGGAGGATCACTTTTGCGGCAAACTGCTTGGCGTGCCGCTGGGCTGCGATGTGTGCTACACCAACCATGCCGAGGCGGATCAGGACGACATGGACACCTTAATGACGCTGCTTGCCACGGCTGGACTGACGTTTATTATGGGCATTCCGGGAGCTGATGACATCATGCTCAATTACCAGACCACTTCTTTCCACGATGCGCTGTATCTGCGCAAAGTATTGGGCTTGAAAGCCGCGCCGGAGTTTGAAGCCTGGCTCAAAAAAATGCACATCATGGATACCAGCGGCCAAGTGCAGCCAATCGCGGACGCACATCATATGCTACAAAACATGCCTAAACACTTGTTGAGTGCGGCATAAATTTTCATGTCAAATAAACCAGACAACATTACTCCAATTGAAGCCATAAGTGCCGACCCTTGGGCACAACTCAAAAGCTTCACCCGCGCACGCATTGCGCTCGGCCGCGTAGGCAGCAGTTTGCCCACTAGGGAAGTATTGGATTTCAGCTTAAGCCACGCCATGGCGCGCGATGCAGTGCACCTGGCGCTGGATATTGATGCCTTGGAAGCGGACATTAAAAGCCAGGGATGTTCTACCGTTCGAGTCAAAAGCATGGCGCCCGACCGCGCCAGTTATCTATTGCGCCCGGATTGGGGGCGCAGACTAAGTGAGAAGAGTTTGACGGATTTAAACAATATGAATCAAGCCAGACCGATTGATTTTCTAATCGTCGTCGGCGATGGCTTGTCTTCGCTTGCTGTGGCGCGCCATGCCGCGCCCTTGCTGGAGGAAATGCGTCATCTTTTACCCAAGGGCTGGCATATAGGCCCCGTTGTTATTGCCTCCCAGGCGCGTGTCGCATTAGGGGATGAGATTGGCCAGGCGCTCGGCGCGCGTATGGTCGCCATGCTCATCGGCGAACGCCCTGGCCTGAGCTCACCGGATAGTCTGGGCATCTATCTTACCTATAACCCGAAGCTTGGTTTGAGTGATGCGGACCGCAATTGTATATCCAACGTGCGGCCAGAAGGCTTGCAATACGCTGCTGCAGCCAAGAAACTGGTGTGGCTGGCAAAAGAAGCGATGCGACTGAAACTGTCAGGTGTGGCGCTGAAAGATGAAAGTGATGTGCAGGAAATTGCTCAGCAAAGCACATTAGAATTGCCTAAACCTTAAAACAGTTTGATTAATGTAATTGACCTAGCTCCAGATTCCGCAATTTAGGCGCTAATTTCGCTGTGATACCCACTACAGCCAGCGTCATCAGACCGCCAAATACGACCGATGGCACCAAGCCCAAAATCTTGGCAGCGATGCCAGATTCAAACGCGCCCAGTTCATTTGATGAGCCGATAAAAACACCATTGATCGCAGAGACGCGCCCGCGCATGGCATCGGGCGTGGCAAGCTGTAAAATGGTATGGCGCAGCACCACCGATACACCATCGAAAATCCCGGATAAAAACAACAGCAAACCAGCCGTCACAAAATGGCTGCTTAAGCCAAAGCCGATAATGCACAGCCCGAAGCAGGCGACCGAATATAAAAGCCAGCGGCCGGCATGCAGGTTAATGGGGTGGCGTGCCAGCCATAGCCCGATGACTATAGCACCGACGCCCGGGGCCGCACGCAGGATGCCTAAACCTTCGGGGCCTATTTTGTAAATATCTTGGATGAAAGCAGGCAGCATGGCTACCGCACCGCCAAACAGCACGGCAAACATATCGAGTGAAAGCGCGCCAAATATAATCTGGTGGCCGTATACAAAGCGCAAACCCTCATGGATGCTTTTGAAAACCGCCGGGCTATCGCCAGCGGCGGGCGGCTCTTTTAACCTGAGTGACAGCATGGCTAGAATTGCACCAAAGCACAGCAGGCAGGCCACCAGGTAAGCCACGGTTTTACTGGCAAAGCCTACGAGTAAGCCACCCAAAATAGGACCTAGCACCAAGCCGATTTGAAACGCTGCAATGCTCACACCGGTGGCTTTGGCGAAACTTTCTCTGGGGATAGCAATGGCAAACAATGTGGTGTAGCTTGGCGAAATAAACGCGCGGGCAATGCCTGTAAATGCTATCGAGCCATAAATCCACAGGGTGGTGCCATTGCCAATCCAGCCTGTCGAAATGGCAGTTAATATCATGGCGTTAATGAGCAACAGTGTCGCCGCCAGCGTGCCAAAGGCCCGGCGTGTATAGTGGTGGTCTACCGCGTGACCGGCAAACAAAGCCGATGCGAAATAAGGCAGTGCTTCAGCCAAACCGATCAGGCCGAGCGAAAGCGGGTCGCGCGTGATTTCATAAATATGCCAGCCCACTGTCACCGCCATGATCTGGTAAGCCAGCACAATCAGGATGCGAAACGCGAGTAGTTTGAGGAAGGCATGATGGTGGGATGTAAAGATGTGCATGACTGATATTATAAAATCAAACGGGGCAAAGAATCCGGTGCGTTATAATCTATATGGTTAGTGCAGTGAATAAGGCAGTAAGTATATGAAAGTATACCGATGAGTCGTCGTTGACCTAGTGCGATTCTGCTGATATAGATTAGGCGCACTAACCTTCTTAAAAACTCCCAGTGTATGTTGATTAGCCAGTCAATAACTTTATGCTTTAACGCAATTAAGTTTTTTTAATCATTGCCGATAAGAGTATATGCAAATCATTAACTTACAGGGGGCAATGCCTTGAAGCTATTAATCCTATCTTTAGGCGCGGTGTTATGCTTAGCCTTGGTCGCTATTCTGACGCAGTTGTCTTTGTTTTCTGGCCTCAACGTTGCGTTATTGATGGCTGGAATTTTTGCGCTTTGGTATAGGTCTTTAGCCCAACAAAAAGAAGCCGGAAAAATCGAGAAACGCTGGCAGTTCGCAATCGAAGCCAGCAGCCAAGGGCTGTGGGATTGGGATGCGCAAACAAACAAGACATTCATCTCGCGCCGCTGGAAAGAGATGCTGGGTTATGCTGATATTGTAATAGACGATAGCATTGACGAGTGGGATAGGCTTATTCATCCGGACGATAAGGCGCGAGTATATGATGCAATTGATAATCACTTCTCCGGCATCACGCCGAGTTATGAATGCGAACATAGAATGCGGTGCAAAGATGGTGGCTATTTATGGGTTCTCGATCGTGGAAAAGTAATGGAGCGGGACCAAAATGGCAAGCCGTTGCGAATGCTGGGAACCCAAACCGACATCAGCAAGCGCAAGGCTGCAGAGCTGGCGGTCATAGAACAGAAACAACAATTCCAGCAATTTATTGAGAACCAGAGTGTTGCTACCTTCATGATTGATTCGCAACATCGCGTATTACATTGGAATCGTGCCTGTGAAGTGCTCACCGGTGTGGCAGCCGAAGACATGGTTGGCAAGGCGGAGTCCTGGCGAGGATTTTATCCCGCCCCACGTCCGTGCCTGGCCGATCTGGTGCTCAATGCAGAAAGCGATCAGGCTGGAAACTATTATCCCGTACAGGGGCAATCTACGCTGCTGGAAACCGGCTGGCATGCCGAAGCCTGGTTTGACGATATTGGCGGCAAACGCCGTTACGTGATTTTTGATGCAGCACCCATTTTTGATACGAATGGGCAGATCACCTCTGTCATTGAAACCTTGCAGGACGTGACCGAGAACAAACTAATAGAGCAGGCGTTAGCGGAAGAAAAATTGGTTGCACATCAGGCATTGATGTCCTTAGAGCAGCAGAAATATGCACTTGATCAGCATGCCATTGTTGCCACAACCGACGTGCAGGGTCGTATTATTTACGCCAATGACAAATTCTGTGCCATCAGCGGATATTCACGCGAGGAATTAATGGGGCAAGATCACGTCCTGCTTAACTCCGGCCATCATCCCAAAGGTTTTTTTAAGGAAATGTATCGCACTGTGGCAAATGGCAGAGTCTGGCATGGTGAGGTCTGCAATCGAAATAAAAATGGTGATTTATACTGGGTGGATACCACCATCGTGCCTTTCATGGGCGATGATGGTAAACCGCATGAATATATTGCCATCCGCGCTGACATCACTGAAAGAAAACGAGCTGAAGAGGAAATCAGAAACCTTGCGTTTTACGATGCGCTCACAGGGCTTCCTAACCGCCGTTTACTGCTAGAACGGACGCGACAAGCTTTATTCGCCAGCACTCGCAGTAAGAACTACGGCGCACTGATGTTCATCGACCTGGATCGCTTTAAGTCGCTAAACGACACTATGGGCCATGATGTAGGTGATTTACTGCTGCAGCAAGTAGCCAGCCGGCTGAAATCCTGCTTGCGTGAAGCCGATACCGTGGCTCGCCTGGGCGGTGATGAGTTTGTAGTGATGTTAGAGAGCTTGAGTAGGAGTTCATCGGAAGCTAAGGACCAAGCTATGTACCTCAGCCAGAAGATTTTTCAGACGCTTACACGGCCTTATGACCTGGCTGGATATATTCATCGTAGCACACCAAGTATTGGCACGGCACTGCTGCATAGCAGCTGCGGTAGTGTAGAAGAAATACTGAAGCAGGCTGACTTTGCCATGTACCAATCGAAGGCGGCGGGCCGCAGCATCCAAAACATTATTGGCTCCGGCCATATCCAGAGCGTTCTGAATTAAGCGGTTATTTAGGTACGCGCCACAAATACCAGCTGGCGATGGTGCGATACGGGCTCCATGTCTTGCCAATCTCGGCAATTTCCTTGTGTTTAGGCGCGTCCTCAAGTTTTTTAAGACGTTTATAGCCTTGCACTACGCCAAAATCATCTACGGGCAGAATATCCATACGTTTCAGCGTAAACATCAGCATCATTTCCACCGTCCATCGGCCGATGCCTTTTAAGGTGACTAAGCGTTCAATGAGTTCTGTGTCGCTCATATTTTCTGCGGCTTGGCGTGCAGGTACAAGGCCGCTGACGGCGCCTTCTGCGATGCCTTTCAGCGTTTCAATTTTTCTGCCTGAAAATCCGCAAGCACGTAAATCATCAAATTCGGTTGCAATTAATTGTTCAGGCTCAGGAAACCCATCGAAATGGCGTTTGAATTTTGCAAAAATCGCATCGCCCGCTTTTCCGTTAAGTTGCTGATAAGCGACTGCCTGGATTAGCGCTTCGTAAGGATTAAGCGCGGGTTCAGCTTCTGCGTCGAAAGTACACGCGCCAACAGTTGCAATTAGCCAAGCCCAATCCGCATCTAGTTGGGAGAGAAAATCCATCGCCTGTTGATATTGTGTATACATGATGTAATGATAGCCTTTAGGAATTGATAAAGTAAGTGCATAAGCGCATTGTGATAAACATGGTGGAAACGGATTTATTTGATGAGTTGCTGGAGCCAAAGCGATGGTCTTTGGCTGATGGCACTATGCTATTGTGCGGGTTTGCGCTTCAGGGTGAAGCCGTATTGTTAAATGATTTAAAGTCTGTTATTGCGCAGTCGCCCTTGCGCCACATGGTCACGTCTAGTGGCTTTGCTATGTCCGTTGCCATGACGAATTGCGGAAAACTGGGTTGGGTTACGGATAGAAAAGGATATCGTTACGATGCGCTGGACCCTAATACCGGTGCGCCTTGGCCAGTCATGCCTGCGAGCTTTCTGGCGCTTGCAGCGCAGGCTGCGCTAGAGGCAGGTTTTGCTGATTTTGTACCAGATGCCTGCTTGATTAACCAATATAAACCTGGCGCACGCATGGGCTTGCACCAGGATAAAGACGAGCGTGATTTTAGTCAGCCGATTGTTTCCGTATCGCTCGGCGTGCCGGCCACTTTTTTATTGGGTGGGTTTGAACGTGCCGATAAAACCGTCAAAATCCAGCTAAACCATGGCGATGTGATCGTTTGGGGAGGCGCATCAAGATTGCGCTACCATGGCGTATTGCCGCTTAAAGCCGGACATCATCCGGCTTTTGGTTTATGTCGAATTAATCTGACTTTTCGAAAAGCCGGGTGATTCAAGATTTAATTTTAGAACGTTATAATTTCAATGCCAGTTTAACGCGGCGATAAATGCGACCAATTAACGTGCCATCGAGCTGATAATGTTTGTGCAGCGGTTTTTTCACCTCCCAGCTGACGGTCATTCCAGCAGGAAAAGTCACTAAATCACCTTTACCAAAGGTTACTGCAGCGCCGCCGGTTGGTGTTCCATCTTTTGGGGTTATGACGCATTCGCCTTCTAAAATATAAGCGATTTCCTGCTCAGGGAATGTCCAGTCAAATACGGAGACTTCTTTCTGCCAGGTTGGCCATTTGTTGACGCCCATTGCTTCTAAACGTGTTTGGCCGGGATTGTGCTCTACAATAATTTGGTTCATGCCAGTCCTTTTGAAAAACAGCTATTTTAGCTTACGGCGAGGGTTTGAGCCCGTTCAGTATTGTGAAATCACAAATAAACTTACGAGCATTCTAAAGTAGTAAAATACCTTTTTAGCCAATTTTTAATTTATATGCGCGTTAGTTTAGATGAGGCCGTTGCCAGACTTAAGAATGGCGAGGTAGTAGCGATTCCTACCGAGACGGTTTACGGTTTGGCGGCGGATGCGAGTAATGATGCTGCGTTGCGGCAAGTCTATGCGGTTAAACAGCGCCCTATGGATAATCCTTTAATCGTGCATATTGCCGATGCGAACCAGGTACCTGATTGGGCGACGGAGTTTCCGCCGCTGGCGCAAAAACTGACGCAGGCATTTTGGCCGGGACCTTTTACGCTGGTGTTGCCTGCAAAAGAAAGTGTTTCCAGGATAGTACGTGGCAATCAACCGACTGTGGCACTGCGTGTGCCAAGCCATCCAGTCGCCTTGCAATTGCTTAAACAAAGCGGCCTGGCTTTGGCCGCGCCTTCAGCCAATAAGTTTACGCAATTAAGCCCCACCACGGCGGCGCATGTTAGCGCCGGTTTGGGTGAGCAGGTTGCCGTACTCGATGGCGGCGCATGCAAAGTAGGAATCGAATCGACTATTGTGAGTGTTGAAGGTGACGATTGGCGCATGTTGCGGCTGGGCATGATCAACGAGGCTGCAATTGAAGCTGTGGCAGGCAAGCCGGCATTAGAAATTCAACATAATTTGACTAACGACCTGCCCAAAGTCCCCGGGCAGCATTTGCTGCATTACTCACCAAAAACGCCCATAAAGTTGTTTGAGTCGCGCCCTGCGCTAGTTAGTTTTGCCAGAACTTCTCCCCAAAAATGTGCTGCCCTACTCGTTGGCGAAATCGGAAACAGCAATAACTTGCCAGGCTGCAATTATGTAAACTTGCCAGTCGATGCTGAAAAGTTTGCAGAACTGCTCTACAGTTCGCTCCACGCATTGGATAACTTGGGCGTTGAGTTACTGCTGGTTGAATTGCCGCCAAACGCACCGGAATGGCTGGCAATTTTAGATAGATTGGGTCGCGCTGCTCACCCCAAATAAACCACTTGTTTTAATGTAGAAAAGCGAGTAATTTTATACAAACGACAGTCTGGTGCTATACGTAATTCCAGACTTGTGTGAAGGAGCTAGCCATGGACAATAAATACGGTTTAGGCGGTAGCAAAGTGGCGACCGAGCATCACGAGACACACCATAAAGCTGCTGTCATCCACCCGACAAATTGTAAGTTTTGTAATAGTACCAACCTGATTTTAAGCCCAACCATGCATGACCATCGTTGCAACGATTGTGGCGAGTGGCAGAATGACATTCCGCAAGGTTATTCAACCGGCAGAAGCAGCGATTATTAACTAAACTTCAAGTGTTTAATTGCCGGGTTTCAGTGCTTCGGTAAATTCTTCATCCAGCGCATTATCAATGGCTTTTAGCGCGACACGGGTTTTCTCTACTTCATCGGCTTTTCCAGCCTGATTTGCAATTAAACCCAGTTCGAACAGGGTGGCGACGTGAAGCGGATGCAACGTGAGTGTTTTTTTGAAATATTGTTGCGCCTTGTCCAAGTCACCCAACTTTTCTTCAGCGATACCCGCATAGTAAAAGGCTTCCGGGTTAGCCGGCTCTTTTGCAATCCACTCTTGTGCAACAGCCTTAAGTTCCGCCCAATGACCGTTTTGATATGGCAATACCACGCGCATAAAAAATGGCCGTTGTTGTTCCGGGGCGTCCCAAAAAGGCAATATTTCTGTTTTAAGGGATGTGGTTTCTGGTGAATCCAATAAGGCCTTTACCCATTTCACTGGGATGTTGTAAAAATAAGCGCTACGCCCCGGGCTTTTAAAGGTGCTGATGGCAACCAGCTTGCCATTGCGATCAAATACTGGGCTACCGCTCGCGCCCATCACAAACGAGGCGTCGGTGCGCACAATCTGGCTGTCGTCCAGCGCATATAAAGCTTTAATTTTTCCCTGAGTGGTCTGTGGTTTGGGTGGTCCGCCAGGAAAACCGATTGAAAAAATCGACTGCTCATATTTCAGGTTTTCGGAATCACCTAGTTCCACGGGGTTGAGGTCGAGGTATTGAAAGCGCAAAATGCACACATCGTGCTTCCAATCCGCCTTTATCGCATCTGGTATAGCGCTATCGCCAAACTTGGTGATTTTGACCCCGCTCGCATTGGCAAGCACATGGCAATTGGTGGCGACCAGATCTTTGCCGACTACCACGCCGGTTCCCACCCCGTGATTGCCAGCCTGCGTGGCAACATGTACTTTAACAACAGAAGCCTTGAGCTTGTAAACGAGTTCATAATTCGGCTCGGCAGACAAAGCATTCTGGGCAAACCCCAGACTTAAAGAAACTACCATACAAATCGTAAGCAAACGCATAAGTGGCACCTCAAGTCGCATTGTTAGTTGAATGACAGTAGTTTCAGTAAATAATTCTTTATAAAACAGACTAAATATCAACATAACACAAAATTTAACGTGAAAGTCGCATTAAAGCTAGGTAAAATTGGGGTTTTGAGAAATGTTAAATTTTGGAGTAAATCATGCTAACCCAATCGCATTTTGTTGATTTGCCAACGCCAACGGGAGTAATGCGCACCTATGTGCATCGCCCGACCGGCGATAAAGCTTATCCTGCCATATTGTTTTATTCCGAAATTTTCCAGCAAACAGGCCCAATCGAACGCGCGGCGCGCTTGATGGCGGGCAAGGGTTATGCCGTGCTGGTGCCAGAGGTATTCCATGAATTAAACCCCATCGGCACTGTGCTTGGCTATGATGATGCAGGTCGCGACAAGGGCAATGCAGATAAAGCGGCGAAAGATGTGCAAGGTTACGATAGCGATAACCGCGCAATGATTGAATATTTAGGCAAGCAAAGCTGGTATAACGGCCACGTTGGAGCAATGGGTTTTTGCATTGGTGGTCACTTGGCTTTTCGGGCCGCGTTACAGCCAGAAATAAAAGCAACAGCATGTTTTTATGCAACAGATTTGCATAACAATAATATCCCTAACAAGCCCAATCAACACAGCATGGACAGGCTGGCCGATATTAAAGGCGAACTGATGATGATTTGGGGCAAACAAGATAATCATGTCCCTACAGCCGGACGCGTGCTGGTACATCAGAAACTAACCGAAGCTAATTTGAATTTTACCTGGCATGAGTTTAATGCGCAGCATGCTTTTATGCGTGATGAGGATCAGCGTTATGATTCTGAGTTGGCAACGATGTGCTATCAATTAGTCTTGCAGATGTTTTGCAGAACTTTATAGATTTTCATGATAGATTTATACTTACGCCTGCTAAGAAGAGGCCTTACACCAAGTTTCCAGTTTGTAAATTAAGCCGTGTTTATTAGTCTTATCGTATATTCGCGGCACGACTCAAAACAGTAAAATTGTATATTACCCATTAAAGAGAATTTTATGACCATAAAAAATGCTGATATCGGCCTAGTTGGCCTGGCTGTTATGGGGCAGAACCTAGCCCTGAATATTGCCGATCATGGCTACACTATTGCGGTTTATAACCGTGATCCAAAAAAAACCCTCAATTTTATCGAAGAATGTAAAAAGAACGAACCATCTCATGAGCGTGTGGTGGGACATACCGATTTAGCCTCTTTCGTGCTGAGCATTAAACGCCCCCGCAAGATTGTATTGCTGGTAAAGGCCGGTAGTGCAACGGATGTCACGATTAACGCACTGCTGCCGTTTTTAGAGCAAGGCGATATTATCATTGATGGTGGCAACTCACTTTGGACAGACACAATCCGCCGCGAAAAAGAACTGGCAGTAAAAGGCATTGATTTTATTGGTTCCGGCGTTTCTGGTGGTGAAACTGGCGCACGTTTTGGCCCAAGTCTAATGCCGTCCGGCACACGCAAGGCCTGGGCGTCGCTGGAGCCGATCTGGCGTGATATCGCAGCTAAGGTGGACAGTGTAACAGGTGAGCCGTTAGAAGGCGGCAAGCCAGGCAAGCCGGTGGAAGGCGGTTTTTCATGTGCCGAATATATCGGTCCGGATGGCGCAGGTCATTATGTGAAAATGGTGCATAACGGTATTGAATATATCGACATGCAGTTGATTTGCGAAGCATACTGGCTGATGAAGAATTTGCTCGACATGCCTGCAAACGAGATTGGTAAAGTGTTCCAGGAGTGGAATAAAGGCGAGCTATCCAGTTTCCTGATTGAAATTACGGGGGATATCCTGCAGCAAAAAGACCCGATGGGTCCTGGCTTCCTGGTAGATAAGATCATGGATGCAGCCGGTCAAAAAGGCACTGGCCAATGGACAGCTGCCAATGCGCTAGAGCTTGGCGCGCCAGCCAATGCGATTGCAGCAGCGGTATATGCGCGAGCACTTTCAAGCTTAAAAGAAGAGCGTGTAGAAGCGAGCAAAATCCTAAAAGGCCCTGCGATTAAAAGAGTGGATGGTGATAAAAAAGAAATCATTGAGGCGATTAAAAATGCACTATATTGCTCAAAGATCTGTGCTTACGCACAAGGTTTTCAACTGATTGATAAAGCGCAAGTGGCGTATAACTGGAAGCTCAACTTTGGCGAAATCGCACAAATCTGGCGCGGCGGTTGTATCATCCGCGCACGTTTCCTGCAAAAAATCACCAATGCTTATGCGCTCAATTCACGTTTGAAAAACTTAATGCTAGACCCCTATTTTACTAACGCGATGAATGAGGGTCAGGCGGGCTGGCGCAAAGTGATTGCTTTGGCCGTAACCAATGGCATTCCGGCACAAGGGTTCAGTGCAGCATTGGCTTATTACGATGGTTATCGCAGTGCGGTACTGCCGGCCAATCTATTGCAGGCGCAACGCGATTACTTTGGCGCTCATACCTATGAGCGCCTTGATCAGCCGCGTGGACAGTTCTTTCACCTGGATTGGCCAGAAGCGGGCCGTCCGCAAATAGCGATTGAATAACGGGCTGGCAATATAACTAGCCAATAGACAAGTGGGTTTGCTGAAAGGCAACCCACTTTTTTTGCTTCAAAGCCTAAAGTGAAAAAACTGAGGCGTTTTTTATTGGGCTTGAGTTATACACAATCGCTAAAAGCTTCAATCGTGCGATTAAAGTCTTTTTGCTTTTTCAGGCTTAAGATGCTGGCCTCTTGCACTTTTACTTTATCGGACTTCTGGCTGAGCGCTGGCTCATAAATCTCATCAATCAGTTCTGGTTTCACTACTTTTTTAACATTTGTTGCTTGCATCATATTTTCCTTTTGGGAGTTAAAATCTACAGGAATTGTGTTCCCGCAGCGTGTGAGTTCAATTTATCAAATAAATTCATTGATTTCATATGATTAGTCGATAAATCATTAAAATCATTACAACTTTGCCTATAACGTAAATCATTTGTTGCGGAATACACAAAAATAATTATTTTTATTACGCTCTATACAAGCAATAGCTATACCAAAATAAACGACAAATAAAATTAAGTATTTAAAATACGCAAAAATCCCGTAATCACCGTAAAATGCTAGTCTTTCACATGGCTAATAACATATGAAAATTTCTATAAATGGCAACACCCAGCAATTTGATGGTGACAATATGACAATTTCTGCGCTGGTAGTGACATTAAATTTAACAGGCAAACGCTTGGCAATTGAAAAAAACGGTGAAATAGTGCCGCGCAGCCAGTTCGCAGAAACAAAATTGAAAGATGGCGATAAGTTGGAAATTGTGGGTGCAGTCGGTGGCGGATAAGTGGGATAGTGGGAAAATGATGAATCAACAACTGGTTATTGCGGGCAAGTCTTATCACTCACGCTTATTAGTGGGTACGGGTAAATATAAAGATTTCTCCGAAACGCGCGCGGCGATTGACGCCAGTGGCGCACAGATTATTACGGTGGCTATACGCCGCACCAATATTGGCCAGAACGCTGGTGAACCTTCGTTGCTGGAATATTTGCCGCCCGAAGAGTTTACTTACCTACCCAATACTGCGGGCTGTTATTCGGCCGATGATGCAGTACGCACTCTGCGTTTGGCGCGCGAGTTGCTGGACGGCCATAAACTGGTGAAGCTGGAAGTGCTGGGCGACCCCAAAACGCTGTATCCAAATGTGATAGAAACAATTGCCGCGGCCAAGGTGCTGGTAAAAGACGGCTTTGACGTCATGGTGTATACCTCGGATGACCCAATTATAGCCAAGCAGCTCGAGGATATAGGCTGCTGTGCGGTTATGCCGCTAGCATCGCTTATCGGTTCCGGCATGGGCATTCTGAATCCGTGGAATTTACAGATTATTATCGAAAACGCAAAAATTCCTGTGCTTGTAGATGCAGGCGTAGGTTGCGCAGGCGACGCGGCGATCGCCATGGAACTTGGTTGCGACGGCGTGCTGATGAATACGGCGATCGCTGCTGCGCGCGACCCTGTTTTGATGGCGTCAGCCATGAAAAAAGCCATTGAAGCAGGCCGCGAGTCTTATCTGGCGGGCCGTATGCCAAGAAAATTATATTCAGCCAGCCCGAGTTCGCCTACTTCCGGCTTAATTACAGCGGCATGATCGGTTGACGTGACCATATTAGGCAAAAAATATGCGTTTTCGGTGAGTGTTGAAACCGCATATCTGCTGGATCAGTCAAATCCGGATGAAAATCAATATGCTTTTGCTTACACGATTACCATTAGCAATGTTGGAAGCATCGCCGCGCAGTTGATCAGCCGTCACTGGATTATCACTGACGCGAACAACCATGTGAAAGAGGTTAAAGGGCTAGGTGTGATCGGCGCACAGCCTTTATTGCAGCCAGGCCAGCAGTTTGAATACACGAGCGGGACGTTATTGGCGACACCTGTTGGTTCAATGCGGGGCACGTTCCAAATAGTGGCTGAGGATGGCATCCTGTTTGATGCGGAGATCGAGTCGTTTACCTTGGCCGTGCCCAAGGTGTTAAATTGAGCTTGTGGAATTAGGTAAAATAATTTGAAAAAGTTTTTGATTCTAGTTTGTATGGTTCTCGTTACGGTTTCGTGTGCGAAACGAAATGTGAAGCCTGCAGTACAAAAAAGCGTGCAGACCTGTGATTGCGCACAGCAAACTGCACCAAATCAACCACCAGACACCACCAAATCAAATGGTGAAACTAAGCCAGCGACACCAATAATCACGCCAGATTACTCGCTGCTAAAGTCAGCGGCCTGGAGCGATATTGATGGTTTTGCAGAAGATGATTTAGGCGCGGCCTGGCCAGTCTGGCTGAAGAGTTGCAGCACCTTGAAAAACAAGCCCGCATGGCAAGTGGTATGCGCTGCTGCGCAGAATATGAATAATCCGGACAGTGCAGCGATTCAGGCCTATTTCACACAAAATTTTAATGTGTATCGCGCCAGTAATCAGGATGGTACGGACACCGGTTTGATTACCGGCTACTATCAGCCGTTATTGAAGGGTAGCCGTAACAAGTCTGTACAGTATCCGCATCCCATCTATCGTCAACCCAGCGATCTGGTGACGGTGGAATTGGGAGAGCTCTATCCGGAACTTAAATACAAACGTGTTCGCGGCAAACTGGTAGGCAACAAACTTGTGCCATACATGACCCGTGCTGAAATCGAGGCATCGCCTTCGCCGATGTCCGGCACTGAAATTATGTGGATTAATGACGTCATCGATGTGTTTTTTCTGCAGATACAGGGTTCCGGCCTGGTTCAGCTGGATAATGGCGAACAGGTTCAAGTGGGCTATGCGGACCAGAATGGGCATCCCTATAATTCAATCGGCCGCCTGCTGGTCGAGCGCGGTGAACTGACCCTTGATCAGGCCTCAATGCAGGGCATTAAAAACTGGGCGCGTAATAACATGGAAAAATTGCGCGATCTGCTCAACAGTAATCCCAGCTATGTGTTTTTTAGAGAACTGCCCGCAGGCTTGCCAGGTCCGCTCGGTGCGCTTGGGGTGCCCGTCACCGCAGAGCGCAGTATGGCGGTAGACCCAAAATTTGTGCCGCTGGGTGCGCCAGCGTTTTTGTCGACCACGCAGCCCAATAGCACAAAACCGTTAAAACGATTGATGATGGCACAGGATACCGGCGGGGCGATCAAGGGCGGGGTGCGCGCTGACTTCTTCTGGGGGGCGGGCAATGAAGCCGGCAAGCAGGCGGGGGCGATGAAGCAGACTGGCAAGATCTGGGTGTTGTTACCTAAAGACTTTCAGTTTCCTAAATAATTGGAAAAAGGCGGGCTTCTAGTACCAAAGAAAAAGGGCGCGTTGGGCGCCCTTTTTAATGACGTTAGAACTAATTACTTGTTCATTACGTACATAGTCACTTCGAAACCGAAACGCATTTCAGTAGCAGCTGGTTTTGTCCACATAGTAATTCTCCTTAGTTAAAATTCGTCTGGGCTAATTTACATTACTGCAATTATTCCATAACGTAGGAACCATACTACGCTGGTAGTAAAAATAAGCCGTATTTAATCTGCTTAAAACATGCTCATGATTTTCATGAGATTATTGAGCGCCTCTAATCCGTTTTAGCAGGCGCTTAATGCCTTTTCTGCCAATGGTGCGTTTCATACTCACCTTAAGGTCATAGAGGTGAAATTGTAATTTATCCTGCCATCTCAGTTTTCTGCCTGTGAGTCCAAGATAGATGTGCATGAAACGTTTGCGCCCTGCCCAGTGCAACTTGTGGCAAGCCCTTGTAAGATCCGCCACGCGAAGTTTCAAAGCGACCGGGTGATTGAAGCTATGCAGTCGGGCGGTGTCAATCAGAGAGAAGTGCAATTTATGATCAGCCAAAATGTTGACCAGAATATTACCGCCAGACAAATCCCTGAAGTGAATGCCGCGACTATGCATGATATGACAATACAGCGCCAATTGAGGATAAACCTCCTCGGGGGTTAGTCCTAAAAAAGCAGACTCGCCGCTTGCAAACGCAGAAAACAGCTGGCCAACATTGCAGTCAGCTTGCACATAGTCGCATAGATAAAAATTCTGTTTAAGTGTGCTATCACTAATTTTCTCAAAGAATGCCACAGGCTGGGCGGTTTTTACACCGCGTCTTAACAGCTCCATTGCGCCATTCCAGCTGCGTCTGGCTTTGCTTGGTTTGAATCGGTCCAGAAAGGCTTTGTGCGGGTACATTTTGACAGGCTGTTTCACCGTGATTAGGCGCGAGCTGTCACGCGGGTCGGCAACCGACCAAATAGCATTACGCGCGAGGCGTAATGCTGCATCCTTTGCTGGGCTAAGCAGCTTGCTAGGGTGCAGGGCTTGCATGAGCAGGTTGGCTTCACTGACATCTTTGGCTAGCACCAATCCGTGCCAGTCGTCCTCATTCACTCTAAAATATTGCAAGCCATCGATATGGGCATGTATCGCCAAGTCCTTTTCCAACACAGGCTGGGCTTTGGTTTTGACGAGAAAATCCGCATGCCATTGCAAATAAATGGGGGACTCTGTAATCAGCTCAAAATTCTTTTGGAGCAATTCTCCGTCACGATGCAGCACGGTTGCAGCATTCAGTGTGGTTTCTTCATAGACATCGCTCAAAAAAGCGACTTTTCCATTGATCGTCCACGCAGCATGCATTTGCCTGTTATCATGTTCAAAATGATGGATTTCCAGGCCTTGCGCCGAAGCGATATGCCGCACATAATGCGCACCCTGAATCAGGCTGTTTACGGTTTTGACTGCGTTAAAACTGGCGCGGGGCGCATAATTGGCAAGGTTGCCATCCGCGCTTTTGTAATGGGTTACTCTTTCTAATGGCGGATAATCCGATTCCTGCAGGCCATCGTTAATCAGGCCTTCGCGCTGGCAGATGAATGCGCCCCAGAACACCTGCGCCAGGCTATTCGAAGCGGCCGTAAGGGTAAGGTAGCGGGCGGCGTAATCGGCCTGCTTTTGTTCGCCATCAGGCAGTAGACGCTGTATGCGATAAATCGCCCAAAAAGCGACCGGTGAAACCAGTTGAGCTACGCCAAAATCCGTGCTGATTTTTTTTAAGATGCGCGCTTTTTTAACCAGATTGTATTTGAAGATGGTCGCCCAACGGTATTTGAATATGCGGTGATCAAACCGCTCAGGCTCAGATACACGCTCTGAAAACAAATTGTCGGTATGAATATCGGGTAATTGTTTTTTTTCCTTAAACGTCTGAAGCAGGCCGATGTTGTAAATAGGCTCGAAATCGCTGATGTTGGGACCTGCCAGTCTCAGGCCACGGCTTTTGATTTCATGATGCGCAATTCCCCAGGCGGCAAGAAAACCGGGCATGGAATAACCCGCCCAACGCTTGCGGTTAATGGTGGTGCCTACTTCGATTTGTCTGACTTTGCTGCCGAACTGCTCCAGCACGCCCTGCAGAAATTTTCGCCAGATGGCTTGCTCAGCAGGGGATTCCATGTTTCTTGCGGCTTCAAAAGGCTGTACCAGATGTAAGCTCACCTCGAATTTATGTGTGATCAGGGCACATAAAAAACGTGCATTAAAACTGGTTAAATCACCATAGCTGAAATCAAGACGCACTTGTTTTGTACCAAGCTGATTGAGCTGTGAGATAACGTAGTCATCTACTGCCGGGTCGAAGGAAGATGCGACACAAACGCCGAAAAAATCGGCTGGAATGATGTGATTGTCAGGGGGTAAATGCCCATTTTTAATCAATAAACCGCCACGCAGAATGTAGCTTAAGCCATCATATACCACCTGCCTGGTAAGCATGGAAGGCAGTTTTCGGTTAGCTGTCATTGCGGCAATCGGTAGCGCTGCTCGCTATAAAGCAAGGCGGGTAACAGCACATTGGCAAGCGCGCGTCGCTCGATTTCTTTAGCATTGGCAGAGGGTGCAGATTCACTAAGGCGTTTTGCCTTGGTGTCATATACTGCATGTGCCGGCGGTTTGCCTTCGCGTAAAACAACGACTTCGTTTGATTTTGGCGTTTGTTCCATCCAGGCAAAGTTGTAGTTGTATTGCATCATGGCGTGGCCGAGCCTGTCGGCTGGCTCGCTGGATAAGTCTCGCCCCGTCATCGGGTGCTGACCTTTAATGCCCATAAGAGACAGCACGGTGACGGGCAGGTCAATCTGACTGGTGATGCTGGTAATTTTTCTGGGTTGAATATCGGCACCTAAAATTAAGCCTGGAATATGAAAATGCTTAATCGGTACGAGAGAATCGCCCCGAACGCGGATGTCGTGATCCGCTACAATCAGGAACACGGTGTCCTTCCAGTAAGGGCTTTTTTGTGCCTGCTCAAAAAATTTTCCCATGGCATAGTCAGCATATTTTACAGCGTTGTTATCAGTAGCCTTTGGTTGCTCATATAGCTCAATGCGCCCATCCGGGAATTCAAACGGCGCATGATTGGATGACGAAAATGCTAGCGTAAAGAATGGCTTACCGCTGGCGTGGTGTGCCATCAGCTGCTCGTGGGTTTTGTTGAGCAGGTCTTCGTCCGAAGCACCCCAGCTGCCGACAAATACTGGATTTTTATAATCTTTTTCTTCGATAATTTTATGAAAGCCGTTGCCTAGAAAAAAGCTGCGCATATTGTCAAAATGCGATTCGCCGCCGTAAATAAATTCTGTGTGATAGCCTTGTTTGCTGAGCAAAGCCGCCAGTGAGAAAAAGTTTTTCTGGCTGAGCGAGAGTTTAACTGTGCTGTCCGCAGGGGTGGGCTGAAAGCCAGTAGTGACCGCCTCGATGCCGCGCACAGAGCGTGTACCGGTAGCATACAGTTGCTCAAGCCAGATGCCTTGTTCTTTTAGTTTCTCCAGGTTGGGCGTTACGGGTTTGCCACCAAGGGACTCCACAAAAGTCGCCCCCAGGCTCTCTTGCAGGATAATCACCAGATTGAGCGGCTTGTCGCGTTTAACGCTGGGCTCCAGGGTTTTAAGCGTAGGAATGTCTATGTCTTTTGCATTAGTGAGTTTGAATATCTCGGCCTTGGGCATTTTTCCGTAAATCTTGCTGGATTTGCTTTCATGCTGCAAGCTGTAAACCGCGTAAAACACCGAATAACCGGAATTTAATATCAGGCTATTCACCATGCTATCCTGCGTGATGGCGAATAATGCGGGATTAGCAGGCCTGTGGCCAGTGGTAGAACGAATACCAAAAGCGATTAATACTAAAATAAGCGGCCAAAACAGAGCTAATTTTTTGTTTGACCAGGACGGAGTGCTGCTAACTAGCCATGGGTGCATAAAACGGCGCATCGCCCAAATGGCCAATAGTGTGAAGCCAATGCCTGTGAACACTTCCACCTTGAAGCCGCGCCAAAGCATTCCCAATACTTCATTGGGGTATTTTAAATATTCTACAAAGATACGGTTGGGCCGCACATCGTATTCGGCTATAAAGCCGGGCGTAGCCGCTTCTAAAAACACCAGAAAAACAATCGCTGAAATTACCCAGAGATAGGTAAATTTTCGCCATACATTAAAAAAGTGCCTGGTCGCTAAAATTGGTGCTAATAACACAGGGATGACACTGAGTAAACAAAGCTGAATAATATCGGTGCGGATGCCTTGCAATAAAATTTCCAGCAGCTTGCCGGTTGCATTGACGCGATCCAACTTCCATAACACGAGGCCAAGCCGTGAGGCCGAAAGTATCACCAAACCCAACAGCACCATGGCCACAAGCGGGGCATAGGGCCCCAGCTTTTTGCTGATGTGCCAGAAGGCTTGCTGCCATTTTTTAAACAACCTTGATAACAACATGCAGTATTTACTTTAAAATCAAAACGCTATTATAAATGCAACGGGCTAAATATAAAGAAACGGATTTAGTATTTGCGTAACCTGCCAAATGTCAGCATGCCGATGACGCAAAAAATCGGGTTGCCAATAATATAAGGAGAAAATATATTCATATCAACTGCTTGTTGGCAGTTGTAAGAATTAAGCATTTTCTGCCATCTGCTTAAGTGTGACGTAGTCTGTTTTGCCTGTGCCGAGCAAAGGTAACTCTGTAATGCGTACGATTTTGCGTGCAATGGCGATTTCGGGGTTTCCAAGATTTTTGGCCACAATTTGCAAATCCTCACGTTTCAATGTAGGGTCGGTCGTGAATAGAATGATATTTTCACCGCGTTGTGCATCGGTTTGGGTGCTGGCAGCATGCTGGTACTCTGGCGCGGCAGTATTGGCGATCTTTTCCACCACTTCTAGAGACACCATTTCGCCTGCCACTTTGGCGAAACGTTTCACGCGGCCTTTGATGTGAATAAAGCCCTGGGCATCGACTTCAACAATGTCGCCCGTGTTGTACCAGCCATCTTCGGGAGGATAAAGCACGCCCGGATTATCGAACAGGTAATAGCCTTTCATTACGTTTTCGCCACGCACATACAGCAAGCCGCCAGTATGAATGCCAGGCACAGACTCTAACTTGTGTTCCAGGCCGGGGATGAACTGGCCTACGCTTCCATTCAGGTTTGCCATCGGCGTGTTGGCCGAAAGCACGGGTGCGCATTCTGTGGCGCCGTAGCCTTCAAGAATGCGGATGCCGAATTTTTCCGTATAAATTTTGCGCACCTCATCATTAAGCTTTTCTGCACCTGCAATCACGATTCTGAGTTTATAAAAATCGTAAGGATGGGCATATTTGGCATAATTTGCCAAGAAAGTGCTGGTGGCAAAAAATACCGTGCAGCCGCGGTCGTAGATGATTTCTGGTATGACTTTGTATTGCAGAGGTGACGGGAACAAGTGAATTTTAATGCCGTTTAACACAGGCAGCATGGAACCCGTAAATCCAAAGGCGTGGAATATAGGTAACACCATCATGAATTTATCGGTGGGGTTGAAATCCAGTACCGCCATAATCTGTGCGATATTGGTCAAAATGCTTTTATGCGAATGCACTACGCCTTTTGGTTTGCCCTCGGAGCCTGAAGTAAACAATACAACAGCGGGTTCCTCGGGGAAGCTGGATTCCATCACCGCCCGCGGATAGCGCAAGGCATATCCTATCAGCCAGGCGCGGTCGACTATGCCAAAATCAGCACGCAGGTCTTCAAGATATAGGAGGTTGAGGTCTTTCAGGTCGGCAATAACCTCTTCCAGTTTGGCCGTTTCAATAAACTTGCGTGAGGTAATTACGGTTTTTACATCAGCCGCCGCGCAGGAATTTTGCATGCCTGCTGTACCAGCTGTGTAATTGATCATGGCAGGGATACGGTTAAATGCCGACATACCTAAAATCAGTGCAACGGTATTGGTAATGTTGGGCATGAGCACGCCGACGACCTCGTTCGGGCTACTGACTTTGGTAACGATTCTTCCTAGCGCCAGGCTTTTTTTCAATACATTCTGATAGGTTTCTTCTACTTCATTGAGATCCTCAATGAGTTTGTAGTCGCCACCGAATTTATCCACAGCATCTAAAAATGCTTCAAACAAGGTGCGGCTTTTCTGCGCCTGAAACAGCATTTTTTGCATTACGCTGCGCATGCCTTCGCCCGCGATGCGGCGCCGTTGCCTGGCTGTAGGAAAGCTGCGGTTCGTGGCTTTTGGCATCACGATGCTGGTGGTAGGTAGCACCGTGAGAGTGACTCGAGGAAATAAGCGCTTTAGCTGGTGGCGTGCTAAGCGTCCATAATAAGATTCTCCTGCGCCATCGATACGCACAGGTAAAACAGTTGCCCCCGTTTTCCCTGCAATAAACCCAGGGCCGTCATACACTTTTTGTATTTCTCCAGTTGCCGTAACACGTCCTTCTGGGAAAACCACTACATTTTCGCCGGCTTCAAGCAGTTTAATCACCTTTTTCATGGCAATTGGATTAGCGGTATCTACTTCTACATGGCGCGTTAAACGTAAGGCTTGCCTAAATGCCCATTTTTTAAAGGTAGAGGTATGTACGACAAAAGTGGCTTTTTTTGGCAAAAATATGCACAGCAATAAACCATCCAAAAATGATTCGTGATTAGCGACGATCAACAGCCCATTTTCAGCGGGCACATTCTCTAAGCCGCGCACCTCGACGCGAAATAGTATTTTGCTAATAAAACGCAGGATACTTGCTAACATAAAGACTCCTCCTGTTTCGTTGTTATCTAAATATTATTTTTTTACCTAGTCTTAAAATGTTTTTAATTTTAGCCGTTAGGTCTTTTTATAAATGCTAATAGTACACGCTGACGCTGCTTGGCGCCTAGTGCAACAAAAATCCAGAATATTTTCCCATAAACAATATGCTTTGCAAGTCAATATCCATGGGGCTTTTGGGGCATATAAATGCTATCGTAAAACAAAAACGGACGCCGTAGCGTCCGTTTGTTTTACAGCAAATTTACTGATTACACGTGATAAGCACGCTCGCCATGTTCCGTTGTATCCAAGCCCTCACGCTCAGATTCTTCAGATACACGCAGACCGATCAAGATGTCCACAACTTTAAGCGAGATGAACGCGACGACTGCAGACACGACGATTGCTGTGCCAACGGCCCATAATTGCGCGGTCATTTGTGCAGCAAAGTTGTATTCACCGACAGCATTTGCAACATAGTCATATACGCCCATGCCACCCAAAGCCGGGTTTACAAACACGCCAGTCGCCAGTGCGCCAAATATACCACCTACGGCATGTATACCAAATACATCCAGTGCATCATCGTAACCAAACATGTGTTTTACTTTTGATACAAAAATGTAGCAGATTGGTGAAACTAACAGGCCGATGATGATGGCTCCCATTGGGCCTACGAAGCCGCAGGCTGGAGTCACAGCGACCAAGCCGGCAACCGCACCAGAAGCCGCACCCAACATAGATGGTTTTGATTTATGGAACCACTCAACAAACATCCAAGAAAGTGTTGCTGCGCCAGTGGCGATCATGGTGTTGAGGAAAGCCAGCGCTGCATAGCCGTTAGCTTCCAAATTCGAGCCGGCATTAAAGCCAAACCAGCCCACCCATAGTAACGCCGCGCCTACCATGGTTAATGTCAGGCTGTGGGGCGTCATGGCTTCTTTACCGTAGCCAATACGCTTACCCAACACGATACAGGCAACCAAACCTGCGACACCTGCGTTGATATGCACAACAGTTCCGCCTGCAAAGTCAATTGCACCCTTAGCCCATAACCAGCCAGCATTTGCTAATACGGTATTGAGTGATTCAGCACTGGTAATTGCGTCAGGACCATCCCAGTACCAGACCATGTGCGCCATTGGCAAGTAAGCAAAGGTAAACCAGAGCGCCATAAAGGCTAACACAGCAGAAAACTTCATACGCTCTGCAAACGCACCGATAATCAGGGCTGGCGTAATAGCTGCAAAAGTGAGTTGGAAAGCAACGAAAATCAGCTCAGGAATATATGCGCCTTTGCTAAAAGTGGCTGCGATGGAATCCGGTGTGATGCCTGCCAGAAACGCCTTACTCAGGCCGCCAAAATAAGGGTTGCTACCTGTAAACGCCACGCTATAGCCATACAGCGCCCATAGCACACCCATGAATGAAAAGATCACAAAGGTTTGCATTAGGACGGACAGCATATTTTTTTGACGAACCAGGCCGCCGTAAAACAAAGCCAAGCCTGGAATGGTCATTAAAGTGACCAAGGCCGTGGCTACAATCATCCATGCCGTGTCGCCCTTGTTTGGAACAGGTGCAGGCGCAGCTGCGGCCTCAGCTGGCGCCGCTTCTACAGGCGCTGCCTTGGCTGGTGCTGAAGAGCTGCTTGCTGCGGCATCCATGGCTACTGCCGCATCAGCTACCGCCTCTACTGTAGCAGCAGCGGCAGCGTCTTCCGCAAAACTCATTTGTGTCGCGCCTAAACCTAGTATGGCGACTAACGAAAATATAGATAAAAATTTCTTCATGCCTGTAATTTTATTCATGCTAGGCCCCTTAAAGTGCGTCAGGACCGGTTTCACCGGTACGGATGCGATAAACTTGTTCTAAATTAAATACAAACACTTTGCCATCGCCAATTTTGCCGGTGGCTGCCGCTTTTTCAATCGCATCCACCACTTGATCCAGCATGTCATCTTTAATGGCCACTTCTAATTTAACTTTTGGTAAAAAATCCACCACATATTCTGCACCGCGATACAATTCGGTGTGACCTTTTTGGCGACCAAAACCTTTCACCTCTGTGACCGTAATGCCTTGCACACCAATGGCAGACAAGGCTTCACGCACTTCGTCAAGCTTAAACGGCTTGATAATTGCGGATACGAATTTCATCTTTCAATCCCCTTTATGTTTTAGAACAAATAAAATAAAACCACATTTAGCATTAGCAAAGCGCGTGCCAACAAAAAATATGTTTATAATCAATAAGATAATCAATAATTAAACAGTAGCGCATTTGTGGTTTAGCCGTTAAAATCTGCTAAACTGCTACAAAATAACGAGGAATTGCCATGTTTAGCTCAGAAAAAATTAATGAAATATCTAATAAAATCAATGAGATGATTAAATCAAGCCCATTGGCAGATGTAGAAAAGAACATAAATGCACTAATTCAGGGCGCGTTCACCAAAATGGAGCTTATTTCACGCGAAGAGTTTGATGTGCAAGCAGAAGTGCTGCGCAACACGCGAGAAAAGCTGAATATGTTGGAAGCAAAATTGGCCGAATTAGAAGAAAAAGCCAAGTAAATATGTCTTTAGCTGTCCTCTACAGCCGCGCTTTGAGCGGCATGGATGCCCCAGAGGTGGTGGTAGAGGTGCATCTAGCCAATGGTTTGCCGCAATTTGCTATCGTCGGCTTGCCCGAGGCCGAAGTGAAAGAAAGTAAAGATCGTGTGCGCGCCGCCATCCTTACCGCGCAGTTTGAGTTTCCCGCAAAACGTATCACCGTCAACCTCGCACCAGCCGATTTGCCTAAAGAAAGTGGTCGTTACGATTTACCCATCGCGCTGGGGATATTGGCTGCCAGCGGCCAAATACCTAGCGAGCCGCTTATCCGCTATGAAATTGCGGGTGAATTGGCGCTCACTGGCGAGCTACGCCCAATCCGCGGCGCGCTGGCGATGACTTATCATATGGTTCAAAATCAAACAGCACATAAAGGTGCAAAAAATAAGCGTGCGTTTATTCTGCCCCAAATGAGTGCACAAGAAGCCAGCTTGGTGAAGGACGCGATTATCTATCCCGCCAATTCCTTGCTCGAGGTATGCGCTCATTTAAGCGGCCATACTTCATTAAATCAGCATGAATCGAATGCACAAATTCAAAATATCAGTTACCCCGATTTCAACGAAGTTAAAGGCCAATCTCAGGCCAAACGCGCGTTAGAAATTGCCGCAGCGGGCGGCCACAGCGTGATGACGTTGTGTACAATTAAATGTAGTAGAGCTATAATGAAATTCATATCATGCGCAAAGCATATTCCTATATTCGGATGTCCACTGAAACCCAATTAAAGGGTGATAGTCTACGACGTCAACTTGAAGCATCAGAAGCCTATGCAAAAACCAATGATCTTGAGTTGGTTGATGAAATTGATGGTATTCCATTAAAAGACATAGGCGTTTCTGCTTTCAATGGCAATAATACACAAAATGGTGTTCTTGCGGTTTTTCTAGCCGCACTTCAAGCTAAAAAAATTCCCCAGAATAGCGTGTTGTTAGTTGAAAGTCTTGATAGGTTATCGCGCGACAGATTGGCAGAAGCGTTAAAACAATTCATGAACATCCTAACTTCAGGAATTGAAATTGTAACGTTATCTGATAATCAGCGTTACACGAGAGAAATTGTTAGTTCCAATCCTTCCTCTCTATTCATTGGCTTAAGCGTCATGTTTAGAGCTAATGAAGAATCTGAAATGAAGTCTAGGCGCCTACGTGCATCATGGGAAAATAAGCGCACAAAAGCATCAACAAAGATAATCACAAGAGCTTGTCCAGCGTGGCTTAAATATAATGAAACAACACAAAAATTTGACCTTATAGAAGAGAAGGCAAAAGTTGTAAGATTAATATTTGACCTATGCATTAACACTTGCGGACAATACGGAATTGCAAGATATCTGAATGAGCGTCATTTTCCTGTATTTGGCGGTGCAACATTATGGCATCGCTCGTATATCAAAAAAATATTGAGCAGTAGAACCGTAATTGGAGAGTTGCAAACTTACACGAAAAAAGAAGGCAAGCGTGAAAAAACAGGTGATCCAATTCTGGATTATTACCCAAAGTGTGTTGATGACAACACCTACCATCTTGCAAACGCAGCAATCCAGCGCAGAAACGTAAACGATAGAGGCAGAAAAGGGGTTTCATTTTCAAACATCTTTAGTGGTTTTACTTATTGCGGCTCATGTGGATTTAGAATGGCTCTAAGAAATCGTGGCGATACACCCAAAGGTGGGAAAACACTTTGCTGCTACAATACCCTTCAAGGTGGTGCGTGCAAAATGGGTGAATGGAAATTAAGTGACCTAGAAAATAGTCTTTTCAGCCACTTTAGGGAAATTAATTTTGATGAGCTAATAGATAATATTGAAGACAAGAAATTAAGTCTTCTGAGTGAGTCGGAAATTCTCCAGACTAAACTAAAAAATAAAGTTGATGATGCTAATCGAGCGACCAGCTATCTGGTAGGTAGCGATTTGCCAGAGGCTTCAAAGAAGAGGATTTTTGAACAGCTCAATAGCTTAGAAGCTGAAATAATAATCTTGAAAAGCCAGATTGAAAATGTTGAAAAGCAGCTAATTGAAGAAAATGACGCTAGAAAAGCACTTGGTTCTACCGAGCTAAAGGAGCTAATTGAAAAAATCCAAGATCACCATGATGATTATATGTTTAGGTCGTCAGTGAATCAGTTGTTAGCTAGGCAAATTGAGAATATTCAGCTCATAGAGCAAGATGTTGCTTATATGCCTTGGGAATATGATGATGACAGTGAAGAAATAAAAGCTTTTAGGCAAATATCATCTAAAGCTAAAACAGTAGCAGAAATTGTGATAACCAAGGATTTTGCAAAGTTTTGTAAAAAATATCAGCGCACTATCAAAATAAAATACAAAACTGGGGCAATCAGAAATGTGATGTTAGGTGCTGGTATTTCAATGAGGGCAAACCAGCAAACTAAAAAAGGCATTGCGTAGAGGAAATGCAGCATAATGAGGCATAGTTCTGCACCCATTATCACTTAAACTTAAGGACAGCTTTAAATATGACAATTATTAGTCACCCATTGCTTTGTGATGATTGTAAAACACCTATAAACCTAGTATCAGAGGGAATGGTGGAATGGATAGACGATGGAACTATCAGCGATGTAAGAATCGTTCACAACCCAGAATTCTCGCCAAAAGGTAACTGCTATAAACACACAAATCATTATCACAGGCAAGACAATCACCTTCAAATTGTGTTGGACAGTCCTGAACTAAAAACTAAACTTGGCATTATTTAAAGCTACAAATCTCAGCTTTACCGTAAATTAGTTACTTACTGGTTTACCATCTTTATTGGTGGCTGGAATGAAGCCAGCCACTTTCAGAAAATCCCTCAGCTTCATATTAGTTTTAGGTTTTTCGATTTCGCAAACATTTTTATCGCGGCGAAATAATTCTTTAATTTTCATTTGTTGATCCAGTTGTTATGATTTTTGTTGTTGTAAATATTGGCGAATGATTTCCAATATCAAATACTGTGTGGCATACAATTCAATTTATTATCAAAAAATATTCCCGTATTATTTCCGTCAAATTGGCTAACTATTAGGAAAAGTGAAAGCATTGAATTTAAGGTAGACTAATGCAATCAACTAATCTAAAAATAGGTGAAATCAAAAGGCATGCTGACTTTAAACGAAAGTGGTTACGTAAAACAACGCGAGTCGCAAGTTCTAGAATTTAAAGAAACTTTTCGTTTTGGTGAAAGTCTTGTCGAGTATGCTCGTTCACTTGTTGGAATGGCTAATAACCAAGGGGGCATGATAGTTTTTGGCATAAAAGACAAACCTCATGAACCTATAGGACTGCTGGATGATAGGTTTGATAAATTTGACCCAAGAGAGTTAAACAAAATCTTTCTAGAATACTTTTCTGTAGATATTGAGTGGAATGCTGAAACAATAAATTTCAACTCAACGCGCTTCGGTTGTTAAATTGCATCGAATATTGACCCATCTAGCATAGAAATATGCATCTAAATTTGACCCACGTAGCGATACTATTCTGCTCACAACCTGAGCAGGAGAATAGGAGTGATCGACGTGGCGATATTAA